>Ga0210409_10001194_pt1 | contig 35150 bp, 32 predicted proteins | sample IncBWH17MmetaG_FD_161649 | JGI IMG/M metagenome (GOLD analysis project Ga0210409, IMG submission 161649) | Forest soil microbial communities from Barre Woods Harvard Forest LTER site, Petersham, Massachusetts, United States - Inc-BW-H-17-M | ecosystem: Environmental > Terrestrial > Soil >... | reverse complement strand
AATGATGTCGCGGCGGTCGATGCTGTGCTTAGTGCTGAGCGAGTCGGCGTAAGAGCTGCAAATAAATCGCGCGTGAGGTTCTTGCGTCCACACCCAAGTGGGAAACATCACCGTAATCAGGTTCGATTTGCCCGTTCGCGGTGGCACGTTGATGATAAGGCGTTTAATTTCTCGCCGGCGAACGAGCGTGAGGTATTCAGCGATGAGGTCCACGTGCCAGTTTTCGTTAAAGGGTGTTGCAGGCTCCAGGATCGGCCAGGCCGCGCGCACGTATCCGCCGAGGTCACCCTCCAACGTCAATCGGTAGAGCCGGACTTGCTCCTCCTCCGTCAGGTTTGAAAAGGCGGGCGCGGTCGATGAGCTGCTCAAGTTGGTCATGGAATCCCTTCTGTCCTCCAGCGTGAATGCTGATGAAATTGTTGGTCATTGATGGCCGCTGTTTCAGCTCTCCGGAGATTTCGGAGCGGAGCTTGAGGATGCTCAGAATGCGGTCGCACGCTGCAAGCGCCATGCGATGGTTTTTGTCCTTCATGGCTTCGTCGAGAATGCCTCGCACTGTCGTTTCGAGATCGAGTATCTGAGCGACGATAGAATCCGCAGCCGCGATGACTTCTGCCTTCGGCGACTTCGCGACAAGCTCTATGACGTGCTTTCGATGGCGCGTGATGACGAATCTGTCCAAGCCGTAGCGTTTCGCAATTTCCGCGAGTGGCTCATCGCTGACGATGGCGCTGTCAATCGCAGCACGCTCCAAGTGCTTGCACGCAGAACACGGTTTTGCCATTCAATGAATCTCCTCTAAATTCGTTGGTACAGGAAAAGGGCACCGGCTTCAGCGGACCGATGCCCTCTCCGCGCCAGCCTCACCGGGAGAAAGTGGGCAACCTGCCGATGGAATCAGCGGTTGCTTGAAAGCCCCAAAGAGGCCAGCAATCCTGTGTTGGTTTTTGATTCGCTGCGGTGATACAGGAAAAGGTGCATCGGGACGCGGGCCGATGCACCTCTCCAATTGCTGGCCCCGGAGAAGGGGGGGCGGAACGTTCCTAGGCGATCCGCTTGAAAGCCGAGGCCAGCAAACTCAGTTAACTCAATCCGCAGGCCGCGCCGTTCGGCGTGGAAGAAATGGGCCTCTGATCGACAATCGCGAGATCACGCCCTCCGGGTTGCGCTGCAAAAACCGCCAGCACTTGCGGCGCGGAGTCGCCGTGGGCACTGACACGCGGTTTGTTTCCCAGAAGAGTCTGGATAAGGTGAAGCCGCAGCCAGTCAGCCACGTCACCTGCGTTCAGGGCATAGAGCGCGTCACAATCCGCTTCGAGTGTGGCAAGGTTCGTCTGAAGGGTTGCGAGCGTAGCCTGCGCCGTGGCGAGATCGGCCTTTGCGGTATTCCACGCTGCGACCACGGCAGCCACATTGCCCGTCGCGTATCCCGGAGAATTCGACAGGCTGAAGATCGCTGGGCCAACCGCACCCGGAACTGGCGGCCACGTGCCTACCCAGGCTTCCACCAAATACGAACCGACAACACCGTTCGCCGTGATCGCGGCTGACGTTGCCACGCCTTGCGCGTTCGTCACTGCGGAATTCACTCCACCGGCAAAAGAGCAGAGGGCTTGGTTGCCTTTCGGCATGAACGTCACGGTGACGCCACTGACGGGGTTGCCGTTCGCATCGACTACTTTGACGCTCAACGGCACTCCGGGTGACGTATTGACCTGCAAAGAAATCGGTTGATTCACAACGCTGATTACTGCCGGTGCTCCTGCCATTTTGTTTCCTCACTTTTTCTTTAGATTTTTTCCGCACGAAACCGTGACTACGCCTGTCCGTTGAAGCACCTGGTTAGCAATCGACGCGCTTGCCGCTGGCCAGCGCCTTCGCAAGCTCTGCCTTGGCTACGTCGTTGCCCTCAAAGCCATCAGGAATAAACCGAGCGCCGGAACCATGTGCCGTACGTTCGCCCACGCCGATTGACTCGACTGTTTGGAATCTGGCTGACGTGTTGACTTCCGGGTGAGCCACGTCGATGCGCGTGCCGTTGTCGAGAGCTTTGTTGAGCAGTTCCCGCACGTCCCCGTCGCTCTTCTCGACTTCCCGGCCACTGGTGTTGAACCCGGCTGGCCGTGCCGCCGCCCGGCGAGCGACGTACGCATCTACTACTTTCCCAAGCTCGATGAGGCGCTGGCGCAGCTCGGCCATTCCGACAGATTGCGTGGGCGCTGACTTGGCGAGACTGCCGGTTTCGATCAAATTCTCTCCCCAACTCTTCGAGCAGTGAGAGCACTTGATCTCCGGTAGGCCGTGTGCCAGGGCGCCGCTAAAACTGAACTTCTCCACAGTGTTCGTCTTTCCGCAGAACGGGCAGACTGTTTCTACTTTGCTCATGTGTTTCCTCCTTGATCTCTTTCTGAAACTTTGGCGTGAGTCCGCACACTGATACATCGAATCGACGAAAGCGCCGCGGTGGTAAGAATTTGGGTGCAACTATGGGAGCATTTAGAAGAAGAATGGAGAACTTAACTCTACCTGTATGCGAAGCCAGACAAACTAGTTAGAGTTTTGTGTGTGACCGCCGCGCCTCCCTACGAACCAGAAGGTCGGGAGTTCGAGTCCCCCCGGGCGCGCCATTTTAAACCTTCCCCAATCATTCAGTTACGCTGCAACTTCGACTTCAACTTTGACTGATTTTCTACGGACATTACGGACAATTGGCTTTTCCCGAAGAAGTTCGAAGCCCAACGTCCGGCGCGTCGTGGCAGACGATTACGCGCGAGCTTGGCGTTAGGCGCGGGCACAGCCAAACGAGCCTTTTTACAGCCTGTCCAAAAACCCCCCGATTATCCCGTCCGTAAGTGATTGCATAACAATGTCGGCTCCTTTCTCCCGAGCCTGCGGTCGTCAAACAACCACAGTTTACTCGGGTCAAGGAGCCGACATTGTTATGCAATCACTGACCGAACAGAAGCAGCGGTAAGGCTCACTGTGAGCGTTCGAGACACAATTCTGCAATGGCCCGCATTTCGAAGTGAACTAGCAAACGTAAGTCAAGTTAGACGCGGCGATGGAACGGGCCCTTGTACGACTATTCGAGGAGTCATCGAGAGCAAGAACGGCTGTACTTCGCTCTCGTCACCAGACTGTAGGATTGAGCGGGTTTGTGCCGGATTGGACTACTTTTTTGTCGAAAATTCTGGGTTCTTCGAGGGCGGAGTCAGCTGGTTTGCGCGGATCGTATTTCACCTGGATGGTCAGATTCTGGAGCCCCTTGGCGAGCCCTTGCGCCTCGGTAAGATTCTTGGCAAGCAGGGCAAACCAACCAGAGTGGATGGTGCCAGCAACAAAGTAGGCATATTGCGCGCGGCAGTGGTACGGGATGGTTACCGGCATACCCGGGCGAATGGCCATTCGTGGAATGTATTCTTCCGGGACACCTTCGAAGATTTCTACCTTGCTGACCCGCGCACTCGTGATCGGCCAAGAGGTCATCTTTCCGCGGCGGAGAAAAAAGCGTGTGTAAGGGATTCCGAAAAGCAACAACGTAAAAATGAAGAAGACCCATCCCAACGAATCCATGCCCAGGAAGGTCGGTCCTTTGAAAAAGATGGCGCTGGACGCAGCACTAGACACACCACCAGTGAATCACCGGCTCCGCGCGACGGCACGCTTTTGCCGTGTGAAAATGTCGAACTAGTCTACAGTAGGAATTGATTTGGCGTGACGCGAAGCGAATCACAAAGAAAAGTCTTGCGATAGCGTGAGCTAAGTCCCGTGGAATTCGTCCTGCCGGATGCACGGTTGCCAGGTATATTCTGCACTGATCTGCCATACACAATGACAGCGACCAGCAGGGGGGCGGCGCCAGTGTTCTGGTACGCTAAAATCTTATGGAACACACCTTTGCCTGTCCGCATTGTGGCGAAGAGATTTCGATGGTGCTGGACTTATCGGTTCCCAAGCAAACCTATGTTGAAGATTGCGAAGTGTGCTGCAACCCCATTGAGATCAGTTACACCGTGGTGGACGAAGCGCTGGACGACTTTTCAGCCCGGACTTTGGGATAACCGCAGATTAGAGCCATTCGAGTGGGCCAGTTCGAGGGTGATAGAGAGGCGCCCTGGGAGATGTGTTTTGACACGCCAGTAATGTGACGGTGTTCAATGTTGAACAGTGCGGCGCTGCAATGGATCGATGCCACGCAGGCTGGAATGGATTGAGAGCCAGAATTTTCAGGGCTTCGGTTGTTCCGAGTGCAATTGGAAGTTTAGCCCTTTAGGTGCGCTCGCTGGCGATTCGCTTGATGAAATGAAGAGGAAATACCAAGCCGAACGCGACAAAGCGTATGGTGCCCACACTTGCGTCAAACACACAAGCTCCGCCGACCGAATACCATCACAGCCAAAGCAAAGAAGAGACGAGCTCACCTAGCTCATCTGGTAAACGTCGTAACAGTGCAAGTGGATCTCACGACTCAGCGGGTCAGCGAGGGAGTGGGAGGTTGCCCTTGCCCCGATCCAGACGTGGGCGAATAATCGCGATGCAAAATTCCGCGCGGGCGTGGCATTGAATCGCGCCACCGATGGGAGTCACGTGCAGAAGTGGAGTTGCACACTCCATTACATACTCGCTGCCGAATGTGCCCGAACGCGCTTCGTGTACCCGCCGTGTACCTCGCCCATGCGTTTTTGGAGTATGCACCGGTCTTGGCGCGGCCCCATGTGAGTACGGACAATCTACGGACAACTGAGGAAGGTTCAACGGGCGTTCTCGGTTCGTAAGCGACACTAAAGAAACGAGTTTGGATTTTCGACCCCAAAATTACGAACCAGAAGGTTGGGAGTTCGAGTCCCCCCGGGCGCGCCATTTTCTTCAGGTCCGGCCCGGACACATGGGTTACACAGCGTACCTAAGACATAGGTAACACTTTTGGGCCGAACGGATTTTCGAGCGGTTCGAGCACCCGACTCATTCCGCGCTGCAGTCCAGACTTGTGAGTGTGTTCAGAACGAGACGCGCGTCGACAACATCCAGCGATGATTGTACGTATGGAACTGGGTCGCCGCGATTTGTACGCCCACCGCGGAGGACAGCCGAAATCGTCCCGCAAGGTGCGTGCGCCCAATTCCAAGTCCAGGTGTCAGGAACAGTTGCGTCTCGCCCCTATTCTTGCCAGTTGTGTATAACGTGGAGTTCGCTTCCAGTTCGGGCCAAAGTTTCCATGCCGCCCGATATTGGAGCGCCGTGTTCCACAGCAGTTGTCTACCCAACTTGGCCGTGTCTCCTGCAGGCAGATTGACGCCCAAAGTCGACTGCACGTCAAATCGCCTCCAGCCTTTGCCGAACGCCATCGTTGGCGTCACCACGGCTTCACCTGCCCCATACCGATGCGAACCCGTTGGCGCAGTTGCGGCCAGCAAAAACGTCACCAAATAATTGCCTTCCGCTCGCTCCGCCGAAGAGATGCGGAATTTCAACATGAGGGGCAAGTCACCGAAGCCGCCAGGTGGACCATTCGGAGACACCAGCGTGTAGGTTGGCACACCTATGAGGATCTGCGTGCGCGAGCTGGTGATCAACTCCAGGCCCTTGTTTCCACCAAATTGGAAACTCCTGTTTCCGCCGCTGGCTGGTTGATCCCAGATATCGTAGCGGAACTCCTGTTTCAGGCGTCCTGATGTGGTTGCCAGAGGAGAAAGCCAGTCCGGTTGCGTCGCTTGCACATGCTCTCCCAGGTCGAGCCACACGTGAAACAAATTCCGCTTCCGCTCTTTTCCTTTCTCTTTCTCAATGGGCACCTGCGCAGCTCCATTGTTCTGGCTGTCCTGGCATCCAACGGGACTCCCATCCCTTCCGCCTTTCTCATGATCCACGCAAGTGGATTGACCTTTCTTCGGAGCGTCATCCGGTCTTGCGCTCGGGAGAAGCACCATCACGGCAAAGGCCAGGGTTATCGCGCTTCTGGTGGCCCCGCATTGGATTTTCCAGTGCATTACGCCTCTAAAAATAAAAACGGCCACTGCCAGATCTAACTCTGACGGTGGCCGCTCAAGATCAGCTTAGGAAACTCTCTATGCCGTCAGCCTCCACGCGCCGTGTCGCAGACACGGACAGCAGCACGAGGCCTTCCGGCCCTGAACACCATTGAGTTGCGGTGTGAAGTTCAACACAAGTCCTTTTACGCCGAACCAGTTCCTAATGATGGAGCGCAGTGCCTCCGGCGTCCAATCCATTATTTGCATTCATTGTAATAAGAAAAATGAACCACGACGCGGTAACTCCGGACAAGTCGGATTGCCGGAAATCAAGTTCAGTCCCAGGACTTTACTTTTCCGACTAGGACGTTAGTACCCCAGTTCTTCGCATTTTAGGTACGGAGCAAAGAGTGAGGCACTCAATCGTTGTCGGAAGGGCGCACGGAACTGCGCGCGCGGCCGAGAAGGTGACTCGCCCATTCGGTCCACGGAAGGGCTTCGAACTCCGCCAGGTAGGAATACGCCACCGGCACGACTAGCAAGGTCAGCAGCAAACAAAGGGTCTGCCCACCGATGATGGTAACCGCGATAGAAGCGCGCTGCTCCGATCCCGCACCGATGCCGATCGCCACTGGGATCAGCCCGGCGATGATGGAAAGCGTGGTCATTAGGATGGGCCGCAGGCGGACGCGATTCGCTTCCTGAATCGCGTCTCGCACCGGCATGCCCTCGGAGCGCAATCGATTGGTGTAATCCACCTGGAGGATGCCGTTTTTTTTCACGATGCCGAGCAACAGGAACATTCCCAAAGCGCTCCACAGGCTTAGGGCGCGGCCGGTGATCAGCAAGGAGAAGAGTGCGAAAGGCACACTCAGGGGCAGCGTCAGCATGATGATGAAGGGATAGGTGAAGCTTTCAAATTGCGCCGCCAACACCATATACATGAAGATAGACGCCAGCAGCATCGCCAACAGAAGATTCCACGTCGTCTCTTCCAGAACCTTTACTTGTCCTGAGAAAAGGTATGAATACCCGGCGGGCAATCCGACTTCCTTAATAGACTGCACGGTGTGCGCTGCCGCGAGGTCAAGCGGATATCCGGCTGCCACGTTGGCGAAGACACTGACTTGAAATTCACGGTTGTAGCGCTGGAGGGTCGCGGGCCCCGAGCCGCGCCGGATAGTGGCGACGTTTTCGAGACGCACCTGTCCCAATTTGGTTGAGGGTACCATCATGCGCGCGAGCACGTCGGGGTTGTCACGCTGCTCTTGAAGCAATTGCATGGTGACGGGATACTGTTCCGAACCTTCCTTGAAGCGTGTAATCTCGTCCTCGCCGGAATAGAAGAGTCTGACGGCATCGCTGACGTCAGTCATGCGCACGCCGATGTCCGCGGCCCGCTGCCGGTCCACCTTCACCTGAAGCTCGGGCGTGTTCAGGTTTAGGCTGGGATTGACGTCCACCAGCTCTGGATAATTCATCATTCGTCCGGCAGCCTGCTTGCTGAGTTCTGCCAGCTGATTGAGATCCGGACCGCGGATGACCGCGGCAATCGGAAAATAGATTTCGCCGCCCAGCACAGAAGGCAGGCGCACGTTGTAAGTCATGTTCCTGTAACTTGAGAGGATTCCACGAACCGCAGTGGCCATTTGCGTGTGGCTGCGTTTTCGCTCGCCGCGCGGTACAAGAACGATGAAAAAGTGCGCATGATTCGTGGGTCCGTGCGTAAACGATTGGACGAGCGCCACCTCCGGCAACGCGATTATGCGCTCCGCCATTTCCTGCGCAAGCTTGGTCGTTTTCTCAAGCGAAGTGCCTTCGGGAAGCGTGAAGGAACTGTTTAGCTCAGATTGATCATCGGCGGGAATCCAGTCGCGCCCCACCAGATGATAGAAACCAAACGTGGAGAGAAAAGTCGCAATGCAAATCAGGATGATCACGCGGCGGTGCGCGAGGGACCAGCGCAGCATCCTCAGATACAACACTTCCAGCGCGTGCAGGAACCCCTGGGAGTGCGCTTTCTTTTCGCCTCCGCTCAGCTTCAGAAAGCGCGAGCTCATCATCGGCGTCAGCGTGAAAGCCACCAACAACGAAACGAGTATGGCCATCGCCATTGTCCATCCAAAAGAATTTACATATTTCCGGGCATAGCCGGTCATGAACGCGATGGGAAGGAAAATGATCACCAGCGAGAGAGTCGTAGCCATCACCGCAAGCCCAATTTCCTTCGTGGCCTCGATCGCCGCATGAACCCGATCTCTCCCCTTCTCCTCCATGAAGCGAAAAATGTTTTCGAGGACAATGATGGCGTCGTCGATCACGATGCCAACAGCCAGCGTCAACGCCAGCAGCGTTATATTGTTGAGGGAGAAATCCATGGCCCGCATCAGTGTGAACGTAGCGATGATGGAAGCGGGGATGGCCACTGCAGCGATCAGCACGGCCCGCCAGTTGCGAATGAAGAGCCAGACGACCATGCTCGCCAGGACACTGCCCAGAATCAGGTGCTCGATCAGCGAATGGACCGATGCTTTGATGAAATCGGAAATGTCGTGGACCACTTGGACCTGCACACCGGGAGGCATCTGTGCACGTAAATCGTCGAGTTTGTTCCTCACGTTGTCCGCGACGCGCACGGTGTTGACGCCGGATTGGCGAAGAACGTCAATGGCCACGACATCCTGCGACACAGCGCCCTTCCGAAAGAGTGCCGACCAAGTGCGGAGTTCCTGCGCACCATCCTCGACTTGCGCCACATCGCGGATGCGCACCGGCGTGCCTCCGCGCGTCCCGATCACGATCTCGCCGAATTGCTCTGCGGACGTGACGCGCCCCAGAGTGCGAAGCCCCAATTCCTGAGGGCCCGTAATCATACGCCCGCCCGGCGCTTCGATGTTCTCGCGCTGCAGGGCTTCGCGCACGTCGAGCACGGTGAAGTTGTGAGAAGTGAGTTTTTGCGCATCCAACAAAACGCGAATTTGCCGCCCTTGCCCCCCGTTAAGGTCGACGCTGCCTACTCCGTCCACCGTTTGGATGGCGCGGCGCACCTGCTTGTCGGCAATTTCGGTCAGCTCGCGACGGCTCATGGGGCCGCTTACGAGGAGCGTCATGATGGGGTCCGACTGCGGATCCTGTTTCGTGATGATCGGCGGAAGAGTGTCGCGCGGCAGCCGGTCGATGGCTCCGGCAACCTTCTCACGGATATCTTGAGCCGCGCCCTCGATGTCACGCTCGAGCACAAAAGTACAGGTAATATCGGCAAAACCCTCGAAGGAATAAACGTTGATCTCATCGATGCCACTCACGGAGGAAATGGCGTCCTCGAGCGGCAAAACAACCCCGGTGACAACTTCTTCTGGAGTTGCGCCGGGAAGCCGAACTTCCACGTTTACGGTGGCGGGGTCCGCTTTTGGAAAAAGATCAACAGCCAGGCCGCGGTAGGAAAACACTCCCAGCGTCACGAGAAACGCAATCAGCATCACCGTGAAGACGGGATACTTTACGCAGGTTTCAGCGAGCCTCATCGTTTCAGAACGTCAGAGATTGTCACGTCCGATCTTCACGCCCAAATTATTTCGCTGCCGGGGTGTTCAGCTCGGCTTGCTCCTGTACAACGGCGCCGTCGTGCAAGTCGCCCGAAATGGGCACGGCCACACGATCGCCCGGCTTCAGCCCCTCTGCGACTTCAAAACGCCGCCCGTGTGCGTCTTCCGTCTGGCCGGCAGGGCTAATCTGCCGCTCGGACACGCGATTGCCGTTCAGCAGAAAAACTTTATAGACGCCGTAGCGATAATTCACGGCTCGTTCTGGAAGAAAAATGGTTTTCTCTTCCTTCTCGCTGGGAATGGACGCCTGCAGGAAAAAGCCGGGTTTCAGCCGCCCGTCCTTGTTTGCCAGCAGGGCTTCTGCTTCAAAGGTACGTGAATCCTGCGCCACCGCTGGATTGATGCGCGATATTTTGCCCTGAAACGTTTCACCTGGAAAGGCCTCCACGTGCAGATCGACCGTAGCTCCGTCTTTGACCCATCCGGCCCACCGTTCCGGCACAGCCAAACGCGCACGCAAGCGGTCCGTCCGAACAATCACCATCACCGGGCTCTGAACACGAAGATATTCGCCGGGATGCACGTTTCGAGTCTTGATGGCGCCCAGAAAGGGCGCGCGAATGGACGCGTCGGCAAGCTTCTTTTCGGCCAGTTTCTCGCTGGCTTCGCTGGAAACCAGCAGCGCCTTCAGCCGATCCACTTCTTGCAGCGCAACGGTGTAGGTCGCTTTTGTACTCTGGAACCGGCTTGCCGCTTCGTCAAGTTGCTGCTGCGAGATCAAACTGCCCCGGTACATTTGCTGTGCGCGGTTGTATTTGTGATCGGCGTCAAACAAGTCGGCTTCCGCCCGCTGCACCGAAGCAATTTTTTTTGGGTCGGTTGGCGGCGGATCGTTCGGGCCGATCCCCAACTGCGCTCGCACCTGGGTAACCAAGCCGCGCTGGCGGTCCACTTCAAATTGGAGTTCCTGCGGATCGAGAGTGATGAGCACTTGTCCCTGTTTGACATTGTCTCCGACGTCGGCAACTACCTCGGCCACGCGGCCTTCCACTTCCGAACTCAAAATGCTTTCCTCAAACGCATAAAGCGAGCCCACCGCTTGAATGCGCCGCCGGGCGGTTTCCTCGGCAACGGTGTAGAAATGCACGGGCGTGGGGTGAGCCGCGTCTCCCAGGGCGCTGGCTGATTGGGTCTTTGAACACCCTGCGGCGAATACTGCGGCCATGGCCGCGGCCGAGACGAGGCAGCGCAACGATCGCGGAATACAGCGTTTCCGGTCTATTCTCTGACGCACGGTGACTAACAATCCTCTTCTTACTGTTTTGACGGATGACTACAGCCAAGGGTTTTGGCCTGCGCTCAAACTTAAGAATTGTACCAGCGCGGAGGAAGAATCTACATTGCCAGCATTCCTTCAATCGAATCGTCTGGTTCAAGCTTGTGTGAAAGCAGCCTTTTCTCCTTATATCTGGCCAAATCTCGATGCACTCTTCCGACGCCGTAGCTAAGTCTTTCCATGAGAAGGCCGGTTTGATGCCAAGGCATACTTCGCTTTCTTCTTTCCGTGAGCCTGCTCCCATTCAGCCAAGCCGCCTCTGTCGCCATCCTTCCATCCGCACTCTTTTGTGAGCGATATTCGCTCGATGCTAGGTGGGTGTTCTCGTTTCAGTAAGTGCTGTTCACTGGGAGCTCTTTCTGATTCCAAGACCAACTAAAAGGCCAGCTCCGTGTTGAGTTGTTTCTCGAGTGGGCCACGAGTCGCGCAGATTCAGTCTTGCGTCTCCCAGAACACCGCTTCTGGATCGCGAGCTCCAGATTGGCTCACGCATTACTGACGATTCGGACTTGGTTTGAGCGCGGTTCATCCGTTCGCTTGCGAGCAGGATCGTCAGCCAGCTCGAAGCTGCTACGTACACGGTGCAACTTTAGGGCTCGTCAAGCACTATTCGAGGACCTATCCGGCTTGACGTTCTGGTTGAGCCGCAACACATTCTTGGGGTCGTACTTTTTCTTGATCTCCACCAGGCGAGCGTAGTTCGGCCCGTACGCCGCCCTGACAAGCTCTTCGCTCGTTTCGCCCAGCTGGTTGATGTACACGCCATGCGCAAAGGGTTGCAAATTGTCGCGCAGAGCTTTCACCCATTTCACCGCATTCGCCTTCTCTGCTGGAGCGCTCCAGGTGCCCACAATGTCCACCTCGTAACCCGGCTGCCGCAAACCAAACGCCATGTCACTCAATCCCACGCGCGAAATGGCTCCGTAAAGTGGCACAATGAACGCTTTGGTGTTTGGCGACGCATCGTTGGTTGCCGTTGTTATTGCCGCAACCGCGGCCTCGGTGAGTTCCGGAAGGAATAGGTTCGTTTGAAAATGCGCGATGGGCGCGGGAAGGAATGCTGCCGCCTGAGCTTCCAGATAGGGCATCACTCTGACGTTGTCCTCCTGCGGTTTGAGCGCTCGCAACGGCCTCAGCAATTCATTCCCCTGGCTCGGATGGCCGCAAAAGAAGACTAGCACCCGGAATCGCGTCCCCTGTTCGGACGGTAACACACTGCCCAGGACGTTCATTTCATCCGGCGCCCCCGCGACGAATTTAACAAACGCCTGCAATAGTTCCGGAATTCTCCCAGACGGATACAGTAGCGTTCCCGCCAGAACGTCGGCTACCGGGTGGAGCCGGTATTCGAGCGCCGTCGCAACACCGAAATTTCCGCCCCCGCCGCGAATCGCCCAAAAAAGATCTGGATTGGAGTTCTGACTGGCCTCGACTTGCCTCCCATCCACAGTCACAACTTGCGCCCGTATCAGGTTATCGCACGCTGCGCCGTACTTCGACATCAAGAGCCCCTCTCCTCCGCCGAGCGTCAGTCCGGCAATTCCTACTGTTGGACAACCGCCTGAGGTCGTGGCCAGGCCGACGCGCTGCGTCGCGTTGTCCAGATCGCGCACCAGCGCACCTGCTTCTGCCCGGGCAACGTGATTCCCTGCGTCGACTTGAACCCGGCTCATCCCGGAGAGATCGATCACTATGCCGCCATCGCAGACGCTGAATCCCATTCGGTTATGGCCTCCGCCACGCACCGCCAGTGGCAAATTCTGGTTCTGGGCGAATTCGAGCGCCCGCGCAACGTCGGGCGCACCGGCACAGCGAACGATGAGCGCCGGACGCCGGTCGAATGCGCGGTTGAAAACCATGCGCGCCGACTCATAGTCGGGCGTCTCCGGTGTGAGTACGTGCCCGCTAATCTGGGAAACAAGTTTTCGGATCGCCGCCGCGTCGAGCGGAGCTACATTCTGTTCGCGTGTCTCGAAAGTCTGCGCTCCAGCCAGCGCACGAATCGGGTGCGCGTAAAGTGCCGCTGCCGCAAATGCTGTTTGCCGGATGAGCTGTCTTCGAGTAGTAAGCGCCATATTCGATTCCATTTCCTGGCAGTCGCGAAGTCTTACCTCTAAGCTCTCGCTGCGTGTTTCGAACTTTCGTCATTTCTGCGGGCTCGTCCGAGTCAGCAGCAATTTCTCTGTCCGCCGCGTCTTGCCATCGGGCATATGCTCGACCTGTGGACTCGAATCAAACACAAGCTCCATTGCGTTCAAGTGGATCGCAGACAGCCTGTGAGACTGTCCAAGGCATTCTATGCCATCAAAGCGCATTTTCCCCTTCTCTGCGGGATCAGCCTCTTTGGTCTTGGGTTGCGAAAAGGGCTCGGTATTAGGAGAGTCGAAATGGTCGGGATCGATTTCGGATTGGCCGTAACAGCGGGGAGTTCCGAGTGCTGCGAATCCAGTTATAACCAACTGCTTTACAATCTTTGGAGTCTTCATCGTAAGTCTCTCCCCCTACCAGTGTTTGCACTGGTTTGACCGGCGGCGCGGGTTGGCGCTCGGTCTGATGATGCTCGGAATTGGCGGCGGAGCGATCATCATGCCCTCGTTCGCGCAGCAGCTCATTGCAAGATTCGGATGGCACACGGCGTACGCGATCTTGGGCGCGGCGGTGCTGATCGGGCGGGTGGGAATTGGGTACTTGCTTGATCGCGTCTTCGCTCCGCGCCTCACGGCAATTTGTTTTATCGGCACCGCCTTTGGAATTGGCCTGCTGTGGCTTGGCAGTACGAAAATGGCGTTCGTGGGTGCGTTTCTGGTGGGCTTTGGACTCGGCGCGGAAGTGGATGTGATTCCCTACCTGACGGGGCGCTATTTTGGGTTGCGGGCGTTCGGCAAGATCTACAGTTCCGCATTCGCTGCTTTCGCGCGCGCTGGGGCCTCTCGTCATGGGTGCCAGTTTCGATCGGACTGGTTCCTATCGTGCCGCTCTGATGACATTTCTTGTCGTCACATTGATTGCGTCCGTTCTGATGGCCCGCTTGGGATGGTACCGTTATCGTGCCGAGCAACCAATCGACAATGAACAGACCTAGCGGTTCGACAAACGGAGATTTACAGGCAGGCTTGCTTCCTACTCAAGCGATTGTCAGCTTCATCCCAAGCATTGGAATAGTTACGTTGACGGGAGGGCGCGGTCGGCCTATAGTGGCGCACCTTTTTATTCGGGAGCGGCCCGCTTGCTCGAACGCGTCTTTCACCTGGAAGAAAACAAGACCACTGTACGTCGCGAGCTGCTCGCGGGCCTGACCACCTTCATGACCATGGCTTACGTCGTGGTCGTCAACCCTAAGATCCTGGCCGAAGGCGGCATGCCCGTCGAAGGCGTACTCTTCGCCACTTGTATTTCTGCCGCCATTGCGACGCTCATCATGGGTCTGTGGGCCAACTACCCGATCGCACTTGCCCCGGGCATGTCTCTAAACGCGTACTTCACCTACTCAATCGTTCTGGGCCGCGGCGTGCCGTGGCAGACCGCCCTTGGCGTCGTATTTCTTTCCGGCTTGCTCTTTCTCGTCCTGACTCTGACAAATATTCGGGAACAAATCGTCAATGGGATTCCCAACTGCCTCAAATACGGAACCGCCGCGGGCATCGGCTTATTCATTGCCTTCATCGGCTTGCGCAACGCGAAGATCATCGTTTCCAATCCAGCTACTTTCGTAGGGTTGGGTAAAATTTCCGATCGGGAAGTGTTGCTTGCTGCTGGGGGACTTCTTCTCATCGCGATCCTGATGGCCCGGCGCATCGGCAGCGCGATTCTGCTCGGCATTGTGGTCATTACCCTTGCCGGGATTCCGCTCGGTCTCGCGCATTGGCCCGAGCATTTTTTCTCGCTGCCGCATCCATCCGGCACATTTCTCAAGCTGGATTTGCGCGCGGCCACAAAACTTGGCTTTGGCGAGCTCATCTTTGTCTTCTTCTTCGTGGATCTCTTCGACAACGTCGGTACCCTCGTCGGCGTCTGCGAGGAAGGCGGCTTCTTGCGCGACGGCAAACTCCCGCGCGCCAGCCGCGCGTTGCTCGCCGACGCCTTTGGCACCATGTTCGGCGCCCTGACAGGCACCTCGACGGTCACCAGCTACATTGAAAGCGCCGCCGGCGTAGCCGCGGGTGCGCGCACCGGCCTCGGCAATGTGGTCATCGCCGGTCTGTTTCTTGCGGCCATGTTTTGTGCGCCGCTGGTCGCGGCCATTCCGGCATACGCCACCGCTCCGGCGCTCATCCTCGTCGGCGCGCTAATGTGCGGAGCCGTCGCGCGCGTTCGCTGGGACGATTTCAGCGAGGCGTTTCCCGCTTTTCTCACTCTGGTTGCCACGCCCCTGACCTTTAGCATCGCCACCGGCCTCAGTCTCGGCCTTCTTTCCTTCACATTCATCAAACTCGGTACCGGCCGCCACCGCGAAATCAGTCCGCTCATCTGGGTGCTGAGCGTCCTCTTCCTCCTCCGCTACGCGTTTCTTGGCTCGGAATAAATCAATCCCGCCGTGCCGTTCGGTGCGTTCATTTCGCCGCTCCTCCCGAACCGACCGCGGCAATATCAGCCTTCATCCCGAGCGCTCTTAAATATCCCTCATTCACTCGGCACCTTTGCACGCGCACACGCTCCAGCAATTCTGCGAAGGCACGGGCGATCGTCTCCTGTTCTGGCCGCGCCTTCAGCCGTTCCTCAGCGTGCCCAGTGCCGCGCGGCAGTTTTGCGAACTCCACGATCTTTCCCCAATCCTCTGGTGGAATAATGCTGACGACCGCCGACGGTTTCCCCATTTTCTTGTACGGCCAGAAAGCCCATCCGATGTTGTTTTTCTCCAGCGCTTTCACGAATTTCGCGATCCACTCATCGGGATTTTCCCCGGACTCGCCCAGCCAGATCGGCACATCATAGCGCCCGCGAAAATCAATGTATTGCCGCAGCACGCTTTCATCCGGCGCCGTCCAGTATTTATGAAACGTGTACACGACGTTCGCATCGAAAGGTTTGCCGAAGACCGAAAAGTTCCCGTCCCACTGCGCCCCGCCAAGAAAAAGAATATGGTGCGCATCAACGTTTCGTATCTCGCCCGCCAACTTTTTATAGAGCGGCTCAAGCGAAGAATTCAGTGGCGCTAGCTTGGGAAATGGCGGGATCGGCTCATTCAGCAGGTCATAACCGAGCACGCCCGGCTCATCGCGATAGTGCGTCGCCAGCCGCCGCCAGATGGCTATCAAGTGCTCTTGTTCTTGCGGACTCTGGAATAGCCACGGATATCCCGCGCTGTCGTCAATGTTCGTGCCCGTCTGTCCGCCCGGTGCGGCGTGCAGATCTAGGATCACGTATAGGTTTTCCGCGCGGCTCCAGCCAATCAACCGGTCCAGCAGCTGGAAACCTTCGGCTGCGTCGCTCTCAAACAAGCGGTAGTGCAATGGAACTCGAACGGCGTTGAACCCGGCCTGGTGAAGCAGCGCGATGTCCTCTCGCGTGACATAGTTCTCGCGGTATTTTAGCCAAAATGCCGCCGACCCTTCCGGTCCAAGCAGCTCCAATACCAGCGCGCGGATCTCCCCAGGAGATTGCGGGCCCCCCTGGAACAGCCACATGTAACCCTCGGGCACCATCCAATTGCCCAAATTGATTGCGCGAAGAAGCAGCGGCTTGCCTGCCGCATCCACGATCTGTTTGTGCTCCGTGCGCGCAAACTGTGCCCTCCCTTGCGAAGCACCCACCAGAAGAAGCAGCGGCAACACCAGATGCCTGAACTGGAACATGATTTTCTCCGCCGGAAAGCCTACACCAAACTCGCCGCTGCGAGCAGTTCGCATGTTCGCTCGAATTCGATTTTGGCAGCCGCACAGGATCACCCGAGTTTAGGTCTACAATCCTGAAGTGGACCACCATACTGTCGCGGTCGTCAGCATTACGGGTACCTGTCTTGATGTGCTGGGCACTCTTTATCTGGCCTACGACCTTTTGGGTGGACAACACGGTCCGTTGCGCCTCCTTACCCGCGCGGTCACATACTCCGTTGTTTTCGGCCTCGGTTACGGCCTCGGCCTCGGTCTCTTCTTCGGCCTGGCTTCCGGTATCGCCACCGGGATCACCCTCGCGATTGAATTCAGCCGGGCATCTCGCGGGCTGGATCATTACTCCTTGCCTTGGGAAGGACTGTTTGCCGCCATCCGCGGGTTCGCTTTCGGAGCTGGCTTGTACCGGATTTTGGGCTTCGGATTCGCCATCGCATTTGCCATTTTCATCACCATTGGTCAAGTATTCGCCTACTCTCGGGGCATGCGTCCGGCCGCCGACTATTCCGCGTCTCGCCGTCCGCGGCTTACACGTCGTCAGTTTTGGGGAACGGTGATCCGTACGCTCGGCTACATGGTCACCGCTCTGATCTGCAGCGCGCTCATCCATCACGTGGAACATGCCTGGCTTTTTGCCATTCGCGTGGGTCTGGTCACCGGAATTGTCACCGGCGTGGGAGCGACCGTCAATCCTTACATCGAATACTTCGCCGACAATCTCCCGGAACGCCGGCTGGGCGTCTTCGGGATCGCACTCATCCTTTGTGGCTTTACTCTGCAATCCCTTCAGTATTGGCTGACGCTCTTTGATGTACGCCTGACGTAGGCAGTCGTCCCCTCAAGTTCCTTACGACTACGTTGGAACCTAGCGACCTGGCGACCCTCTCTCCGCTCAGGCGGACAGCTTCGCCAGCGCCTCCGCTAACACCAGCGCCCCGCGCGCAATGTCTTCTGGCGCTGCGTACTCGTCGGGCCTATGGCTGTATCCATTCCGGCAGGGAATGAAGAGCATGCCTGTGGGAGCAATGCGCGACATGAAAAGGGAATCGTGATACGCCCGGCTCACCATTTCGAGGAATGGAAACCCGTGCTCACGGCAGGATTCGGCTAGCGCCGTTCGCACCTCAGGAGCGCAGTCCGCCGGGGCGTCCGCGTTGAGCACCTCCGATTGAATCGAGACTTGGCGCTTCGCGGAAATGTCTTTCGCCGCGCGCCCGATCGTTTGCATCGCGCCATCGCGCCGCGCGCGATCCGTATCCCGAATGTCGAGCGTCATTCCCACCCGGCTAGGGATGCTGTTCACCGCGCCCGGAAAAACGTCGCAAACGCCTACCGTGGCGACGGTGTCAGCCGCGCCGCTCGACCGAGCTGCCTGCTCGATCGCCAGGATCAACTCTGCCGCCGCGCAAAGCGCATCTTTGCGATCCGGCATCAACACTCCGCCCGCGTGCCCGCCCGCGCCTTCGATCGAAATGCGCAGACTCGCAGGTGCCGCAATGCTTTTCACAATTCCGAGGGAAATTTTGGCGCGTTCCAGCAGTGGCCCCTGCTCGATGTGCAACTCAACGAATCCTTTGTAGTAGCCCTTTGGCAGTTTCACATCCTGAAGAGTTCCGCTGAAGCCGGCCCTCCGGCGAACGTCATCCACCGATTCGCCGTCGCGATCCTTCAATTTCGCGGCTGCCTCGGCGGAAAGCGTTCCCGAAAGCAACCGGCTGCCCAGGCAACCGATGCCGAAGCGCGTCGGCTCTTCCGTAGCGAACACAATAAGCTCGATGGAATTCTTCGGCCGGAATCCGCTCCGCTGCAGTGCGCGAATCGCTTCGAGTCCGCCAAGAACGCCGACGACGCCGTCATATTTCCCAGCATTTGGAATCGCATCAATGTGCGAACCAGTTCCAACGGGAGGCGCCTTCGGATCAGCGCCGTTCCACCGCCCGAGAATATTTCCAATCGCATCTTGCCGCACGGCGAGGCCCGCTTCTTCGCAGCGCGCAATCATCCATGCCCGGGCTCTCAAATCTGCCGGCGAGAAAACAATTCTCGTGACCGCGGGAGGCTGCGCGTCCGTAATGGCAGCCAGCGCCTCCAATTCGGAGAGCAGCCGCTGCTGATCAATGTTCAGATTCATCAGCTCATTTCCGTGAGTGTGTACGAGGCCATCTCTGCAACCAGGCAAGGATGCTTCTCCGCGAGCGCCAACACGGTCTTTTCTTTATTTCTTTACTTCTGCGCCGAGCGGATGCCGGTTCCAGTTCTTGTAAATCAAATATTTCGCAGGCACTTTTCCAATCGCTCCGAACCACTGCGGGCACCACGGCCCCATCCAGATGAAATCGCCCGCCCTGACCGGATACCAGGAATCGCCAAGCCGGTATATGCCGCTCCCTTCAAGCATGATCAGTCCATGCTCCATCACATGCATCTCCACCATGCTGAGCGAAGCGCCCGGCTGATACACCATGGCATTCACCGCAAAATCAAATTGCGGTTCGTCAGGCAGCAGGCACTTCACCTGTACATCAGAATCGCCGTCGAGCGCATGCGAGGAAATCGAATCTTCACTCGAAACGATTAAGCGAGGCGGCTGGCGTTCATCGATTGGCTCGTAGAACTTTTCAATGACGGCAACCCGGCTCTTTTCCTTAGCGACGACTCGGTGGGAAAAGCCTTGGGGCAAATAAGCATAACCCCGCGCGCTGAGCTCGTGCCGTTTCCCTTTGGCTTCCAGGGTCACCGCTCCGTCAAGGATGTAAACGAATCGCTGCGCCGGCGTATTTCCTAATTCGCCCTTCGGTTCAAATTCGGCTGTGTATTCGGTAAACGCCGCACCGAGAGCCGGGCCAATGTGTACAATCGCCGATGCATTCTTCATACCGGGCAGCGCCGTGCGCACAAAAGTGTCCAGTGTCAGCAAGATGTGATTGCGTTGATGAGAGCTGCGCGTCTGTCCGAGATTATGCACGGCACGTCCTTCCCAGAAATTCCCGCGAAGCCGCAAGCTGCGTCAGCAAGTGTTGCCCGCACTCGAGCGCTTTCGCCACGTCATCGAGATGCACCGATTCCGACGGGTCGTGGCTGATGCCACCGGGCGTTCGAAGAAAAATCATGGCCGCCGGAACTTTTTCCGCCAGGATCATAGCATCATGCCCCGCGCCGCTCGCCATACGATGCGCCTCGCAGCCGGCTTTTAGCCCGGCCCGCTCGATCTGTTCCGTCATGAGCGGATCCATTGCCACGGCATGCTGGGCGAGGAGCGTCTTCCACGTTGCCGTCATACCGCGTCGCGTCGCGACCGACTCCGCTTGCCGGATCAACTCATCCAGCGCCTCAGTTCGCGCGCGATCCGAGGCGAGGCGAATGTCCAGCGTGGCGCGCGCCGTTCCAGCAATCACGTTAATAGCGCCGGGGCTGGCTTCCACGAATCCCACCGTCGCCACCAGGTCCGGAGTGCGCCGCGCCAGAGTTTCAACCGCGACAATCCACTCCGCTGCCGCAGCCAGCGCATCATGCCGCAAATTCATCGGCGTCGTGCCCGCATGATTCGCTTGCCCTGAAAATGTAAATTCCAGGCGGTTCTGGCCAACGATGGCTTCCACAACTCCGAGTGGCCGCCCCAAGCTTTCCAGCACTGGCCCCTGCTCGATATGAAATTCGATGTATCCCAGACAATCGTCACTCATCACCGCTCTGGAAATTTCACTGGGATCCAACCCAAAATCCTGAATCGCCTTGCGGACCGAAATTCCATTCGCATCCTTGCGCCCGAGAAGTTCCTCGTCCACCCGCCCGACCAGCGCGCGGCTTCCGATAAACGGAACTCCAAACCGCACACCTTCTTCCTCCGAAAATCCAGCGACCTCGATCCCAAACGGCAGCTTCGTGCCGTCCAGCAATTCCACCAGTCCGACCGTTAGCACCACGCCCAGAATTCCGTCGAACGCCCCCGCATTTGGCACTGTGTCCAAATGCGATCCCATCAAAATCCGCGGTGCTCCCGGCGACGATCCCGGATAAAATCCACGCAAATTCCCAGCCGCATCCAGAGAAACATTTATCCCGAGTGGTTTCATCCACGAAGAAAGTTCCCGATGGCAATCGTGCATCGGAGCCGAAAGAAATGTTCGCCGCGTGCCGCCCGCGTCTTCTGAAAACGACGCCAGCTTCCGGCACCGGGCGATCACCACTTCCGCGTGTTTTGAAAAATCTTCGACTGTCGGCAATGGATTCTACTTTCGCTGACCGCACACGCTTCGCTGCACTTAGAACTCTCGAATCAGTTTCGCCGCTGCCCATCCCGCCACAACCAGCGCCACCATAATCTGCCAGCCGTAGTGGTTCCCATACGTCGCAACCGGGAAATGATTGCTAAGCATCAGAAAGACGACTGGAACAGCCAGAAACGTGTTGTGTTTCGAACGCAACTTCGCTTGCCCGCCCAGCGACGCATCGAATGTTTCGCCCGCTGCTGCCGCCGCGATCATCCCGCGCTGCGCGGGAAGAATCCGCATCCACACATTCAACGTCATGATAGTGCCGAAGATCGCTCCCATATGAATATATGCTGCGCGGCCGCTCATCACATGCGTCAAACCCCAAGCCGCTGCAGCCGTCATCACCAAACCAAAACACGCAAACGCGCTCTGTGATTTTCCCAACGCGAACCGCACGGCCAGATCGTAGATCAACCACCCTACGATCATCGAGCCCACGCCAATCGCGATACCCGCTTGTTTCGAAATGTCCGCGACGTCCGGATCAACGAGCCCATCTCCTAGGTAGTACACGAGGACGAGAAGAACCACGCCCGCGAGCCAGGTCATCAGCGCTTCCCAGCGGAACCAGCGCACCTGTTCCGGCCCAACACCGAGTGATTTTTGTTTCTCGACGGTGTAAAAACCTCCGCTGTGCACCATCCACACGTTCGAAGTTGTGCCGTTCGAATCGGCTTTCTTTTCGAGTTTCGTGAATTGGCCGTCGAGCCACGTGAAGTAGTACGTCTGCCCGACCCACATGACTCCCGCGAAAACGTGAATCCACCGCACGCTGAGATTCAGCCATTCTCGAATTGCAGAATTCATCTCAGCTCCCCCGGTAGGTGGTGTACCCGTTCGGGCTTAACAACAGAGGAATATGAAAATTCGATTCGCCGCTGCGGATTCGAAACGTGATTTCCACTACCGGATATAATCCACCCACGCCGCATGCTCCAAAGTAGCTCGCGGTGTCAAACAGCAATCGATACACGCCTTCCGCCATCGTCGTTCCGTCTGGCAACAATTGGCCGCATCTTCCGTCCTGATCCGTTTGACCAGAACCTAGCGAAGACCATTGGCCGGAAGAATCTTGCCGCTCCAGCCGCACCGGCACCCCCGTCGCGGGTTTGCCCTTGGCCGTATCCAAAACGTGAGTTGAAATGCGATTCATCCCGCGAGCCACTTTCGTATTCGAATGTGCATAATCCGCCGCTGCTCCTCGGCGGCCTGACGAAGCTCCGTCGCTGGATCATTTTGCAGCCGCCGCCGCAGAATCTCCAGGATTTCATTGGCTGGTTTGCCTGTGGCGCACACAATAAAAATCCGCCCGAACTTCAATTCGTACTCGCGATTACCCCACTTCAGCGCATTCTTCATGGCTTCATCGGCCGCGGCCGCTTTTTGTTGTTCCTGCCCCGACCACGCCGAGGATTGCGCCGTAGCAGTTTGTTCCGCGCGCGACTCGCCGATTCGCGGATGACTCTGAAATGCTTCCAGCCAGTCCTTTTCTGAGAGACTTCCCCAGACTGCATCGGACGCCGCAAGCAACGAGTCCTCATCCTGGACGGGCCGCTCCGTTGCCACGCTTTTTGCCCACGTTTTCGAGCCGCAACATGGCAGAATCTCGTGGATAGCTTCCTCCTCAGGCAGATTGTTCCAGCGAGTGAGCACCTCGCTCACGAGTTCGCACTTTCTGCCGCAAGCTTCTCGAGGAATTCGACGACGAGATTGCCGGCAACGGCTGCCCGATATCGAGCCGTGGACCGAATGTCGTCAATCGGACGAATTTCATGTGCCACGGTTCTTCTCGCCGCCTCGAGCAATGATGGCTCTACCTTTTTTCCGCTGAGCATGCGCTCCGTTTCATTCAAGCGAAGAGGAATTGGCGCAACGCTTCCAAGAGAGAGATGAACATCCTGAATCGTGCTGTTCGCGATTCTACCTAACGCGGCGAGGCAAACCTTGGAAATAGCTTGCGCGTTGCGAGCCCCAACCTTCCGCGTATGAGCAACATATCCCGAAAACCTGCGAGGCAGGGAAATATCGCGAATCAATTCATCGGGCGCGAGCGCCGTCTGTTTGTAACCCGTGTGGAACTCCCGATAAGGCAGCCGCCGCTCTCCGCGCATGGAAACCAGCGTTAGCTCGGCGTCATAGACCAGTAGCGCGGGCAGGGAATCCGCCGCCGGCGAAGCATTCGCAATGTTGCCGCCGAGTGTTCCGCGATTCTGGTTGGCAATTCCGCCGGTCCAGGACGCGGCCGTGGCCAGCAGCGGGAACTCGCGCGAAATGAAATCATGGTTGCGCAGGGCCGTGTACGTGCATGCCGCACCAATGCGGATATCCTTGGGAAGAACTTCAATCTGCCGAAGCTCGGGAATATTCCAGAGGTTGACTAAATTTCGATTCGACAGTTTCCCCGCCGAATACAAAACCATCACATCGGTCCCCCCCGCAATGGGCAGCCATTGGTTCGGCTCAGCAGAGAGCAGGGAAAGCACGCTCTGCAGACTGCCGGGCGAAACCAGTTTGTAATCGGCTGGATCGGCTCTCATGTCGCGACCCGTTGCTGGGCGGCCTTGGTCACCGCCTCAAAAATTTGCATGTAACCCGTGCAGCGGCATAAATTGCCGGCAAGTCCTTCGCGGATTTCTGCCTGCGTGGGTTCCGGCTTTTTTTCGAGCAGGTGGACCGCCGCGAGAATCATCCCCGGCGTGCAGATGCCGCACTGTGCGCCGCCACATTCGAGGAACGCTTTCTGTAATGGATGCAACAAGGAGTGCGCGGCGATTCCCTCAATGGTAACAACGTTCGAACCGTCCGCTTGCGCGACGGGAACAAGACAGCTATTCACCAGCAGCCCGTCCAGCAGCACGGAGCACGAGCCGCACTCGCCTTCGCCGCATCCTTCTTTCGTGCCCGTCAATCCGAGTTCGTTCCGCAACACATCCAACAATCGTTCCATCGGATGAACGCGCAAACGTTTAACTTCTCCATTCACAGTAAATGATACGTCGTGCTTCACCTTCGCATCACCAGAGGAGTTCATTGCGCTTCTCGAGCGGGAGCGGGAAGCAGGGAGGATGCAGCCGGAGGCAGTTCTTGCATAGCCTGAAAGAGATCTTCGGGGAGCAGAGGAATCGAATGGAAGCGAACGCCGATGGCATCTTCCACAGCGTTCACGATTGCCGGCGCGGGGCCATCCATCGGCAGTTCTCCGATTCCCTTAGCGCCATGCGCGCCATGAATGTTGCCGTTCTGTTCGAAGAAAACGCGGATCGGGGGCAGGTCCGCCGACGTTGGCATGATGTAATTCGTCATCTGGTTGTTGAGCATGCGACCGTCTTGCCAAACGACATTTTCGTATAGCGCAAAGCCGATTGCCTGTGCTACGCCGCCAGTGATTTGCCCCTCGGCCAGAACCGGATGTAAAACTTTGCCGATTTCCTGGAGCGCGACGAAGTCATCCACCGTCACGCGGTACGAGGTCAGATCCACGGTCACTTCGGCCACGTAAACGGCCCACGCGAATGCGGCATAAGCTTCACCGCGATATTTTTCATCGTCCCAGTAGACGCCGGGCGGCGCTTCGTAACGCACTTCCGACTTCAGCGAGCCGTGCGCAGCAATATATTCGCGGCAAGCAGCGCGGAATTGTTCCGGAGTGTAGGCCTCGCTGAGAAGTCCGGTCTTCGTAAGCGTATGCTGGATTCCCGTGGCGGCTGACTGCACAAGTTTTCCGACAATCATCGCCGTGCGTGAAGCTACCGTCGGGCCGCTGTTCGGAACGATCGTGGTATCCGGTTGCGCGATCACCACGTTTTCATACGGAAGATTGAGCGCCTCCGCGGCAATTTGGCAAAGCACGGTGTTGGTACCCTGGCCGAATTCCGCGCTGGACACCAGCACCCGAACTACGCCATCGGCGCGAGCCTCCACACCAACCAGGGAATTCAGATAGCGTTCGCCGGAACCCGTAAAACCGGCTCCGTGAAGGAACGTAGCGATTCCCATTCCTTTTTTGCGCGCACCCGTTTTATTTTCAACGGCAAAGTGTTTCTTTTTCGCATGATAATCAGAAAGTTCAAGCGCCCGGCTCAACAACTGATCCAAGTCGATGTTTTCGTGGATGGTTTGCTGCGTGGTCGTCGTTTGCCCCGGCTTCAGAAAATTCCGCCGCCGAATCTCGATCGGAGAAATCCCAACGACCTCGGCGATGCGGTCCATGTGCCGTTCCATCGCGAAGAGACTCTGCGGCGCTCCAAATCCGCGAAATGCACCATGCGGCGGCGTATTCGTCGCCACTGCCTTCGTTCGAATCCGAACGCTCGGCCAGTAATAAGGACCACCGGCGTGAATCGTGCCGCGCGACAGCACCACCGACGAAAGTGTGGCATACGCGCCGCCATCAATAACGAACTCGATTTCGCCCCCGAGAATCTTCCCATCCCTGCTCACCGCGGTGCGATGGCGCGTTCTCGAAGGATGGCGCTTGGTCGTCGCCACCATATCTTCCATGCGGTCGTACACGATTTTGACGGGCCGGCCGGATTTCATGGCCAGCAGCGCCGCATGCCCCGCGATCATCGAGGGGTACTCTTCTTTCCCGCCAAACGCGCCGCCGGTTTCCATCTGCACCACGCGCACTTTGTCCTCGGGAAGCCCGCAAAGAGCCACCAGCGCTTTATGAACGTAGTACGGGCATTGTAGAGAGCCCCACACTGTGACTCCATGCTGCGGATCAAAAGCTGCGATGACCCCATTGTTCTCGATGTACAGCTGTTCCTGCGCACCTGTGAAATATTCGCCCTCGACAATGTGAGCCGCATCCGTCCAGACGGAGTCCACATCGCCCTTTTCGACCAGGAAGGTCTTGAACGCATTATCGGCGCCCCAGATGATCGTGGATTGCTTCTCGCTTTCGTGAAGGGTGTGTACTGGAGGGAGCGTCTCATACTCCATGGAAACTGCTTCCACAGCCTTGCGAAGTTTGTGACGGTCCGCATGGGCCAGCAGCAAAATTGGTTCTTCTGGATGATTGATGGTTTCAGCAGCGAGGCAGGGCTGATCGTCGAGGATCAGAGCGATGCAGTTTTTTCCGGGAATGTCTTTCGCGGTGACCACAACGAATTCATCCCAGGCCACGCCCGGATCGAAAGAAATCTTCTTGATTTTGCCGCGCGCGATCGTGCTGCGCACCGTCGCGCCGTAGAGCATCCCGGGCAGGGCCATGTCGTCCACGTAGCGCGCCGCTCCCGTTACTTTGTCCCGGCCTTCCTTGCGCGGCACGGACGTTCCGACGATGTGACCTTCCTTCGAATTCGCCAATCCCGCTCCTTCGCCTGCCGATTGGATGGAGGTCCGCTCCAGAACGTTTCACCGCGGAATTCTGCGGCCGAAACGCGGCGATCGCGGACAAATCGAAATGTGTTTGCTGGCAGTATTCTGTACGAAACAGGGGCAGTTTCAAATGTCTATTTGAGGCTCACAACAGCCGTTACCGGCGCATTTCGCGCCCCAACGGCTCCCCCGGAAAGGCTCCGCGTTCGAATACGCAGTTTCCGCGCAGATAGGTGGCCTTCACGACGCCGCACAGTTCCTCACCCAAATAGGGCGAAATGCGATGACGATAGTGAAGATGCTCCTGCGCCGCGACGAATTTGGCCTCCGGATCAAATACTACAAAATCGGCGTCATAGCCTTTTGCGATGCGGCCTTTCCGCGATTCGCACCCAGCCAATTTCGCCGGTCCTTCTGCCATCCAGCGCGCAATCGCTGCCAGCGTGAATCCCCTGCGGCTGAGTTCCGTCCACAGCACCGGTAACGCCAGCGAAAGGCTGGCAATCCCTCCCCACGCCGTTCGAAAGTTCCCCTCAGCAAGCCGCTTCATTTCCGGCAGGCAGGGAGAATGATCGGTCGCCACTAAATCAATGACTCCGTCTCGAAGTGCTTCCCATAGTTTTTCACAGTTTTCCCGGCTGCGGATCGGAGGCGCGCACTTGAAGAGTGTCCGTCCGTCTAAAATCTGTTCTGAACAAAAATGCAAGTAGTGCGGACAGGTTTCGACGCTTACCGGCAGTCCTTCTGATTTGGCAGCGCGCAGCATATCCAGCGCCAGGCTGGTCGAAAGATGCACGATGTGCAGCCGGAATCGAAATTCCCGGCAAAGAGAAAGCAGCAAGCGAATCGCGGAGAGCTCCGCTTCATCCGGCCGCGAATCGAGATACGTCGCGTATTTGCTCCAGTCCGCTTGCGCCAGGCGCTGCGTGGCCGCCGCCACGGGCCCCGGCAATTCCGCATGAACCAGCAGCGGCAAGCCAGTCCGTGCTATGTGTGGAAGAGCCGCCCGGAGTTCGCCCTCGGTGACCATCGTAAATCCATCAATGCCGGGATGAATGAGAAAGCATTTGAATCCAGGCAAGCCCGCTGCCGCCAAATCTTCGATGTGCTCCTGATTGTCGCTGACCGCGCCGCCCCACGCCGTCCAATCCACGGAACACTGGCCGCTTGCGGCCTTGCGCTTAGCTTCAAGAGCGGCGACCGTCGTGGTCGGCGGCAAACAATTCAGCGGCATGTCCACAAGAAGCGTATAGCCGCCCGCCGCGGCCGCGCGTGTCGCCGTCCGGAATCCCTCCCATTCCGTCCGGCCCGGTTCATTGATGTGCACGTGAGAGTCGACCAGTCCCGGAAGAATCGCGGCATTTCCAGAATCCTTCACTGGAATTTGCGCGGACAGTTGACCAGGAGGAAGCACGTCAACGATTCGCCCCTCTTCGACAAGCAGCGCCGCGGCGCGAATTCCTTGTGGTGTCACCACGCGCCGCGAAATAAACGCCTGAACATTCATTCGATGAACCCTCGCATCGCCAAGGAGCGCACTGCTCGCCCTGAAAGAGTATCCCAACACTCTTCAGCACCCCAAGAGGCGCAGGCGTGCTCCGTGGTAGAGGCCGTGTGCTGCCGCAGGATTTGCACGCCAAAAAACAGGCTGGCGGTGCGCGCGATTCTGGTCAACAATTCCTTGGTATGAGCGGATTCGAAGGCTTGCGAGTTCTGGCGTTGGAAAGCCGCCGCGCGCCGGAGCTCGCCAAATTGATCACCACCTATGGGGGCCAGCCCATGATTGCTCCCTCGATGCGCGAAGTGCCTCTCGACTCCAACAAAGAGGCGCTGGCCTTCGCCGCCGGACTTTTCGCCGGCGAATTTGACATGATCGTATTCTTGACGGGCGTCGGCGCGCGCGCACTGCAAGGGGTGGTCGAGACCGCTCACAAGCGCGAGGACTACGTCGCGGCGCTCCGCCGAATTCCCATCGTGGCGCGCGGGCCGAAGCCCGTCGCCGTCCTGCGCGAGCTTGGCATCACTCCCGCTCTGACCGCTCCCGAACCGAATACGTGGCGCGAACTCTTGCGCGCCTTCGATGACGCCGCCGCTTCCGCAGCGGGAGTTCGCTTGCAGGGCGCGCGCGTCGCCGTTCAGGAGTACGGCGTTTCCAATCCCGAATTGCTCAGCGGTCTCGCCGAGCGTGGCGCGCAGGTCACGCGCGTGCCCGTCTATCAATGGGCGCTCCCGGAGGACCTCGCTCCTCTCCGCGCCGCCATCGCGGCCATCGCGGACGCCGCCATCGACGTCGTCCTCTTTACGACGACAGTGCAAGTGATCCATCTCTTCCAGATTGCCGCGGAGATGAAGCTGGAAGAAAAAATGCTCCTCGGTCTGAACCGTGCGCTGGTAGCTTCCATCGGGCCGACCACCACGGAAGAATTAGTGCGGCGTGGAATCCAGCCGGACCTCGAACCGTCCCATCCGAAAATGGGTTTCCTTGTGAAAGAAACCGCGGAGCGGGCCGCCGACCTTCTTCTTGCGAAGCGAAAAGGAGAAGTCTCCGTCTAGAGCCGGAAGCGCGGCGCGCTTTGCATGGCGCTTACTTCGCGCGCTTCGATTCCTTGCGTTTTCGGCGAAAGACCTCGAACGCTTCTTCGCTGGCTTGTTCGTGCCGCAGCCGTTTGCGTTCTTCCGGATCGGAATCGCGCACCTGCTGCTCGCCCCGCTCATCGGCAAGCTGCTCTATCCACTCTTCGTACTCCGGCCCAAATTGTTCCTCGAGCGCTTTGCGCAGCCGCTGCGCCAGCGCCGGGCTTCGCCCCGAAGTCGAAATCGCGATTTGCAGCGCCCCGCGCTGCACCACCGCCGGATAAAAAAAATCGCACAGTTCCGGCACGTCCACGATATTGCAAAGCACTGCGCGCCGCCGCGCCTCCTTGAGTATTTCCCCGTGCAGCTCCCTCGAGGAAGTGGCCGCCACCACCAGAAACATTCCCGCCAGGTCCTCCGGCTGAAATCCCCGCCGTTGCCACTCGATCTTTTTCGTCTTCGCCCACGAACGAACCTGCTCCGTCGCCTCTGGCGCAATCACTCGCACTTTGGCTCCCGTCTCCGCCAGGCTCGCAATCTTCGATTCCGCGACTGCCCCCGCGCCAACCACAAGGCACGGCCGTCCCGCCATTTTCAGAAACATCGGAAAGAGCTTCGCGGATTTCATTCTTCGGCCCCGGTCCGGCTTCGCCAGGAATTCATCTGCAATGGGACGTCTGCTTATGACATCTGAATGTGACCTGCATTCATTCACTTGGTCAAGGCGAAGATGCAGGCATGCTGGTCTCAGGACAAACGATCTGGAGTGAGCAGAGCCGTCATTTCGAGGACGCGGTGGTAATACTCGCGCTGCGCGAGCTGCGCGGCGGCGGGATCGTCAATGATGAAGGTGACGTCGGGATGAAGCTGCAACGCGGAGGCGGGAACGGCGGAAGTGACCGGGCCTTCGATCGCTTTGGTGACGGCAGCGGCTTTGGGCGAGCCGGCGGCGAGCAGCAGAATTTTGCGCGCTTCGAGGATCGTGCCGATGCCCATGGTGATGGCGCAGCGCGGGCTTTCTTCGCCGGGAGCGAAGGATTTGGCGTTGTCGTCGAGAGTTTCCTTTTCCAGGACTTTTAAGCGCGTGCGCGAGCCGATGCTGGAAGTCGGTTCGTTGAAGCCGATGTGGCCGTTGCGGCCGATGCCGAGAAGTTGCAGGTCAATGCCGCCGGCCTGGTGGATGGCGTCTTCGTAGGCGGCGCAGTACTTGTCGTAGTCGCCTCGGATGGTGCCGTCGGGAATGTGGATGCTGCGGGGATGGATGTTGACGTGCGCGAAGAGATGTTCCTGCATGAAATGATGGAAGCTCTGCGGATGGGAGGCGGCGAGGCCGAGGTACTCGTCGAGATTGAAGGTGACCACTTGCGAGAAATCGAGCGAGCCCTCTTTGTGAAGGCGAACGAGTTCCCGGTACACGGCGATCATGGTGCTGCCGGTGGCCAGGCCGAGCGTGAGCGTGGGATTCTTGCGCACGGCACTGGCGACGAGGTGCGCGGCCTGATGGCTGATTTCGCGAGCGTCACGTTTCAGAATGACCAGCATGCGGGGTGCTCTCCAAAAGTTCCTTTCGATTATGGGAGAAAAAGAATCGCACAGGAAACGAAAATCACGCGGCTTACCGGAACCGGCGAATCACAAGATTGTGGCGATCGGAGCGATAAAAGCCCAGCACGTACATGATGGCTTTTCCCTTGGTGGAATAGATGACTTGTCGAATGCGCAGCAGCGGTTCGCGGCGCGGAATCGACAGCAGTTCGGCGGTGCGCGCGTCGGCGGCGGTGGCATCAACTTCTTCATCGGCATAACCGAGTTCCACTTTGTAGTTGCGCTCGAGGATGCCAAATAAGGATTCGCGCCCAATGGGAGTATCCAGCAGACCGGCAAATTCGGTGGCGTTCAAGTAGCAAGTTTCGAGCGCAAAGGGTTCGCCACCCGCGTGACGCACACGCTCTAGCTTAATCACGCTGCTGGTGGGTGGAAGGGAAAGACGCGCCGCGGCTTCGCTTTCGTTTTCGCTTACTTTTGCGAAAAGCACTTTTGACGCGGCGGTCAGGCTGCGGCTGGCCATCTGCTCCGTGTAGCTCATCAATTTATTGAAGTGGATTTTTGGAGCGGCGACGAAAGTGCCGATCCCGCGGCGGCGTTCGACGATGCCATCGCGTTCGAGCGAGGCCAGCGCGTGGCGCGCGGTCATCAGGCTGACCTGGTGAATCTTGGCGAGGTCGCGTTCGGAGGCGACGGCGTCACCGGGATGCAGCTGGCCAGCATCAATGCGCTTGCGGATGGCGCCCTGGATGCGCTGATACGCCGGCAAGCCGTTGCGGTTCTTCACTGGCATTCTCTCTCCCGAAATAGGGCGGGCCGGCTTCGGAGCAGATTTCATCGGCACGAACGGTATTCTAATCCGGACCTGGGCCAAGACTGGAAAGCGCGAGGGCGCAGTTCCAAAACGCCACGGTGTTATAGAGTGGGCCCTTACAGGTGCTATAGAACGCCCCTTTAAGTATCCATTCTAATCTGCATTTCCTGCTTGACAACTCAAAAATGGTGCTATATAGCTATCTGTAATCGGCCCTATAGCTGGGCGGTGGTACTGGTGCAGGTTTCGCGTCTACCTCACGCGAAGGGTTTCGAATCAAACGCAAGTCTCTTCCAAGTCGAGCCAGAGACCTGAAGGAGAACGAGATGAGAAATGCGAAGTATGAGCCGCGCGTGAGCGCCGAGAACAAGCGGCCGCGAGCGATTCCATCCATCAGCTACGAGCATATTGCCGGCGGCCTGGCTTTCGAAATGGCCGGCTTCATCCAATCGAAAGAGCCGCAGCAGTTTTGCCCGCCGTACAATTTAATCATCCTTAGCAATGACGGCGCGGTGGTCTTCGATTGTGAGCTGGACAAGAACTGGAACGCTTGCGATGGCGGATCGGAGCGCAAGGTGCGCCGCTCGCATTTTCCAGCGACGGCATTGCTAAGCGACAGCGCGCATGTTACACGGACATTCCTGATCGAGCGCGCGCCGCACCGGAACATCGGCGAATAACCTGTTTCCCCGCTCGCTAAAAAATAGTTCTGCGCGGTGTCTGTCCGATTTGATCCGCTTGGATTCCATTCGAACCTGAGATTTTCAGCCGGCCAGAAAATTTCTAACCTCGTCGTTGAAACGGTCGCGGTCTTCGATATTGGAGAGATGCGCGGCGTGGAGCTCGGCATATTGCGCGCCCGGGATTTGCCCAGCGAGGAAGCGGCCGTCGGCGGGAGGCGCGGCCGGATCGCTCGCCCCTGATATCACCAGAGTCGGAACACGAATCTTGCCGAGATCTCGCCGACAATCAAAGTCGCGAACGGCGGCACAGCACGCCACGTAGCCCTCCGGATTTGTTTCCTCGAGGACTTTCCGGATGCTTCGGATGGGCGCGGAACTCTTCTCGCGAAATGCGGGAGCAAACCAGCGTTCGATGACCGCCGGCGCAATGGCCTTCATTCCATTCTGTCGAACCGTCTCGATGCGCGCATTCCAGCCCTCCATCGTTCCAATTTTCGCGCCTGTATTGCAGAGGACCAGCTTCTTCAGTCGATCCGGCGCGTTGAGGGCAAGCCACATGCCAATCATGCCGCCCATGGAAAGTCCGCAAAAATGGATTTGCTCGAGGTGCAGCGCATCGAGGAGTGCGAGCACATCCTTTCCGAGCAATTCAATCGAATACGGTCCGTGAGTTGTCGAGGATTCTCCGTGAGCCCTGGTGTCATAACGCAGGATTCGAAACGTCGTCCGAAACACGGCGGCTTGTAAGTCCCACATGGTGTAGTTCGCGCCGAGGCTGTTCGAAAATGCCAGCACGGGCGCATTCGCCCGGCCCTCCAGCAGATAATGAATTCGCGCAGTTTCGGTTTGAAGGAATGCCATTTGTTTTATGGCCTTCGCAGTTTTTTCGCAAAGGCACAGATTTTCGAAACGTTCTAAACGCGCTCCAGAATCACGGCGATTCCTTGCCCGACGCCGATGCACATGGTGCAGAGAGCATATCTGCCCTTTGTGCGCAGCAGTTGATAAAGCGCCGTGGCAATCAACCGCGCGCCGCTCGCGCCCAAAGGGTGTCCCAGGGCAATTGCGCCGCCGTTGGGGTTCACATGCGCGGCGTCGTCCGGAATGCCCAACGCGCGCAGCACCGCCAACGCCTGCGAAGCGAAAGCTTCGTTCAATTCGACAACATCTATTTGGCCAAGCGAAAGACCGGCCTTCGCCAAAACTTTGCGCGTCGCCGGTGAAGGTCCCATGCCCATGATGCGCGGAGCAACGCCCGCGGCCGCCGACGCAACGACGCGCGCTTTGGGTGTTAAGCCATGGCGTTTCGCCGAAGCTTCGGAGGCCAGCAGCAGCGCGCACGCCCCATCATTCACGCCGGAAGCGTTTCCCGCGGTGATGGTGCCATTTGGTTTAACGATGGGTTTCAATTTCGAAAGCGCTTCCAGCGTCGTATCCGGCCGGGGATGTTCGTCTTCCGAGAAAAGAATTGGCTCGCTCTTTTTCTGGGCAAGGGGCACCGCGACAATCTCCTGCTTTAGACGCCCGCTGCGGATCGCATCCGCCGCGCGCCGCTGGCTTCTCAGCGCGAACGCATCCTGATCCTCGCGGTCAATGCGAAATTCCTCGGCGACGATCTCTCCGGTCTCCGGCATGGAATCCACGCCATACTTCGCCTTCATCAATGGATTTACAAATCGCCAGCCGATGGTGGTGTCTTCCATCTTCATCGCGCGCGAGTACGCGTCTTCCGCTTTTCCCAGCGCGAAGGGCGCCCGCGACATGCTCTCCACACCGCCCGCGATTACCAATTCCGCTTCGCCGCATTTGATCGCGCGTGAAGCCGTTGCCACGGCATCCATGCTCGATCCGCAGAGCCGGTTCGTGGTAGCGCCGGGAACTTCCTTCGGCAGACCAGCGAGGAGCAGCGCCATGCGGCCAACGTTGCGGTTGTCTTCGCCAGCCTGGTTGGCGCAGCCATAGATGACGTCGTCGACGGCGCCCCAATCCACATTGGGATTGCGTTCCATCAGAGCTTTAATCGGAATCGCCGCCAGGTCATCGGTGCGAACCGCGGCAAGCGCCCCGCCATACCTGCCGATCGGCGTGCGAATTGCATCACAGAGGTACGCTGTCTCCATGGCCATCCTTTGGGTTTCTCGCCGCTCTATCTTATCCGGAAGGGCTGAAATTTGCGCAAGCGGGGTGCAGGCTGTTTGATAGCAACACGGATGGGAACGCTAGAATTTACCCGGGCCTTCGAGAAGAGAAGGGAAGAAGCCCTGCGGAAACACTGGAGTTTCCGCAGGGCATGCAGCCGTCATTTGCTACCGTTGTCTGATCTCCACCGGTTGAGTCAGTTTGAAATCAAGAGCAGTCTCCGCTGGCAGTGTGATGTCGCGATTGCCCGTCAATCCCGCACCACCTGTGCCTGCCGCCGCGCCAATCAGACCTCCAATGACAGCGCCTTTGCCGCCGCCCGCGAGTCCGCCGATGAGCGCTCCGCCGCCTGCACCGCCACCGACCATGGCTGCGGTGCGCTTGCCTTTACCTTTGCTGGACATCATGGCGTTGGACGTTTGAATTTCATGTTCCCTGCCACGGACCTCGACGCTCGTCAGCTCCAGAGCAAGTCCAGCCCCACCCTTGAAGCGGCCCGCCGCTTTCGCCTCCCTGATAACGCCGGTCGCGCGGGCTCCTTTGGGAATGGCGATCTTGCCCTCAACCTCCACGGGAGACTCCACCGTCGCCGTGAACTTGTCTCCGGCGTGGCTGGTTTTCGAGCTTATGGTTTGGTCCAATACGACCGCAAGTACGGTCTCCGCCGGAACCACCAGCGGTCGTGGCTCGAGAGCTTTTGTCACAGCGGTTTTGGCCGAATCGGCCATAGACGGAGCAGGCGTGGCGTCCGCACTGGGTTGCTGGTCAGCCGGTTTCTGGCAGCCAACGACAAATAGAATGAGGCCTAGAAAAAACACCTGAGCAAAAGCCAAAACACGATTCATCAATTCCCTCCTGAGGGCCGGAAGTAGATTTATTTAAACATACTCTGACCGGGGATGAAGTCAAATGCGGTTCTACAACTGCAACAGCACTCCTGCGTTTCTGCTGCTTCACCATCTCCGGCTTCCGCCGTTCTGGTGATGTACTTTCCGCTATCGGCTGCGCTCATTTTCTTGACACTCTTCCGTCTGCCCTCCACACTGAATTCACCCCTTCCAAAATCTACGTGGTTAGTGTGAGCTCATGCGCATTCTTGTCGCCGAAGAGGACGCGCCGCT
>Ga0210409_10001193_pt1 | contig 35161 bp, 30 predicted proteins | sample IncBWH17MmetaG_FD_161649 | JGI IMG/M metagenome (GOLD analysis project Ga0210409, IMG submission 161649) | Forest soil microbial communities from Barre Woods Harvard Forest LTER site, Petersham, Massachusetts, United States - Inc-BW-H-17-M | ecosystem: Environmental > Terrestrial > Soil >... | reverse complement strand
CGGGAGTGTGGCCAGGAGTAGAAATGATTTCGAGCGTGCGGCCGCCGAGATTGATTTTGAAGCCATTCTTCACGAAAAGCGAGACGTGCCAGGGCTTCGTGACGTAAGTTTTTGGGTCGAAACCTTTGGGCAGATTGCCGCAGATCATTCCGGGTGCGAGTTCTTCTTGCGCGTCGTCGCGCGAGCCTTTGGCGTTTTGGCGCGTGAACGCTGTGTCCATGCCGTAGACAAACGTGAAAAGGGAATTGCCGCCGACGTGGTCGTTGTGCGTGTGCGAGTTAAGAACGACGACGGGGCGGCTCGTCAATTGCGTGACGACTTTGCGGATGTTGGCGATGCCCATGCCAGTGTCGAAGAGCAGGGCTTGCTTTGTGCCGACGATGAGATAGGAGATGACTTCTTCGGCTTGGTGCGGCTCGTAGATCGCGAAAACGCCGGGCGCGACTTTGTAGACTTCAAACCACGGGTCGTTGGGGAGCACGCGTTCGAGCGATTTGTATTCCGGGCGGGGAAGAGCTTTGCACCAGTCCGGGCTGATGGGCTCCTGCGGCGCGGGAACCGCGGAAAGCGAAAAGCGCAACGTCCCGACCGGGTCGGGGCAGGCGCCGAGCGCAGAGGCCGGGGCGCCGACAGCACGGAGGTGCTGTGCCAAAGCGAAGAGCCCGGCGAGCAAGACAAGGCTGACAATGGAAGCGGTCTTCATATCTATTGAGATTCGCTCGGTTCCGGCATCCTCGGCAATTCCGTATTCACTACGAGTTGCACGAATTGCAATCCCGTACATTCTTTGAGCACGTGTTCTTCGCGGTGCCTATCCAACGGTTTGTCATCTCCGTTTCTGAGCTAGCCGACCGATTAACCTCGTCGTCAATATCCACGGCACCGCGATCAGCGCGGCAACCAAGAGCACTGGCGAGAAGAGGATCATAAGGGCCACCAGACCGACTATGCTCGACGTGCTTGATCCCTCCAGAGTTGTGGCGATTCGCGCCAGCAGGCTATTCTCGCCACCGATTGCGGATTCGAGACCCTCGTAGGCGTTTCCTGAAGTGCCCTGGTCGTGGCGAAAGCCGGTTAACTTCTTCGCCAGCTCTGCGGGAAGCTCGAAGACGTAATCCACTTCCTTATGTCCAGCATTCTCTTGTTCTTGCTCAGCAAATACCTTCTTCCGAATGTCCTCGAATTCAGGTGGAAGCTGGCCGCTCGTCTCGAGATGCAAGACATCGCCCTCCTCGCCTTTGTGAAACGCCCGCCAAACTTGTTTGCCGTCTTTCCAGCCCGCCGCTGAGCTAAACATTACGTGATCCTCAACGAAGCAACCAATCACTTCACCTGCCTGTGACAGCTTTTCGAGGATGCTGTCTTTAATCTCGGTGCGATTGAAGACCACTACGTACCAGCCCACCGGAAGTGCCGTCCCTGCGATTTTCGATTTTGTGATTCTCTCGCGCTGCCCGGTCTGGCGCAGACCCAAAAGCGAGCACACGGTCTGCACGTCGCCGCCCTTAACGGCCGCCCATGAAAGTGACCAGCCCATCGCAGTTTACTTCGCACCTGAGACGAAGATAGCTTTGGGAATCATCATGTGGACGCCTTTGTTGCCGTCGACTAGCTCGGTGATGTGGAGGTCGGCGGCGACGCTGGCGAGCATGTAGGCGTCGTCGCGCGAGAGATGCTTTTCGGTGACGAGGAAATCGATCATCTCGCGGACGGCGAGCGTGGCGCAGGCGTTCAGGTCGTCGTTGAGGCCCATGGTGATGTAGTGCGTGGGCGTTTCGGCGCGCGGCCATTTCAGGTGCATGTCATTGCGCACGATGAATTGAAACGTGCCGACGAGCGAAGTTTCGAGCGCGGTGATGTCCACTTCGCCGTCGCCCTGCCCGGCGTGGCCGTCGCCGACTTCAAAGAGCGCGCCGGGCGCGTGTACGGGAATGTAGAGCGTGGTGCCGGCGACGAGGTCCTTGTTATCCAGATTACCGGCCATAATCCACGGCGGCGCGCTGTTGAAGCGGCCCGCGCTTTCCGGCGGCGCGTCGCCCATGCTGCCGAAAAAAGGACGCAGCGGAATCTCGATGCCCGGCGCGAATTTCGCCACCATGCGCTTCTCATCCAGCGGAATGATTTTCATTTTCGCGTAAGGATAATCGTCGGGGATGTAGCCGCGCCCCGGCCCGAACGCGTTGTACGCATAAGGAATTGCCAGCTTTATGCCGAGAATTTTTACTTCGAGCACGTCGCCCGGCTGGGCGTCCTCAATGTAAATCGGCCCCGTCAAAATGTGCCCGCCCGGCCCTTTGTCTTTCACCTGGTCAGTAATATCGCGCAGCGACTGCTCCACCTGCTCCGGCGGCAACCCCGCATCCTCCAGCCGCTTCGGGCTATTCGTAATCAACGTATCAATCTGCACCGTGTCGCCCGACTTGATGCGCAACACCGGCGCAGCCTTCGCGTCGTAATATCCCCAAGCCACAGTCTTCGGCGTCGCCTTCAACGTGTACGTCGCCTGCGCGCTCGCTCGCTGCGTGAGTGACATCAAAGCGACGAATAGACTGAAATAGCGGATCAGCTTGGCAGCACGCATTTAATGAACCTCGTGTTTGTTTTCAGCGTTCTTAAATTCGGGCGTAGCCCAAACTTCCTTGCCGGTCTTGTCTACGTAGCCCCAAGTTCCTTCGTACAACGGAACTCTTGCAAGCTCGGGAGAGTCGAAAGCCAGTGCCTCTGCGGGAAACTTTCCATAGGAAACGGGCGCGAGTCCATTTACGAACCCAAACGACAAATCATATTTGGGGCTGATGAGGAATCTGCCCGACTGGTCGATGAAGCCGTACTTGTGGTTCTTGTCGACTACACCGGCCAGACCTTCCGTAAATGTGTATGCCATCTCAAAGGTAGGAGGAATCGTCAGACCTCCACTCCTATTGACGTAGCCGTACTTGAAATTGATCTCCACGGGGGCCAGGCCTTCGCCGAAATACGCCGCTTCTTGGAATTGCGGGGGAATGACCGTTTTACCTGCGCGATCAATGAATCCCCATTGATTTTTCTCGTTGCTGAATTCGACCGATGCGAGGCCTTCCGCAAATCCGTTGGCCCGGTGGAATTGAACTGGAATGACGACATCGCCCAGGATGTCAACAAATCCCCATTTCCCGCCTCTCTCGACTTCCAGTAGTCCGTCACTGAAGGACCAGCCGCTGTCGTCGAACGGATCCGTCAACGGCACTCCTGTCTTATCGATAATGTCGTGCTTCTCGCCAATCAAAATCACTGCGTGGCCTTCTGAAAAGCCTTGAGCGTAATCGAATTTAGGGGGTATGGCGAAATTGCCAGTCATATCGATGTAGCCCCAATTCTTACCGAGCCGAACCGCAGCAAGGTGTTCGGAAAAAGACCAGCGGCACTCGTCAAACTGAGGTTGAATTTCAATCTTGCCGCTTTGATTGATGAAGCCCCACTTCTTATCGATTTCTATTGGGGCCAAGCCCTCGGAGAAGTCTCGGCAGTCCTCGAATTCAGGCTCAATGACAATCCGGCCAGAGTTATTGATATATCCACAGCTTGCATTTTTTTCAACGACGAAAAGTGGCTGAGAAGTATTTTCGGCACTGAACGCCGTTCCGCACAGGAGCAAGCACACAAGCGTGAGAAAATAGCCAGTTGCTCTAGTCTCGATCGGAGATTTCGTCGCTGCGTTCATGGGTGCGTCATGTCCTCGGGTTTGACTAGGGCGTCGAATTCTTCGGCGGTTACGCAGCCGAGGTTGATGGCGGCTTCGCGGAGGCTGATAAAGGCAGTCATGTACCCACGCTCATGCCGACGACGAGTTCTTTCGTTTGGCGGGCCCTCTTGTCCACGACGACGTAAACGTGCGTTACGTTCACGCCGGCTTTCGAGCTAGCGCGCAATTCGTATTTTCCGGGCGGCAGGTGACGAAAGCAGAATTTACCGCCTTCGGAGGTCACGCAAGATGCGAGACGCTTCTGGTTATTTGGTGCATTGCCGCCGTTTTTGAGCAAATACTCGGGCTGGTCAAAAACCTCGACGAGCACTTCTTCAAGTGGCCTATCTTCGTGGAGCTCGACCCTGCCTTCAAGCTTGCGGTAAGGCTTCTCTTCTTGCTGCACGATGAACATGTTGGCGCCCGGCCGAGTGCTGTCGCCTTTTTCGGGATGATGGCATTCGCAATTGCCGAGAAGGACGGGGGCGACAAGCGCACACGCGAGCAGCGCCAGGGCAAGAATGAAGATCGCTCGGGTACGAGAGGTTCTGCCCGGAGGGGACGCGCTGAAGCGCGCCCCTACAAGGGAGTTGTGTTGGCGTCGCGGGTTCATGGATGCGTCATGTCCTCGGGCTTGACTAGGGCGTCGAATTCTTCGGCGGTTACGTAGCCGAGGTTGATGGCGGCTTCGCGGAGGCTGAGGTGGGAGTGGTGAGCGGCTTTGGCGACTTGGGCTGCGGCGTCGTAGCCGATTTTGGGGGCGAGCGCGGTAACGAGCATCAGGGAATTGTGGACGTAATGTTCGATTTGCGTGGTATTAACTTCGATTCCCTGGACGCAATGGGCCACGAAACTGTTCATGGCGTCGGCGAGAAGCTCGACGCTATGGAGATAGTTGAAGATGATAACGGGCTTGAAAACGTTGAGCTCGAAATTGCCTTGCGAGCCGGCGAAACCGATGGCGGCGTCGTTGCCCATCACTTGCACGGCGACCATGGTGAGCGCTTCGGCCTGCGTGGGATTTACTTTGCCGGGCATGATGCTGGAGCCGGGCTCGTTTTCAGGAAGAATGAGTTCGCCGAGGCCGCAGCGCGGGCCGGATGCGAGCCAGCGAACGTCGTTGGCGATTTTCATGAGCGAAGCGGCGAGCGTTTTTAGGGCGCCGCTGGCGAAGACGAGTTCGTCGTGGGCGCTGAGCGCGGCAAATTTATTGGGATGCGAACGGAAAGGCAGGCCGGTAAGCTCGGCGATTTTCTTCGCAGCGCGTTCGGCGAATTCAGGATGCGCGTTGAGGCCGGTGCCGACGGCAGTGCCGCCGATGGCGAGATCGTAGAGGCCGTCGAGAGCCATGGCGATGCGGCCGCCGTCGCGGTCGAGCAAATTGACGTAGCCGGAAAATTCCTGGCCGACGGTGAGCGGCGTGGCGTCCTGCAAATGGGTGCGGCCGATTTTTACGATGCCGGCAAATTCCTTGGCTTTGGCGTCGAGAGCGTCGCGAAGTTTTTTCACGGCAGGGAGAAGTTTCTGGCGCGTTTCCGTGGCGGCGGCGATGTGCATGGCGGCGGGGAACGTGTCGTTCGAGGATTGCGACATGTTTACGTCGTCATTTGGGTGAATGGGCTTCTTGCTGCCCATCGCGCCGCCGGCGATTTCAATGGCGCGGTTGGAGATGACTTCGTTGACGTTCATGTTGGTTTGGGTGCCGCTGCCGGTCTGCCAGATGCGCAAGGGGAAATGCTCTTGGAGCTTTCCGGCGATGACTTCATCGGCGGCCTGCGTGATGAGCGCGGTTTTGTCGGCGGGCAGCTTGCCGAGGTCCTGGTTGACGAGCGCGGCCGCTTTTTTGAGGATGCCGAAGGCGCGGATCAGCTCGGGAGGCATAGTGTCCTTGCCAATGGCGAAATGGATGAGCGAGCGGGCGGTCTGCGCACCGTAGTAGCGGTCGGCGGGAACGTCGATCTTGCCCATGGAGTCGGACTCGGTGCGGGACTGGATAGAGGCGGTATCTATGGTTTCAGACATTGTAGCTCCTGTGGAATTGGCGGCCCTGATTTTAGCAGGGGGACCAGGTAAAGAAGTAACGAAGTAAAGAGAGGAAGGCGCGCGAAGGATAAGTAGCCATGAGGGGTACCCCCACCCCCGGTGTTTTTTGTAAGAGTGGCAAATAAAGGACTTATGCTTGACGCGGCGTCAAGATTGGGAGACACCGGATTCAGGGTGGCTGTGTTTTCAGTCATTTGCGGGTGGCTTATAAGAGTGGCAGACAAAAGAGTTACAGCAGGACGTTTTGCAGGCCTTGAGAGAAATGGAGAAGAGAGCGAACCGAGAAAGGGCGTAGGGAAGAACTTGTGCGCGTTATTCACGCGATATTATAGCATGTTGGTTCTGTTTGTCAATAAGTAATTAATAAGCCGTTTGGATCGAAGAGGATAGCAGGTGCCAATGCGAATTGGCACCAGGGCAAGAGTGGGGCAAGGCACGGGAACCTATTGAAAATACAGGTTATTCGTAGCGCAGGGCTTCCATGGGGTCGATGGAGGCAGCACGGCGGGCTGGGACGAAGCAGGCTAGGGCGGCGGCGGCGATGAGGATTAGTGTTACGCCGGCGAGAATCCAGGGGTTGCGGGAGCCTTCCATGACCCAGCGAGTGGAGAGTTTGTTGAAGGCGACGCATAGGAGGAGGCCGGCGATTAGGCCGGCGCCGACGTTGATAGCGGTGGAAGAGAAGACGATGCGGAAGACGTCGGAGCTTCTGGCGCCGAGAGCCATGCGGATGCCGAATTCGTTGGTGCGAGTGGCGACACCGTAGGAGACGACGCTGTAAAGACCTACCGCGGCAAGAAGCAATGCGAGGACGGAGAAGATGGCGAAGAGCGTGGCGACAAAGCGTTGCTGGGAGTACTCCTGCAGGTCGGTGATCCAGGCTTCGAGGTCGCGAACCTGCATGACTTGCTGTTCGCGATCAAGCGTAACGAGACGGGCGCGAATGTCGTGAAGGATTGCGAGAGGAGCGACGCGGGTGCGGACCAGGATTTGCGTGAACATGCGCAATTGGAGCGTGAATGGGACGTATATGGCGGGCTTGATGGGATTGCGAAGGCCGTCGTCGCGAACGTCGGCGACGACGCCCACGATTTGCAGCCAGCCGTCGGCGCCAGTTGCGGCGGGAGAATAGGGCGGCTCGTCTTTCATGGCGGGAATGCGGACTTGATGGCCGATGGCGTCGCCGTTTGGCCAATATTGGCGGGCCATGGTTTGGTTGATGACCGCGAGCGGCGCGGCGCGCATGGTTTCGGTATGGTCCCAAATACGGCCCTGCGAGAGCGGGATGTGCAGGACGTCGAGATATTCGGGGCTGATGTAGTTGACGCTAGCTTCGGGTTTTTCGGCGGCGGCGCTGCCGAAGATTTCGAAGCGCGTGTCCCAGCCGCTTTCGGGCGGAGTAGCGTTGGTAGAGATGCCTGCGGAAACGACTTCAGGCATGGTGGCGATGGAGGCGCGAATTTGTTCGAAGTATTCGGAGCGGTCTTTCCAGGAGACGTGCGTGTTTTCGTGAATGGGAATGGGGACGGACATGGCGGCGTGAGGGTCGTAGCCAAGATCGGCGTGAAGGAGGCGGAGGAAGCCTTTGCCTGCCGCGCTTGCCGCGGAGAGGAGGAGGAGCGTGAGAGCGACTTGCGCGGCGACCATGACTCTGTGGGCGCGCTTGGCATGGGAGCTGCCCATGACGCGGCGGCCGCTGCTTTGCATCAGGCGGCCGATATCGGGGCGAGAGAGTTGGAGAGCGGGCGAAAGGCCGAAGAGAATCGCAGTGGCAAAGGCTAGGCCTGCGCTGAAAAGGAGAACGGGCAGGTTCATCTTGATGACGGATTCAGCTGGAATAGAATTCTGCGGAAGCCACGTGATGATGAGAGCGAGGCTCTTCCAGGCGAGCAGCACGCCGAGGGAGGTGCCTGCTAGCGCGATGGCCAAAGATTCGGTGAGCAGTTGCCGGATCATGCGAAAACGGCCTGCGCCGACGGCGGCGCGGACGGCGAGCTCTTGCTGGCGTTCTGTGCCGCGCGCGAGAAGAAGTATGGAAACATTGCCGCAGCCGATGAGGAGCAGCGAGGCCACCGCACCGAGCAGGAGATAGAGGGTGGGGCCGAGAGGTTTGGCGTAGAGTTCCGTGATGCTGCGCAGATTGACGCGAAATTTCTCAGGGTAACGCTCGGGGGATTCTTTGGCGAACTGTTCGAGATAGGGCTGAAGTTCGGCGTTGGCTTGAGTGGTGGTGACGCCGGGGCGAAGTTTGATGGAGGCCCCGAAATAGATATGTGGGTCGCGCGTAACCTTGAGCGGAAGATACATGTCGACGTCAGCCCATTTGAAGCGCGGAGGCATGACGCCGACGATCATGTACGGCTTATGGACGAGTTGGAGGGTGCGGCCAACCACGTTGGGGTCGCCCAAGTAGTAGCGCTGCCAGAATTTGTAGCCGAGGACGACGACGGGCTGAGCGTCCTGGCCGAAAGGAGCATCGGAGGGCATAAGCCAGCGGCCCATCAGAGCTTTTGTGCCCCAGTGATTCGGGTCATCTGGGGAGAGATAGGAGGCCCTGACATCTTCGGGGAGATCGCCGTCGGTGGTGGTGAGATTCCAGTAGTCCATGCCGGCGATGCTCTCGACGGACTTGGCTTGGCGGAGCTGTTCGAGCTGGGGGCCGTTGAGCCCGGCGTAGCGATCGTGGCCGGCTGCGTCGAGCATGCTGGGTTCCATGAGGCGATCGGAGCCGGGGTAAGGGAAGGGATCGATCAGTACGGCGTAAATGACACTGAAGACGGCACTTGTGGCGGCGATGCCGAGAGCTAGGGAGAGAATCGCGGTGAGCGTAAAGGTCGGGCGCCGGCGAAGTTCACGCAAGGTGAAACGCAAGTCGAAGAGGAAGGAGTGCATAGCGGCCTCGCACCATTGGACGAAGGACTTGATGCTCAGTTAGTAGACGAGAGTCCTCAAGAATAGTTCCATTAGGCGTTGTAAATTGTTTGGAAGTCGGTAAGCACGGCCTGAGATGTGGAGTTAGGCGATTGGAAACAGGCCGGTACCCGCCATGCCTCAAAGGGGAGTCAGAGGCGCTGCGTTGTGTATAATTGAAGCCTTGGGGAATTTGCGGAATTCATGCCAGAAGACACAAAAACGGTAAGGGCTAGTGCGGAAGTGTCGCGAGAGCGCCAGCGGCGGTTCCGGCGGACTCGCGCGCGCGAGCTGAAGATGATCGCCAAGGCGCTGGCGTCCACGAAGCATCCGATCTTGGTGCACATCATTCCGATGCGGCGCTGCAATCTGGACTGCGGCTATTGCAACGAGTACGACAACGTGTCCAAGCCAGTCCCGCTTGAGGAGATGAAGAGGCGGCTGGACATCCTGGCGGACATGGGTACGTCGATCATCACGATCAGCGGGGGCGAGCCGCTGATGCATCCGGAGCTGGAAGAAGTAATCCGGCACATCCGGAAGCGCGGGATGATCGCGGGAATGATTACCAACGGGTTTTTGCTGAGCAAGGAGCGCATCGGCACGCTGAACGAGGCGGGGCTTGAGCACCTGCAGATCAGTATCGATAACGTGGTGCCAGATGAAGTGTCAAAGAAGAGTTTAAAGACACTAGATATCCGGCTGCAATGGCTTGCGGAGTTGGCCGTTTTCCAGGTGAACATCAATTCGGTGCTGGGCAGCGGCGTGAAAGACCCGGAAGACGCCCTGAAGATTGCGCACCGGGCGGTGGACTTGGGATTTACGAGCACTGTCGGCATCATCCACGACGGGAATGGGCAATTGAAGCCGCTCGGACCGCGCGAGTTGGAGATTTTCGAAGAAGTCATGACGCTGGGGAAGCGGTCGTTTTCGCGATTCAACGATTTTCAGCACAGCGTGGCGCGCGGCAAAGAGCACGACTGGCGTTGCCGTTCGGGAGCGCGGTATTTGTACATTTGCGAGGACGGGCTGGTGCACTGGTGCTCGCAGCAGCGCGGCTATCCGGGGATTCCGCTAGCGCAGTATACGGATGAGATGCGCCATCGCGAATACTACACGGCGAAACATTGCGCGCCGATGTGTACCGTCTCGTGCGTGCAGCAGGTGGGGATTATCGACAACTGGCGCGGCCCGCAAACGCTAAAGCCAAAGCCCATGGCGCCTCCTTCGCCGCAGCCGGAGCTAGTCCAAATCGGCAGTGCACGAAGCGATTCCTAAGAGCGAACTAATTTTCTTCCTGCCACGTACTCTCTAGTTTCTCTCCGCGCACATGGCTGGGCGTGATTGATTGACGATAGGGCCTTGCTTCCGAAGAATGAGAGCATGCCAGGCGCAGCGATTGAAATTGAAAATCTGACCAAGGATTACCCGTACGGGTTCCTGCACCTTAAAAAGAAAAGGTCGCTGGAAGGCTTGACCATGCAGGTCGAGGGCGGCGAGGTGTTTGGTTTTCTCGGGCCGAATGGGGCGGGAAAATCCACGACTATCAAGCTGCTTGTCGGCTTGATTTTTCCCGACGCAGGCAGCGCGAGCATTTTGGGGAAGCCGATCACGGACATCGAAATGCATCGCGACATCGGCTATATGCCTGAGCAACCGTATTTTTACGATTATTTGACGGCGGCGGAGGTACTCGATTACTTCGCGAGGTTCCACGATTTGACGGCGGCGGACCGGAGCGAGCGCGTGGCGCATATGCTCAAAAAAGTGGGACTGGAGACGGCGCGGAAGATTCAGCTGCGCAAGTATTCGAAGGGGATGCTGCAGCGTGTGGGTTTGGCGCAGGCCATTTTGCACGATCCGAAAGTGGTGATTCTGGATGAGCCGATGTCGGGGCTCGATCCGATCGGGCGGCGGGAAGTGCGCGACATTATTTTGGAATTGAAACGTGAGGGACGGACGGTACTTTTCTCAACGCATATTTTGTCCGATGCGGAGATGCTCTGCGATCGCGTTGGGGTGATTGTCGGAGGAAAGCTGCGCGGCGTTGGCGCGCCGGGTGAGATGGTGGGGATGAAAGCGCAGGGGATGGAGATTCTATTCGAGTTACCGGGAGTTGGCTCGAGCGCGGCCGCCGTGATTGCGAAAGCGACGAAAACGGGCGACCGTTACCGGTTGCAAGTTCCTGAAGAAGAGTTGTACGCAGCGCTGGAACAGCTTGGAGGGGCGGGAGCGAAGATTCTTTCCGTGGCGCAAGTGAAAGCATCCCTGGAAGAGTATTTTATGCACCTAATCGAAGCGGATCGCGCGCAAGCGGCGGCGGTCGAGGTGAGCGGGAAATGAGGCGCGCGGGCGCGGTAGCGTTGAATACATTTCGAGAAGCGGTGCGCGACCGCGTTTTATACAACCTTGTTTTCTTTGCGCTGCTGATGATGGCAGCGGCGATCTTTGTCGGGGGAATCTCGATCGGGATCGAGGAGATGGTGATCAAGAGTCTGGGCTTGAGCGCCATCAGCGTGATTGGTTTGCTGATGGCGGTGTTCATCGGCGTAGGCCTGGTTTACAAAGAGATGGACAAGCGGACGCTGTATGCGCTGCTGGCCAAGCCGGTGCGTCGGTGGGAATTTCTATTGGGAAAATTCGGCGGGCTGGTGCTGACGCTAGCCGTCAACACGCTGGCGATGGCCGCGGGATTATTCGTGGCCTTGCTATATGTGAAGCATCATTTGGAGAGCACGGATGGCGTGCTGCTCATCGCGGTCTATTTTATTTTACTGAAGTTGATGTTGGTAGTAGCGCTTGCCCTACTTTTCTCGTGTTACACCACGCCTCTGCTGGCCATTTTATATACGTCGGCGCTGTACATCGCCGGACTGTTCGTGGAGGAAATGCGTACGTTTCACTTCGCCACGCCCAATCCCGCGATGGAGGCTCTGCTACGGGGACTTTCTTACTTGCTGCCGAATTTTGAAAATTTCAATGTGATGGCTGCTGCCGCGCATGGCCGGGAAATTCCCGGGGCTCTGATTCTACAGAACACGGCTTACGCCGTGTTGTACAGCGGCATCGTGCTACTTGTGGCCGCCGCCGTCTTCTCGCGCCGGAATCTGAAATGAGTTCACAGAACTCGAAGAATTGGCTGCTGCTGATATTGCTCCCGGTGGGATTTGCGGGAGTGTGGCAGCTTCAGAAACGCATCGACGGCCAGCGAACTGCTTTGCACCAGGAGCGCGACGAGTTGGTGTTGCGCTCCGGCAAGCTCTTGAAGGCGATGAGCCTTGAATACGCGCCATTGATGGCGGACATCTATTGGACGCGCGTGGTGCAATACTACGGCGACAAACGCGCGCACCATGATCCCAATTTCGAATTGCTTTGGCCGCTTCTGGATGTCACGACGACGCTCGATCCCAACTTGCTGGTGGCTTACCGCTTCGGTTCGACCTTTTTGAGTGAACCATCTCCGCGTGGGGCTGCACACCCCGAACTTGGCATCGAGCTGCTGGAGCGAGGAATTAAAGCCAACCCCGAGTACTGGCGATTTTATGAAGACCTGGGATTCATTTATTACTTTGAGCTGAAAGATTATGCAAAGGCTTCAGCGGCGTTTGCGGAAGGAAGCAAGAATCCGGATGCGCAAATTTGGATGAAAATCATGGCCGCGAAAATCGCAGCTGAGGGTGAGTCTCTTCAGACGTCGATCTTCTTGTGGAACGAGGTCTATCAGACGGCAAAAGATCCTCAAGTGAAAGAGAACGCCCTGACGCATCTGCAACTGTTAGCCGCCGAGCAGGACTGCAGACAGCTCGATGCGCTCGCGGATGAATTTCAGAAGCGGACCGGCCGGCGCCCGTCGCGCATGGGGGAATTGGTGCAGGCGGGGCTGTTGCCGCGAGTGCCGGTGGATCCGGCGGGCTTTCCTTATGTTTTCGAGCCGGACGGCAAGGCCGCGCTGAATCTGGATAGTCCTTTGCTCGAACAACAGCTTCTTCACCAAGACTCGAAGTGAACTTCAAGTATCGGGCCGCTCATTCCTGCGTCTTTTCCGTTTGCTCTGTGGTGCAGAGGAGCGTCATTTGGGGGTCGACAACGAGCTTGTGCGGCGCGATTTGTGTTGTGAAGTGGAAGGAAGTCTCCTGGCCGGCAGCGACGACAGTGCCGAGAAAAACATTGTGCCCCAAGCCGGTGTTGGTGTAGAGCGGCACGCTAACGATGAAAGAGCGCGGCACGCCGGTCTGAAAGAGTTTTCCGCGGACGACTTCCCCTTTATCGGTATGGTGCGTGGAAAACTCCACGCGATAATGCGGAATTCCTGTTCCGCGCACCCACTGCTCGAAAAACCATTCCATGCTGCGGCCGCCTTCGAGATCCATGGCCGGCGTCATGACGGCCTCGACTTCGCGCTGCAGATCGTCGGTGGAGAACGCGCGGTACGCGTACTTTGCGGAAATCGTTCGAAGCAAGGCTACGAAGCGTGCATCGGGATTTGCGCCCGGCTGACGCAGCATTTCGCGCAGCATGTGAATGATCCATGAGCCTTTGCTGTAAATCACCTCTTCGAAACCGCTCGGAGACTTTGAAGAATTCAACCGGTTGCCGAGAGGCAGCGCGCCAATTTCGCCCGCAGGCGTGTCCGATCCCGGAGCCTTCTCCTCGAGTTGCTTGCGATATCGTTCAAGCCAGACGCGAAGTTCGTGCTGGGAGGGCTTTCTGCTGTCCGCGAAGAGTAGCGCGAGATAGTTGGCAATGGCTTCATCGATCCACTGATCCCGGTAACTGGACCAGCCAACGACGTTGCCCCACCACTGATGGGCAACTTCGTGATAGGGGACGATGTCCGTAAACGCTTCCTGCCGGGTGGAAGAAAGACCCGCGCGGTTTTGCGCTTGGGGGGACAAGAATGAAAATGTTGAAATGTAAAGCAGGCCGGGCCAGCCCTGGCCGAACGTGCCGGGAATCTGGGAGACACTCAACGTGCGATAAGGAAATGGCCCGCTAAAGTTTTCATAGAAGCGAATGGAAGAGTCAATTTCTTTGCCGAGCTGCTTTAGCGCGTCAGCCGGGCTCGGGGTTGGCGGTTGCATGGCCGCGCGGCTGTTTGCGCCAGGCATGCGGAACGGAACATCGACCGACGGAAGCGAATTCGGGTCTGGCGCATCGAGACGATTGCTGAGGGCTTGCTCGAGCTGGCGGTTGGCGTAAACGTCGATCGTGCGCGTTTCGGCAGCGATGGAACTGGAAGCGTATTCGCCCAGATTGAACCCGGCAATGGCGAGCGCCTTGTCGCTTCGCCAGTGGCCCACGCGAAAATCTCCAGAGCCCTGTTCATCAAGCTTGGCGCCGGTTGCAACCAATTTCAGATGGCGTGGCCAGCGCATGGTGAGGTTATACGAAGCGAAATCCGCTTGATCGCCCAGGTGGGGATACCAGCTTTCGCGCGCGCCGACGAAGAGCACACCGTTGCCGGCGTCTTCGATGACATTTCCTCGGTAATGAAAATGAATGGTGAACTCCTGGCCTTTCCGCGAGGGCTGCGGGAGCACAACATGGAGATAGTCATTGCCGCGCACGCTGCGTTCCTGGAGGTTCATGCCTTCATTCTGGAAATAAGCCAATGGCTTGCCCTGGTCGTCCGAAACGGTTTCGGCGTGGAGCGCTCTGGAAAGTTGGAAGGTCAGTATGCGCTCGCCGGAAGTTTCGGCGCGCAAATGGACAGCGGCTGTTGCGTCCAGGGAGTTATCCGGCTGAACGGTCGTGTCAAGCGTGTAGTCGAGCGCGTGGAAATCGACAGACGGAGGAACGGAGCCGGGGATGCTGTAGGACGCCCAAACATCGTAATACATGAAGTTACCGGATTTACGCCGCTGACCTAGAAGGACCTGTTCTCGCCGCTGGGGGTCGAACAGGAGATCGAAGGAGCCGGTCTCGATGCCCTCAAGCGCCGCATAGAAATAGGGCTTTGGATTTTGCGAGAGGCGATCTTCGAGAATGCGCAAGGATTGGGAAGCGTTGAACTGCGCGACGAACGGGTCCGAGAGCGAAGCGAAGGCGGTGTCCAATTGCGGAACGAGATTAGCAGAATGGAACTGTCGAAGGAGGTCGTCGGCAGCGTCATCGGTGAAGCGCACGTAGGCGGTGAGGAATTCCTGATCCAGAACGGGCGCGCCCAGAAAGTGAGCCATCTGCTGTTTTTCCACCGGTTCGCGAGGAAACGCTAGAGCGTGGCCGCGGCCGGAGAAGACGAATCCGGTGACGCGGCCATCAATGGGAGCCAAAAAAGCGAGTTTGCCTTCTTCGAAATAGATTTCCACGTCGCCGCGGCGGAGTTCGATGCGGTTGGCGGCAGCGAGTTGGTAAGTGGCGGCGGGGTCGAGACGCAGGGCGTTGATGGCGTCGTAAAGTTCGTGGGGCGACTGATTGGTGGCGGAGGATACGGGCAGCGCAGTGAGACACCACACGACAAGAAGTGCCACCCCTGGCCGCATGCAAAGAGTGTAGTCACATTCGGCATTGCGGAACAAGGCCGCGAGGAGCGCGAAGGCGAGGAGGATTAGAATCAGAAGATGGGACATTCCACATTGTTTAGACGCGCTCGGATGCTGTGTGCCGTAGTGTTTTTTGCGGCGGTTGTGGCGCGTGCGGACACGATTGTTCTTAAGAACGGACGGCGGATTGTCGCGAACAATGTGAGAGAAGAGGGCGACAAGGTTAAGTACGAGACGTCCGCGGGTGAGCTGAGCCTGCCGAAGTCTATCGTCGACCATATTGAAAAAGGCGGGAACCTGCCAATGGGGGATTCTCCCGCGGCTGCGGCCGCGAATCTAGCTATTACTCCGCCCGCGATGGTAACGATTAACGGAGGCACGGAAATCGAGAGCAGCGCCGTGCATGACGGCGCGATTGACCGGGAGTACATCGCGAAACTCGAAGCAGCAGCGCATGCCGGCGATCAGCGCGCGAATGCAGGTGCTGCGCTTGCGCATCATGCAGCGGCGCAGTTCGAGCTTTCGCGCGGCGACATGGAGCGCGCGCTGGCCGACGAACGCACGGCGCTGACCTATTCGCCGGAAGAGCCGGCGCTGCTGATGAATGTGGCCTATTTGCATTTGCGGCGAAGCGAGTACAAGCAGTCGCTGGATTATCTGGAGCGCGCGCGGCGCGTCGCTCCGGACAACGCCGATGTGGCGAAGCTGGCGGGCTGGGCGTATTACGGCTCAAACAAGATCGATCAGGCGGTTGCGGAATGGAAGCGCGCGCTGGCTTTGCGGCCCGATCCGGAAGTGCAGGCGGCGCTCGACAAGGCGCAGCGCGACAAGCGGGAAGAAGAAAGTTACAAGGAAAACGAGAGCAGCCACTTTACGCTGCGCTATAGCGGCTCGGCGGAGCCTGCGCTGGCGCGCGACGTTCTGCACACGCTGGAGGCGCATTTTTCCGCGATCGAGTCCGAGCTGAATTTTGCGCCGGCCGATTCCATTGGCGTGGTGCTCTACACGCAGCAGGCTTTTGCGGACATCACTCGCGCACCCGGCTGGGTTGGCGCGCTGAACGACGGGCGCATTCGCGTCCCAGTGCAGGGATTGACCGGCGTGACGCCCGAGCTATCGCGCGTGCTGAAGCATGAGCTGACGCATAGTTTTGTGGGGCAGAAGACGCGAGGCCACGCGCCGACGTGGATACAGGAAGGTTTGGCGCAGTGGATGGAAGGGAAACGCAGCGGGGATAATGCCGCGGTTCTTGCGCAAGTTTTTCAGGAAGGGCACGCGCCTTCGCTGGGCCAACTGGAAGGATCGTGGATGGGTTTGCAGAGCGATGCGGCAGGTTATGCGTATGCGTGGGCACTCGCGAATATTGAATGCATCGTGCAGACGGACGGCATGGGAGATGTGGAGCGCATCCTCGAACGCATCGGTAGCGGAAGCTCAACAGAAGCAGCACTGCGCGAAGTGCTGCACAGTGATTACAACGATTTGATGCAGTCCACCACGGAATATCTGCGAAAAACGTACGGACACTAGCGGGATCGAACCATCAAATGCTTTCAGGAGTTCAGCAGCAATGCCGCTAGCAGCGCTGCGCGGGCGGGCATGGTGTTGATTAGGATGTGTTCACCCTTGGAATGGGCGCCGTGGCCGACGGCGCCGAGGCCGTCGAGCGTGGGGACACCAACTGCGGCAGTGAGATTGCCGTCCGAACCGCCGCCGGCTGTGCATTCTCCAAGTGACAAGCCCATCTGCGCGGCGAGCGCTTTGGCTTTGGTGTAAAGGGCCGCGCTGGATTTGCGTTCGAGCGGGGCGCGATTGAAGCCGCCGCGAACTTCGAGCTTGGCTCCGGGAAGAATGGGACGGAGCGCGTGCAGGCGGCGCTCGATACGACGCATGTCTGAAACGCGCAGCGCGCGGAGATCGAGGACGGCGCGGGCTCGCTCGGCGATAACATTTACGCGCGTGCCGCCTTCGATGACGTCAGCATTGACGGTCACGCCGCGGCGAAGGTCGTTCCACTCTTGAACACGGAGGAGTTGCCGCGAAAGCTCGTGAATCGCGTTGATCCCTTCTTGCGGCGCGAGGCCTGCATGAGAGGCGCGTCCAGAGACGATGAGCTCAGCTTCACCAACGCCTTTGCGAGCGGTCTTGATCAGGCCTTTTGGTCCGAGCGAAGGCTCCAGCACAAAGACGGCATCGCTGCGGCGGGCTTCTGCTTCAATAAGTTTTCGCGAGGCGTCGCTGCCAATCTCCTCGTCAGAGGTCCAGAGAAAAACCAAACGGCGGCGCAGGGGAACTTTTATTTGTTGTAGAGCATCGAGAGCAAAGAGAGCTTGAGTGAGACCAGCCTTCATATCGAAGATGCCGGGACCGTACGCCTTTCCAGCAGAAACACGGAAGGGCATTTTGGCTAGAGCGCCGCAGGAATAGACCGTGTCGTAATGTCCGAGCACGAGGAATTGGCCTGCGGGCCGCGATTTTTGAGGCCACCAAGTGACGCGAAGCTGATCGCCGCGAACTTTCTGGACGATTCGTTCGACGCTTGCGCCGCGCTTGTGCCATTCCACGGCGAGAATGTCACAGCAACGGTCAGCTGGCTCTTTTTCGAGGCTGGGAGACTCTGCGAGAACGAGCCGCTGGAGAGTGGAGAGCATCTCGGGCAAGCGAGTTTTCAGAAAGCGCAAGAATTCCTTCGGATAGTTGGTGTCCGGCATGGCCGGGACATGCTAACAATGACGGGCAGCGGGAGCAACGGCACGGACACAAAATGCGGTGAGGACGCGGATTTTAAGACTCAGTATTGCGGGCGGCGGGGAGCGCGCGTAGCCGGGTTGACGTGGGTTCGCATATAATAGAAAGTTTGCTGGCAAAGAGTGGGCGCCGCAGGGAGGATCTGTGGCGCGATGGGGAGCAGGGATGATACTCGACGTTGTTGAAATACAGAAAATATTGCCGCACCGCTATCCGTTTTTGATGGTGGACGCGATTTTGGAGATGGAGCGGCTGAAGTACATCGTGGGCGTCAAGAATGTATCCATCAACGAGTCGCATTTTCAGGGGCACTTTCCGGGTAAGCCGATCATGCCGGGCGTGTTGATTATCGAGGCGATGGCGCAGACGGGCGGGTTGCTGCTTTTGCTGGAGATTCCGGATCGAGACAACAAGTTGCTGTATTTCGTGGCTGTGGACGGCGCGCGCTTCCGGCGGCCGGTGGTGCCTGGCGACCAGTTGCGGCTGGAGGTGAAAGTTATTTCGTGGCGGGGCGACTTCTGCAAGCTTGAAGGCAAGGCTACCGTGAATGGGCAATTGGCTGCGGAAGCGACGCTGATGTGCAAGATGGTGGACCGCGAAATGGGCGCGAAGGCGGAAGAACCCGCGAAATGAGCATGCCGGAAATTCATCCGCAGGCAATCGTCGCATCAAGCGCGAAGCTTGCCCCTGGAGTGAAAGTTGGGGCTTATGCGGTTGTGGGCGACGAGGCGGAACTCGGCGAAGGATGTGTTCTTCATCCCCACGCGTTTGTAGGCGGGCCCGCGAAGTATGGCCGCAACAATGTGTTCTATTCGTTTTGCGCGGTCGGCGTTGATCCTCAGGATTATACCTATCGCGGCGAGCGGACCGAGCTGGTTGTGGGCGGCGGCAATATTTTTCGCGAGTACGTCACCATCAGCCGAGGGACACAAAAAGGCGGCGGAATTACGCGAATTGGCAACGAGAATTTCTTTTTGGCGTACTCGCATGTTGGGCACGACGACCAGATCGGCAACCAGACGCTGTTTGTAAATGGCGCGACGCTAGCGGGGCACGTCGCCGTCGAGGATTTCGCTACCATCGGCTCGTTTTCGGTAGTGCATCAGTTCTGCCGTGTGGGACGGTACGCCTATGTAGGCGCTTGCACGGTGATTGTGCAAGATGTTCCGCCGTTTTCGCGCGTGGTTACGGAACGCGAGACTAAGAGTTATGGCGTCAACACCATCGGTCTTGAGCGCAAGGGTTTCTCCAAAGAGCGGTTACAGGTGCTGGATCGTGCCTTTCGTCTACTGAGCCGTTCAAAAATGAATACCACGCAAGCCCTCGCGGAGATGCGAACGAAACTGGCCGGCTCTGACGACGTACAGGAACTCGTCCGATTTATTGAGAGCGCCGAGCGCGGAATCGTTAAGTAAGAGTTACCGCCAATCCTACATTCCATGCCGGACACCAACGCAAACGTGACAGGATGGGGGCTCATCGCCGGAAACGGGCGATTTCCGTTTCTCGTGCTGGAAGGCGCGCGTAGCCAGGGGATCGAAATGGCGGTGATCGCGCTGAAAGAAGAAGCCTCGCCGGAATTGGAAAAAATCGCCAAGCGGCTGCATTGGGTAAGCCTGGGCGAATTGAGCAAAGCCATCGACTTGATGCACAAAGAAGGTGTGACACAAGCGGTGATGGCCGGGCAGGTGAAGCACAACAAGATTTTCAGCGCGATCAGGCCGGACTGGAAATTGACGAAGCTGCTCTTCTCGTTGCCACGGAAAAGTACGGATGCACTGATCGGTGGCATCGCGCGCGTGCTGCAGGATGAAGGGATCCAGCTGGTGGACTCGACGCTGTTTCTGAAACCGCTGTTGCCCGAGCCGGGCGTGCTCACGCGTAGGGCGCCCAACGAACAGGAAAGCGCCGACATCGCTTACGGACACACTGTCGCGCGGCAGATTGCTGACATGGACATCGGTCAAACGGTCGTGATTTCGGACCAGGCCTGCGTGGCCGTGGAAGCTATGGAAGGGACGGACGAAACCATTGCACGCGCGGCGCGCATCGTTGGCGGTAAGGCTCTGGTGGTCGTGAAAGTTAGCAAACCACGCCAGGACATGCGCTTCGATGTACCCGTGGTTGGTTTGCCGACCATCGAACAGATGAAGAGCTCCCGGGCCACGACCCTGGCGGTGGATGCGGGACGCACCTTGTTGTTTGACCGTCAACAATTGATTGCGTTGGCCGATGCAGCGGATATCGCCATTCAGGCGTTTCCGCCGGCGACGGCTGCGGAACCGAAGAGCGCTTCAGGGGGAATAAATAAAAAATGAGCGGCGAGGGGCAAGATACTAGAAAAGTCCGCGCCGCCGTTGTGGGGGCGGGGGAATTTGGGCGCAACCACGCGCGGGTGTATCGCGAGCTAGAGGGTGCTGAACTTGTTGGCGTTTACGATCAAGATCAGCCTCGCGCGGAAGCCGTCGCTGTAGAATTTCAGACCAGAGCGCTGCGCAGCCTGGCAGAAGTCCGCGAACTTGCCGAAGCCGTTAGCGTGGCGGTGCCGACGGTCGCGCATGCCGAAGTGGGTTGCCAGCTGATCGAGAGCGGGCTGGACGTGCTGGTCGAGAAGCCCATGGCCCTGAATCTCGCGGAGGCGGATGCGCTTCTCGAAGCGGCGCGGCGGCACAAGCGGATTTTACAGGTGGGACACGTCGAAAGATTTAACCCAGCCGTGGCAGCCGTTGAGCCGATACTCAACCGGCCGCTTTTTTTCGAGGTACATCGTCTGGGAGTGTTTACGCCCCGCAGCCTCGATGTGGAAGTGATTTACGACGTCATGATCCACGACCTGGACATTCTGCTGGCGCTCGTGAAGGAGCCGGTGACCGAATTGAAAGCGGTAGGCATACCCGTGCTGACGGACAAGGTAGACATCGCCCACGTGCGGCTGGAATTCGCAGGCGGCGCTGTCGCCAACGTAACCGCGAGCCGCGTCTCGACGGAACGCGTGCGCAAAATGCGATTTTTCCAGCAGCACGAATACATTTCGCTCGACTACGCGCGCCGCGACGCGCTGCGTGTCGGCGTAAAGCGGCCCGGACCTCAGCCTGAGTTTTCGTTTGAGAAATTGCCGGCGCCTGACGTGGAACCGTTGCATGCGGAACTCGAGGCCTTTTTGGAAGCGGTACGGACTCGCCGCGAGCCGCCTACCAACGGCGCCGCTGGCCGCGCGGCTTTGGAACTGGCCACCCGCGTGATGGCAAGCATCCAGGAACACGGCGAACGCGTCCAAATAGCAGCGTTCGCCTCACAAGAGAAAGCAGGAAAATGATTCCCCGCACCCTGGTTCCGGAAGGTGCTCGTCTGCTTGCCGCGGCGGACACCGCGACACAGCGGCGTCGTCCTACGACTCTGGACGAGCGCACGCTCGTTCCGGCCATGCTGCCAATCATCGAGTTGGATGGCAAATCGAGTATTCCCAGATCGCTGCCGCTGGAGTCGATTGCCGCGCGTGTGGTGGTTCCGCGCGATGTGAATCAGGAAGCCTACAACGTCAAGGAAAACAAGTCGACTCCCGTCCAGCCGACGGACATGGACGAGCGCATCGCCATCCCGCAAGGCGGAGCGCCGCTGGAAATGACGGAAGGCCGGCTGATCCCGCCGGCCGATATCGTCGATCTCGACGTCTTCATGACCGGTGAAGTGAATCTTCTCACCAAGCCGCAAACGGAAGAAAAAACAAAAGCGGATTTGATCACGCGCGTCTCGTCGTTTGCGTTTCACATACTGCTGTTTGCGACGATTATCCTGTGGGCAAAAATTTTTCCGCCGCACGCACCGACGAAGGATGAAATTGATCTGGCCAATCGGCAATTGACGTGGATTCCGCCGGAGAGTTCGTACGCTCCCAAGCCCAAAGCAGAGCCTCGCCCGGCAGCGCCCCCTGCCGTCCATGTGGATCCGAAGGTAATCAACAAAGTGGCTCCTCCCGTCGCGCAACCTGTTCCCCGCCCCGAACCTCCCAGGAGGGAGTTGCCCGACGCGCCTGCACCGAAAGTACCTGTGACTCCGCACGAGGTGGAAACGCCCGCGCCCAAGCCGGATGCTCCGAAGCCGCCGCTGAAACTCGATACTCCGGACATGCCCAAGCCGCAACACGGTCTGGTGTTGCCAAAGGCTCCCACCATCGAGGATACCGTGCAGGATATGTCCAGGGCGCCGAGTTCCGGATCGCGTCCAATTGGGGGTGGAGGTCGCGTTTCGGGCCGCAGCTCTCCTGGCGGGGGTGGAAGTGGCGGAACGGCCTACGGCGGACTCGAAATGCTCACGCCGGATCAGGGTGTGGACTTTAACAGCTACCTCCAGCGCGTGTACGTCACGGTAAAGCGGAACTGGTTTGCGATAATGCCCGAGTCGGTCGAGCTTGGTGAGAGAGGCGTTGTGGTCCTGACGTTTAAGATCATGAGGGATGGCAGCGTCCCAAACCCTGAGCCTGTCATTAACCGCAACTCGGGAAAAGAGCCACTCGATCGTGCAGCCTACTCTTCCGTGCGCGCTTCCAACCCCTTTGAGCCGCTACCTTCACAATTCACAGGGCCTTACATCGAGCTGCGATACACCTACCTCTACAACATCCCGCCAGAGAGTTATTCTCACCAACAGTGAAACTCGTCCGCCAGCGGGTTCTCGGCAGTCTTGTTCTCGCTTTGATCGTGCTCATTGTGCTGCTCGTCCGCGCTTGGCATATTCTGTTTCGATGAATCCGGGCATATCTGAACTGCCGCTGGTTGCCGTGGTTGGGCCTACGGCTTCGGGGAAGTCCGCGCTCGGCGTGTGGCTGGCCGGGCAATTTGGCGGAGAAGTGCTGGCCTGCGATTCGACGCAACTCTATCGAGGTTTTGATATCGGCACAGCCAAGCCGGCGCTTGCAGAGCGCCGCGGCATCCCCCACCACCTGATCGACTCCTTAACTCCTAATGAAGCGGCGACCGCTGGCGGATACCGTCAGATGGCGTTGGTTGTGCTCGAGGACTTGCGGAGCCGCGGCCGTCTGCCGATTCTTACTGTCGGCACGGGATTGTATTTGCGGGCATTACTTGAGGGATTGGCGGAGGTGCCGCAGCGCTCCGAAGAATTGAGAAATAGGCTGCGGGCGAGTGCGGAGGAGCATGGGCCGGGTTACTTGCACCGGCTGCTTGCGCGGCTGGACCCCGAAACGGCAGGGAAAATCGCGCCCGCGGACGAGCAAAAATTGATTCGCGCAATCGAAGTATGCGTACTTGCACGGCGGCCGGTTTCGGAAGTGCACCGTGCGGGGCGTACTCCGCTTGCAGGCTGGCGCGCATTCAGAATCGGATTGATGCCGCCGCGGGAAGCTCTCTACGAACGCATCCACGCGCGCACGGACGCAATGCTGGCCCAGGGCTGGATGCAAGAAGTGCGTCGTCTGATGGATGGCGGCTTCCCGGAGAATGCCAAGCCATTCGATTTCATCGGCTATCGCGAGCTGCGAGAAGTATTGCGCGGAAAGAAGAATCTCGAAGAAGCGCGCGGGGCGATTCAGCTGGCTACGCGGCGTTATGCAAAACGCCAGTTAACCTGGTTCCGCAAAGATCCCAATGTCCACTGGCTCACGGGTTTTGGCGACGATCCGCATGTTCAAGACCAAGCGCGCGAGTGGCTCCGTCAGCAGAGCTTGCTAGAGTCGCCGCGAACGAGCTGAGCGCGTATAATGGCGCAGGTCAAGAAAGACCCCTTCTACATGGCTCCTTCGGGACAATGGCTTCAGGACTGACTTCGTGACGAAAACTTCGCAAACAGTGTCTACGGCGGATCGCGCTTTGCTCGTTGGTTTGGGCTGGAAGCGCAAGCCGCGCTTTCCTGGGATGCCTGCGGGCGAGCAGGGCAGGGAATCGCTCTTGGAGCTTGTCGAGTTAGCGCGCAGCGCTGGGGCCGAAATCGCCGGGACTGTTTTTCAGGTGCGCGAATCGGCGGACCCGGCGACGCTTGTAGGGCGTGGCAAGCTGGATGAAATTCGTGCTGAGGCCACGGCACACAAGGCACCGCTGATTATATTCGACAGCAACCTCTCCCCCATGCAGCAGCGCAACATCGAAGAAGCCACCGAGCGGCGCGTCATCGACCGCACGCAGTTGATTCTGGATATTTTTGCGCGCCATGCGCGCAGCCGCGAAGGACAGTTGCAGGTCGAACTTGCGCAGTTGAACTACATGCTGCCTCGGCTTACGGGTAAGGGCGCTTCGATGTCGCGTCTTGGAGGCAAAAGCGGCGGCGGAGGTTCCGGCGGAGCGGGCGGCGGAGCGGGGCGTATTGGAGTTCGCGGACCCGGAGAAAAGAAACTGGAAACGGACCGCCGGCGAATTCGCGACCGGGTGGGCAAAATTCAAAATAGCATCGAAGACATTCGCAAACAACGTGCCCTACGTCGCGAGGCCCGGAACGCTGTGCCGCTTGGGACGATTGCACTTGTGGGCTACACCAATGCGGGCAAATCGACTCTGTTTAATGCGCTGAGTCGCGCCGAGGTGCTGGTTTCCTCGCGGATGTTCGCGACACTGGACCCGACCATTCGCGCGATTCGTTTGCCTTCCAATCGCCGCGTTTTGGTTTCAGACACTGTGGGCTTTATCCGCGATCTGCCCAAGGCATTGCTTACGGCGTTCCGCGCAACGCTCGAGGAAGTTCAAGAAGCGGCTCTGATACTCCATGTGAGCGACGTCTCGAACCCGCATCACGCCGAACTCGACGAAGAAGTGGACAAAATCTTGAACGACCTCGGCGTAGCCGACCGGCCACGGCTACGCGTGTTCAACAAAGTGGACCAGCTCACGCAAGAGCAAAGATCTCCGCTCGTCCATCCGTACGCAATGGGAGCAGGAACAAACGGCGGACCTGTGCTCGTCTCGGGCCTCACCGGAGAAGGAATCGACGAGTTGTTGCGCCGGATGGACGCGGCTCTTCCGGTCGATCCTGTCGTGACGCTTTCGCTGCGACTGCCGCTCGCTGAGGGCCGCATTCTGGCGCTAGTGCATGCGCTAGGCCGTGTGCTACATTCCGAAGTCGAAGACTCTCACATGCTGATGGATGCCGAAGTTCCCGTGTCGATTGCGCGCAAACTGAAGCTGAGTGCGTTCGCTAAGGATGGAACTTCGAACCCAACGCGTGCGTAATAGGAGGTGAGGGGGTCGCCATGATTACGTTTATCCTGTGGTGCATCTTGTTCTTCCTCTGTTGGCCGCTTGCCTTGCTTGCGCTTGTGGTTTATCCCATCGTTTGGTTGATACTTTTGCCGTTTCGCATTGCGGGAATAGCGGTGCACGGCGTTTTGGCGTTTTTGAGAGGCCTCTTTTTCCTTCCGGCGCGACTGTTGCGCGGACCGCGGGCCATTTGACGGACGGCCTGTCTGTTTGCACTAAAGTAACTCCTCCTCGGGCATCAAAAAAAACACCGGTTCTGGCTGCTAAATAGGTCTTTCTTGAATAGCTTGCGCAAGGTTGCCAGGCCGATCTTGCTGTGGAAAGCTTGTGGAAACTGTTTCTTCCAAAACAGCGGCGCGCCAAATTATGCCATCAGAATCATGGAGTTTTGCGCAGGTCTTGTTCCTAACATGTTGAATATAGGGTAGTTATAGGCACTGCGGTCCCCGGAGTAAGGTGCACAAAATGGTTAGCTTCTTCGTTATCGGTTTTCGACATTTGCACAGGTTTGCAGCAGAGAGAGTACGGATGAGTACAGCACTCCGTGTGACGCAACTCATTTTACTTGTTGACGTTACAGTACCGCTGCAGGAGCTCCGCGATTCATCTGAAGACGCTGACAGACGTTGACGCCCGCACGGCAGGAGTCTATAGTCAGGCGAGCGGTGGCCAAAGCCACAGGGGCGGCCTCTCCGCCGCCATGTTTCTATGAATCTCCCCAACTCACTGACGGTTCTGCGCATCTTTTTCGTTCCCCTGCTGATTGCGGTTTTGCTCACAAAGAGCCCTAACGTCGAATTCCTCGGTTTCCCCATGCATTTCGAGTTTTGGGGAGTCTTGATTCTGCTCCTGGCAGCGGCAACAGACTGGGCCGATGGTTATTTTGCGCGACGACGGCTTCAAGTGACGACGCTCGGGATTCTTTTGGATCCTATCGCGGACAAACTGCTGATCTCCGCGGCCTTTGTTTCCCTCGTAGGCATGCAATTGGTTCCCGCTTGGATGGTCGTGATTATTATCGGGCGCGAATTCACGGTGCTCGGGTTGCGCAATATCGCCTCAGCCGAAGGATTCACGATTGCTGCATCCTTGTTAGGCAAAACGAAAATGGTTTTGCAGGTTTGCGCAGTCGCAGTCCTCATAGCCGGAGCGCGACAGGAACCACATCCTTGGCTGAACAAGGTGGGGCGATTCCTTCTCTGGCTGGTCGTGATCAGCGCTCTGCTATCGGCGGCGCAATACTTTCTAAAGTTTTGGGGCCAGCTTGACGACCGTATCAAGCAGCGGCGTAAGCTGCGCTTGATGGAGAGCCACAAAAAGTCCGAGGATGCCGTCCCTCTCTGAAACCGGTCGCCGAGCTCTGCTTGCATTGGCGCGCCGGGCGATTGCCGAGGCCGTTTCCCTCCAGAAGTCTGCCGGGGATATTCCACAAAGTGGAGTGTTTGCAGAAAAACGCGGAGTGTTCGTGACGCTACATAGGAGCGGCCGTTTGCGCGGCTGCATCGGCGTCGTTGAGGCCTTCGAGCCACTCGGCGAATCCATCGCGCGATGTGCGGCCAACGCGGCTTTGCACGATCCGCGATTTTCGCCCGTCCGCGCGGAAGAGCTCCCCGAACTAGAAATCGAACTCTCTCTACTGTCTCCGCTGGAGCCGATTCTCCCCGAGAAGATCGAGATCGGGAAGCACGGTTTGCTGATTTCCCAAGGTCCGAAACGCGGGCTTCTGCTTCCACAAGTCGCGGTTGAGCACAAACTAAGCTGCGACAAGTTTTTGGAAGAGACTTGCCGCAAAGCTGGTCTGAACGCAAACGCGTGGCAGGAGCCGAAAACACAAATCCTGGGATTCACTTGCGAGGTCTTTTCGGAAGGTGGAAGTACCGGGGAACAACTTACTGCGGATGGCTGAATTCTAGAGAACATACCAGTTGTGGTGATTGCCTGCGCCAAAGGAAAGGCCCGCACGAGTAGTGGCTCGCAGCGGGCCGGAAGTTTCTGTCTCGCCTTTAGTTGGCGGCCTATTCGATTTCGACGTAATCGCCGGTGTAGATAGTGATCGAGCTGTAGGTGATCAGTACGGTCGAGGAGTTGCGGCTCACGTTGATGACGATGCCTTCGCCGAGCACTTCGCGCGGTAAATCATTCCAAGTATATTTCCCAGGCGAGCTCCCGAAGCCATAGATGCGGTCCTGATAATCTCTCGTCTGAGGAGCAAGCTCCGCCCTCGTGCCCTGATAGCGGAATACTCGAAAATAATCGCCTACTTTTACGCCCTTGTTGGTCCCGAGGTTTACGTAGACAGTGTTACCCCGCCCAGCGGATTGCTGATAGTCCTTCGACTCAATCACCATTGCGACTGGCTTGCCACTGACGGGTGCGAAATGGTCAAACGTGCCCGGGTCCTTGAATGGAGGATCCGGTCTCTCTTGATAAGGCAGCACGATATCGCCACGCTGCATATAGTCGCAAGATAGTGTTACTTGCGCGATCGCCACCTTTGGCTGAACGACAACGACTCGAAGCTGCCCAGCGTCCAAATAGTGCGTCCCCATTGCCTTTAGCAGCTTGTCCTGCCACTTGAACCACTCCACTTTCAGAGCATCGCTCTCTGCCCTAACGACGGTGTATCGATCGCCCACGCGAACGCCTTTGTCCATGCCGCGGTTGATATATACATAGTCGCCGCGGGCGAACGTGAGTTTATCGCTCGACTGCTCACCGGAAACCAGCCGGGTTGCATCCGGGACCTTCTCGTCAGTGACAAAGCCCGAACAATAGACGGCCGAAAAATTCGCCTGCGGGGGAACAGCGGAAGTCTGCGCCGAGCAAATTCCGGCGCCAACAAGGACAACCGTGCATAGAGCAGCTAATTTAGCGCGCATTCCAAGACTCCTTCAAACACGCCCTGTGGGCCGTGCGGGGACGATTCTTAGCGAAATTAACAGGGCTACCCCCATGCGTCAACAAATACGCCGGGACCGCTTTACACTTTTGCTACGGGCATGCTAGAAGCCTTATTCTCAATAACATGGCAAGAACCACGCTGCGGAAAAGTCTGTTTGGGGTGGGCATAGGGCGGATCTGCGCGGTGGCGGCAGCCTCTACCGCTACGGAAATGGCTGATTTGGTCCGTGCTGGACTTCGCGAAACCCCAACTATCGAGCTGCGTCTGGACTGGCTGCGCAGCGATTCCGAGCGTTCCCGTTTCCTCCTATGGCTGAAGAGGAACAGGCCGCGCGGCACAACCTTTCTCGCCACCTGCCGCCGCCGCGAAGGAGGGGGCAGGCTCCGGGGAGGCGTCCAAACCGAGCTTTACTGGCTGAACGAGGCCCGCGAGGCGGGCTGCTCCTGGTGCGACCTGGAAATCGAGACGGTGCGCGAATTGCCGCGCAAGTCCCTGAATGAACTTGGCTTGCCGCCACATATCTTGCTCTCTTTGCATGACTTCCAGCGCATGCCATCGCAACTGAAGTCGGTCCGCTCTGCCGCGCACCCTGAGGCCGACGCCCTGAAAATTGCCGCCCAAGCACACACCATCGGCGACAGCCTCCGCCTGGTGCGTCTGGTTCGCCGTTCGCCCAATCTCGTCGCTGTGCCCATGGGCGAAGTCGGGCTCCCCGCGCGCATCCTCGCCTTGCGAGAAGGGAGTGCGCTGGCCTACGCGCCGGTTGGTGAAGCCACTGCCCCCGGTCAAGTCTCCCTGCACGCTTTGAAGCATCTCTACCGAGCGCATGAACTGACCCAGCGCACTCGCGTCTACGGCGTGATCGGTGACCCGGTCGGGCATTCCCTGTCGCCGCTTCTGCATAACACCGGCTTTGTCGCGCGAAAAATCGATGCGGTGTACTTGCCCTTCCTCGTAAAAGATCTTGGCGATTTTCTGAAGGCCGTGCCGGAACTTGGAATTCGCGGCTTCAGCGTGACCATTCCGCACAAACAATCCATTCTGCGACACTTGAAAGAATGCGAGGGGCTGGCCGCTGAGATTGGCGCCGTCAATACGGTCGTAGTCCATCGCGATGGTTCGCTCTTCGGCTGGAATACCGACTACATCGGGATTCTGCGTGCCCTCGAGAAGAAACTTGCTCTGGCCGGAAGCCGTGTCCTAGTCTTTGGCGCGGGCGGTGTAGCACGAGCCGCCGCGTTCGCTCTCGCGAAAGCGGGGGCTCATGTCGCGGTCTGCGCCCGCCGGGAAAAGGCTGCGCGAGAATTAGCCAGGGCCGTCGGCGGCGAAGTTGTCCCGCGGCGCGCTCTGCAAAGTGAATCTTTTGACGCCATCTTGAACGCCACCCCTATCGGCATGCATCCTCACGATCGAGTTTCGCCGCTCTCGCCGCAAGAGCTAAACGGCCGCATCGTCATGGACCTCATCAATCGGCCCGAAAAGACGCAACTCCTAAAGCTCGCCGCCCGCGAAGGAATCGCCACGGTTTCCGGCGTGGAAATGTTTATTCCGCAGGGCGTTGCTCAGTGGGAGCTCTGGACGGGCCAGAGCGCGCCGGAATCCGCCATGCGCAAAGCCGTTCTGCGCGCGTTGCGCTCTGAAGAAAAGTCCCGCCAGCACAGTTAATCCAGAAATGCGATAATGCCGACCACTGAAATACAAACTGCGGCCGTGAACTGACCCAATGATCCAGCCGGACTTCCGCGAATTCCAGCGCCTCGCCAAACAGGGAAACCTCATCCCTGTCTATGACGTGTTTCCCGCCGATTTGCTCACGCCCGTCAGCGCCTATCTGCGTCTGGCGCAGGGCGCGCGCTATTCCTTTTTGCTGGAGAGCGTCGAAGGCGGCGAAAAAATCGCCCGCTATACATTTGCTGGTGCAAATCCCGAAGAAATATTCCGCTATGCGGGTGGCGCCTGCGTTTTGGAGAGCCACAACCGTATCGTTTGGGAAGAGCGCGATCCAGTTACCTTTCTTCGCGCCCGCATGGAGCGTTTCCGCCCCGTTCGCTTGCCGGGTTTGCCTCCACTGGTGGCAGGCGCCATCGGCTATTTTTCCTACGACATGGTTCGCATTATTGAGCGCATCCCAAAACGGTTGCGCGATGACATCGGCCTGTACGACGCGATGTTGATGTTCTATCACGGCATTATTGCGTTCGATCACGTGCAGCATCGCCTGTGGATCGTCCGCAATGTCCACACCGATGGCGAGGGCAGCCTCCGCACGAAATACAACGCCGCGGTTCGCGAGATTCGCAAAACGCGCCAGCTGCTAGAACAAGCTTCTCCCGCCGAGCAGCCGAAGAAGAAAGCCAAGAGGAGCCGCGCTCCGCTCCGCGTTACTTCCAATTTTCGCCGCGCGGAGTATCTCGAAGCTGTTCGCAAAGCCAAGAACTACATTCGCGCCGGCGATATTTTTCAGGTAGTGATTAGCCAGCGTTTCTCAGCTAAAACGCATGCCGCGCCGTTTGACGTCTATCGTGAGCTACGCGCGCTCAACCCTTCGCCGTATCTTTTCTATTTACAGATGAATGACATCGCGGTCGTTGGCAGTTCGCCGGAGATGCTGGTCAAAGTGCAAGGCCGCGATGTTTTCTACCGGCCGATTGCCGGAACGCGCTGGCGCGGGAAAGACGAAGCTGAAGATCAGCGCCTCGAACGTGAGATGCTCGGCAGCGAAAAAGAACGCGCCGAGCACATCATGCTCGTCGATCTGGGACGCAATGATTTAGGGCGCGTCTGCGAGTACGGCACAGTGAAACCGGAAAAGTTGATGACGGTGGAGCGCTATTCCCACGTCATGCATCTCGTTTCGAGCCTGCGCGGGCAGCTTCGCGAAGACGTCGATTGCTTCGACGCATTGATGGCTTGCTTCCCTGCGGGAACTGTCTCCGGCGCTCCGAAGGTGCGCGCGATGGAGATCATCGAAGAGTTGGAACGCACGCGGCGCGGCATTTATGCCGGCGGCGTTCTATACTTGGATTTCGCGGGCAATCTCGACTCATGCATCGCCCTGCGCACTATGGTCATCAAAAATGGTGTGGCCCACGTGCAAGCCGGCGGCGGAATCGTCGCCGATTCCACACCCGAGGGCGAATACGAGGAGTCCGTGAACAAGTCGAAGGCCTTGCTTGCGGCGCTAGAAGCTGCACATCGAAAAGGGAAGTGAGCGAAGTTTCAAAACTGTGCAACGAAGGCATCCACTGACGTGATCCTGCTGCTCGACAACTACGATTCGTTCACCTACAACCTCGCTCAGTATCTCGGCGAGCTGGGCTGCCAGGTGGAAGTGCATCGCAACGACAAAATCTCCGTCGAGGAGATCGCCAAGCGGAAGCCTGAGAAAATTGTCATTTCCCCAGGACCCTGCACGCCTCAGGAGGCGGGCATTTCGGTGGAGTTGGTCGAGCGCCTTGCAGGAAAGTTTCCCATCTTAGGCGTTTGCCTCGGGCATCAAGCGATTGGCGCGGCTTTCGGCGGCAGAATCGTTCGCGCTCCAAAGCTATTTCACGGCAAGACCAGCGAAATCCATCACGATGGCAAGAATATTTTCCGCAAGCTTCCCGAGCCATTCACGGCCACTCGCTACCACTCGCTCATCGTCGAGCGCAAATCCCTTCCCCGCGAGCTGACCATCACTGCCGAAACCAGCGACGGTATCATCATGGGCCTCCGCCACCGCCGCCACAAAATCGAAGGCGTCCAGTTTCACCCCGAATCCGTCCTCACCGCCTCCGGTAAGCAGCTCCTCCAAAACTTCCTGGCACTTTAATTTCTGCATTCCCTGCGATGTCTATGTAAAGTCTTTTTCTTTTACCAATTCAAATCCGCCAGAATCGCCGCGTAAATTTCCATCCCTCCCCATAAATGCCCCATCCGCAAATTCTCATCCGAGCTGTGCTGATGATTGTCGTAATTCACGATCGGCACCCCGATCCATGGCAGCCCCAAGTCTTCAAAAATATACATAGGCACGCTGCCTCCTAAGGTAGGAGCGATGACTGTGTCCCCAGACGTTGCGTCTTGGATTACTTTGATCAATGCCTTCGATACCGGCAAATCCATCGGCGTGCGCGAAGCACGATAGCCGCCCTGATCGACGACTTTCGCGATTAACGCATGGGTGCGGCGCTCTTCCATTGTCGGCTCGCGATCAATCACAAAGTATCCCTGCTTCTTGATAAACGTCGCGATCTGCTCGAATTTTTTCCGCGGATCTTCCCCCTTTACAAGCCGTGCGTCGAGCGAAGCCTCCGCTTTGTCCGGAACGACGTTTTGCGCATGCTCCCCAACGTAAGCGCTCTGCAAGCCGCGGATGTTGAGCGAGGGTTCCTGCAGCAACTCAACTAATTTCTTTCCCGCCCCTTCGGGTTTTGCGATGCCCAGCTCTCGCTCGAGATCGGCGTCATTCACAGGCATCTCCCCGAGTGCTTTCTTTTCAAGCTCGCTCAGCGGCGTAACATCATCATAATAACCGTCGATCAGCACACGGCCGTCGGCATCTTTCATTGCGGCCAGGAGCCGCGCGAGTTCCATCGCTGGATTCGGCGCCCAGTTTCCATAGTGCCCGCTGTGCAGCGCCCGCACCGGCCCGTATACCGTGATGTCCAGGCCGATGTCGCCGCGATTCCCGAAGAAAACAAGTTGGCGTCCGGATTGATGCACTGGTCCGTCTGCGGTGATCAGCAGGTCGGCGCCGAACAGGTTTTTGTTCAGCTCCAAAGCGTGCGCGAGGTTTGTCGATCCCGCTTCTTCCTCGCCTTCAAAAATCACTTTCAGGTTCACCCTCAACGGAATCTGCTTCGCCCGCAGCGCATCGAGCGCCGCAAGCAGCGCCACAATCGGCGACTTGTCGTCGGAAGCAGAGCGCGCATAAATCCGCCAGTCGTCTTTGTAAACTGCCGGCTGCTTCGCGCTATTCTTTGGAAACGGAATGCGTTTTCCGCCCGCTTCCAAAGTATCGCTTCGCAAGACTGGTTCGAATGGCGTGCCGTCGGTCCACGCAGCAGGATCGACAGGCTGCCCATCGTAGTGCGCATAGAAAATAACCGTGCGCGTAGCCTCCGGCGCCATCAACTTGCCAAAGACCACCGGCCCGCGTCCCGTGATCGGCAGCAAATGCGTTTCGATTCCGCGCGCTTCCAGCATCTCGCGAAGGTGCTCCGCATTTTTCTGGATGTTTGGCGTGTCGCTCGCCACATTTGGGATGGAGAGAAATTCCGTAAGCTCCCGGACGATTCGGTCTTCGTTGTCCAAGCGATAGTCGCGCACTTCTTGCACAACCTGCACCGGCGCAATGGGAGCCGGCCTCTGTCCCATCACTGGATGGGACAAAACGGCAGCAAACATAATCACCGCAAAGAATCTCAAGAATTTTCTCCTCTAACTCTCTCGACGACTTCACTGATGCAGAAGCCCTGCCCTCGACGTCATCAAAGCGACGCATTCATTTTCTCATCTTACCTGTACCAACGGTCAGCCGTCCTTTGGGCCAGGCTGTGTTTCGTTTTGTGCGGAACCCGGTAACAGCGGATTGCGCAAAGTACCAGTGCTTCCGTCGCTTCGTTAACCAACACTAAGAATTCGCTTTCCCTCGGAGGTTTCGCACTGTCATGAGCCGTCGTTTTTTGGCTGTCGCGCTGTCTTACATTCTGTGCGGCGTTGCCCTGCCCGGGCAAACTGCCCCCGCAGGTGTTGTCCTGCAATCCGCTAGCGCGCGCCTGAATACCAACGATGCGGCTATTGGAACCACGATCTTTGATGGCGACCGCATGGAAACTCAGGAGAAAGGCGCGCTGAGCCTCCGCTCCGGTCAAGTGCAGCTTACTCTCTCCGAGCAAAGTACGGTTTGGATGAACCACGAAAATCTGATTCTCACTCCCACGCTCCAGCGCGGTACGGTGACATTCCGCGCGGAAAACGGAACGGGAGTCGAGATCAAAGCCGACGACGTACGCGTGCGGCCGCATTCTCCCTTGCTTACGGTTGGCGAAGTGACGCTCCAAGACTGCGAGGTTCTTGTAACCGCGCGCACGCAAGATCTCGAAGTCACCGCGGGTAAAGAAACGAAGATTCTCGAAGAGGGAAAAACCTACCGCGTGGTGCGCAAGGGCGCCTGCGGCGCGGCTTTGCATCAACCGGCTCTTGCCGTTGGCCAAAGCCGCTTCTTTCTACTCCCTGCGGTAGCTGTGGGCGTAATAACAATATGGACGATTCACAAGGGACTCGAGAGCCCCGATCGCCCCTGAGCTGCCTTCGCAAGAAAACCACATGCTGGGAAGCCTCAGTCAGACTGTCGAGTGAACTCGACAAGCGCCGCGAGTTTTTCTCGGGCCGCGCCCGAATCGAGAGCTGCTCCTGCCAGTCGTGCGCCATCGCCAAAACTCGGCGCAACACCTGCGGCCACCAGCGCAGCGGCGGCGTTAGCGATGACGATATCGCGTCCCGGACCGTCTCCGCCCGCGAAAATAGCGCGGATCGTTGCTGAATTTTCCAGCGCCGTCCCGCCGCGGACGGCCTCGATCGGCGCCGGTGATACTCCGAAATCCTCCGGAGTTACCTTAAATCGCCGTACCCCTCCATCTTTTACTTCGGCGACTAACGTTTCTCCAGCAAGCGAAATTTCATCCAGCCCGCCCGTTCCGTGAACCACGAACGCATGATCCACACCAAGCTCAGCGAGCGTGGCTGCAATCAGATCTATCAACTCCGGCGATGGAACGCCGACCACTTGCGCTCGCGCACCAGCAGGATTCGTCAGCGGGCCGAGAAGATTGAAAACCGTGCGCACGCCAATCTCTTTGCGTGCTGGCGCGGCATGGCGCGCCGCCGCGTGTGCAGCTCGGGCAAAGAAAAAGCCAATTCCAATGTCGCGAATCGCCTTGCCGAAATGCTCCACCGGCAAATCGATCCGCACGCCCAGCGCCTCAATCACGTCCGCGGAACCGCTGCCCGAGTGAGAGGCTCGATTGCCATGTTTTGCCACCCGTGCGCCAGCCGCCGCTGCAACAATCGCCGAAGCCGTTGAAATATTGAAAGTCGCAAATCTCTTGCCGCCGGTCCCGCACGTGTCTACAAGGTGCTCGGGCCGCGGCTCTCCTTCCGCAAA
>Ga0210409_10001192_pt1 | contig 35179 bp, 26 predicted proteins | sample IncBWH17MmetaG_FD_161649 | JGI IMG/M metagenome (GOLD analysis project Ga0210409, IMG submission 161649) | Forest soil microbial communities from Barre Woods Harvard Forest LTER site, Petersham, Massachusetts, United States - Inc-BW-H-17-M | ecosystem: Environmental > Terrestrial > Soil >... | reverse complement strand
GCAGCTCCGTAGGGTGTCGGTATTCGAGCAGCCGCGCGTCGTCGAGACGCGGTGGCACTGATGGGAGCTTCAAGCGCCAGCCATCCCGTTCGGTGTTGGGGAATTCCATGCGATCCTTACCGGCGTGCGTCACGCTAACGTGCCCGCTTCTGCGGGCGGTCCCACAGCCGGAAGCCCCCTGCGAAAGCATTGTCGTTGTCGCCCAGCCGACAAGCCTTCGGCAGTTGCTTTAACCGCTTGCTGTTGCCTCCACCCAGAACCACATCGTCCGGCCGGAATGCATCGACCAGGTCCGCAACAACGGCCGCGACATGGTTGCGCCACTTCTTGTTGCCGGCCCGCTCCTTGCCATGCAGGCCGAGATAATATTCGTAGGTGGATCTGCGGTAGGGAAGATGCGCCAACTCCATCGGCACGACCACCCCGTCGACCACCAGCGCCGAGCCTAGCCCCGTGCCCAAGCCCAGAAACAGCATGGTCCCCGACTTGTAGCTGCCCACCGCCTGCATCGCAGCGTCGTTGATGATCTTGACGGGACAGCCGAATGCCGCCGCAAAGTCGAAGTTGACCCAGCCCCGAGCGAGGTTGTGGGGTTCGGTTATCGGCTGATTGTCCTTGACCACACCCGGATAGCCGATCGAAATTCGATCGTACTTCCAGCCACGTGCCAGATTTTTCACGCCTGCAATCATCTGTCGGGCTGTCATCGTCGGCCCCGACTTGAACTTGCGGCGCTTGCCTTGGTTCATAGCCCCTTGGGTCATAGCCGCGATCTTGACACTCGTCCCGCCAATATCGACTACCAGCACCTTCATCGCTCCTCAGCCCGCCGGAACCCTGACGCCACCGGTGTCCGCCGCGTGGTCCGATCTCGCCCGCGGTTCCGTTTTCAGCAGTCTGGCAGTGTCGAGGTAGCCCAGTCCAACGATCATCGCGAGCAATCCCGTCCAACCGGTCTGATGGCTGGCACCGATGCCGGCGCCGTTGTCGCCGTGGAAGTACTCGTAGAACAGCACCAAGTCCTTCCAGTGCGGATCGGTCTGGAACTTCTCGGTGCCGCCATAGACCGGCCGCCTGCCATTCTCATCGCGCAGGAAAATCCGCGTCAGTCGAGTCTGAAGCTCTTGGGCGACTTCAAGCAGGTTCATCTGGCGCCCAGATCCGGTCGGGCACTCGACTTTGAAGTTGTCTCCAAAGTAGCTGAACAACACCAACAGGGTGCGAAGCAGCAGCACATTCACGGGAAACCAGATCGGCCCCCGCCAGTTCGAGTTGCCGCCAAACAGTCCGGACTTCGACTCCGCCGGCCAGTAGTCCACACGGAACTCGGTGCCGTTGTAGTGAAAAATGTAGGGGTCCAGTTCGTGATGCCGGGAGAGCGAGCGGATGCCGTACGGGCTCAGAAACTCCTGCTCATCAAGCATTCGCGCCAGGATCCGGCGCAGCTTTCCCTCGTCCGCCACCGACAGCATCGAGCGCCCATTCATCCCTGCTTCGCGTTGGAAGCTCAAAGCCCGCCGCAACTCGCCCTGCGCCGCCAGCCGCTGGACCACCCGCTCCACTACGCGCGGGTACTTCTGGAACACGTCCCGGGACGCTACCGTCACCGCGCACAGTGGCAGCAACCCCACGAGCGAGCGAATCTTCAGCCGCATGGCACGCCCGTCCGGTAAATGGAGCAGATCGTAAAAGAAGCCGTCCTTCTCGTCCCACAGCACATCCTCGTGGTCCCCGATCTTGTGCATTGCCGTCGCAATCCACAGGAAGTGCTCCAAGTACTTGACGGCCATCTCTTCGTAGCTCGAATCGTGCGGCGCCAGCTCCAGCGCGATTTGCAGCATGCATTGGCTGAAAAAGGCCATCCACGCGGTGCCGTCCGACTGTTCCAGGCGGCCTCCCGTCGGCAGCGGCGCGCTGCGGTCGAATACCCCGATGTTGTCCAGCCCGAGAAAGCCGCCCTCGAACACGTTGTTGCCCGTCGCATCCTTGCGGTTCATCCACCAGGTGAAGTTCAGCGACAGCTTTTGAAACATTCGCTTCAAAAAATCCACGTCGCCCCTGCCGCTGCGATGCTTCTCGTACTGGTAGACGTAGCACGTCGCCCACGCGTGCACCGGTGGATTGACGTCACCGAAGTTCCACTCGTAAGCCGGGATCTGGCCATTGGGATGCAAATACGTCTCCAGCAGCATGAGCTCCAACTGCTGTTTGGCAAAATCCAGGTCGACGAGCGCCAAGGCGACGCAGTGAAACGCGAGGTCCCAGGCCGCGTACCAGGGATACTCCCATTTGTCGGGCATGGAGATGACGTGCGCGTTCACCATGTGGAACCAATGCGCATTGCGGATTCCCATGCGCTGCGCCGCCGCCGGCGCTGTTGCTCCGTGCTCCTTCAACCATTGATCGACATCGAAATAGTAGTACTGCTTGGTCCACAGCATTCCCGCGAGCGCCTGGCGTTGCACGTTGCGCTCATCGATTCCCAGCATCGGTCCCGCCAGCCGGTCGTAGAATGCGTCGGCTTCCTGCAGCCGCAGCGCCAACAGGTCGTCGAATTCCTTGCCGAAAACTTCTCCGCGGCCTTTGGCGCCCCGCTCGGAAAATTCTGTTGGTGGGCGCATGCTCAGACGCAGGCGGATCACCTCCTGCTCTCCAGCTCCCACCTTCAGTTGGTATTGAGCGGCCGCCTTGGTGCCTTGCTGCTGCGGATTCACCGCGCCCTTCGCGCCGTGCACGATGTAATTGTTGATCCCGTCTTTAACGTATGGGGTGCGATTGGGCACAGCCCACAACCGCTCGTTGTTGCTCTCGTTCTCGGTGAACAGCAGAGGGACTTCGCCTTCGGCGTAGAGGTATCGCTCTTCCAGCAAGGCATGCTTCGCCGCGATCACGCCGCATCCTAAGCCGCGATCCGCCGCCAGCGCGGGCCGCTCTGCCCCTTCGAACCACGACCAGGTATTGCGAAACCAGAGGGTGGGAAGCACCTCGAGTGACGCTTCCTCCGGGCCTCGGTTACATACCGTGATCCGGATCAGGATCTCCTCCGCCGTCTCCTTCGCGTATTCCACGAACACGTCGAAATAGCGGTTCTGATCGAACACACCGGTGTCCATGAGCTCATATTCCAAAGCCTCGCGTGCAAGGCCGCGGTTGGTCTCCACGAGCAGCGCATAGGGGAAAGACGCCTGCGGATACTTGTAGAGATACTTCATGTAAGAATGAGTGGGCGTGCTGTCCAAGTAGAAGTAGTACTCCTTGACGTCTTCGCCGTGATTGCCCTCGCCGTTGGTCAAGCCAAAAAGACGCTCCTTGAGGATCGGATCCGCACCGTTCCACAGCGCCAGCGCAAAGCACAGCTGCTGCTTATCATCGGAGAATCCGGCCAAGCCGTCCTCACCCCAGCGGTAGGCGCGCGATCGCGCATGATCGTGCGGGAAGTAGTCCCATGCCGTGCCGTGCGCGCTGTAGTCTTCGCGCACGGTGCCCCATTGCCGCTCGCTCAAGTAAGGTCCCCACTTCCTCCAGGGAGCATTGGAAGTGTCCGCTTCGCGCAGCCGCAGATCCTCGCCGGCAGAACTCATCTTGATCATTGCGGGTTGTGCCAGCCGCCGATGTCGGCGGCCAAGCGGTCCGCTTCCGCAGGTCCCCATGACCCCGGTTCGTATAGATGCGTGGGCGCGACATTCCCCAGCAGGTGTTGGACGACGGCCCATGACACTTCGACCGCATCCTGCCGCACGAATAGAAGCGGCTCGCCTCGCATGGCGTCGGTGAGCAGTCTCTCGTAGGCGTCCACTTCGTCGCCGAGCGCCTGCTCGACAGCAGCCAGCTCGATTGGCATAGGTGCCATCCTGGCGCCTGGCCGTTTTACGCGAAGGCCGGCCGCAAGCGAGATTTCGGGGCCCAACCGAAAGCGATAGTAGTTGTTGTCCCCCACAACTTTCATCAGCGGCGGCCGCTTGAGTTTCACCAGCACCTCCGTAGCGGTGAGTTTCAGGCACTTACCCGCCCGAATCAGGAAAGGCACGCCCGCCCATCTCCAGGAATCCACCTCGAAGCGGATCGCGGCATAAGTCTCCACCGTGGAATCGGGCGCCACCCCTGGTTCTTGCCGATAGCCGCGAAACTGCCCGCGCACCAGGTGGGACGGCTGGATCGGCGGGATCATGCGAAAAACCTTGACCAATTCCTCGCGGATGGACTCCGGGTACATCGAGGTGGGAGGTTCCATGGCAATCAGGGCGACTACCTGCAGCAGGTGATTCTGTACCACATCACGAATGGCACCCGCCTCTTCGTAAAACTTGCCCCTGCCGGTGACACCGAAGTCCTCCGCCATGGTGATCTGCACGCTCTCCACGTAATTGCGGTTCCAGATGGGCTCGAGAAAGGTGTTGGCAAAACGGAAATAGACCAGATTCTCCACCGCCTCTTTCCCGAGATAATGATCAATTCGAAAAATGCTCGACTCCGGAAATACCGAGTGCAGCGTGGCATTCAAGGCCTTGGCCGAGGCATGATCCACTCCGAAGGGTTTCTCCACGATGATCCGCGCTCCGGTGGCGCAGCCGGACTGTGCCAGGGCTTTCGCGACGGTGGCGAACAAGCTGGGCGGAATGGCAAGATAATGGGCCGGACATTGCGCGTCTCCCAACAAAGTGCGCAAGGCCGAGAAAGTGGCCGGGCTCTCATAGCCTCCGTCGATGTAGTGGAGCAACTGCGTCAGACGTGCAAACGCCTCCTCATCCACGCCGCCTCCATACTTCTCGATGCTGTCGCGGGCGCGCTGGCGCAATTGATCAATGGTCCAACCCGCTTTCGCCACGGCAATTACCGGGACCTTCAGGGTTCCGTGTCGCACCATATTGTGTAGGGCCGGTAATATCTTTTTATAAGCGAGGTCTCCGGTGGCGCCGAAAAAAACAAAGGCATCGGAGTGCAGATTGGCGATGGGCGGCTCTTCTATCTGCATCGCAACCGCTGGTGTCGTCACGGACTGCTCGTGAATTCGGGTGGCGTTTTGCTCAAGCAAAGTCACGCTCACCCGTTCGGCAAGATGACGGCGCGTCCCTGGATTTTGCCGTCGTGAAGGAGGTGGTACGCCTCGCTCGCGCGCTCCAGCGGAAATTGCTCAACCAGCATCTTGATCTTTCCGGCCTGTGCGAGGCTGACGACCTCCATGAGCTCGGGGATCGAGCCCCAGTACGGCGAGGCGACGGAGCATTCCTTCGCCGGGCTGTTGAAATTCACAGGCAGCGCTCCGCCGCCAAGGCCCACGATGGTCACATGACCGAGAACCCGCGAGATCTGCGCCGCCATCTGCAGCGTCGGCTTCGCGCCTACCATATCGAGAACGAGGTTGGCGCCCTGATTGCGGGTGATATCCTTGATGCGCTTGACCGCATCGTCGCCCGACATCAGCGTCTCGTCGGCGCCCATTTTCTTGGCGGTCTCAAGTTTGGCAGTGGAGGTGTCCACCGCGATGACGGTCGCTGCGCCGCTTAAGGCTTTGAGTACCTGGATCGCCATCTGGCCGAGGCCGCCGGCGCCGATCACGACAGCGGTTGACCCTGGCCCGAGCAAATGAAGTGAACGTTTCACGGCGTGATAGCTGGTGAGCGCTGCGTCGGTGAGCGGAGCCGCCTGACGCGGATCGAGCTGACCGAGCGGCAGGAGAAAGCGCGTCGACGGGACGATCATGTAGTTCGCCATGCCGCCGTCGCGCCCAAGACCGCCGGCTTGTCCTTTCCCCGCGTTCTCGCAATAATTTTCCATGCCGACCCGGCAGTTCGCGCAGTTGCCGCAGCCCCAAGGTCCGTACACGATCACGGGGTCGCCGACTGCGAAGCCGGTCGCACCGGATCCGAGCTTCTCCACCCAGCCGGCGTTCTCGTGCCCGAGCGTGAAAGGCAACGGCATCCCCGGCGTGCCCGCCGGGGTCTCCAAGATGTGCAGGTCAGAGTGGCAGGCGCCGGCGCCGCCAATTTTTATCAAGACCTGCCCCGGACCCGGTTCCGGTACCTTCACGTCACGGAGCTCGGCCGGCTTCTGCAACTCGACGAACTGGAATGCTCTCATGGGTTTCTCTGACCTCTATTCGATGATCCGGGTGTAGTCGATCATCAGGTGTCTCGGGCCGCGAAATACATTACTGCGGCGGTACTCCGGCGGGTCCTCGACGAGCCGCGGGTTCTGCACGCGGCGAATGAAAGTCTCGAACGCGACGTTCACTTCCAGGCGCGCCAGCGGACCGCCGAAGCAGGTGTGAATGCCGCTACCCCAGCCGAAGTGCTCGTTGTCCTTGCGTTCCAGGTCAAATTTGTTCGGGTTGGGGAACCGCTTCGGGTCGCGGTTCGCGGCCCCGTACAGCAGGTGCACCTGCGAGCCCTTGGGAATAACCGTTCCCGCAATCTCGATGTCGGCGGTTGCGCTGCGGCTGGGAAAGAACTGCACCGCCGACTCGACGCGCAGGACCTCCTCGACGGCATAGGGGATGAGCCCCGGGCGCTTGCGCAGAAGCTCGAGGGTGCCGGGGTTTCGCAGCGCGGTCAGTACGCAATGAGAGATCGTATTGACCGTGGAATCATGACCGGCGATGAGCAGCAATGCTGCATTCGACACGACCTCGCGCGGGGTCATCGGTCCATCGGGGCCTTTGTCGTTCACCATCTTTGAGAGCATGGAGTCGCTGGGCTTTTTGACGAACCCGCTGACCAGGTCGGTTAAGTACTGCATGAACGCCGCCGAACTGACTCTTCCTTTCTCAGCGCGAGCTTTCCCCTCTTTGGTGGCTGCGTCCGGGCCGAGGTCCGCGATTCCCGCCATGAAGTCATGAATCCATTCGTGGAATTGAGGCTCATCCTTCAATGGCACGCCCAGGATCTTGCAAATCACCATGACCGGCACCGGATAGGCATAGTCGTCGACGATGTCCATCCGGGTCTTGCCGCTGGCCTTGTCCAGCAGCTGGTTGCATAACTGCTTGATGTCCTTCTCGGTCGAGGGAATGAGATCGGTCGTGTGCGGAGGCCCGAAATGCCGCATGGACTGCCGGCGATTCCGATCATGCTCGGGCGGGTCGGAGTTGATCATGCTGCCATGCTCACCGTATGCCGCTAACGAGGGATCGGCTTCGCCGCCGGCCTTGACCGCCGCCTGCGCCTTCAGGCGCCGCGTATCGGAGCTGATGCGCGGATCGTGGGCCAGCGCCATCAGTTCCCGATAGCCTGTGACGACGTAAAGGCCGTCCGCCACGCGCGCCACGGGCGTCTTGCGCAGCTCGTCGAAGAACCGGTATGGATTTGGGCGGTTTTCAAATTTCATTGCCTCTGCCCAGGCAGTCTCGGGTGTCATGATGTTCCTCTCCTCCTTCATCTTCATGCTCTTGAGGTGAAGCGCTTCGGCGCTTCGCTCTCACCCCTCAGCGTTCTTTCGTCCGGTATTCTGCTTGCCTGTCGGTCGGGTCGTGGCCGGTCAGGACGACATCGGGATTGCCCGTCGGCACGCCCGGCGCCGGGAAGCGGGCGGGCATTGGCTTCATGTCGGGAGCCGCGTCGTAGCCCGGCGGGGGCGGCGGGAACGGCGCCGACCGCTCGATCATTGCGCCGTAATACTCCAGCCACTTGCCATGATTGAAGGTGACCGCCGCCACGATGCGGCCCCGGTATCCATAAGCGGCGGCGAAGCGCCGATCCTTGACGGAGCCCTGCGTGATGACGATTTCGTCGGCGAACGGACCCACGCCGACGCCCTTGATATTGACGCCGAACTGGCCTGACCAGAAGGCGGGCAGCGGCAGGTGCGGGCGGCGGTCCGCCTCCAGGCTCACCATGTTGTGCGCCGCCACCTTCCCCCCGAAGACCGCATTGTCCCAATGCTCCAACACCAGAAATTGGTAGTCGTACAACACGTGGGGTGCGCGCGCGATGTCGCCGGCGACAAAAATGCTGTCGGTCACCACACCGTGGACATCGAAGACGCGGCAGCCGGCGTCGCAGCCAACACCCCAAGGGCCGGTGGCGAGCCCCGCGCCCTGCAGCCATTCGACGTTGCGGATTGAACCGAGCGACGGGACCACCACGTCGACATCCAGTGTGGTCCCGTCGGAGAGCTTGGCTCTGCGCACATGCCCCTTCGCGTCGCCCTCCAGCGACTGGACCGAGATGCCGGTGCGCAGATCGACTCCCGCATCGCGCTGCATCTCGGCCGCAATATCGCCGATCACTCCTCCGAGAGCGCCCACCAGCGGACCGCCGGCACGCTCGGCGACCGTAACGGCCAGGCCGAGCTCGCGACACACCGACGCCATCTCCGAGCCGATGAATCCGGCGCCTATAATGAGAACTCGCCCCGGCTTGGCTGCCAATGCGGCCTGAAGCCGGCCCGCATCGCCGGCTGTTCGCAGCGTGATTACGCCCTCGAGCGCAGCCTCCTTGGGGTTGAACCAGGGCCGCGCGCGCGTACCGGTGGCGATGAGCAAGCGATCGAACGGCACTTGCTCGCCATTGGCCAGGCGCACCTGCTTGCTGCCCCGGTCGAGGCCGGTGGCGGCGACGCCAAGTCGCCAATCCGCATCCAGTTTGCGCGAGCGCGGCAGCAAGGTGTGGTCGGCGCGCACCCATCCCTTCAGTACTTGCTTGGAGAGTGGCGGCCGATCATACGGCTCCTCCTTTTCATCCCCAATGATGGTCAGCTTTCCGTTGAAACCCTCGTCGCGCAACGTTTCGGCTGCGCGCAGCCCCGCCAACGAGGCGCCGACGATGACGATGCGGCCGTTGGTCTTGAATTCCGTTACCAAGTCCGCGACCAGCGCCCCGGCTTTTGCGTTCACGTCTTCCCCTCCTTCTCGTCCGCGTGATCAACCATAATCGCCCGGACCGGGCAGGACGCCGCGGCTCGCAGGACTTGCTGGCGCAGTTTGTCGTCGGGATTGGGGTCGTACATAAGCGCTTCCTCACCGTTCAGCTTGAGGACAGTCGGCGCGAGAGGAACGCACTGCGCGTATCCCTGGCATCGATTCAAGTCAACTACAATTCGCATATCCTGCTCCTCCTTCGACTACGATCCATCCAACGCCAGTATGGAAGCCAACATCTGCCGACCAAATTAGACCTTGGCCGCATAGACCCTCCCGAGGGCGGGGATGGTTCTTGCGACGCGGGCGCCTCAGTAAACTAAACGTGACCACAGCAACGCGTCGCCTAGTAAACTGCACTTGAGTTGAAGTAGTGCTGCCCGGCAAGGAGCGCGTCGATCGCCGGCATCAAATCGCTTCCAATTGCGCGTTTTAGGACCATTCCGTCAGCGCCTGCGCCAATGGCGGCTTCAACAACCGACGGTTCATCGTGCACGCTCAACAGTAGGTGCTTCGCGGCCGGCGCCTGCCCACGCAATTCGCTGATCAATCCCGTAAGGTCTCCGGCAGCGTAGGACAAATCCATGATGATCACGGTAGGCTGAAGCCGCACGGCACCTTCGAACAACGACGATTTGTCAGTCACAAGGAATACCTGGTCAAACGTGGTTTCAAGCAAGCCGCGGATCCGGTCGAACAAGCCGTTGCGCGGATCTGCAATGAGTACACAGGCTGTCGGAGCCGCACACATGAAGAGCGCACCTTATTCGCCTCATCGGTTCGCCCATGGGGCGTTAAAACTCTGTAGAACACAGACTAGCCGCGAGGTGATTGGATGTAAGCTCGTAAATTTACGGGATGCGCCCGCGGAATCTACGTGGCGGACATCTGCGATCTGTCCACGACGGGCTGCCCGTAATCGCGCGCGAATTGACTTCGCCGCACCACGTGTCATCGGACCGTAACCTTTGACTGGCCCGTAAATTCCGCGTTCGCAACTAGTAATCTTTCGGGGTTACTTGTCAATTGGCCGTAGGTACGGTAGCGCGGTTGTTCTCGCGGCGGGACGATAAATCCTGTCACCCAATTCAGCGATGCGAGCAGGAGCGGAGCATCAGGCAAAGCAAGTTTCGGGTGCCGAGTATGTGCGCTGCAGTGCGCAAGCTTGGTGACGAATGAAATCAGGGAGCGAATCGACATGCGCTGGATAGTGATTGCCGGATTGATGTGGGGATGCGTCGTTGGCTGCGCGAAGCATGCCCCCGAAACGGAAGGAACACGGCCTGCGGAAGTCTCGGTGATCGTCGTCTCGCCGCGCAACACTCCAGTTACCTTCGAATACGTCGGCCAAACGCAAAGTTCTCACCAGGTGCAAATCGTCGCGCGCGTCAACGGGTTTCTCGAGAAGCGCGAGTACGCCGAAGGCAGCATCGTCAAAACGGGTCAGGTGATGTTTCGGCAAGACCCAAAGCCGTTCCAGGCGGTGCTGGATGCGTACAACGGGGCGCTTGCCGAACAGCAGGCGCGATTGCAGGTCGCGAATGATAACCTCGCTGAGGTTAAGCCCCTTGCTGCCCTGAACGCGCTGTCCCAGAAGGATTTGAACGACGCCACCGGACAGCAGCAGGCGGCCGCCGCCGCAGTCCAAGTTGCCAAGGCCAATGTCGAACAAGCTCGACTCAATCTTGGCTATACGACCATCACGACACCGGTGACGGGCTACTCGAGTTACGCACGAGTGCAGGACGGTCAGTACTTAAACGGGCAGAGCAGCCTGCTGACCTACGTTGAGCAGGTCGATCCGATCTGGGTTAATTTCAGCTTGTCTGAGAACGATATGCTGAATTTCCGCGCTCAACAGGCCAGCGGTCAGTTGAGTCTGCCGAGCGCCGATAGTTTTGAGGTCGAAGTCGTGCTCGCCAACGGGTCGGCATACCCCAAAAAGGGCCATATCACCTTTGCCAACGCCGAATACAACCAGCAGACGGGCACGTTTCTGCTGCGCGCCACCCTTCCCAACCCGGACGGGGTCCTGCGGCCCGGCCAGTTTGTGCGCACGCGCGTATCCGGCGCAACGCGGCCCGACGCGATTGTCGTGCCGCAGCAGGCGGTGCTGCAAGGTGCGCAAGGGCACTTTGTCGTCATTGTCGATAAGGAGGGCAAGGCACAAATCCGCCCGGTGCAGGTGGGGCCCTGGGACGGCGACAATTGGTTCATCACTCGCGGCCTCAGCGCCGGCGAGACTGTAGTCACAGAGGGAGTCATGAAGCTTGCGCCCGGCGCGCCGGTAAAGATTGTCGCCGCAGCGGCCAAGCCGGCCTCCGGCGATGCCCGCCCCGCGCCGGCCACAGCAAAGAAATAAGGGGAGACCACGCATGCTCTCCCACTTTTTCATTGACCGCCCGATCTTCGCGGCGGTGATTGCCCTGGTTATCACGATCACCGGGCTGGTCGCGATGGCCAAGCTGCCGATCGCACAGTATCCCCAGGTCACGCCCATCCAGATTCAGGTGTCGGCGAATTATCCGGGCGCGAACGGTACGCTGGTCGCGCAGAATGTTGGAGCGCCGATCGAACAGCAGGTGAACGGCGCCAACAACATGATTTACATGTCGTCGACCAGTTCCTCGACCGGCAATTACACGCTCACGGTTTATTTCACGCTCGACACGGATCCCGCGCTCGCACAGGTGGATGTGCAGAATCGGGTGAATCAGGCCATGCCGATGCTTCCGCAGGCGGTGCAGTCGCAGGGCGTCAATGTGCAGCAGAAGACCTCGACCTTTCTCATGGTACTTGCGTTCTATTCCCCCGATGGAAGGTATGACAGCGATTACATCTCCAACTACACCAATGTGGAGATTCTCGGCACCATCAACCGCATCAATGGCGCCAACCAGGCGTCGATCTTCGGCGTGCCGGAGTACGCAATGCGGGTCTGGCTCAAGCCCGACCGCATGGCGCAGCTCGGCATCGACGCCAGCGACATCGCGAGCGCCGTCACGCACCAGAATCAACAATTCGCGGTGGGCCGCATCGGCAGTCCACCCACGCCGCACGCGATCCAGCAGACCTTTCCGATCACCACCTCCACCATCACCGAGGCCTCGCAATTCGACGACATGATTTTGCGCGCCGACAACAACGGCGCGGCGATCGTTCGAGTCAAGGACGTCGGCTACGCGGCGCTCGGCGCGCAGAGTTACACCCTGCGCACAAGCTATCAGGGCAAGCCGGCAACTTTGATTGCGGTGTACCAGCAGCCCGGCGCGAACGCCATTCAGGTGTCGAAAGATGTCCGGGCGACCCTGGCAACGCTGTCGAAGAGCTTTCCGACGGGTCTGCAATATCAAGTTGCGCTCGACACCACCTTGTTCGTGCAGGCCTCGATTCGCGAAGTGATCAAGACATTCTTCGAGGCGGTGGTGCTGGTGGTACTGGTGGTATTTATTTTTCTGCACAGCCTGCGGCTCACGATCATTCCGACGCTGGCCGTACCCGTATCGATACTCGGCGCCCTGCTCGGCATGCTGGTGTTCGGTTTTTCGATCAACATGCTGACGCTGTTCGGGATGATTCTCGCGATCGGGCTCGTGGTTGACGACGCGATCGTCGTCGTCGAGAACACCGAACGCAACATGATCGAGTTTGGTTTGGCGCCCAAAGCGGCCGCCAAGCGCGCGATGGACGAGGTGACCGGCCCCGTCATCGCCGTGGTGCTGGTGCTCAACGCCGTATTTGTCCCTGTCGCCTTTCTCGGCGGCATAACCGGGGCACTCTACAAACAGTTTGCGGTGACCATCGCGATCTCGGTGGTCTTTTCGGGCATCATTGCGCTCACGCTGTCCCCGGCACTCGCGGCGATCCTGGTTCAGGCCAGGCACAGCGAGAAGAAGGGATTTTTCAAGTGGTTCGACGCTACGTTCGACCGGCTGAACGCTGGCTATGTGCGCGGCGTGAAGCGGGTCATGCAGAACTGGCCCGTGGCTCTGATTGTTTTCGGGGTCGTCGTCGTCGGATCGGTCGTACTGTTCAGGGTCCTGCCAACCGCGTTCGTACCCCAGGAAGATCAGGGCTACCTGTTCGTGGCGTATTTTCTGCCCGATTCGGCGAGTCTCGATCGGACCGGGGATGTGGGCAGCCAGGCCGCGGCAGTCATGCGGCAAAACCCCGCGGTCGCGAACGTATCCCAGGTTGATGGCTACAGCCTTATCGACTCCCAGAACAAGACCAACTACGGCGTGCTTTTCGTGTCGCTCAAGGACTACGAGGAGCGCAAGACCCAGGCACTCTCGGCCGATGCGGTGATTGCCGATGCAAGAAAGCAATACGCGGGGATCCTGAGCGGCCTCGTCGTGCCGGTCAATCCGCCGGCGATTCCGGGCCTTGGCATCACCGCGGGCTTTCAGATCTGGATCGAACAACAGGGCGGCGGCAACTATTCGCAACTGAGTGACGTGGTCGAGCGGATTATCGCCAAAGCGAGAAAGAGACCGGAGCTCGCCGGAGTCAACACGACGATTCGCGCGAACGGCCAGCAACTCCTCGCCGAGGTTGACCGCGAGAAGGCCGAGGTTTTAGGGGTTCCCGTGCAGAACGTCTATTCGACGCTGCAGACCATGTTCGGATCGCTTTATGTCAGCCAGTTTCCGAAGGACTCGCGCCTCTACCAAGTCATACTGCAGGCGGAGCCATCGTATCGAATGAGCCCGGAGGACACCGGCAAATTCTACGTCAAGAACCGGGACGGCAAGATGATTCCCCTGTCGGCACTGGTGACGACGCGCTACGTTACCGGTCCCGACCTGGTGACGAGATTCAACAACTATCCGGCAATCGCCATCAACGGTGCGCCCGCGCCGGGGGTGAGTTCCGGTCAGGCGCTCGCCGCAATCCGCGAGGTCGCACAGGAAGTCATGCCCGCGAGCTACGGCTACGAGTGGTCGGGGGAGGCGCGCGAAGAAGTGTCGTCGGGCTCCACGTCCGCCGTCGCGTTCGTCTTTGGACTGATCTTCGTGTTCATGATCCTTGCCGCGCAATATGAAAGCTGGTCGCTGCCCGTCGGCGTGATGATGGCGGTGCCGTTTGCAATTCTCGGTGCGCTGATCGCCATCGCCCTGCGCGGTCTCGATAACGACCTGTACTTTCAGATCGGAATGCTGACCCTCGTCGGCCTGGCCGCAAAGAACGCAATATTGATTGTCGAATTTGCGGTGGAAAAGAACCGCAAGGAAGGCATGAACTTCTTTGATGCGGCTGCCGAAGCCGCAAAACTCCGGCTGCGGCCCATCATCATGACGTCGTTCGCATTTGTGCTCGGTACCGTGCCGCTGGCCATAGCCACCGGCGCGTCCGCCAACAGCCGGCACTCGATCGGCACCGGCGTGATCGGTGGGACACTGGCGGCAACGGTCATCGCGATCTTCTTCATTCCGATGTTCTACTGGTCGCTCCAGACACTGAGCGCGAAATTTTCGAAGAGTCCGAAGAGCGAAGTGGTGCAGACACCGGCGGAGAAAGGCCCGGGCGGTGGCTCGCCGGCAACGGCAGCGATGCGCGCGCGGGAAGGCGACTAGAGTGCGCATTATGCGTGGAGCGAAAGTGGCGGGGGTTGCGAGCGCGCTGCTCGCAGGATGCGCCATGGGTCCGAACTACCACCGACCTGCCGTTGCCGTACCGAGCGCTTTTATGTTCGAGCCCGCGCAAGCGGCTGCGACCGCCAACACCGATTGGTGGACGCAGTTCAACGATCCCATGCTGGATCAGCTGATCCGGGAAGGACTCGCGAACAACAAGAACATCAAGATCGCCGCTGCCAACGTCGAGCAGGCCAGTGCCGTTCTCACCAGCACGCGCTCACCTTTGTTTCCGCAACTTAACTACCAAGCGGCGGCAGGCCGCTACAGGTTTTCGCAAAATGGCACGACCACGCTGCCGGGCAATCTCTCGAATCCGACCAACGCCTACCAGGTGCTGGCGGGCGCCAGCTGGGAACTCGATTTGTGGGGGCGCATCCGTCGACTGACCGAATCGGCGCAAGCCAATCTGTTCGCCACAGAACAAGCTCGCCGCGGAGTGATCTTAAGTCTGGTCGGGTCGGTTGCGAGCGACTATCTGCAATTGCGTGGCTTCGATGAACAACTGGTGATCGCGGAGCAGACTCTCGCAGCATACGGTGAGTCGCAACGCTCGATGAAACTCAAGTTCAAATACGGCCGTGTCTCCGAGTTGAACGTCGAGCAGGCGAACTCGCGCTATGAAGCAGCAGCGGCGCAGATTCCGCAGATCAAGACCCAGATTGCCCTCCTCGAGAACGCCTTGTCGATTCTGCTCGGCAAGAATCCTGGCAAGATTCCCCGCGGCAAGACCATTTTCGAGCTTGCATCGCCGGCGATACCCGCCGGAGTACCTTCGGAGCTGCTCGAGCGGCGGCCCGACCTATTGCAAAGCGAACAGCAGCTCATTGCAGCGAACGCCTTGATCGGCGCCGCCAAGGCGCAGTTTTTTCCCACAATTTCGCTGACCGGCGCGACTGGATATTCGAGTACCGATCTCAACAATCTTTTTAAGGGACCCGCGCGTGTCTGGAACTATGGAGGCGGGATCGCGGGTCCCATTTTTACCGGCGGGCAGGTCTACGGCCAATACAAGCAGTCGCAGGCCGCTCACAAGGCGGCCTTGATCGGTTATCAATTGGCTATTCAAAGCGCATTCGCAGATGTCGAAAATGCGCTGGTATCCCAGCAGGAGCTCAGCGAACAGGTTGCGGCCCAGGAGCGCTTGGTAACGGCGCTGAAAGCCTATGCGCAGCTGTCGCAGTATCTGTTCGACGGCGGCAGAGAGTCGTACACGACGGTGTTGCAGGCAGAAGAACAACTGTTCCCGGCCGAACTGAACTGGGCGGCGGCGCGCGCTGCGCTCTACATCGGCATGGTCGATATCTACAAAGCGATGGGCGGTGGCTGGGTCGATGACGCGGCCAAGCTTACGGCGGATGTTTCGGCGAACACGACTCAAGGCAGCGTTGCCAAGATGCTGGCCGCGGGAAAATAAATGGCTGCAGGACCGCCCATGTCCATCGATGCTTCCGGCCGCGAATGGCTTGAGACCGACGGGCTCGGCGGCTTTGCCTCGGGCTCGGTCGCCGGAATCCGCACCCGCCGCTATCACGCGCTGCTGCTTACTGCAACGACGCCGCCGACTGGAAGATTCGTGTTGGTGAACGGCTTCGATGCCTGGCTTGAGACCAGCGGCGGACGGTTCGATCTCAGCTCTCAGTGGTATTCACCGGGCGTCATGGGCGGCGATGGCGTGAGGAATATCGAGAGTTTCGCGTCCGCGCCGTGGCCAACCTGGGTTTTTAGGTTCGCCGATGGTACGCGAATACAACAGGAGATTTTTGTCGTCCACGACGCGCCTGTCGCCTGCGTCGCGTGGAAGTTGCTCTCGGCCGGAGGCGCGGCGAAGCTCACCGCCCGGCCGTTTCTCTCCGGCCGCGATTACCATGCGCTGCAGCGGAGCAACCCGGCATTCCGATTTGACGCCGCGGTGCGCCCCGGTTGCGTAACCTGGCAACCCTACTGCGGCGTGCCGGGCGTTACGGCACTCACCAACGGCGGCTACGTTCACGAGCCACACTGGTACAACAATTTCTTATACCAGGCTGAACAGGCTCGGGGCCTCGACTGCGAAGAGGATCTGGCGGCACCGGGTACCTTTTCGTGGCTGCTCGACGCCGCAGACGCCGCCTTGATTTTCACGACCAGCGACTATGCCGCGGATTCACTGGCGCAAACCGAGGTCCTCCATCTTCTGGGACGCGCCCGCCAGCGTGAACAGGGTCGCCGTGCGAAATTCGATTCCCGGCTTCACGCCTCGGCTGACGCCTACATCGTGCGGCGATCGAGTAAGGGCGCGCCGGGCAGGACGGTCATCGCGGGCTATCCGTGGTTTACCGACTGGGGCCGCGACACCTTTATCGCGCTGCGCGGCTTGTGCATCGCCACCGCACGCCTCGACGCAGCGCATGACATCCTGATTCCGTGGGCATCGACCGTGTCCGAAGGCATGCTGCCGAATCGCTTTCCGGATCACGGCGAGCAGCCCGAATTCAATTCCGTCGACGCTTCGCTGTGGTTCGTTAATGCCGTGCGCGAGTACGTTGAGGCGCGTGGCCGCACGAATCCCGAGTCACTCGAGGACCATGAAGATTTGATCCTGCGCGAAGCGGTCACCAAAATCCTGACAGGGTATTCGCAGGGCACACGATTTGGCATTCGCGTGGGCAAGGATGGCCTGGTGGCGGCAGGGGAAGCAGGCGTGCAGCTGACCTGGATGGACGCGAAGGTTGGCGATTGGGTCGTCACGCCTAGAATTGGCAAGCCGGTGGAAATCCAAGCCCTGTGGCTGAACGCACTGGCATTTGCCGTGCAATCCGACCCGCAATGGCAGGAACTACTGCAAACGGGTCTGCGCTCGTTTCGCGAGCGATTCTGGAACGCCGACCGCAATTATCTGTTCGACGTCGTGGACGCAAACCATCAACCTGGATTGAACGATCCCGCGTTGCGACCGAACCAGATATTTGCGATCGGCGGCCTGCCACTCGCGATGATCGATGGCGATCGCGCGCTCAAGGTGCTCGATGCGGTGGAACAGGAGCTGTGGACTCCGGCAGGACTGCGCACACTTGCGCCCAATGAACCTGGATATACGGGTCGCTATGAGGGCGGCGTTCGGCAACGCGACGGCAGTTACCACCAGGGTACCGTCTGGCCATGGTTGATGGGGGCGTTCGTCGAGGCCTGGTTGCGCATTCATGGCAACGATGCGCAGGCGCGCAGGGAGGCGCGCACGCGATTTTTGGACCCCTTGCTCGCGCGAATGGACGCTGCGGGTTTGGATCACATCAGCGAGATTGCAGATGGCGAAGCACCGCATACGCCGCGCGGCTGTCCGTTTCAGGCATGGTCGGTTGCGGAGGTATTACGGCTGGACCGCGTTGTTCTGCGCGAGCCGCAATCAGCGGCAACGCACACCACGCAGCGCCGGAGTGCACTGCCTGTAGAGTCCGTCAACAGGACTGCGGGCTAGAAAACTCTCATGCCCCCAACTGCACCAAAATCACTGAAGAAAATCTCCGCCGAGAAACAGCGGCTGGCTAGCGACAAGGCGGGCAAGGAGAATTGGCGCCGCTGGGGTCCGTATCTTTCCGAGCGCCAGTGGGGGACGGTCCGTGAGGACTACAGCGCCTGGGGAGGTGCATGGGATTACCTGCCGCACGACCACGCGCGCAGCCGCGCCTATCGTTGGGGCGAGGACGGCATCGCCGGATTCAGCGACGACCATCAATATTTGTGCCTGTCACTCGCGTTGTGGAATGGCAAGGACCCGATCCTCAAAGAACGTCTGTTCGGCCTGACCAACTCCGAAGGCAACCACGGCGAAGACGTCAAGGAGTTGTACTACTACCTCGATGCCACACCCAGCCACTCCTATTTGAAGATGCTCTACAAGTATCCGCAGGCGGCCTTCCCCTATTCGCAGCTCCTGGAGGAGAACCGCAGGCGCGGCACCGAACACACGGAGTTCGAGCTTCTGGACACGGGTTTGTTCGATGAGGATCGCTACTTCGACGTGTTTGTCGAATACGCAAAAGGTGCGCCCGACGATGTTCTCATGCAGATCACCGCGCACAATCGCGGGCCCGATGCCGCGCCACTGACGTTGCTGCCACAGCTGTGCTGCCGCAACATTTGGTCGTGGCGGCCGGGCGTAGCGAAACCGGCGCTGGCCGCCCGCGCAGACGGAGTCGACGCTCAACACTCGGCACTGGGAACTCTGCGACTGGATTTGGATTCTGCATCGACGCTGCTGTTCTGCGAAAACGAGACCAATATGCGCCGTCTGTTCGGACAGAATGAGGCGCGCGGTTATTTCAAGGATGCCTTTCACGAATACATCGTACAAGGCAGGCACGATGCGGTGAATCCGGGCCAAACCGGCACCAAGGTCGGAGCGCTACATGAAACGAACGTGGCGGCAGGTGCTGCAGTGACCCTGCGGCTCCGACTGTCGCAGGACAAGGGATTGAGCACGAAGCATCGTCCCTTCGCAGACTTCGACGCCATTCTTACTGCGCGCCGCGCGGAGGCCGATGAGTTTTACGCCGAGTTGCAGCAAAAAATTGTCGACCCTGATGCCAGGCTCGTGCAACGCCAGGCGTTCGCGGGGATGGTCTGGAACAAGATGTTTTTCCACTACTGCGTGGAGGAGTGGCTCCAAGGCGACCCGCAGCAGCCGCCGCCGCCGCCGCAGCGCAGGTACGGCCGCAATCGGGACTGGAAGCACCTCAACAACGCCGATGTGATCTCAATGCCCGACAAGTGGGAATATCCGTGGTTCGCCGCATGGGATCTCGCCTTTCACTGCATTACTTTTGCGGTCATCGACGCTGAGTTCGCCAAGTCGCAGCTCCTGTTGTTGGCGCGCGAGTCATACATGCACGCAAACGGCCAGTTTCCCGCGTACGAATGGGCATTCGGGGATGTCAATCCTCCAGTGCACGCGTGGGCAGCCTGGCGTGTGTTCCAAATCGACCGCAGGCAACGTCAAGAGTCAAACCCGGCATATCCGGGCGATCTCGAATTCCTGAAGCGCATGTTCAACAAGCTCATGCTCAATTTCACCTGGTGGGTCAATCGCAAGGACGAACAGGGGCGCAACATTTTCCAGGGCGGTTTCCTCGGTCTCGACAACATTGGCGTATTCGATCGGAGCAGTCCGCTTCCCACCGGCGGATTCATCAATCAGGCTGACGGCACCAGCTGGATGGCGATGTACTGCCTTAACCTGTTGCGCACTGCGCTCGAACTGGCACTGCACGATCCCGCGTACGAGGACATCGCCTCGAAGTTCTTCGAGCACTTCCTTTCCATCGCCGCCGCCATCAATGGCGTGGGTGAGGATAGGCTGGGTCTGTGGGACGAGTCCGACGAGTTCTACTACGATCAGCTGGTCTTTCCGGATAACACTAACGTCGAATTGAAAGTCCACTCGATCGTCGGTCTGATTCCGCTGTTTGCCAGTCAGGTTCTGGAACCCGAGGTGTTGCAACAGCTCCCCGAGTTTTCCGCGCGATTGCAATGGTTCCTCAAGCATCGCCCGGACCTCGCGAATCTAGTCTCCAATTGGCATGTTGGCGGTGAAGGCGACCGTCGCTTGCTGTCCTTGCTGCGCGGTCATCGCATGACCGCGTTGCTGCGCCGGATGCTGGACGAGAAGAGCTTCCTGTCGGACTACGGCGTGCGCGCGTTGTCGAAACAGCACGAGCTGGAACCGTTCCGATTTGCAGCAGGCGGCACGAACCACGAAGTCGGCTACTGGCCGGCAGAGTCGCGCAGCGGACTGTTCGGCGGCAACTCGAACTGGCGCGGTCCCATCTGGATGCCGATCAACTATTTGATCATCGAGGCCCTGCAAAGATTTCACTACTACTACGGCGATGAATTCAAGGTCGAGTGTCCGACCGGGTCCGGTAAATTTCTCACCCTGTACGAGGTCGGCGAGGAATTGGCGCAGCGTTTGTCGCGCCTGTTCCTGAAGGGGGCGGATGGCCAGCGGCCGGTGCTCAAATACCACCCCAAGCTCGCCGGCGATCCGCACTTTCGCGATTACATCTTGTTCCACGAGTACTTCCACGGCGACTCGGGTCGCGGCGCCGGGGCATCACATCAGACGGGCTGGACCGGGCTGATCGCCAAACTGATCAAACCGCACACGCGTGAAATAGCCACGGTGCGCGATGAGGTCGTTGCGGCGGCTGTGTCGGCGGCGTCCAAACGCAAGGCGCCTGCGCCATGAGTGCTGGTTTCGACGTCATAGTCATCGGCAGCGGCGCGGGCGGCGGCACGCTGGCGCTCAAGCTTGCCGCGTCCGGGAAGCGCATTCTAATCCTCGAGCGCGGCGGGTATCTTCCCCGCGAGCAGCAGAATTGGGACACAACCGAGGTGTTCGTCAAGAACCGCTACACGTCCAAGGACACCTGGTATGACAAGGACCAGCGCGCATTTCAGCCCGGCGTCCACTATTTTGTCGGCGGAGCGACCAAGATGTTTGGCGCAGCGCTTTATCGGTTGCGTCAGCAAGATTTCACTGCGCACCGGACCGCCGATGGAATGAGCGCGGATTGGCCGATCCGCTATGAGGATCTGGAGCCGTATTACTCGCAAGCAGAACAGCTCTACAACGTCCACGGCCGGCGCGGCGATGATCCCACCGATCCGCCCGCCAGTGCACCATACCCTTTCCCGCCGGTGAGCCATGAACCGCGTATTCAGGAAATTGCCGATGCCCTGACGCGGACCGGCTACCACCCCGCCTACGCGCCCTGCGCCGTGCTTCTCGACGAGGCAGACCCAATCAACAGCCGCTGCATTCGCTGCAACACCTGCGACGGGTTTCCCTGCCTCGTGCACGCCAAGGCTGATGCCGAGACCATCGCGGTGCGGCCGGCACTGCGTCACTCGAACGTATCACTGCTGACCCATGCTCACGTCCGGCGACTCGAAACCAGCGCAGGCGGACGCGAGGTCACGCGTGTGGTCGTTGACCGCGAAGGGCACGAAGAATCCTATACGGGTGATATCGTCGTGGTCTCCTGCGGAGCTGCCAATTCTGCGCGCCTGCTTTTGATGTCAGCCAGCGCGGCGCATCCTTCCGGGCTTGCCAACGGCTCAGACATGGTCGGCCGTCACTACATGTTCCACAACGCCATGGCGCTGGTGGCACTCTCGCGGCTCGAAAACCCGACGGTATTTCAGAAGACGCTCTCGATCAACGACTTTTATTTTTCGGCACCCGAGCATGCGTTTCCGCTGGGCAACATACAGATGCTCGGAAAGTCACAGGGACCGATGTTTCGCGAGGACGCGCCGCGGTTTGCCCCCGGCTTTACGCTTGACAAAATGGCACGTCACGCCGTGGATTTCTGGCTGACCTCCGAAGACCTCGCGCTGCCGCAGAACCGAATCACCCTGAATGCGCAGAATGAGATTCAGGTGCATTACGAATTTACCAATGTGGAGGCGATCAACCACCTTCGATCCAAGCTCCAAGCCATGCTCGAGCACATGGACATGCATCCGCATTTGATTCCAAACAGCCTTTATCTCGGGAAGCATATTCCAATTGCCGGCGTTGCCCACCAGGCCGGCACCTGCCGTTTTGGAATCGACCCGAGGACGTCGGTGCTTGACGTCAACTGCAAAGCGCACGAGCTCGACAATCTGTATGTAGTCGACACGAGTTTCTTTCCGAGTATCGGCGCGGTGAACCCCTCATTGACGGCAATTGCCAACGCGCTTCGGGTCGGGGACCACCTCTTGGAGAGACTGCGATGAATCGCGGTGCGGCGGTCGCGGCAGCACTCCTCGAGCCAGTGAGGCGCAAAGAAATCGTCTCGGTTTACGCCGCTGCCGTGATCCAAGGCGTGGCGCTGGTCACTTTTCCGGCGGCGAGCGTGGTATTCACAAGTGCCGCGGATTACGGCCTGACCAATCAGGAGTATGGCGGCATCTTCGTGCCGCAGGCAATCATGGCGATAATCTCATCGCTTCTCGGCGCCGGCTTGTCGCGCCGCATCGGCGCCAAGCAGGTATACCTGCTGGGTCTCTACGCCAATCTCTTGGCGATGGCGCTGCTGGTGTGCAGTCGGTTCGTGATGCACGGGGAGGCGCTCGCTTACCTGGTATTGCTCGCAGCGACCGCATCATTGGGTGCTGGATTTGGGTTCACCGTACCGGCGCTCAATACATTTGCCGCGGCTTTCTACCCTTACCAGGTCGAGAAGGCGGTGCTCGGTTTGAACGCCTTGCTGGGTCTGGGCACGGCGTTGGCACCGGTCTTTGTGCTGTTGTTCGTCGGCATCGGAATGTGGTGGGGCATGCCGATATCCGTAGCGTTAGCAAGCCTCTTACTGGTGCTATTTAGCGCGGGTCTTCCCTTCCAAACGACGCGGCAACCGCTCGAAGCGCAAGGACCACCAGGCAAGCCCAAGCTGCCGGCGCGGTTCTGGTTGTTCGCAGCGTTTGCATTGCTGTATGGCATTTGCGAAACAATGAACGGCAATTGGGCTTCGGTCTATATGGCCAAGCAGCTCGGGGCGGGCGCCGCTCTTGCCTCTCTCGCGCTCACCGTCTTCTGGTCAGCCGTCACGGCCGGTCGTGTGTTGTTCGCGACGCTCGACAAGTGGCTTCCCGCGGGCGCTACCTTTCGCATCTTGCCGATCGTCGTTACATCCGCCTTCGTGGCCACGGCAGGCCTGCAAAGCGCCCACCCGCTCCTTGGCATTGCGGCATTTGCCGTTGCCGGACTGGGATGTTCGGCGCTGCTGCCGCTGGTGATCAGTCTCGGACAGGAAGAATTGACGAGCGTTGCCGCTTCGGTGGCCGGCGGACTGATCTGTGCTTATCAGGTCGGCTATGGCATCGCCGCTTTTGGCGTGGGGCCGCTGCAATCCCGCGCGGGCCTGCACTTCGACACCATCTATGGTGCAACGGCTGCGGTTGCGGTGGCGATGACCATGCTGTCATTTGCACTGGTCCGGCACAGGCGGCGGGCATGAGCGAATCTGAAATGCATTTGAACCTTCAATCAGGGGACGCACCATGAACCTCAAAGGCAAGGTCGCCATCGTTACGGGTGGCAACAGCGGCATTGGATTGGCCATCGTCACCGAGCTCGCCAAGCAAGGCGCCAGTATCGTCATCGACTATGTCGTGAATCCCGAGGCGACTGAGGCCCTGGAAAAGCAAGTGCTCGAATTGGGCAGTCGCGCCATCGGAGTGCAAGCTGACGTCAGCAAAATCGGCGATTTGCGAAAGCTCATCGGCGCGGCGGTCGAGACGTTTGGTCGCATTGACGTCATGGTCAACAATGCCGGCGTCGAAACTCGTACGTCGATACTCGACACCACGGAAGCGCAGTACGACAAGGTTCTCGCCATCAACTTGAAGAGCGCGTTTTTTGGCACCCAGCTGGCCGCACAACAGATGATCAAGCAGGGCGGTGGCGGGCGCATCGTCAATGTCAGTTCCGTTCACGAGGATTGGCCTATGCCGGGCAATACCGCGTATTGCGTATCGAAGGGCGGAATGCGGATGTTAACGCGTACCGCTGGCGTGGAGCTGGCATGCCACAACATACTCGTGGTTGGCGTGGGGCCTGGCGCAGTGGCAACGCCGATCAATACGTCCACGATGAACGACCCCGCACTGCTGGCCAAGCTCGACGCCGTCATCCCGCTTGGCCGCATGGCACAGCCGCAGGAAATCGGCAGCATCGTGGCCTTTCTCGCCGGAAGCGGGGCGAGTTACATGACCGCGACAACGGTCTTTGCCGATGGCGGCATCATGCAATGCAGTCCCGGGCTATAGAAACCATCGAGCCGACGATACTAACCAGATGAGCGCATCAGCCACCCGCACGGATCCAAGAGCGCCCTCCAACGGAAGTTCGCGTGCCCTGCCCGCCGGCACGCGGCGCATCCTGGTCCTTGGCGGCGGCTTCGCCGGTGCGTTCGCTGCCATGCACCTTGAAAAGCGGCTGGCCGGCACACCGGACATAGAAATCGCGTTGATCTCCAAAGAAAACTTTGTCCTGTTTACGCCCATGCTGCATGAGGTGGCCGGAAGCGACGTGGCGGTCACGGACATCGTCCAGCCGCTGCGCAAAATTCTGCATCGCGCCCGGGTGGCGATCGCCGAAGTCGAGTCAATTGACCTCACCAAGAAACTGGTGCGCATCCGCCACAAGGATCTGCTGAATGCTTACGAGATTGCCTATGATCAGCTGGTGCTGGCGCTCGGCGCCGTAACCAACTTTTATCATACGCCGGGCCTCGAGGCGCACACCCTGACGATGAAGTCGTTGGGAGACGCCATTCTGATTCGCAATTCTGTGATTGATGCGCTCGAACTGGCTGACAATCAGGTTGTGGAAGCCGAACGCAACAAGACGCTAACTGTGGTAGTGGCGGGCGGCGGTTTCGCCGGCGTCGAAACCGCCGGTTCCGTGAGTGATTTCCTGCGTCAAGCGCTGCGGTTCTATCCCCGCTTGAACGTGAACATGATCCGGGTTGTCGTAGTGCACTCCGGCGACCACATTCTTCCGGAGTTGGGAGCAAGTCTAGGCCGCTACGCCCAGGAAAAACTCCGTGCGCGTGGAGTGCAGGTCAGGTTGAATACCAAGGTCGCGGGCTATGATGGCCAGGAGGTGACGCTCGACGACGGCACGATGATCCCCACCCGCATGTTGGTCTGGACTGCGGGCACGACCCCGGCGCCAGTGCTGTCGTGCCTGCCCTGCGTGATGCAGCAAGGCCGGGTCGTTGCGAATGAATGCATGCAAGTCCCCAATTTCCCCGGCGTTTGGGCGCTGGGCGACTGCGCCCTGGTTCCCGACCCCTTGAGTCCGGGCAAGTTTTATCCACCCACGGCGCAGCACGCGATTCGTATGGCCGCCGCGCTCGCGAAAAACATCGCGGCAACCACACGCGGCCTGCCGCCGCAACCCTTCAAGTTCAAGACCCTGGGACTGCTCGCGACCATTGGACGTCGCGCCGGCGTCGCGGAAATTCTGAACATGAAGTTTTCCGGGATCATCGCCTGGTGGCTGTGGCGCGCGATTTATCTTAGCTTGATGCCCGGTTTGCAAAAGAAAGTGCGCGTCGCGCTTGACTGGACGTTGGATTTGTTTTTCTCGAAGGACATCGTGCAGTTGCCAACCCTGCATTCGCCCAGGATTTCGCGGGCGGTGGATTCCAGGCCGCCTGCTGCCGAGATGGACAGAAAACCAAAACAACATTCCAACGGGGAACCGAATTCAAGGCGAGGCGAAAATGCGAATGCGTAAAACCTGCTCTTTCATTAGGACCACGTTCCAGTCCCCGGCGGCCGCAGTGCGCGCAAAGCCGCTACTGAGGATCCCAGCTGCTTGCGGGACCGCCCTCCTCCTCGCGTCTTGCCGGAACGTCGGTGTTCTGGATCCGCAAGGCCCAGTATCAGCTGCGGAGAAACTGATTCTCTTTAATGCCACCGGCATCATGTTGGTGGTGGTCGCACCCGTCATTCTGCTGACGCTTGCCTTTGCCTGGTGGTATCGCGCGTCCAACAAGCGGGCCAAGTTCCGTCCCGAACTGGTTTATTCGGGCAGCATCGAACTCGTGGTCTGGGCCATACCGGCGATGGTTGTGTTCCTGCTGGCCGGTGTTGCCTGGATCGGCGCACATGATCTCGACCCTGCCGCGAAACTCCATTCCGACGCCAAGCCGGTGCGGGTTGAGGTGGTATCACTCGATTGGAAGTGGTTGTTCATATATCCGGACTTGCGCGTGGCCAGCGTCAATCAGCTCATCGTGCCCGTTGGAGCGCCAATTGAGTTCGCGCTGACCTCGGCGACCGTGATGAATGCCTTCTTCATACCGCAGCTTGGCACCCAGATTTATACGATGCCGGGAATGACCACGCATCTTAATTTGATGGCGGACCGCGCCGGTAGCTACCCGGGGTTGTCATCGCACTTCAGCGGCGATGGCTTCTCCGACATGCAGTTCATCGTGCAAGCGCTGCCGGGGGCGGAATTCGCTGCTTGGCTCGAGCAGGCCCGCGGCGGCGCTGAGGTGCTGAATACAGATGCCTACGACGAACTGGCAAAGCCGACCAAAAAGGTTGCGTCACGAAGCTATGCCGACGTCGATCCCATGATTTACGAACACATCCTGCAGCTGGCGGCTCCGATGGCCGCCCCATCCGCGGAGAGCAACTAAATGGGCAAGCTCACCTGGGCCGCGATTCCGCTCGATAACCCCATTCAGATGGGCGCCTCGGTTTTCGTCATGGTCTTCATTGGCTCGGTTCTCGCGATCGTGACCTTCAAGGGGTGGTGGAAGTACTTGTGGAGCGAGTGGCTGACGACCACGGACCATAAACGGGTGGGCGTGATGTACGTGCTGCTCGCCCTACTGATGCTGCTGCGCGGATTCGTCGATGCCATCATGATGCGATCGCAACTTGCCATCGCTGCGGGCAGCGCCCCGGGCTACCTGCCGCCACAGCACTACGACCAGATTTTCTCCGCCCACGGCACGATCATGATTTTTTTCATGGCCATGCCCTTCATGGTGGGCCTCATGAACTTCGTGGTTCCGCTGCAACTGGGGGTGCGTGATGTCGCCTTCCCGGTGTTGAATGCAGTGAGCTTTTGGCTGACGGCGACCGGCGCTTTACTCGTGAACGTGTCTCTGGTAATCGGCGAGTTCGCCCGCACCGGCTGGCTGGCGTATCCGCCTTTATCGGAACTGCAGTTCTCGCCGGGCGTCGGTGTTGATTACTACTTATGGTCCCTGCAGATTGCAGGCGTCGGGACGCTATTGTCTGGAATCAATCTGGTCACCACCATTTTGAAGTTGCGTGCGCCCGGAATGGGATACATGCGCATGCCGGTGTTTTGCTGGACGGCGCTGGCCTCGAACCTGCTGATCGTGGCTGCTTTTCCGATCCTCACCGCCACGCTCGGAATGTTGTTGCTGGATCGCTATATCGGCGCACATTTCTTCACGAACAACGGCGGCGGCAATGCGATGTTGTATTTCAATTTGATATGGGCGTGGGGTCATCCGGAAGTTTACATTCTTATCCTGCCGGCTTTCGGCGTCTTCTCTGAAGTCATCGCCACCTTTACCGGTAAGGCTCTATTTGGATATCGCTCGATGGTGATGGCGACCATGGCGATCTGCATTTTGTCGTTCATGGTCTGGCTGCACCACTTCTTCACCATGGGCGCGGGCGCCAATGTAAACGCGTTCTTCGGCATCATGACCATGATCATCGCCATACCAACCGGCGTTAAGGTGTTCAATTGGCTATTTACCTTGTATGGCGGGCGCGTCCGCTTTGAGGTACCGGTGCTTTGGGCGATTGGCTTCATGGTGACATTCGTCATTGGCGGGCTCACCGGCGTGCTGATGGCCGTGCCGCCGGCGGATTTTGTACTGCATAACAGTGTGTTTTTGGTGGCGCACTTTCATAACGTGATCATCGGCGGCGTACTGTTCGGTGCCATGGCAGGTTACAACTATTGGTTCCCGAAAGTGTTCGGATTCACGCTCGACAAACGCCTCGGACAGGTGAGCTTTTGGTGCTGGCTGATTGGATTCTATGTCGCCTTCATGCCGCTTTACGTCTTGGGTCTTTTTGGCATGACGCGCCGCATGCAGCACTACGCCAATACCGAGTGGCAGCCCTATTTGATGGTCGCCGAGGCAGGAGCGATTCTGATTCTTTGCGGAATCCTCGCGACCATCGCGCAACTTGTCGTCAGCATTCGTTCGCGCGCGAGCCGCCGAGATCTGACCGGCGACCCTTGGGACGGAAGGACCCTCGAGTGGTCCACGACTTCACCTCCGCCCCGCTACAACTTCGCGGTCATGCCGCGCGTCGAGTCGCAGGATGCCTTTGCCTATATGAAGCAGACGGGCACGGCAGGTGTATTTCCCGATAAATATGAGTCGATAGAATTGCCTGGCAACAGTCCCAACGGATTTGTCACCGCCTTTTTCGCGGTGATCACGGGCTTCGCGCTCATTTGGCATATCTGGTGGATGGCGATACTCGGAATCGTCTGCGCATTGCTGACTTTGCTGGCGTTCGGGTGGATCGAGCGAGTCAATGTGGAAGTCTCGGGTGAAGAGCTGGCCAGGGATGCTCGTGCCCGCATGCCAAAGGCGGAACCTGTATGAGTGCGTCGGCAGCGTCTGATTCCATCGGAGTGCCGACAGCGATAGCGGCATTCGGCGGGGATGGTCCCGCGCCAGTGCGCATCGTCGTCGGTTACGGATTTTGGATATTCCTGCTGAGCGACATCATCATGTTCTCGGCATTGTTCGCAGCGTACGCCGTACTCTCCGGGCAAACCGACGGTGGACCCACCCCGCACAGCCTGTTCGAATTGAAGCATGTCGCAATCGAAACCTTGTGTCTGCTGTTCTCGAGCTACACATGCGGACTGGGTTCGCTGTTCATCGAACGCCGGCGTTTGAAGCTATTTTTCATCTTGTTTGCTGCCACTTTCGCGCTTGGCGCGATTTTTCTCAGCTTGGAGTTTTCTGAGTTCGCCGGCATGCTGGCGCAAGGTGCCGGGCCGTCGCGCAGCGCATTTCTGTCGTCCTTTTTCAGCCTGGTGGGCCTGCACGGCGCCCACGTGACCGTGGGACTATTGTGGCTCGCGTTCATGATGGCGCAGGTCGCCGCGCAGGGTCCGCGCGAATACGTCTTGCGCCGGATTCTTTGCTTCAGTCTTTTCTGGCACGCGCTCGACATCATCTGGGTAGCAGTGATGTCCCTGGTCTATTTGATGGGAGCACGAATATGATCGATTCTGTACGACATTCTTCGGCAGCGGATCTGGCTCCTGGCGACAGGCAATCACACTCAGCCAGCATTGCCGCTTATACCGTGGGACTGGGGTTTGCGTTATTGCTCACCGCTGCCTCGTTCATCGTGTCGCAGGCGCATCTTCTATGGGAGCCCGGTGTGGCGGTCGGGCTCGCGGTGCTCGCCATCGCTCAAATGGGGGTGCATTTGGTCTTCTTCCTCCACCTCAACAGCGGCCCTGACAACACCAACAACGTACTCGCGCTGGCATTCGGTATTTTGATCGTAACACTGGTGGTCAGCGGCTCACTCTGGATCATGGCGAATCTGAACGGCAACATGATACCTCACTCGGTATTGATGGAAATGCAGCGCTAGGCGCCAGGAGATGGGAAGAAGGACATCCATGGCACCCGCGCATATGAGCGCTCGATGCGAGAACTGGGCGATCGTGCTCGCCGCCGGCGACGGCACGCGGCTCTCAAGCCTCACGACCGACGAGCGCGGTGAGGCCGTGCCGAAGCAGTTCTGCTCGCTAAACGGAGGTCCCGCGCTACTGCAGGAAGCCTTGCAGCGCGCGCAGCGCATCGTGCCGTGTGAACGGGTTTGTGCGGTCGTCGCGCGGCAACACGAGCGCCACTGGCGGCGCATGCTCGGGCCCCTGCCTGCGCGCAACGTGATCGTCCAGCCGCGCAACTGCGGGACCGCCAATGGCGTGCTGCTGGGGCTGCTCCATATCCTCGAACGCGATCCACTCGCACATATCGTGTTTCTGCCGGCCGATCACTATGTGCACGATGAGGCATCGCTAGCCGATTCCATGCGTACCACTGCGATGTTTACTCGCAATGGCGACGGCCTCACGCTGCTCGGAATAGAGCCCGATGACATCGATATCGAGCTCGGTTACATCGTCCCGGCGGATCCAGTCGAAGGCGGAATCCGCCGCGTTGAGCAGTTTGTCGAAAAACCGAGCACGGCCTTCGCGCGCAAGCTCATCGCGCGCGGCGCGCTTTGGAACAGTTTCATCTTCTGGGCGCAAGGGACAACACTGCTCGACCTGATTCGTGGCCGGCTATCAGAGATTGTCGAGGAAATGATGAGTGCTCGGTTGCGTGACAAACGAGGCGACGGACGAACGTCTGCAGTAAATGAACTCTACGCACGTCTGCCAATCGTCGACTTCTCGCGCGCCGTCATGCAAGGCGCCGAGCCGGCATTGCGTGTGAGTACCGCACCGGCCTGCGGCTGGACCGACCTTGGGACACCATGGCGCGTGGCTCGAACCTTGCAGCGGCTTCAGCTGACTTCCGCGATCCAGCGCCCCGCGAATGCTTTTCCGCTGATCGCGTCTATCGATCTTGCTGCGCAGTATGCGCGCCTTTCATCCGTGAATTCAGCCGCCGCCAGCGATCTCTAATTACGGACGCGGCTTGAACGACAAGGCATTGCCCAAGGCGTGCATCTTTGCATCGGTTGCAATGTAGAGAAAACCCCCGGCCAGCCCGAAATTCTTCAGAAATTCCCAGAAATGCAGATTCCACTCGTCGCCATTGAAGGAAAAACTCCAGAAGTTGTGGAATAGAATGGCCGTGACGATCACATAGAATATGAACAGCAGTGCGGCCTGCCGGCGATAGACGTCGAGCAGGATGCAAACAGGCCCGATCGCCTCAAGCATGCCGCCGAGCACTAACAGCAGCGCCGCAGGCGCGGGCGGCAGCGGTAACCATCCGTGGGCGGCTTGGGTCATTGCCGCGTGGGGGTCGAAGATCTTCTGCAGCGCACTGAATGGGAATAACAGGATCAAACAAAGGCGGGCAGTAAAATCAAGGAATTTCTGTTGGGTCATGGGACGCTCCGCTGCAGAAAACAATCTTTGGGCCGTTGGCTATTCCTCGATCAGCCGTATTGCGTGGCCATTCGGATCTCGGACCATCACCGCCTTCTTAAAGCCAAGTTGAGCCTGCGCCTGTTGGGGAATCGACACCACGTCAGGGGTGATGAACTGTACGCCCGCCGCGCGCATTCGATCGGTGACCGCCTGGATGTCGTTGGTCACCAATGAGGTCTGCCAATGCCAGAGATCGTTGGCCCTGGTGTCAGCCGGCATCGGCCGGCCGCCCGGCGGCGTCTTGTACTCGAGGAACTCGATGTGGGGAGGCGCTGAAACCGCCACTATCTCCGTTACGCGACACGTGTCGTTGAAGAGGTTGTCCAGCACTTCCTGCGTCGCTCCAGTGTTGAACGTAAACCCACCGACCTCAAGCCCCAGCAAATCCCGGTAGAACGCCACGCCCTTCTCGGTGCTGCCCACCGTCATTGCGGTATGGCTAAGTCCTAGAAACAGCTTGTTTGTCGGCTTCTTGAAAGATGGCTCTCCTTTGCCGGGCGGGTAGTAAAGCAATTCCAGATCATGACCTTCCGGATCGTGTAATTTGATCGCCTTGATGCCGGCGGCCCCGAGATTCGTTTGCGGGATGGTGATCGGATATGCGGAAATCTGCCGGACATTGTTTTCTTGTAGGATCTTGTACGCCGCGTCCATGTCGCTGACGACAATGGCCATATGCTCGAACCACGCATCGTTGCTGTACGAAGGCACGGGGATTGCTCGCCCGGTCGGCGGTGAAACGTACTGGGTAAGCTCGACGAGCTGATCGCCCAGTTTCAGATGAACGATGCGCATGTTCGCATTGAAAACGCCCTCCATCTTGTCGTACTCGCTGCCGACAACGCGAAAATCGGCGATCTTCTCGAACTGCAGTACTTTGACGAAGAAGTCTGCCTCCCGATCGACATCGGCGACCGTGAAGCCGATCATCTTTATGCGCTGCACGTCACCGGACAATCGGTCCCGCGCGTGACCCGACGATGCCAGCAATAGCGCCAGGGCACCGGTTGTCAGCAGAGCCCGAAACGCGGTGGCGAACCGCACAGCTGCGCTCAACTTGGCGCGGCGCCTCTCACGCGAATTCAGCGAGATGCACTTGCCCATGATGAGCTCCTCTGGACCGCAAGACGCATATTTCCGAGCGAGGCTGGCGGTTCGGCGGCGCGCATTTCCCGTCCGCTGGGATTAATACTCCGACCCGAATCGCGAGGTGCACGAGCCCTGGAACAGTACGCGCATTCATTTTCGACATAACCCGAGCGCGGTGTATCTTCACCGTCTTTTCCACGATCCCAAGATCGAGCGCGATTCGTTTGTTGGTCCGGCCACGGACTATCTGTTCCATGATTTCTCGCTGGCGTGGTGTCAGTGTCGCGAGACGCTGTTCGATGTTCCGGCAGATAGCGCGTTCATGACGCGCGGCGAGGTCAAGCTGCAAAGCTTGGTTGACCGCCGCCAAGAGGCGAACTTCATCCATCGGCTTCGTCAGAAAGTCTACAGCTCCTTGCTTCATGGCTTGTACGCTGGTTTGAATGTCGCCGTGACCGGTGAGGAAAATGACCGGGCGCGTAAATTCCGAGCGATTGAGCAAACGCTGCGCGTCGAGTCCGCTCATGTCGGGCATGCATATTTCCAACAACAAACAGCCGGGAGCCTCGCTGTCGTGTTCTTTGAAGAAGCGCTTGGCCGATTCGAAGGCGCGCACTTGGTAACCTGCGGTGCGCAACAGCCGAGTTAACCCGGCACGGGTTTCCGCCGCGTCATCCACGACAAATATCGTTGGCGTTGCGCGGATATCCTGGCAGCGGCCGTTGTGCCGATCCGCGGCGAGTACGCACGTTGCTGGAACCGCTGACATGGGGCATCCACTCGATGGCGAAAAGCCAACGAAATCAGCTTACGCGCGGTGTACCCGGTTCGTGACCCCGAAAAACTACCAGTGTTAGACCCGGAAAATACGGGCGGCCGCAGTGTCACGGGCCGACGATACCGTGTCTAATCGCGAAGTGAATCAGTTCGGCACTACCTTTGAGCCCGAGTGACTCCACCATCCGATACTTATGGTCCTCGACCGTTCTGGCTGAGATGTGAAGCTCCAACCCGATCTGCTTGGCCGTAAGCCCATCGGCTAGCAAACGGAGAATCTCGCGCTGCCGCAAAGTCAATGTCGCGACCTGATCCAGACCCTCGGGGGGACCTTGCCTCAGCGCCTGCAGCACCTCGCCCGCGAGGGAGGGCGTAATAAACGTGCGTCCGTGCGCCGCCGCCCGCACAGCGAGCACGAGCTCCTCTGGCGCCGAATGTTTTAGTACGAATCCGGCGGCGCCCGCCTCGAACGCATGACGGGCATAGGCCACGTCACGGTGCATCGTTAGAAAAATGACACGCACAACGGGATCAAATTTCTTTACCTCCTCTAGCGCCTCAATGCCGTTAAGGTGCGGCATGGTAATGTCGGCGACAATCACGTCAGGCTTTAGCGCTTTGGCGGCGGCGACCATCGCGCGGCCGTCCTCGACCAGGCCGATGAGGTCGAACTCTGGAACCAGGAGGCTCTTCAATCCCTCGGCAACGATCCGGTGATCATCCGCAAGTAGAACGCGCACGCGACTCACGGGACCGTCCCTCCCAACCAACGAATTCGTTCGCGCATGCTCGAGAGACCCAGGCTCGCCCGTCGAGTTGGCGAGTGGGGAGCATATCCGCAGCTGTTGTCTCGGACTGCGAGTAACAAACCGTCATACCTCAATGCGGGCGATAGTTGCACGATACTTGCTTTGGTAGACGGGTAATGCGGGCGCGATCGACGCCTTCACAGACTTTGTACTTGTGCTGATGATCAATCAATTGGCCTTTGGTCACACGAATAGCCATAGGCGGGGAATCGCATGTATCGAACGGCACACTGAGGTTCCGCGCCGTCCTTGATAACTCAGAATCCGCAGGTTCTCTCGTTTGGCCTATCTAAACATAGCGACCTTTTGCACTGACTCTGCCTGGAAATTCCCCAGCCACAGCCCGTAGATTTGCCGGCGCAAATGCATTCACGCCGCCCGTAGGATGTCTTCCGCAGGATTTCGCCGATGCAAAGGGCCGCACAGAGAAACGCGCCACTTGAGCGGTCGCTGACTAGGAGTATTCCTTGCTCGCGGCATTGTCGGCGGCCGAGCTCGAACGAATATTTCCGCACTTGGACTCGTCTCGTTGCGCGAACACCGCCGCGCGCCCGTCAGTTTCAACACTTGGCAAAATTTCGAGGATCGTCAGCATTTGTACTGGCATCGCATCAGGTCACGTCACAACGCACTACTCGCAGCCAGAACTTTTAAGCTTGATCGAGGCAGCGGACGAAGTGTGCGAGACAGAGTCGCGCAAAGCTTCTGTACCCACCTGGCTGCGGGTCCGTCGGCGGACGCGCTAACTCGTTGATCTGATTCGATATTGAAAGCGCGCCCGGACGGATTCGAACCGCCGACCCCCTGGTTCGAAGGCCCGCACTCGATCAATCGCAAGTCAATGATTTTTAACTCAAATCGCTACTCGAATCGTCTAATATTTCCGCAGGATACGTCGCCTTAAGTGCTTGTTTGGCATGGATCGTCACATCTAATATTGGACGTGACCACAATCCGTTATTAAGAGCAGGCGCATCCGCCTCGCACCAATCGCGATTCACTTCCTCCACCTGGTTGCCGGTCGCGTCAATCATTGTAAGATCGATATTGGGCGGGAAAATCTCAATGGGCCGCAGCCGGCCAACTTCGGTTTGCTAGTCCAAGTTAGAGCATTGCAGAAACTCAGGGCGCCGAGCGTGCTCAAGGCGGCATCGTGCCGGGCAGTCGAGCCGCCTTGGCATCAAATGTAGCCGTCGCTCGGCATCCAAGTTGTCGATTATGCGCGGTGATCAAACAGTCAGCGAATCCGCAAGCGCTGTCCTTCCAGTAAAACAGAGCCTCCTCGACGGCCGGTTCATCCTCGAAAGACAGCTCTCTGGCCTCGAGC
>Ga0210409_10001191_pt1 | contig 35258 bp, 33 predicted proteins | sample IncBWH17MmetaG_FD_161649 | JGI IMG/M metagenome (GOLD analysis project Ga0210409, IMG submission 161649) | Forest soil microbial communities from Barre Woods Harvard Forest LTER site, Petersham, Massachusetts, United States - Inc-BW-H-17-M | ecosystem: Environmental > Terrestrial > Soil >... | reverse complement strand
CGCCGGCAGTGGCGGCTCCATGGCCGGCGCGTGGGTCATGGGCGCGGCGTCAGGATTGGTTGCCGCGCCGTGCTCGGCCCCCGTCATGGCGGCCATCCTGACGTGGGTCGGCACGACGCATAGCGCTGTGCTGGGGTTCATCTATTTATTTGTCTTTTCCCTGGGGATGTGCACGTTTCTCGTGCTCGCCGGAGTGTCGACGGGTGCCCTGGCGCGCCTGCCACGCGCCGGGGTATGGATGAAGTGGGTCAAGCGTGCCTTCGCGTTGATCATGCTCGGCGCGGCCGAGTACTATCTAATACTCACCGGTCAGCAGCTCATCTAAATGATCGCCAAGCTATTCTTTGCATGCCTCGTGGCCGCGCCGATGTACGCGCAGGACGGCGGCATCGCGCTCGGGACCAAGGCGCCGTCAGCGGCCGTGCGATCGCTCGACGGGAATCCGGTGGATCTCTCGAAGGTCCTCGGCACCGGACCGACGGTCATCGAGTTCTGGGCGACGTGGTGCCCGAACTGCAAAGAGCTCGAGCCGACGCTGACCGCCGCGCAGACCAAGTATGCCGGACGCGTGCGGTTCGTGACGGTCGCGGTCGCGATCAACGAAACGCTCGAGCGCGTGCAGAAGCACGCCGCCGCGCATCACATGCTGGGGACGGTCGTGTATGACGCCGACGGCAACGCCGCGGGAGCCTACGATGCTCCCGCGACGTCGTACGTCGTCGTCATCGACCACACGGGAAAGGTGGTCTATACCGGCGTCGGCGGAACCCAGGACATCGACGCGGCGATCCGAAAGGCGCTCTAGGTCGGCGGAGCGGCCTTGTCGATCGCCTGCGCCAGGTCGGTGTATGCCGCGGGTGTCATCACCTTGAACGGCTTGGTCACGTAGGCGACCCGGCCATCCGGACCCACCACGAACAGCGATCGGTTGTCGACTTTGTACTGGGCATCGTAGGCGCCGTACATCTTACCGACGACGCTACCGCTGTCGCTGGCGAATACGATGGGGAAGGCCGACTCGCGCGCCCAGGCAGCGAGCGTGGTATCGGCATCGACGCTGATACCGATGACGGTCACCTTGCGACCGTTGTGGAACAGCTTGGCGTACTGATCACGGTACGCCTCCATTTGAATCGTTCAGCCTTTGGTTCGCGCCTGGTAGAAAAAGGCGAGGACGACCGTCTGGCCACGATAGTCGGCGAGATGCACGGGGCCTTTGAGCAGGCCGTACCGTGTGGCGCCCGGCAGCGTAAAATCGGGTGCGACCGCGCCGACCGCTGGGCCGGATGCCGCGTCCGGAGTCGGGGCTTGTGCGCGCGCACCAGGAGCGAGCGCGCAGGCGACAGCGAGAAGTGCTCCTGTCCCACGAAGATCCAACTGCATCGATCCTCCTCTGAAGTTGAGGGGAAAGCTACGCGGATCGCATCTTACTCGCGACGGCCCATACGCCACCGGCTACGGCCAGTGTCACGACTATCGGAACCCACCGACTTACGTCGCTCGGCTTGGCGAGCATCGGGCCCACCCACACCAGCACGGCAAACGCCGTGACCATGCCCGCTTCCAGGACGGTCGCCAGCCGCACCAGGACGCCGGCCAGCACGGCGACACCAGCGGCGATGTGCGCGATCCCGGTGAAGATCACCCACGACGGACGGAACGGCAGGATCGCCGGGACCATCGGGGTCGCGATCTTGATGTAGACGAAGTGGGAGAGGCCGATCGGTATCACGGCTGCGCCCATGAGATACCGCGCGGCGCGGACTTGCGTTTCGTTCGTGGTAGCCAGGGTCCACGCGCCCGCGACGATCACGGCGATCTCACCGTAGTCGAGCCAGGACAACTCGAGCAGCGGCTGACTGAGGAGCACCGGGGTTTTCAGCAGCACGAGAAACAGGAGTAGGCACACGAACAGCACGCGCGCCGAGAGCGAGGCGGTTCGTTTGACCAGCAAGCCGATGCCACCGAGCACCATGATCACGCCGTACGCGTACGCGAGCCAGACGTGCGCCGGCGCCGCCCATGGGGCGATCGGGTCCCACGGCGAGTAGAAGTCCCGATTGACGATGTTCAGCACGCCCGAGGCGATCATGCCGATTGCGAACGCTATTTGGTACCAATTAAGGAGCATAGTGGGTAAAGACCAGGTCGTGAGCTTTGATGGCCGCGTGGCAAGGGAAGCAGGTCTTGAGCACCGAATCCGAGGCCATCTTGCCGTCGTTGAATTGACCGAAGCCCCAGCCGCCGGTCGAAGCGTACTTTTTTGAGTCTTTGACCATGAATTGCAAGCCGTTCTTGGGGGTGCCCGCGACGAAGGATTGCGGGCGACCGAACACTCTGTTGTCCTGCTCCGACGCGACGAGATTCCAAGCCAACCGGGCGATGACGGTACCGTCCGGGAACGGCAGCTTGGATTCGCGATAGGTTTTGATCGCGACATCGTTACCCAGAACGGCGCGCACATCGTCGAGACTGCCCTCTTCGCGGGCCACGGAGATGAGCCGCCAGTCTCGGTATCCTGCCGGGATCCTGTCCACGAAGACCGGGGGCGTTGCCATGGCAAGCAGTAGCGCGAACGCAATCCGTTTCATACCTGGCTCCTCCTTCGCGGGTATCGTCGCGGCCGCGATGTGGGTCGCTGTTGCCCCCCTCTCGGCCCAGAATATCGCCGGAATGAAGTTCGTGCGCGCGAACTAATGCGAGTCGAGCGCCGCCGTGCGCGCCGCGCCTTCCACGCTGCGCGCGCGGTGGGGCGCATTGACGAGCATCGCGAGGTACGCCGCGTGCGCTTCGCGCGGGCGACCGGCGGCGACGAGGAGGTCGCCGTACAACTCGCGTGCGGGAAGTACCGGGCCGGGTGAGACTGGCAGCGTCGGCAGCCGGTCCTCGAGATCGGACGCCTGTGCCGCCTGCGCGAGCGCCGTGGTGGTGTCGCCCGCGGCCAGCGCCAGCCACGCCGAGGCGGTGAGTCGTTGGCTCTTGACCTCGGGAAATTCGCGCTCGATCGCCTCGAGCTCGGTGACATCCGCTCGGGCGGCGGCGGTGTCTCCACTGCGGGCGGCGCCGATCGCGCGCGCGAAGTGCGTGATCGCCTCGGTCTCGCGCGCGTCCGGGGCCGGCCGCACGGTGAGCGCCGCCGCTTCTTTCCACGCGCCGCGCTCGAGGGTGTACCGCGCGGGGATCGCGGCGAGCGCGTACATGTTGGTGTACGAGCCCTCCGGATAGCTCACCGTGATTGCGCTCGCCTCATCGGCGATCTTCTTCGCCGCGCTGTCGTTGTGCTTCTGCAGGTAGGCGTAGATCAGATAATCCATCGCGTGCCCGCGCTGGTCCCATAGGCCGTGCCATCCCTGGCGAATTTCGTACTGGCGCGCCATCTCGGCCGATTTGACGTTTGCCGCGATGTCTTCGTCCCAGAGGCCCAGGCGCGTGAAGATGTGGGACGGCATGTGTTGCGCATGGGGTACCGCTGGCGCGATCAGCGCGTATCGACGCGCCGCGTCGAGCGCGAAGTGCGCGAGCCGCGGCGTGTCATTGGCGTGGATGACATAGTGCGCCAGGCCCGGATGGCGCGGGTCGGCCCGGAACAGCGGGAACAAAATCGAGTCGGCGCGGCGGGCGCGCGCGCCGGTGGTGTCGTAGAACGCTCCGTTCGCGAGGATAGCAAGCGCGTAGAAGATCGCGGCCTCGTGGTCGTCCGGGTTCTGCCGGTAGGTCTTCTCCATGCCGCGCTCATAAGCTGCGATTCGGTCGCGATAGGCGGGCGTGGGGAGCTCGCGATAGTACGCCGCGATCGCGTCCGTATAGTCGCGTTCACGCGGCGTATGGGCGAGCGTAGTGGCGCGCTCGCTCAACTCATGGCCCCGCTTCAGATCCTCCACCGACGGCGGCGCCCAGAGTGGGTGCAGGAGGCTCATCGCTTGGCCCCAATAGGCCATCGCACAACTCGAGTCAGCCGCGCTGACGGCGGCGAACGTGCGGAGGGACTCCTCGTACAGAACGAGTGGAGTAGCGCGACGCCGCGCTCGAACTGCACCTGAACGTCCGGAGCGCACGAGGTCGGGAAGTGCACAGTACCGATCATCTCGTGCTGGTGCGCTTCCTGGGCTCCGAGGGCGGTTGATACGGCCAGCAGCATCAGCGGTACTCGCGTATTCCCTCCTGGCGTTGAGGCGAATATACACATTCCGCGCCTATAGAGGACGCATCAAAAACACGATCCCGTCACCCGTCGTATAGGTGACATTTCCATCTTCGGCCTGCGTGGCCCGCACGCGGCCGGCGCGCACGGCGTGCATGTCGGCCACGACTTTGGTGAGGATCGACGGTTCGGCGACCGCTGCGTTGTGTGAGCCGAGCACCAGGTGCAATCGAGGGACGAGCGTGGCGATGCGGGCCATCGAGCGCTCGTACGCGTCGAGATCCGTCTCAGGACGCTTGAGCCAGATCGTGCCGGGGTAAAATGAGTCGCCGGTCCACAACAGGCCGTTTGCTTCGTCGAGCAAGCAGATCGAGTCTGGTGTGTGGCCGGGCGTCGATAACACGCGGAGAACGCGCCCGCCGAGATCGACCGTGTCGCCGTCGTGGATCCATCGGGTGATCCGGAACGGTCGCGTGCGGTAGCTCGCGGAGTCGAATCCTGGTGGGAGCTTGCCGCAGATCGATCCTGACGTGAGCTCGCCTTGTGCATCGACGACCGACCCTTGGGCGTTGGTCCGCGTGAACTGGGTGTCCATCCCCAGGATCTCGGTAAACTCCCAGTTGTCGCCCACATGATCGTCGTGCGTGTGTGAATTGAGCACGACGATCGGGAGTGAAGTCAGGGCGGTCACGACCTTCTCGAGATCGCCGATACCTAGGCCCGTGTCGAACAGCGCCGCTCGATCGTGGCCGAGGATCAGGAACGAGATCGCCTCCTCGGCCTGATGCGGCTCGTAGATCGCGTATACGCTCGGCGTAACGGCGTAGACCTCGAACCAGGGATCGGCCGAAGCGACGCGTTGCAGGTGACGATACTGCGGGCGTGGGAGCTGCCGGCACCAATCGGGAACCTGCGCTCCGGCAGGTGCGGCGAGGAGAAACAGCGCGACGAGTGTGCGCATCGGTCAATACCGATCGAGGTCGTGGCCGACGGCGACGCGCCCCGTGTACCCGCCAGCCCGTACGCCGGCAATGAGCGTACTGTCGGATACACCGGCGCGGACGATGTGCGTGAGGACGAGCAGCTTGGGCGCGGCCCGCGCCGCAAGCGCGCCGAGCTCCGAGTCGGACGTGTGGAATTCGCGCATGTACCGCGGCCAATCCTGTCCCCCGGCGCGCGCTTCAGGGCGCACGGTCGATCCGGGGTAAACTTCGTGCACCAGGACGTCGACACCGCGAGCCGCCTGGGTGAGCGCCGCCGAGGGTCGGGTGTCGCCGGAGACGACGATCGTGCGGTCCGGCGTGTCGAACCGATATCCGAACGCCCAGCGCCAGCTGCCGTGCGGGACGGCGATGGCCGTGACGCGCACACCGGCACTGTCGTAAACGACGCCCGACTCGATCTCGTGCACTCGAACGCGATAGCCATCGCGGGTCTCGTGCTCCAGTCCCTCCGTGCGGACCTGAATATCCTCGGCGTACGCATCGAGGAGCCGGTCCGTCATGCGCTGGAGTCCGGGCGGCCCGAACACGGCGAGCGGTTCTCGTCTTCCCATGACCCACGACGTCAGGATCAGGTCCGGGTAGCCTAGCGTGTGGTCGCTGTGCAGGTGCGTGATGAACGTAGCTTCAGGTCCCGAGATCGTCAGGTGCGCGGCCGCCAACTGCCGCTCGACTCCTGGGCCGGCATCGACGAGAAACACCCGCGGGCCCACGACTATGGCCGTCGCCGGGCCGCTCGCCGCGGGGTCCGGGCGCGGCATGCCGGTGCCGAGGAGGACGACGATGGTGCTATCAGCGATCAAACGGAGCAGGGCGATCATCGTTCATCCTCGGCCAAGCGCGCGATCTCGCGATTGCGGCGCACTATGAAGCGTCGCATGTAGCTCGTAAGGAATAACCGGTCGGCAACGATACCGAGGAGTCCCAGCGGCGCCGTATAGTCGAACACATCGCGCATGCGCGTGTGGCCGTCCGGCAGTGCTTCGAAATAGTGGTCGTGGTCAAACCGCGCGAAGACGCCGTGCACTTGCGAGTCGCGAAAGTGATGCGGGCGGTCGTAGGCGGTGATGCGCGCGGTCAGGCGCTGGCGTACGCCCAGGTGGCGGGCCTCCCATGTCACCTCATCGCCGAGTTGCATGAGGCCGGTGGTCACGCCCGCGACCGCTCGTTCGCCGGTGAAGGCGGTTGACCGGATGTGGACGTCGACACTCCGTGCGAGGTCGAAGCAGCGTTCGATGGGAGCGGCGATGTCGAGCGCCACTTCGATGCGCGGCACGACTTGACGATACTCGGATCTATGCGCCGCGCAAAGTCGGGGACGACGCTCGCTCGCGCCTACGCGTGACAGGGGCGCGGGTTTGATGAGCCAGCCGTCGCGTGCGCGACGGATTGCGTCACCTGGTCCATGAGCCACGCCGCGCCGCGGGTGGCGAGGCGCGCGGTCAGGGCCGAGTCGAGGCCGAAGCCCTTGAGCTCGACGACGCGCGTGTCGATGACGCGTTGCTGAGGGACGGAGACGACCTGGACTTCCCAGTCGGCCTCCCAGCGGCCGATGCGATTCAGGCGGCCGACGAGCACCCAGTCCGCGTGGTGCTCGGCGCCCCAGGACGCGGCGACATCGCCGTGCTCGAAGAGGTAGTCTGGCGTGTTGGGTGCTGACTCTGGACCGACGACCGGGTATCCGCACGCCGAAAGTCGGGCTGACGCCTCGCGCGTGAGCACCGGCATCACGGCCATGTCGGCTCGCGTGTCGGGATTGGGCGACAGGTTATTGAGTCCGGTTGGCGCGACCGCGAATACCGGTCCGTCCTGGTGTGCACCGGCGAGCAGGCTCGCCAGCAACGCGACTCCGAGTGCGATGCGCATATGAGCAGCGCGTACTGCACCGACTATGCCGAGGGTTGTGGGCGAATTGGCGAGGTGGGGTCCGACCGCTGGGCATTTCACCCAGTGCGCTGGGTGGGATCACCCACTAGGGCAACGTGGCGTCCATCACCCAGACCTCACTCTGCTGCTCTTCGATCGTGAAGTACATGCGCCCGGGTCCCAACGCCCACTGCGTGCGATTCGACGGGCGCAGCGGATCGTCGAATCGCAAGAGCAACGTCGGTCGACCCCCGGTCGCGGGCACCGACCAGAACTGCGCATTCCCTCGCTCGTCGTGATTCTTGAAGTAGAGCGTGCGACCGTCGCGACTCCACCACGGTTCGCCGACCGTCACGCCGCTGGCCGAATCCACGACAATATGGCGGGCGCCCGAATCGGGATGGGTGATCGCCAACGATCCGCCGTAGATGTAGGTCGAGTAAGCGATCCAGCGTCCATCGGGTGACCACGTCGGAAATGATCCGACCGAATCGCGCTGGACGGGTTTCCCCCACGTGCGATCCGGGTTCCGATGGACGACGATGACGGCGCCAGGGATGCCAAAGAGGCCGTACGCGAGCGCCTTCCCATCCGGCGACCAACTGGGCGCCGCTTCCTGCAGTGGGGTCGCCGTCACTTGCTGAATCGGGCCGCCGTCGAGCGGCATGACATAGATGTCGCGATTGCCGGATCGCCAGGAATGAAATGCCACCTCGCGCCCGTCGGGCGACAGGCTCGGATAAAAATCCTCAGCCGTTCCCGATGTGAGCTGCTCCGGCTCTCCGTCCGGCAGGCGCATGCGATAGATAAGCGCCGAGCCGCTCACGTTCGAGTCGTAGAACAACCACTTCCCGTCGCCCGACGTGGTCTCTTCCTCGACGACCTGCGTGCCGTGCGTCACTTGGGTCGCTTGGGCTTCCGTGGCGCCATTCGGCGGAAAGGGAAGGGACCACACATTCGCCGTCGAGCTATAGACGTCGTAGGCGAATCGATTGCCCGATGCCGAGATCGAGAACGAGTGCACGTTGAGGCCGGTCGTCAGGCGGACGGGCGCCCCGTCGCCTTTGCCGTTGCGTGTGATGCGAACGGCGTACAGATCCATCGGCCCGAGTCGGTTGGACACGAAATACAACCAACGGCCGTCGCGAGACCACACCGGGCACTGATTGATCGTGAGACTGTCCGTCACGGCCACGGTCGCGCCATCGGAGACGTGGACGACCATGATTCGGCTGGGCGCGCGGTTGTCGAAGAGCGCGCCAGCGCGGGAGTAGTACGAGTTGAGCGCGACACAGGCGATGCGTGTCGCGTCCGGCGACCACTGGCACAGCGACGGGTCCGTAATCCTGGCGAGCGGCTTAACCTGGCCGGTTGCACCGCGGAGATAGAGCGAGTCCGCGACCGTGTAGGCGATCGTCTGTCCGTCGGGCGCCCAGGTTGCGGAGGTGACCGCGCCTCGCGACACGGGGGGAACTTCGGGGCGCACCGAACCACCGGACGCAGGAGCGCTCCATACGCCGCCCTTCGAGAGAAAAAGGAGCCGTGAGCCGTCGGGCGACCAGGCCGGGTCGGTCTCGGTCGACGTCGTGTCGTCGACGATGCGCGTTGCGCGGCCACCGGTGACCTGCCGGACGTACAGCTTGAAGTTCACGGCGGTGCCAGCGGAGTAGGCGACGGATCGTCCGTCGGGCGAGAGTGCGGGCAGCGTATGGAGTCCGCGCTCCCACGTGACTTGCGCGGACCGACCGAACGACGCGATCGGCGAGCGGACCGTGCCAAGCCCTCGGCCGAAGACGAACGCCACCGCGACGAGCGCGAGGGTTGGCGCCGCGTAGGCGATGGCGGAGCGGACGGACCACGCTGGAGCCGAGCGAGGCGGTCGCGCGACCTTGGGCTGCGAGAGCGCCTGAGCGAATGCCGTCGCGCCGGCGAACCGGTCTGCGGGTAGCTTCTCGAGCGCGGTCAGCACCGCCTCTTCCACGGCCGGCGGGATGGTCCGGCGTTGTGGGACGAGCCGGCGTGGCTCGTCCGTCATCATCTTCGCCACGATCGCCTGCGCGGTCGGCCCGACGAACGGCGGCTCCCCGATCAGCATCTCGTACGTCACGATCCCGAGCGAGTAGATGTCGGACCGCGGGTCGATCTCGCGCTCGCCCATGGTCTGTTCGGGGCTCATGTACTGCGGCGTACCGAGCGATAGGCCCGTTTGGGTGAGACGCTGGCTGCTCGCTTGTTCCACCGCGAGCGCGATCCCGAAATCGGCCACGAGACTGTGGCTGCCTTGGAGAAGAATGTTCTCCGGCTTGATGTCGCGGTGAATGACCCCCCGCTGATGCGCGTAGGCGAGCGCATCGGCGACTTCGGTCGCGATCCGGACGGCGTCGGCGACCGGCAGCTGGCGCTCGCGCTCGAGCCGGGCGCGGAGCGACTCGCCGGCGACGTACGGCATCACATAGTAGAGGTGGCCGCTCGCGCTGCCGCTGTCGAACAGCGGCAGGATATGCGGATGCTGCAGCCCAGCGGTGAGCTCGATCTCCTTCAGGAACCGGTCGGGCCCAAGAATCGCCGACAGCTCGGCGTGCAGGACCTTGATCGCGACCTTTCTATGGTGGCGTTCATCTTCCGCGAGGTACACCGTCGCCATGCCGCCGCGCCCGAGCTCGCGCTCGATCCGGTACCGGCCCGCGAGCGCGGCGGTGACGTGCAGAAGAGGATCGGTCATGCGGGGTTACGGGGTGAGTTTGACCTCCCGGACATTATCCTCCGGTGCGCGGTCGATCAACTTGTTGAACGGGTCGATGCCGGCCTTCGTCGGGCGTTCCGCCACGACAAAGTCCACACTCATGGTTGGTTGCGTCACGTGGACCTTGCGCACAGCCAGCGGACGATTCAGCGCGAAGACGCCGACATCGATATAGTCCGCGATCGGGATTTCCTTTTCCGCTCCCAGGCTATCCGCTTGCAGCTTTCTCGCGTTGAACGTGAGATGCACGTCGTAGCGGCCATCGGCACGCCGCGATGCGGTGGCAGCGGTTGCCCGGTTGTCGTAGAGTGTGATCGTCTCGAAAAGGTCGTGGATCACGTACTGGAGCGAGTCCGGTGTCACGGCCCGCAGGTATCCGAGCAGCTCCCGGCTGTTGGTGTACGGCGGCTGTTGGAACGCCTTGTCATGCAGGTACCGATGCAGCGCGGCGTTGAGCGAGTCTTCGCCGATGTAGTCGCGCAGGGCGTAGAAGGCGAGGGAGCCCTTGTTGTAGAAGACGTACGACTGGCTCAGTTCCGCGGCTCGCATAAGCGAGACCTCCTGCTTTCGCTCGGTCGCGCGTCCCACGAGGTACCGGTCCAACTCGTAGCGGAGGAATTTCCGGAGATTGGCCGCTCCGTACTTCTGCTCCATGATGGTCAGCGCCGAGTACTCGGCCAGCGATTCGGTGAGCATGGCGGCGCCTTGTTGCTCGGCCGGCGTGATTTGCTCGCCCCACCATTGGTGGCCGAGCTCGTGGGCCGTCGCGAACAACGGCCAGTCGATGTCGTTCTCGCTGTTGCGGACGCGGGAGATGAAGCCCAGACCCTCGGAGAACGGCACCGTGCCCGGGAATGCCTCGGCGAATGCCTGGTATCGCGGGAACTCGACGATTCGGAATTGGGGGAACTGGTAGGGGCTGAAGTGCGCGCCGTAGTAGGCGAGGCCGCGCTTCGCGCCCTCGATCATCCGGTCGACGTCGACCTCGTGGCCGGGCTGGTAGTAGACGTCGATCGCGACGCCCGGCGCGCTGTCGTGCCGCACTACGTAGTGGCCGGACTGGATCGAGTAGAACTTGGGGATCGCGCGGGGCGTCCGATACGCGAAGAAGCGACGGCCGTGGTCCATCCATTCCCGCTCGAGAGTCCCGGGCGCGATCGCGATCTGGTCTGGTGCGGTGCTCAGGACGGCGTCGAATGTCACCCAGTCGGCGTCACAGGCGGCCGTGCTGTTAGCCCGCGCGGACTCGTCGCCGAGGGACGGAGGGCCGGGCGATGGCGGGAGATGCTCGCGTTTGCGCACGTCGTCGTTGGTCAGCTCGACGTTCCCTTCGTAGCAGAGGCTCGGAAAGTATTGGAACGTCGAGTTGAGGAATGTGCCGTTGGCGACGAGGTCGTTGTTCGGGCTGTCGTTGGGGTAGCCGTGGGCGGTGTAATGGGCGCCGAAGGCCAGCGTCATTGAGTCGCCGGGAGCGAGCGGCTCGAGCAGCCGATACAGGTAGACGCCGCGCGTCGAGTCGGCGAATAGGAGTCGTGTCGGGCGGCTCCACCGCAGTGAGTCGACGTGATAGTCACGCTGCACGCTCATGCCGCTCGGCAGCGTGAAATGGTATGCGGCGCTGGCGAGACTGGCGTAGAGCGTGTCGATCGCTCGCGCGTGCTTGTTCACCACGGTATAGACACTCGAGAGCGCCATCGCGCGGGATTCCGGGACCAGATCGGCGCGGACATGGATGGCGACAATGCGCGGGCCCGCGAGGGACTCGTAGCGATGGAAGTCACGTTCGTATGCGGCCCGCGAGTGCTGTACATCCTTCGTGCTCTCGAACCGATTGATAACGGCGGTGTTGTGCCATACGAATCCGCCGGCAATGACGGTGGCACACGCGGTCGCGCCGCCGAGGAGGCGCGTGGCCGGGGAGCGCCAGCGCGCGAGTGCGGCGGTCAGTCGCGCGCGGCGGCTTTCATCTGCTCCTCTGGGCCACGTGAGGTGGGCGACGATCAGGAGGACCGTCGCTGCCGCGACGAAATAGAGCGCCCGGCCCGAGAGCGAGGCCGAGTACTGGCGAAAATGGTTCATGTCCGAGTACACGTATTCCGGCGTGAACCCGTATTGGTAGATCACGCGCTGGAATCCCAAGTTGGTCAAGGCCAGCGTGACCAGGAAATACACGATCATGATGACATGGCCGACGAACTTCTCGTTGACCAGCGCGTGTACGACGAAGGCCAGGGCCGCGATCTCGAACACGGTTGGCATCGCGATGCCGAACACACCTTGGGCGTAGAGGCCGAGCTGATAGTGGTGGTATCCCTTGAAGGTCTGGACGCCAAGCGTGGCCAGCACCGCGACGAGCTCGACGACCAGCATCGCGCCGAGGAAGGCGATGAACTTGCCGGCGAGCGTGAGCCACGTCGGCGTGGGCAGGGCATCCGTGGTCCCGGCGACGCCGAGTTGCCGCTCGCGCCACACGAGCTCACCCGCGTAGATCGTCGTGATGACGACCAGGAACAGGTACATCCGCCGGATGATGGCCGCGACCATTTCGCCGGTGACCGGCCAGAGCGCGGTGCCGTAGCGCACGTCGGCGAACCACGCGCCGAGGACCATGAAGACGAGGCCGATGCAGGCGATCGTCAGGAAGACTGGTTCGCGGACGATGGCGACGAAGAAGAATTGAGCCTGGCTGGCGAGTTGGCGAAGTCGCGCCGCGAGTCCGAACGAGAGCGAGACGGCCGGCAGTCGCGCAGGCTGCTGGGCGGGCGTAGGCGACGGTGTTTCCGTGGGCCGGCGACGCCGGATGCGCCACGTGAGGGATCGTGGTTGCGCTTCCAGTCGCACGGCGGCCAAGGTCACGGCGACGAGCGCCGCCGCGACTCCGAGCCAGATGAGGCGATTCGTGACGAGCGGCCCGCTCAGCGTGAACGCGCGCGTGTTGCGCTCGGTGATCGTCCAGTAGCGGGTCGCGAGACCTAGGGCCGTATCGCCGAACGGGTCGACCATGCCCGCCAGCTGAAGATGGTCGAGGCTGACGAGAATAATCTGCGATACTGCGTACCCGGCGAGCAGGAGGATGCCCTGCGTGTAGATCGCGAAGAGGTTACGCGTCAGGGCGCCGACCGCGAACATGAGCGCGCTTACGAACACGATGTTCGGGACGACGAGCAAGAAGAACGGCCGCGTGTAGCTCGACAGGTGGAACGCTTGCAGCGTGTCGCGATCGAGCCAGGGCATGAGCGTGCCGACGAATGCGCCGAGGGGCAGGGCTGTGTAGATCGCGAGCATGGCGAGGAGCGCGCCCGTAAACCGGCCACCGAGGTAGCCCAGTCGCGTGACCCGGGTGGTGAAGAGCAGCTCGTGCGCTTTGTACTGCACATCGCGGAGGATCGCGGCGCCGACGACGGCAGTGGTGATGACCTGGCCGACGATCGTGAGGCCGATCAAGATCTGCGCGATGGTCGCGGGGGCGTTGCGGGAGACGGCGCCGACATCCGACTGGATCGCGTCTGATGCCATCGCGTAGGCCGCGAGCACGAAGAGGACCGCGAAGTACAGATACGTGGTGCCGCGGCGAAAGAGGGTCGCCAGCTCCAGGCGCGTGATTGTCAGGAACATGACTCCTCCGACTGGACGCCGAGCTGGTGGAAATAGACGTCCTCGAGGCCCGCTTCGACCACGGCGAACCCGTCACCGGGGTTCGTCTCGCTGTACACATGCACGATTGGCATACCGCCGACCAGCCGCGTCGAGATGACGCGGTGATGCGCGGCGATCGCGGTGAGCTCGGTCCGCGGTACCGCCCTCGACCACACGCGACCGCGCATGGCCTCGAGCGTGTCCCGCGGATCGCCGGCGAGCACGACCTGGCCGCGATTCAGGATCGCCATGCGCTGGCAGAGCTCCCGGACGTCGTCGACGATGTGCGTCGACAGGATCACGATCACGTCCTCACTGATCTCGGCGAGCAGGTTGAGAAAGCGGCGGCGCTCGGTCGGGTCGAGGCCCGCGGTTGGCTCGTCGACGATGAGGAGGCGTGGCTGACCGGCGAGGGCGATCGCGATGCCCAGGCGTTGTTTCATGCCTCCGGAAAATCCTCCGACGCGCTTCGCGCGTACGTCGCGCAGGTTCACCTGCTGCAACAACGCATCAACCAAAGCGCAGCGTTCGCGACGCTCACTCACCCCCTTCAATTGGGCGAAGTGATCGAGGACCATCTCGGCCGACAGGTTCGGGTAGAGACCGAACTCTTGTGGCAGGTATCCGAGCTGCTGGCGGAGCTGGTCCGGTCGGGCCAGCACGTCGAGGTCGCCCAGCTGAATGGTGCCCGCATCGGGCCGCTGCAACGTGGCGATCGTGCGCATGAGCGTCGACTTGCCGGCGCCGTTCGGCCCGAGGAGCCCGAACATGCCATTCGGTATGGTCAGCGAGACGTCCGCGAGCGCGCGGACGCCATTGGGATAGGTCTTCGAGAGGTTGCGGATCACGAGATCCACGGGACTTCCTGGTTGGCGTCGGATTGCCCTACGTCCAGGCCGGCCTCCGGGTTTCAGGATAATGTACTATGTTAGTGTACTATCTCGGCGGCCAGCCGCGCCGCCGCGCCTTCCCACTGCTCGCGGACGACCGCCGCCGCGGCGTCCGGGTCGCCGGCGCGAATGGCCCGCGCCATCCGGTCGTGCTGGGCGATCGACGGCCGCATGTTCCCGAAGGCGCGGATATACAGGCGCATGTACCGCTCGGCTTGCAGCTTCATCGTGCCCAGCTCTCGCGTCACCCGCGGACCGGCGCCCGACTCGATGAACGCCCCGTGGATCTCGGCGTCGATATCATAGATCCGGTGCTGATCGGGGCGCTCGGCGCGCGCCGTCCGTGCCAAGGCCGCGTTCCGTTCTCGCATTCGCGTGGCCAGCGCCAGGCGCGTCCGTCGATCCAAGGCGGCCGCGTGGCGAATGGCGATCGACTCGAGCGCGCCGACGATCTCGAACACGTCCGTGGCATCGGTCCGGGTCAGCGGCGAGACGCGCAGGCTCTCTTTCCCCTTGCCTGTGCCGACGACGAACCCCTCGGACTGCAGGCGATGCAGGGCCGTGCGGATCGGCGTCCGCCCGAGGTCGAGCTGGGTCATGAGATCGCTCTCGACGAGGCGCATCCCGGGCGTCAGCGTGCCCCAGACGATCATCTCGCGGAGGCGATGGTAGGCGAGCGCCACGCGGAACCCGCGGGTCTTTCCCTGGCGGACGATGGGCATAATGTACTATACGACGTTTTCAGATAGTTGGTATTGACAACTAATTGCGTGGCGGAGTACCATTGGGCATGCGCCTCTGGTCCGTTGGGCTCGTCGCGTTCCCCGCCGTACTCGCGGCGCAGACGGGACGCGGCCCGTACGCCCGCATCGCGTTCCTGCGCCCGAATGACGGGGCGACCGTGGAGTTCGAGGCCGGCTACGTGCGACACCTCGCGTGGCATAGGAGCGCCGGCGAGACGTGGAGTTGGTACGGGTGGAACATCACGTTCGGCGAGCGCCAGCGGTGGTTCGTCTACGCCTCGTTCGGGCACTCGGCCGGGGCGCTGGACAGCGCGGTGGCGCCGGGGGACGATGAGCGGGATAACGTCATGAACGTGGCGCCCCATTGTCAGTACATGGGGAGCGGGCTGTACGAGTTTTTGCCCCGGCTCTCGCGCGGTACCGGCGAGCCGGACGCGACGGCGCGAGTCGAGCTTTTGACGGTGGATCTCGTGGCCGGCGAGGCGAAAACATTCGAAGACGCCCTCGCGGCCGTGCAACCCGCGCTCAGGGGAGAGACGTTGTGGTATCGGCTCGTCGGGGGTGGGCCGACCCCGCGCTATGTGCGATTGCGGCCTCGGGCTTCGTACGTGACGTTGCTCGGGGATCCGGGCGACCAGTCGCTGCCGGACGCCATCAGCCTCTTGATTGCGAAGACGAGCGTGGAGATCTTGTCGTTCCGACCAACCTTGAGCCTCGGCGTCGCCACGAAAACCTCGAGTCCATAGCTTGGAACACGAAGCCGCCGCGCTCTATGAGGCGGCGACGGCGTTCATTCGCGTCTACCAGTTTCGCGATCGCGACCAGGCGGCGCGCCAAGGCCTCACGGTCGTGCAGGCGTACGCGCTCGACATTCTGCTCAAGCGCGATGGGCAGCGGCTGACGGAGCTCGCGGCCGAGTTGCAGCTCGACAAGAGCACGGCTAGCCGGGTGGTTGCTGGCATGAAACGCCACGGGCTCGTTGAGTGGTCGCGACCCGTGGAGGACCGGCGCGCCATCTCGATCGTCGCCACAGCTCAGGGGAAACAGCGGTACGAACGCCTGCGTCGTGCCATTTTACGCGAGAACGCGCGATTGTTGACATCCTACGCGCCCGCTGCGCGGCGCGCGGCGATCACTATTTTGCAGCAACTCGTCGAACGCGCCCACTCATGATAAAACTCGCTCGCCCGATGATCATTGCGGCCATCGCCACTGCCTGCCAAGCGGGCTCCGGCGCTGAACGGCCGTCCCACACATCCCCCGGCGACGCGGTGCCCGCGAGTTGGCCGTACCATCTCGACGCGCTCGCGGTGACCGCGGCGCACGGCATGGTCGCGACCGACGCGCCGTTGGCCACGTACGTTGGCGCGGAGATGCTGCGACACGGCGGCAATGCGGTCGACGCGGCGGTCGCCACGGCGTTTGCGCTGGCCGTCGTGTTCCCCGCGGCCGGGAACATCGGCGGCGGCGGATTTGTCGTCGCGCAGATGGCGGGCGGCCCGCCGGTGGCGCTGGACTTTCGGGAGACCGCGCCCGCGGCGGCAACCCGCGACATGTTCATTGGGGCGAATGGCAAGCCGGATGATCGCTCGGTGACCGGCGATCTCTCGGCCGGCGTCCCGGGGTCAGTCGCCGGCCTCTGGGAAGCGCATCATCGCTTCGGGTCCCGTCCATGGGCCGAGGTGCTGGCGCCGGCCATTCAGCTGGCCGACAGCGGGTTCACGGTCGATTCCGACTTCGCGGGAGAGACGCACGGAGACAGCGCCAGACTCTCGTCGTTCCCGGCGAGCGCCGCACTGTTCCTGCCGAACGGTCATCCCCTCGCGCCCGGCACACGCTGGCGAAACCCCGCGCTCGCGGCTGTACTGCGACGGATCTCCAAAGACGGACCGGCCGGTTTCTATACCGGAGCGACGGCGCAGGCGATTGTGGCCGAGATGAAGCGGGGGCATGGCCTCATCACGCTCGCCGATCTCGCGGGATACCGGGCGAAGTGGCGGACGCCGATCACGTTCGACTATCGCGGCTACCGCGTCATCTCGATGCCGCCGCCATCGTCGGGCGGCATGACGATCGAGCTCATGGCGCATATGCTCGCCAGTCACGATCTGCGCGCCCTCGGCTGGCACTCGCCGCAGGAGATCCACTGGCTCGAAGAGTCGATGCGGCGAGCGTTCGCCGTGCGCAATCACTTCCTCGGCGACCCGGACGTCATCGCGATTCCCACCGACCGATTGTTGTCGCAGCCGTTCGCGGACAGCCTCGCCGCGACGATTCGACCCGATAGCGCGACGCCATCGGCCGCGGTGTCGTTCCCGACGGGCGCCAGCGCGGAAGGGAAGCACACGACCCACTTCTCCGTCGTCGACGGCCAGGGGAACGCGGTCGCGCTCACGACCACGATCAACAACGGCTTTGGCTCAGCGTCCACCGTGGGCGGCGCCGGGTTCTTGCTCAACGATGAGATGGATGATTTCACCGCGCAGCCCGGCATGCCCAACAACGCGGGTCTGGTCCAGGGCGACGCCAACGCGATAGTGCCTGGCAAGCGGATGCTGTCATCCATGACGCCGACCATCGTGCTGGATCACGATGGGAAGCCAATGATCGTGACTGGCGCCAGCGGCAGCGGACGGATCATCACCGCCGTATTTCAGGTGATCTCGAACGTCGTCGACTTCGACATGGGAATCAACGCCGCGGTGAGCGCGCCCCGCGTCCATCACCAGCATTTGCCGGACAAGCTTTTCTATGAGCGCAGCGGCTTGAGCGACGAGACCGTGGTCGCGCTCCGGGCAATGCACCAGGCCGTCGACTCCGCGGGGCGCGGCAGTCTTGGCATCGGCGCGTCCGTCATGCGCACGCCCAGCGGCGTCGCCGGCATGGCCGATCCCCGCGTGCACGGCGCCGCGGAGGGATTCTAGACGCTGCTCTAGAGGTAGCCGATGTCTTCCGTCAGTCGTGTCGTGCTGGGCATGAACGTGCCGGTGCCGCGAGCGACCGGCTTACCCCGGTCGTCAACCAGCACGCCGTCGGCGATGACGAGGCGCTTCGACCGGTGCACGACCTGACCTTTCGCGACGAGCGTCCCTTCGGACACGGGGCGAAGGAATGACAGGTTGAAGGTCACGGTCAGGACGAAGACGTCGTCGACGAGCGAGCTGGCCGCGAAGAACGTCGCGTCGTCGAGTGCCTTGAAATAGACGCTGCCGTGCACCGCGTGTGCGGCGTGAAAAAAGTCCGGCCGCACCGCGATGCGTACTTCGGCAGTCCCATCGCCGATGTGGATCTCAGGGCGATAGTACTGGTTGCATGGCGCCGCCAGATACATCCGCTCCAGTTTCCGAAAATGCTCCGATGGCACTCTGGATACGCGACAAGTGATGGTAGCTGTGCCGAACCGCGTGATCCTCTAACATAAACTGACACGTCAACGGCGCGTTGGCGTTGAGCGAGATCGGCGCGGCGCTATCGAGTTGCTCGTGGCTGAGGGAGCGGATGGCGCCCGCCGCGAACGCGCTGTTGCGCTCGAGCAGCGCGAGCGCTTCGGCTTTGGTGACGCCGTCGAACTCCTTGGCGTGCTGTGCGTTCAGGTGGTGCACGTCGTCCCACGTAACGCCGACGATCGGCTCGCCGCCGGCTAGCTGCTGGGCGAGTTGGATCTCCAGCGGGTACATGGTCGCGACGTGGTGGACGACCACGCCGACCTTCCGGCCGTCGTGGGGAATGCGCGCCTGCCACTCGGCGTCCGTCAGCGTGCTGGCGAACGCCGCGAGGGCCGCGGCGCCTTGTTCCAGGCGCTCGGCGAGCGCTTCGCTTCGTTGGCTCATGATGACCTCGTGTAATGGTGGGTTCATCATGTACCAACGCAAAACTGACCTATTGTCGGACAATGCGCAGTCGCCACGCCTGTGGGTTCTCGGCGAATTCCTCCTTGATCACGCGTTTGGTGTCCGCATCCATCCAGACGGTCATTGACGACGAGCCTCCTCGGGATACCCGAACGATCCACGCATTTTGCTCGCGTCCGGTTACGGCGAGTGTGTCGAGGCGCAACCCGCCAGGAGTCTCGTATTCGTACGTTGCCATGAGCGCGGCGTATCCAACTTTGAGGGGAAGTGACTGGATTAGCTGCTCCACATCTGATGAGTTGAATGGGGCGACGGTCATCTGCTGGTCGACCATCTCGCGCGGCTTTCCGGTGGGGGTGACATCGCCCGTCACGACACGGCCATCCCACTTGAGGTGCATGACTTTGGACGTCTGGTGGGAGATCTCCCACCCCGGGAGGACACCAGTGCCGCCGGTCATGACGCTATCAGTCACGTCGGCTCGTGCGCTGCTGAAGTGCACGACGCGAAAGAGCTTGCCGTCAACGACGCGCTGACGAGTCGTGGACCGGCCAATGACCTTCGTGCCGTTCCCGTCCGGCACCATGACTAACGACTCGCTGGAGTCATTCCGCAGGTAGGCCGTCGACAGAGGCGCGTGGCCGACATAGAGCGTATCGAGCCGCTGCGCATCGACGCGTGCGGCCAAGAGAAGGAGTATGAAATATCGCATGCGCATAGACTCGGGCGGCGATACAACTCTGGCCATACGATATGTGCGGGAACGGTCCTCATTCTGTCGCGAGCGGCGACTTTGGCTATATAATAGGGACCATGCGTCCCTATCTGATTCTCGCGCTCATCGTCATCGGCTGCCGTCCCACCGAACAAACGGCCGCCAATCCCTCGGCCTTCAGCCAGCTCGCCGACGCCTACTTCGATTCCTCGTTCGCCTTCGCGCCATCAGCCGGCACGGCATCCGGATTCCACCAATACGACTCGCTGTTCGAGGATCGCTCGGCCGCGGCCGTCACGCACCGCATCGCGACACTGCGCCAACAGCTCTCGCGCCTCGACACGCTGCGCGCGGGGAAGCTCTCGTCCGATGACTCGATCGACGCCGCGATCATCGACGGCTCGATCCGGTCCGAGCTCGAGGATCTGGACATCCTCGGCACCTGGCGCAACAACCCGATCAGCTACGTGGGATCGCCAGGAAACGCGGTCGACCTGCTCATGAAGCGCAATTTCGCGCCGGAGGCCGAGCGTCTGCGGTCGCTGACGGCGCGCCTCCGCCATGTGCCGGCAATGATGGCGGCCATGAAGGCGAATATCGACAACCCACCGTCCGAGTTCACGGATCTGGCGATGCGCGTGGCCTCGGGATCGGTCGGCTTTTTCCAGCACGATGTCGCGGGCTGGGCCAAGTCCGCGGCCGGCACCGATACCGGCGCCCTGCGCGCGTTCACGAACGCGAACGACTCGGTCATCGCCGCCCTGCACGACGCGGCGACCTGGTTGACCGCTCTCAAGCCCAAGTCGCACGGGTCGTTCGCGATCGGCGCCAAGAATTTTTCCGACAAGCTCCGATACGACGAGATGATCGATATGCCACTGGATCGGGTGCTGGCGATCGGCGAGGCCAATCTCGACAAGGATTACAAGGATTTCGTGGCTACGGCGAAGCTCGTGGCGCCTGGAAAATCGCCGCATGAGGCGATGCTGTCGCTCGAGAAGACGCATCCGACGGCCGCGGAGCTGATTCCTTCGACGGCGGCGACGGTCGCCGGTGCGCGGCAGTTCCTGGTCGACCATCAGATCGTCGACATTCCCTCGGAGACCATGCCCAAGGTGACCGAGACGCCGCCCTACAACCGCGTCGGCTCATTCGCATCGATGGATTCGCCCGGGCCGTTCGAGACCAAGGCGACCGAGGCGTTCTACTACGTCACGCCGCCCGAGAAAGATTGGGACGCGGAGCACGTCGAAGAGCATCTGCGCGAGTTCAATCCGGCTGTCATGAATATCGTGACCGTGCACGAGGTGTTCCCCGGACATTTTCTCCAGTTCTTGTACGTCAAGCAGTTTCCGACCAAGACCCGGAAGCTCCTTGCCGCCGGCTCGAACGTCGAGGGCTGGGCTCACTATGGCGAGCAGATGATGGTCGAGCAGGGGTTCGGGAATGGTGATCCGAAGACTCGATTGGCGCAGCTCGAGGAAGCGCTATTGCGTGATTGCCGGTATGTCGTCGGCATCAAGGAGCACACGCAAGGTCTCTCCGTCGCCGATGGCGCGAAGCAGTACTTCGTCGACAAGTGCTTTCAGGAGCCGGCGAATGGCTACGAGGAGGCGCGGCGCGGCGCGTATAACCCCACCTATCTCTACTACACGCTCGGCAAGCTCGCGATCTACAAGCTCCGCGCGGATTACCAGCGCGCGAAAGGGAGTGCGTACTCGCTGCGCGATTTCCACGATCAGTTTGTGAAGCAGGGCGGGGTGCCGATTCCCATCATCCGGCACATTCTCTTGCCGGGTGATACCGCGTCGGCCCTGTGAGATGAAGCGCCTGTCGTCTGGCAAGATTGGGTTCTATCGGTTCGGCATGCCGCTCAGTTACCTGGTCAGCGGCGTCGTGGCGAAGATCGCGTTGTCGTTCCCGACCGGCTCTGTCGCGATAATAGTTGTCGGTATGTCAGTCTACAGCATCTGGTTGGCCTCGCGACTGAGCGAAGTCTGGCTCGATGGCGACGTGCTAGAGGTCAAAGGGCCAGCGTCCTTTCGCGTGCCGCTGGCCGATGTGCTGTTGCTCGATACGGGTCCAGGAGGGAAGGCTTCGCACGTGTTTGTCTTGGGCTTGGACCCTCCGGTTGGCAAGATCGAGAAAGTGCGCTTCGATCCGGCAAACGACGCCGTCGAAAAGGAGCTTCAGGCGCGCATTCATGCGGCCCGAGCGGCGCGCGGCCGTGCGCTGAAATGACGCGGCTGTCGTCTGGCACTGCCTGGTATCGGTTCGGCCTGCCGGCCGTCTACGTGATCTGGTACGGCCGGCGACTGAGCGAAGTGTGGCTAGATGGTGACGTGCTCGAGGTCAAGGGTCCGGGAGGGTCGTTTCGGGTGCCGCTCGCCGATGTGCTGTTGCTCGACACGGGCCGTTCTGGCAGGGGCTCACGAGTGTTCGTGTTGGGCTTGGACCACCCCGTTGGGCAGATCCGTGAAGTGCGATTCTTTCCGGCGAAGACGACGGAGTCAAATCTCCAGGCACGCATTCACGCGGCCCGAGCGGCGCGAAAGGACTGAATTCAGGAAAGTTCAGACTGTTTCAACCGAAGTTCAGGACTTCGCGCGTCCAGCCTGGGTAGCATGTGCGAATGAAAAAGAATGCCCTACTGACGATTGGCGCCGGCGGCCTGATCGCCGGCACGATCGATATTACCCAAGCGTTCATCCTGTTCGGCCGGCGTGTGCCGCTCGGGATCTCGGCGGCTCTGATCGGCAAGGCCGCCGAGCGCGCGGGGCCGCAGGCGCCTGTCTACATCCTCGGCCTCGTGTTGCACTATGGCATCGCGACGGCTTGGACGGCTGCCTACTATCTGGCGAGCCGCAAGCTGACGTTCATGACGGAGCATCCCGTCGTGTGCGGACTGCTATATGGTATGGTGGTCGAGTGCATGATGAGCTACGTCGTGTTGCCGCTCTCCGCGCTGCACGCGGTGGGGCCCTACGAGCTCAAGGATGTGCTCCTCGGCCTTGGCGTGCACATGATCACGATCGGCCTGCCGATCGCGCTCACGGTCCGTTACTTCGGGACAGAGACGCGTTGAGCGCCGTCGTGACTTGCGTCGCGATGTCGTCCTGCACCATCAGCATATCACCGGCCGGCCGATCGTACGTCTCCGACCACACGACCAAGCCATTGTCGCCGCGACTGAGCCGCGCGGCGACGCGGAAGGTCGTGTGTGACTTGCGCACGCTGCCATCCAGCACGTACGTGACCTTGAGCTTCTTCGCGATGTCCGCGATCGCGATCGGCTTGTTCTTGAGATAGAACGAGGTCGTCGCCGTGGCGACGTGAAGTCCCGGGACTTTGCTCAGCTTGTCGATGACTTCCTCTGTCATGCCGTCCGCGAAGTATTCGTGGCTCATTCCATCGGTGAGGTCGAGGAACGGGACGACCGCGATCGAGGCGACCGACCGGTCGCGGACGGCGTACGCGACGCCGAGCGCCAGCAAGAAGATCGCGCCGATGGCGACCACGAACTGACCGCCGCGTCGCCGAGCGACGATTGGCGCTGGCGCCGCGGGGGCCTGGCTCACTTTCGCGACCATCTTGTAGCCGAGTTTCGGCACGGTCGCGATGTAGATGGGCTGCTTGGGGTCATCGCCCAGCTCACGCCGGAGCGACGCGACGGCTTGGTAGACGGAGTCCGACGTGACGATTACGCCGGCCCAGACCTCCTTCAACAGCTCATCGATGCTGACCACCTCGCCGGAGCGTTCGGCGAGGTAGACGAGGAGGCGTAATGTTCGCGCTTCCAACCGGACGATCTCGCCATTGCGCGAGATCTGACCGGTTGTCGGATTGACATCCCAGTCGCCGATGCGAAGCGGGCCGGTTACTGGCGACAAGGGGCCGTGGGGTCGGGTTTGGGTTGGTCGACGAGCGGCCGGTGATCGAGATTCGCGACGCTGAGCGCCACGGCGTACACCAGCATGGCGGCGCGCGCCATGTGCGCGTAATCGAGATATTGCGGCTCGTCTGTCACTTGATGATAGTCGACGCCGTAGCCCGTCGAGAAGTAGGCAACGGGGATGCCGTAGCGCGCGTAGGACGCGTGGTCGCTCCGGCAGTATTTCTGTGACGGGTGTCCCGGTGCGTCCCATGAATAGTCAATGGCCATCGGCTCGGCCAGCGTTGCGTTCACCGAGTCGATCAACGCGCCGAGCTCCTTGGAGAGTCGGCGTGCGCCGCCGGATTGCAAGTAGCGTGGACCCGAACGCGCGGAGTCGGCGTTGTACTCGTGGCCGAACAGATCCATGTTCAGGTACGTGATGATCGAATCGCGTGGGACGGTCGTGTGGTCGGCGTACCAGCGCGAGCCGAGGAGGCCTTGTTCTTCGCCGGTGTGCGAGACGAACAACACCGAGCGCGCCGGGCGCGCTCCCGTAGCGAGCGCCTGAGCAATCGCCAGCAGGGACGCGGTGCCTGCGCCATCGTCATCCGCGCCATTGAAGATCGAGTCGCGCCGCGGCGCACGGATGCGACGCAGGCTGTCGACGTTGACCGTGATCGTTGGTGATCTCGAACCCGGGTTGCCGGCCGCCGGACCATCGAGATGGCGCTGCGCGAGGAGAATGTTGTACGTGCGGACCGAATCGTGATCGAGACCGAATGCGCCGACTCCCAGGTGGTCGTTGTGCGCGCCTATGGCGACGTATTCGTTCTTGCGCGTGGTGCCCGGCAAAATTGCGACGACGTTACGGGCTTGGATCGTCTCCGGTTCGAGATAGCGCAGACGACCCCCGAGCATGCCGCGCGCGGGCGTCCCGACGGCCAAGCGATCGAGCTGCTCCCCGAACAATGCCAAGGCAGTGCCCGCGCCGATTTGCAGCGTCACGGGTGGGTGTGCCGACGACGGGAGTGAGAAACGTTTCAGGTGCGTGTAGATCGTGACCGGTGGCAGCTCGGGTAGGACGATGACAATGGCGGCCACCCGGTGAGTGAACGCCGGCAGGTATCGGCCGCTGCGGAGATCGGGTCGTAAGTCCGGCAAGGTCCCGATCGCGAACACCACGATCTTCCCGGCGCCCGAATCGGGGCTGATCATCGGAGTGCCCAGTCCAAGCTTACCGCCATAGACAAGGCCGACTCCGGTCGGGTCGAATTGGAGGGCGGCGTTGCTCGGATTCTGGGGCATGACGCCCGTCCAGAACGGGAGCGGTAGGCCGTTGACGGTCAAGTGTTCACCGGTATCGAGGCGACTCGATATCATTGGTACGTACTGCAGATAGCCGCCGCTGTCGCCGGCCGGTTGGAGCCCAAGTCGTTTGAACTCCGAGGCGATATAGTCCGTGACTTGGATATTGCCTCGCGACCCGGGAAGGCGACCTTCCATGGAGTCGTCGGCAATAATTTCCACCCGGTGCTCGAGGTCCGCCGCGGCGATTGGTAATCGGGGCGTAACGCGGCCCGAGGGGTGCACGCAACTCGCGCACAGAATGAGAGCTAGGGGCGACAGTCGACGCATAGCGGTGAACTTATAGCAAACTCAGCCTGGCCCGGAAGGCACGGGCTCTGCAATATCATGATGCCATGACCGCCAGCGCGCCCGAAACCGCGACCGAGCTCTTCGGCGAGAGCGAGATGGGGCGGGTCATGCGCGCGATCGACTGGAGCGCGACGAGCCTGGGTCCAGTCGAGCAGTGGCCGCTATCGCTCCGGATGATGGTGCGGTTCGTCCTCGCCAACCGGATGCCGATGCTCCTGTGGTGGGGACCCGACTACATCCAGCTGTACAACGATGCCTATCGGCCGGTCCTCGGCGCCAAGCATCCGACTTTCATGGGGCGACCCACGCGCGAGTGTTGGTCGGAGATCATGCACGTGATTGGGCCGCTCATCGACACACCCTTCTTTGGTGGCCCCGCCACGTGGATGGAGGACATTCTCCTCGAGATCAACCGTCACGGATTCGTCGAAGAGACGCACTTCACCATTGCTTACAGCCCAGTTCCGGACGAATCCGCGCCAAGCGGAATCGGCGGCGTGCTCGCCACGGTGCACGAGATCACACAGAAGGTGGTCGCCGAGCGACATGTCGCGCTGCTGAGTGACCTTGGCCGACGCTCGCTGGTGGAAGCGCAGACAGCGGACGCCGCGTGCGCGACCGCGGCCCGGATCCTGGCGAAACAGGCCATCGATATACCCTTCGCGGCCATCTATCTGCTCGACCCGGACGGCAAGCGAGCGCGCCTCGCCGGGACATCTGGCATGGATTCCGGTGAGCCGATGAGTCCCGCGGTCATCGATGTCGAGCACCTCTACTGTCAGGCGCTGCCAGCGGAGACGCTCAGGGTCGTCGACGAGCTTTCGACCCGATTCGAGCGCGTGCCGCCAGGGCCGTGGGGCGATCCGCCGCATACGGCGGTCATCGCGCCGATTCCGTCGAACATGCCGGGACAGCCCGCGGGCATTCTCGTGGCCGGCGTGAGTCCGCGGCTCGCGCTCGATGAGCAGTACCTGGATTTCTTCGAGCTGGTCGCCGCGCAGCTCGCGACGGGCATCGCCAACGCGCGCGCGTTCGAGGAGGAGAAGAAGCGAGCGCAGATGTTGGCCGAGCTCGATCGGGCGAAGACGCAATTCTTCTCCAATGTGAGTCACGAGTTTCGGACGCCGCTCACGCTCATGCTTGGGCCGATGGCCGATCTGCTCGCCAACCCCGCCGCCCCGGATCGCGAGCGGTTGTTGGAGATGATTCATCGGAACACGCTGCGGCTGCAGAAGCTCGTGAACTCGATGCTCGATTTCTCGCGGATCGAGGCCGGGCGGGCCGCGGCCGCGTACGAGCCCGTCGATCTGTCTGGGTTCACCGCGGAGCTGGCGAGCGTGTTTCGCTCGGCGACCGAGCGGGCGGGGCTTCGGCTCGACGTCGAGACCATGCCGTTACGAGCGCCAGTTCACGTCGACCGGGAGATGTGGGAGAAGATCGTTCTCAATCTTCTGTCCAACGCCTTCAAGCACACGTTCGAGGGCGGGATCACGGTCCGGGTGCGCGATGGCGGTAACGTCGCGGTCGTGACCATCGCGGATACGGGAGTTGGCATCGCGGCGGGTGAGTTGGCGAAGATATTCGATCGGTTCCATCGCGTTCCCAACGCGCGGAGCCGGACGCACGAAGGGACGGGCATCGGCCTCGCGCTGGTGCAGGAGCTCGTGCGGTGGCATGGGGCGCGCATCGAGGTCGTCAGCACCGAGGGTGAGGGAACGACGTTCACGATCACGATCCCGTACGGTACCGCGCATCTCCCGGCCGATCGCCTGACGCCGGCCGGTCGCGAGCTCCCGTCGACGCGCGTCAGGGCGATGACCTACGTCGAAGAGGCGCTCAAGTGGTTGCCGCCTACCCCTGAGCGATCCGACGTCGTCTCGACGATGGGCAGCCAAGGCGCCGCGCACATTCTCTTGGCCGACGACAACGCCGACATGCGCGAATATCTGGCGCGGCTGCTGCATGAGCGCGGGTGGGTCGTGCAGGCGGTGGGCAATGGGCTCGCGGCGCTCGCGGCGGCGAAAGCGCAGCCGCCCGATCTCATCTTGAGCGACGTGATGATGCCGGGCCTCGATGGGTTCGCGCTGTTGCGAGCCCTGCGTGCCGATTCCTTGACCGCCACCATCCCCGTCGTGCTTCTGTCGGCACGCGCTGGTGAGGAGGCGCGGATCGAGGGTGCGCAGGCTGGCGCCGATGATTATCTCGTCAAGCCATTCGGCGCCCAGGAGCTGATCGCGCGCATTGGCGCCCAACTGTCACTGGCCCGCGAGCGGGCGCGCGCGCTGCGGGTGGCCGAGGCCGCGAGCCGCTCCAAGAGCGATTTCCTGGCCATGATGAGCCACGAGCTCAGGACGCCGCTCAACGCGATCGGCGGGTACGCGAGCCTCATGGAAATGGAAGTGCACGGACCGCTGACCGAAGCGCAGCGGTCCGACCTGGCCCGGATCCAGCAGAGCCAGCGACACCTCCTTGGCTTGATCAACCAGGTGCTGACCTACTCGCTGGGCCGCGCCGGCACGGCGCGCTACGACATCGTCGATCTGCCGGTCGAGGATGCGATCATGACGGCCGAGGCGCTCGTGGTCGTACAGGCGCAGGCGCGCGGTCTCGCGTATGTGTCATGCCAATGCGAGCCGGGGCTCAGGGTGCATGCCGACCGCGAGAAAGTCCAGCAGATTCTGCTCAACTTGCTCACGAACGCGATCAAGTTCACCGAGCCCGGCGGTGAGATCAGAACAACGTGTACGGCGGACGAGGATTCGGTGTGGGTGTCCGTGGCCGACACGGGGATCGGGATCGCGCCGGACAAGCTGGTCATGATCTTCGAGGCGTTCGTGCAGGTCGATTCGCGCCTTACGCGACCACGGGAAGGCGTCGGTCTGGGTCTCGCCATCAGCCGCGATCTCGCGCGAGGCATGGGCGGGGATCTCACCGTCGAGAGCACGCCCGGTCAGGGGAGTACGTTCACGCTCCGGTTGGCGCGAGTCCCAGCCACGCCTTTCTGAGCTTCAGTTGCTCCGGCGTCGCGGCGGAGTCGACCACGAATCGCTCCGGCAAGCCCTTTTCATCTTCAATGAGATTGATGCCTAGCTTGGCGTAATAGGCTTTGAGCGGCGGGCGTTCGGTGCCGCGGATATAGCGATCGAAAAAATCCCTCGTGTCGGGCGATGTCCGCGCGACAATGGTGTCGATCAAGCCGTTCTCCGGAAATGCGCGGTGTTTGCCATACTGCTTTGACAGGTCGAGGATCAGGTCACGCAGGCCGTGCGTGCCGCCAGATTCTTCCAGCAACTTGATGTCAAGCAACCCCGCGACGATCGCGCCGCGCTGGTAGATGTTCGGATACTGCTTCTGGCCGGAATCGCTATACGAGGCGAGCGACATCTTGCGGAGCGACCACGTGGTGTCGAACGCCATGCGGTCGGATTGCTCCTTCTGCACGACCAGCGCCAGATACTCCGGGAGCGTCGTGAGACCGCCTTGCAGCATCATCTTGTGCGCGGCCCACTCCGTGGTGCCCTCGTAGAGCCACAGATGCTGCGAGGCCACGGGAGTCGCGAAGTTGAAGTGCTCGATGATCTCGGAGTGGATGTTGAGCGGCGTCACGACATGGAAGAACTCGTGGGCCGCGACGTCGCGGATCTGGATCCCATACGCGTCCGAATACGGCGCATCGGGCAGCACATATTCCGAGCCGTACGAGTGCTCCCAAGCGCCCGTGATCGTGCCGCGCCCGTACGCGCCGAAATCATAGAGGAACGTGTAGCGGTCGACCGGCAATTTCCCCAGGAACGCGCCGGCGGCGGTGAGCATGTCGCGCATGGCATCGCGGACCTGGTCCGCGGTCAAATCTTGATGCTGCGCGCGGACGAAAATTCGGACGGGCACGCCGGTGACTTCGAGCGTCGAGGTCGTCAGGTGAGGGCCGAGGAGAATTGGCGAGTCGACGAGGCGATCGTAACTATCCGCGACGAACACACCGTTCTGCTGCGTGAGCGGCGTCCCGAATGTCCATCCCGTGGGATAGGTGAGCCGGATTGTGAGGGGCACGCTCTGCATGCCGCGCGGGAAGCCGAACACGCCCTGGCCGTTGATGAGCGCGTAGCCCCGCTCGAGCACCGTGCCGCACATCGGGTAGATCGGGTCTTTCGAATAGGTGGTATCGCGAGTGGCGACGACGCGATACGTGATGACGTGAACCCGTCGCGGATCGCCGAGGCGCCACTCGTTCGTGCCGATGTGCTCACTCGGTATCGCTTTGCCGGCCGCGTCGAATGCCTTGAAGGCGTGCACGAAGCGCCCGATGTCCATCGTTTGGTACGTGCCCGGCGCGGTCGCGGCAAACTCGAATATCGCGTTCGAGTCGGCGAGCGGCGGGACCTCGAGCGTGACCGCGAAGACGTGGTGGACGGTGTCTGACAGATTGACGGCGTAGCGCAGCGAGTCCTGCGCGCCAGCAGCCGAGGCGAGGACGGCGTAAGCAAGAAAGAATATTTTCACGTGTCGAGGCTAGCACCGATGCCGAATCTGCGGAAGGCTATCGATCAAATCCTGACCATTTGCGTACTCGTCCCAGCGGCGGCGCGCGCGCAATCGCCGGAAATGGCCAGGCTCGCGAACGCGTTGGCCGGCGACTGGAATTCCGTCGAAGTCGTGCAGTATGGAAAACCCGTCCCCGAGGGCCAGGGGCGCAAGGGCACGACGCACGTGCGATTGGCCGGCGGCGGGACCGCGCTCGTGGCCGAGGGGCATTCGGTCGGCACGGTCGGCGGCGAATTGCAGTGGCTCGGAACGATGTGGTGGGACGCTGACATAAAGCGCTACCGGTACCTCACGTGCTTCAAAGCATCCGACGCGAATGGGTGTGAGCTGCGCGGCACGCTGCATTGGGTGGGTGATACTCTGGTCAACGAATACCGAGAGCAATCAGTGAAGATGCGGGACGTCTGGACCGACATCACCCCCACTTCGCATACGCTGACCGAGGAGCACGATGACGGGCACGGTCACATGCAACCCTATGTAGTGTCGCATGATACGAAAATGCCTTGACAGGCATATATCCCAGAGTGCATATTAGATCAATGGTCGATACGTTCGCTGCGCTGGCTGAGCCGAATCGCTTTCGGATCGTGGAGCTTCTCCGAGGCGGGCCACGGCCCGTCAACGACATCGGGGAGCGCCTCCGGCTCAATCAGCCGCAAGTCTCGAAGCATCTGCGCGTGCTGAAGGCGGCGGGCCTCGTCGATGTCGAGCCGCGCGCGCAACAGCGGCTCTATCACTTGCGCGCATCAGAGCTGCGCCGTCTCCACGAGTGGCTCGAGCGTTATCGGCGAATCTGGGAGTCGCGGTTCAACCAACTGGACGAGGTGCTCCAAGAAATGGTGACGACAATGAATGAAACGGATATGAGACTCCAAGGGGATCGCGAGATCGTGATCTCGCGTACCTTCAATGCGCCGGCGCGCGTCGTGTTCGATGCGTGCACCAAGCCGGAGCTGGTCAAGCGCTGGTGGGCGCCCAAGTCGCACGGCGTCACCATGGTCGAGTGCGAGGCCGACCTCCGCGTGGGCGGCAAGTATCGCTACGTGTTGCAGCAGGGCAACCAGCTGCTCGCGTTCTCCGGCACGTACTTCGAGCTTGACCGGCCCAAGCGCATCGTGTCCGAAGAGATCTTCGAGCCCATGGCAGCCGTGGGGGCCGCGAATATCACCGTGACGTTCGAGGAGCGGGACGGGAAGACCCGCCTGGTGAACCATAGCGTGTACCCATCGAAGGAAGCGCGCGACGGCGTGGTCGCATCGGGCATGGAGCATGGCATGCGGGAGGCGTTCGATCAGCTCGACGAGCTGGTGGCATCGCTCGCTTGACGCACGCTTGACGACGGCCGGTGTATGGTGTATATGTACGCCATACACTGGCTATGCTGCTGACCATCGACACCGACGACCCCCGTCCGATCTACAGCCAAGTCGCTGACGGGATCAAAGAGCTGATCGCGCGAGGGAAGTTGGCCGAGGGCGCGCCGCTGCCCCCGGTCCGCCAGGTGGCGGCGGACCTCGGCGTCAACCTGAACACGATCGCGGCCGCGTATCGCGCGCTGCAAGACGATGGGCTCATCGTCATCAAGCACGGCTCCGGCGCCGTGGTGGCGTCGCGCACGGCGACCGAGCGGAACCCCGACGAGCTGCTGCGGCAGTTGCGCGCGGCGCTCACCGAGCTCGTACTCGCCGGGTTCTCCACACGCAAGATCCTGGGGATCGTCGCTCGGGAGCTGAAATGATGGATCCGGGGCGCGCCGCCGTCATCTTCTACGCGCTCTTCTGGGCGATTCGCATCAACGGGTGCGTCAGACGCGGACGGCAGCCGCTCCTGCGTGGGCCCGAATGGTTCTTCAATGTCCGCGTGCCGGCCGACTTCTACGCCGGCGCCGGCAAGACGCTCCTGCGGTGGTACTGGATGCGCATGATGATCCCGTTCGCGGTCGACATCCCGATCGCGCTCTGGATCATCGTGTCCCACCATCTGGTGTGGCTCAACTGGTTGGCTCTGGGCCTCTCCGCGCTGATCCATCTCAATCACGTCGTCTCGGTGGATCTGGCCGAGCGTCAGGCACGACCGTTCGCGGTGGAGCAGCCAGTAGCATCCGTGATGGTGTCGCTCGCACCGCGTCGGCTGCGCCACTATGCGAACTGGCGAGTCGAGTTCGTGCTGGTCCTCATCACCGCATGCGCGCTCATCTGGCGCCATGATCTCAGGCCGAGCTGGAAAGTCGCCGCGATCCTCCTCTACCTGCATGTCGGCCTGGTGTACCTGAAGCATTTGATCGTCGCCTGGCGCATGCCGGTCCCGCGGGAGCAAGCGACCGAGCATATGGCCGTTCAGGAGGCCAAGCGGAAGTATTACCTCGCGACCATCGACTGGTACCGCGCGGCCCTGACCGCGCAGCTCGTCGTCTGGTCGGTGCATGTCGGCCCGCTGACGACCGTGGACTTCGCCACCTGGGTCCTGATCTCCCTCATCGCCTCGGTTATCGTCGAGATCAAGCGCAAGCAACTCGCCAGGCTCTCGCTGCGGGCGCGACCCGTTACCATGCCCGACTTGCTGCGCCAGGCTGAGATCGCCCGGTGGCCTGTGTGCTATCAACCCTCGGCGCCGCTCCTCATGCTCAAAGGTGCCCGTGGGTACTCGATCAATCTGGCGAATACCTGCGCGATCATTGGTCTCGCGTACATGGCCGGGTTCGTCGTTCTGGGGCACGCGCTATGACGAGAAAGAGAATCGGACAGATTGTAGCCGGGATCGTGGTCGGCATCCTCGTCACGCTCATCAAGCTCGCGACCGGCGACCGCTCGTCGATCTTCGACATGGATTTTCGGCACCTCGATTTCAATGTCGAATCCCAGCGGCTCGTGTTTTCACTCGCCTTGTGGATCGCGTTCTTCGTGTATTGGGGTATCGCCTCGCGGAACCAAGCGCCGACCAAACAGTCGGAATCGTGGGGATCGACCTACTTCCACCAGAGTGTGCTGGGCGCCTCGCTCCTGCTTCTCTATTTGCAGATTCCCGGACTCACCAGTTGGTACATCCCGCAGCGGTTCCATCTCGCGGTCTGGATCGGCGCCATCGTGCAGGCCCTCTCGCTCCTCCTGGCCGTCTGGGCTCGGCGACACCTGGGTCGCAATTGGGCCGCGGAGGTGAGAATTGGCGTCGATCACGAGCTGGTGCGCACTGGCCCATATCGGTGGGTACGCCATCCGATCTATACCGCCATGCTCGGCATGTTCCTCGGCACCGCGATCGCGTCGAGCCAATATCACGCGCTCCTCGGTGTCGCCCTCCTCTTCGTCGCCTACATACGAAAAACCCGGCTCGAGGAAGAGATCCTCAGCCGGGTCTTTCCGACGGACTACGAGGCGTATCGCCGCTCGACGTGGCGGCTCGTCCCTCCCGTCTTTTAGCCGTCTACTGCTCGGCTGGTCTCCACCAATACGGCGGCGTGATCTCGCGCTCGCGTGGATAAACTTCCTTGAGCGTCGCGCCCTCGTAGAGCCGGCCGTTCTTCATGACATAGAGGATGGTGTTCGTGTTCTTGATGTCGTCGAGCGGGTTCTTGTCGAGCACCTGCAGGTCGGCCAGTTTGCCGACCTCTAAGGAGCCGAGGTCTTTGTCGATCCCGATCGCTTGCGCGCCGAAGATCGTCCCGACCCGCAGCACGTCGTGGAGCGGCATGCCGCCGCTGGCGATCGACCAGAGCTCGAAGTGGTCGCCGAGTCCTTGCAACTCGCCGTGGCCGCCAAGTCCGACGTGGCCGCCGGCGGCGACGATTTTCGCGGCCTGGGCGGCGACGTTGCTGAAGCTGTACTGACTGTCGGCGAACCAGCCCTGCCGCCGCAAGGCCCGACGGTCGACCTCATCATGCGGCGTGAAGTGGCGGAGCTTCTGATCGCCGTGGATGTCGTAGTGCTCGAACCAGTAGTTCTCGGCCCACGGGCCGCCGTATTCGACGAGGAGCGTCGGGGTGTACGTGATGCCGCTCGACGCGACGAGTTGCACGACGTCCTTGTAGAGCGGCATGATCGCGTACGCGTGCTCGCTGCCCGCATAGCCGTCGATCGCCTCCGTCATGTTCTTGCGGAAGTCGAGACCGCCCTCGAGCGTCGGCGTGATCCCTTGCTCCTTGGCGGCGATCAGCGTCCACTGGCGCTGCATCCGGTCGCCGACCATGTACTGCTTGAGGGTGTGCGTTTGATAGAAGTCGGAGTAGCGCGTCAACACCTCGCGCGCATCCGACTGGCTCGACACTTCGTCCGTCCAAAAGACACCCGGTCCCGTTGTGAAAATTCTCGGGCCGATCATCTCGCCCGTTTCTACGAGATCTCCGTACGTGAGCACATCGGTCGTGCTGGTCTGCGGGTCGCGCGTGGTCGTCACCCCATAGGCCAGATTCACCAGGTACTCATACACTTGGGTTTTATGAACTCCCCACGTCGGCCACATGTGGGCGTGGATGTCGACGTAGCCAGGGATGATCGTCTTCCCGTGTACATCGATGCGCTTTGCACTCGCGGGGATGGGGACGCTGCCCGACGCACCGACCGCGGCGATTCGATTGTTCGTGACTACGACATCGCCTTCAGGGATGATCTCGTCGCCCTTCATCGTGATGATGCGGGCGCCGGTGAGAACAACGGTTCCGACCGGTCGGTCTTTGGGCACGACCATCGTGATGTCGAACCGCTTTGCCGTGTAGGCGTAGTGCGGCGTCGAGGCCGTGTCGTCGTGTTTGCTCGTGTCGGCCTTCGCTCGAGCTGTCGAATCCTTGATGGCCGCCGCCGCGGTGGCGAGGTCGTACGTGAAGAACGAGCGGCCAAGGGACCAGTAGACAGACTTGCCATCCGGCGACCAGCCGAGGAAGTCACCGCCGACGCGCGTCAGGCGCCGGACAGGCACGGGCGCGTCGTCTGGACTCGATATGGACACGGCTGGCGTCTGGCCACCGGTGATCGGGACGGCGACCAGGTAGACCTTGCGGTCGATCGATGCGATCGCCTGGCTCGAATCGGGTGAGATGATGATGTCGTCGGCGGGATTCGGCTGGGCTTTCTCGTCGCCCTTTTCCTTGTAGCCGGTGACTTTGAGATGCACGCGGCGGTCGGTGCCATCCCAACGCACGGAGACCAGCCCATCGGCCGGGTCATTGAAGAAGACCCGGGTCGTGTCGCGCGTGAAGTGCGGTTGACCGTAGGCGTTGAGCGGCGTGATGACCGTGGCCTCGCCGCCGGTGGCCGGGAGCCAGACCAGCTCGACGACTTGCGGGCCCGGGCCCTCGAATTCGTTCTCGCGCTCGGTGCGCTGTTGATGAGGGCCGCGGGCGACGACGAGGCGGCGGCCGGTGGGGTCGAAGGCGAGATTCTCGTAGAACGCCGTGTGACGGGAGACTTTCTCGGGCTTTGCTTTGGGCTCGTCTACCCGAACTCGCCACACATCCCCGCCATCTTCGCTCCATGTCACCCACGCCACGTACTTGCCATCCGGGGACCACGTCGGGGAGTACTCGCCGATGGTCGCATCAGTGACGCGCCGCGGGTGACCACCCATAAAATCGGTAAGCCAAAGGCGATCCAGCGCGGTGAACTCTA
>Ga0210409_10001190_pt1 | contig 35276 bp, 59 predicted proteins | sample IncBWH17MmetaG_FD_161649 | JGI IMG/M metagenome (GOLD analysis project Ga0210409, IMG submission 161649) | Forest soil microbial communities from Barre Woods Harvard Forest LTER site, Petersham, Massachusetts, United States - Inc-BW-H-17-M | ecosystem: Environmental > Terrestrial > Soil >... | reverse complement strand
CCACGACGACAATTGCCGCGGCCCGCAGTCGACGGCCTCCTTTCTGGAAGCGCATCTTCTGGTGGGTCGAGTCGCGGCTGTCGAGGAAGTCCATCCGCGAAAGGCTCGGGTTGTGAAAGAAGACCCCATCTTCGCCGTCGTCGCTACGTTCGCCCTCGTCGTCATTGCGGCGATGGCGATCTACAAGATGATGGAAGGGCTTCGGCCATGATCCTCGAGACCATCATCATCGGGCTCTTCGCGACCGTCACTACGGTTACACTCGGGGGCCTTTGGTTTGCGGATCGGTTGATGAAGCCGGGGCCGAGTAGCTACGAGGAGCGGAAAGCTATCTTGGAACGGCAAAGGGCGCGGGCGATCCGACTCAAGGGAGTCTCGAGCAAAGAGAACGCGGTAGGGTGGGAGGAAGACATCCAAAAGACTGATGGCGAGCTACTCAAACTAGCCGCCGAGCTCAAAGAGGAAGAATGAAAGGCCTCAGCAGCCAAGAGTATTGGGCCCTCTCGACCGCCGTCGGTGACGTTTGCTCCCCGGCTTGTGAGGCGGCCTTTCATTTTCCCTTCGCGGTCACCAAAATCCTAACCGGGCTCCAAGAGCGAGGCCTCGTTGAGATCTACGACTGCGCATGTGACCCAGAAAATGTTTGCCATGCGCGGATAACGAGCCTGGGGTTGGAAGCAAAGAGGATCTTCGAGGCGATCAAGGTGAAGCCGTGATCTCGGTGGTGCGCATCGACCGCCAAACCTGGGGTATCAAGTCCGGCTTCTCGAACGTCGTCAGGTTCGAGTGCAAAGCAACCCCAGGGATGCGTTGGGATGACCCCAACAAGGCTTGGGTCGGCTACGCCGATGCGGTAGCGGTAACAGCGGCTCGGCTTCAGAAAAGGGGCCTCAAAGTCACCGGCGAAGTCGACACCGCCGTCGGGATCCCGATTATGCCGGTGGCTTACGCTAACCTCCGGGGGTACCAAAATGTGGGGGTTGAGTTCCTCATCGCGAAGGCGCAAGAGGGCGCCATCCTCGCCGATGATCTAGGCCTAGGAAAGACGATCCAGGCCATCACCGCGGCCCGGGCCCTCAAGTGCAAAACCATCATCGTTTGCCCTATGTTCGTCCGTGGGGTTTGGGATTCCGAAATCCCCCGATGGTGGTCCGTCGCCAAAACAACCCGCCTTTGGGGAACCGAGCCAAACCTCATCGAGGGCGACCCCGACGTAGTCATCATCCACTACGACATCCTCCACGCCTGGAAGGAAACCATCCTACAGTGGGGCCCCAAAACGATCATCATCGACGAAGGGGATTACCTCATGTCAGCCGGATCCCGGCGAACCAAGTCAACGATGGCCATCGCGTCGGTTTGCTCTTACCGGATGATGCTCGCCGGCACCCCGGTGCAGTCCAAGATTGTCGACTTGTGGGCCCCGGTTGAGACCATCTCCCCCGGGAGGTTTGGGAAATGGTTTGGCTTCGCCATCCGCTACGCGGGGGCCAAGAAGGAAAGCATTGAGATCCGAGTCGAAGGGGTGAAGACCACCCGCGATGTTTGGAACTTCAAGGGGAGTTCTCATTTAGATGAGCTAAACGCGAGGTTGAAGCATTTCATGCTCCGTCGGCTCAAGTCTGACGTCGCGTTGGAGCTCCCGGCTCGAACCCGCCAGATCATCACCCTAGAGGTCGACAAGAAGCACATCGTCGCCCCGTCGAGCGCGTTGAGGTCTGACAAGCTTCTGCGGAAGGCCCTCGACATGGCCGCCGATGGAAAGTTCCCTCAGGTGATCGACTCTATCGAGACCCACCTCAGCAAGGGGGCGAAGGTGGTCGTCGGTACCTACCGGAAACACATCGCGGACCTCATCGCCGACGGGATCCGGCAGAAGCGCCCTTGCCGGGTCGAGGTCATCACCGGCGAGGTGCCGATCAAAAAAAGGAAGGCCATCATCGAAAGCCAACCGGATCTTCTCTGCGCTACGTTGGATTCAACAAGAGCCGGCATCAACCTAAGCTATGCCAACGTCGCGATCGTCGCGGAATTGGTGTGGACCCCCTCGACGTTGATCCAGTGGGAGGGCCGCTTCGGCCGACATGAGGGGGCCAACATCTTGATCCAGTATTACGTAGCTAGAGCAACAGCCGACGATCTTCTAAAAAAAATAGTGCTCAGCAAGTTGGATAAATTCGCCGGTGCCGTAGGAAAAACTGACGATAAGCTAAACGAAGACCTCCGCGGCTTAGAGGCTGAAGGTGCGGCCGAACGTATGAGACGTCTATACGAAAAACTAAAGGCCGAAGAATGAGCGCTCCCCGAAAGCACCAACTAAAACGAGGTGACCGTTTCGGTCGACTCCGACTCATTCGAGAGGTTAGGTCAGGCTATAATATCGCCTGGGTCTGCCGATGTGACTGCGGCACTCAAAAAACGATTCAGCAATCTAACCTAATCGCTAAACGATCCCAGTCGTGTGGGTGTCTTGGGCGAGAACGAGGACGGGAGAACGGTAAGCGTAATCGACGCCACGGGGATACGTATAGCCCTACTTGGACGACATGGCAGGCCATGCTTCGGCGCTGTTATAGTAAGTCCTCTAAGGACTACCCTAGGTACGGGGCTAAGGGTGTCAGGGTTTGTAGGAGGTGGCGTCACTACGAGAATTTCTTGTCCGACATGGGGCCTAGGCCTGTAGGCCATACAATTGATCGGTTTCCCGATCGCGACGGAAATTACGAACCCGGAAACTGCCGATGGGCCACCCCGAAACAGCAGAGCAATAACTGCCGGACCAACGTCCGGCTAACTGTTCACGGCGAGTCCTTTACGTTGACCGAATGGTCACGTCGGCTAGGCTTACATCGGGATACGGTCCGCGCCCGTATTCGTCGAGGATGGGGTGCCGAGAGGGCAGTGGGGCGAGGCTAACTATGGCCAAGCTCGACAAATTCGCGGGGGCCATCGGGAGGACCGATGATAAACTTCATGCGGATCTGAAGGGGCTCGAAGGGTCGTCGGCGGCGGAACGGATGGCTCGTTTGTATGAAAGGTTGAAGGCTGAGGAATGAAAAAGATCCCTTGCCTCTTCGTTCGGAACTTCATTCCACGCGCTAACGGGAAAGGAACCGCGGCGGTTCTCACCTCCGCCGTCACCCCGGGGCTCGAGTGGGTTCTTGAAGGCAAAGGCGCCGCTACGCGAAAGCGCGATGGCACCGCTTGCTTGATCAAAGACGGTCAACTTTACAAGCGCTACGACGCCAAATCGGGGAAGCCGCCGCCTCCGCTCGGCATCCCCTGTCAACCCTCCCCCGACGAAACGACAGGCCACTGGCCCCACTGGATCCCGGTCGACACTGAGCCGGAAAGCAAATGGCATCGCCTAGCCTTTGAGCGTCAATCAAGCTTTCCCGACGGCACCTATGAGCTATGCGGGCCCCACTTTCAAGGAAACCCGGAGGGCCTCGACGTAGATATGCTTATCCCTCACGGGGCCGAGGTTCTTGACGTAGCCCCTCGAAGCTTCGAAGGTCTTCGGGTATTCCTCAGCGCGGCTAACATCGAGGGGATCGTTTTCTGGCTCGACGGTGAGCCGCGAACGAAGATCCGGCGCGATGACTACGGCCTCCCGTGGGGCTCGAAAGGAAACCGACGATGAAAAACATTTTCAAACTCATAGCCCTCCGCCTCGGGGGCCTCCTCTTCAACCTCTCCGCAAAGCTCCTCGCCTTTGGCGACGTCTGGGAGGCCTCAAAAAACACCCTCGTCGACCCGGAAGAGAAAACGGGCCGATGGCAGCAACCCAAACCCGATGAGAAATGGAATTGACCATGAAAAAATTAGTGATCCTAGCTGTACCCTTCTGCTGCGCATGTAGCAGCGAATCGCCGAGGCCCCCCGAGCTCGGGGACCTCATAGTCGACGGGATGACGAATAACGTCGCCAGCGCATCGATCAGTCAACCCACGTCGGGCTTCGCGGCGTACGGCGGGATCACCAACGGCGGCTTGGGAGCGGGCGGAGGGGCCGGATTGGCTCTCGAGCTTTCCGGCTGGCCCCCGGCCGACCACATGGCCGTCAGGGCCAACCCAGTAAGCGGTAGCCGCCAGCAAGACTGGACGCTGACGTCGATCTATTCCGGCTGCGATCCGACCGTTAGCTACTGCTCCCACTACGAGATCACGCTTCGGCAGGCGCCCGGATGGTGCCTCGACACGGACGGCTACAACGTGTTCGTCACCGCCTGTCAGATGGAGCCCGCACGAGGATCTTGGATCAGTCAGGACTTCATCCTGGCCCCGAATGCGACGCTCTATAACTGGGTGTACGACCATTCGGTCACGGCGTCGTCGGCCGGTCAAAACGTAACGCTGCAAGCCTGGTCTCAAGCGCTAGCTCAGAGATGGATCGGGTTCGGGTTCTGGAGTGCGTTCGACACGATCGCCACCGACTCCTGGTCCTACTTCATCGGCACTGGTTACCTCACGGATACGAGTCATGGGGCCCTAGGCGGTACGCTCTCGTACGGTGATGAGGGTGGGGCCTACATCGATTGGTGGCCGGCGGTTCGGCAGCCAGGGCAGGATCAGGAGTTTGTCTCCTATTACTACAAGGGCCCGGTGGGTGATTCCGATGGGATCGCATACGCTAGCCGATACACGAGCACGTTCGCGGCGAGCGCCGGCGTATTCCTGAGCGAACCCCAATCCACGAGCGGGCTTCTCACCTGGCAGTACGGGACGCAATGTAACTCTTGTGGGCCTAGCCAGTTTACTCCCCTGGGCGGGCAGAAGTGGTTTTTCTCGTTCCCATTCGGTGCCGCTAGCACGGGTGTTTTTCAAGGATGCTACTTTAGCAACAAGCAAATGCACTTCGGGGGCGCAGTTGCTACGGCCTCCCCGTCGGATACGGTCACGATCCTCACCGGTAGCGGTGACGTGACTTCGACGATGGAAGTATCGCCTATCATCTCGGCGCACCCATGAGGGACGCGAGAGAGTTGGCGAAGGTACTGCGAAGCGGCACCGGCATTTCAGGCACGGAAGCCGAGGCGATCGCCACCGCCCTCGACCGTCTGGCAGACATCGAGGCGTCGACGGAACGCGCGGGAGTCAGCCCCAGGGCGACGGCAGCGATCCCATTTCTGCGCGAGTCGTTCCGCAACGACGGCGCCGAGGGCGAGTCGGTGCATCTCGTATGCGATGGGCTGCTGGGGGCGGTCAAGCGCCTGGCGGACATCGAGCGGGCCCGCGCGGAGGGTACGAGCGAGCTTGCGAAGCGAGCGGCGGAGTTGGCCCCAATCTACCGGGAGAAGCACGCAAGGATTCCGCCATCAATTCTCGCCTCCACCGCGCTCGACGTGGCGATGATTTGCGAGCGCCTGGTGGAGGTAGAGCTGACCGCCAAAGCGCTCGAATTCCAGAATCGTGTGGTCGACAAGAAGGAGAAGCGCCTCGCCGAACTCGAGGCGATCTGGGCCGAGCATCAGCCAAACTGCGAGCTTGGAGGTAAGCTGTCCGCTGCGCGTGATCGGTTGCTGGAGATCTCCACCGCTCGCATCGCCGAGCTCGAGGCAGCGCTGAGGAAGTGGACCGTACGTCGCTTCGAACCGAAGCACATGTGTGACGTCTGGGAGTTGCACCCCATCGCCGCCGAGGCGCTCAAGGAGAAGAAGTAATGGCAATTTCGCAGCCGATCCGCTTCACATGCCCCACCTGCTCGGCGACGCACGGGCGAGGCTTTCTCGACGGGGTGAGCGTCTTCCGGTGCCTTCGCTGCGGCTACCTCGGGCACGGCTTTCACTCCGTAGCCGAGGCCACTGCGATCGAGCGGTACGGCACCGATGCAGCGCTCAGTCAGGCGTCGGACGCGGCGGCGGTGTGTAAGGCGCTCGCTACGGAACTCGACGCCGAGCGCGCGAAGGTGGCGGCTCTGGAAGCTCAGATTCAGGACCTTCAAGACGACAACAAACTCCTAGCCAAAACAGCCGACACATGAAAATCGCTTATTTCTTCATCATTATCATCGCACTCCTCGAGCTAGCCCTCATCTTCGGGGCCTTCGGCTGCGGCGGAGCCGCCTTCACTATTTTGGGACCAGATCCTACTGGCGAAGCGGGCCCACCTGAAGCAAACCCCATTGAGGAAATCACCCAGGAAGCAACGGCCCCGGATGCCTTCAAGGCCCCCAAGCCTGAAGCCGGGGCCCCCGATGTTTTCCATGAAGCCGATGCTTCCCCTATCGAAGCCTCCCCCATTGAAGCCGAAGCCGGACAACCCCCGCCGGATGTTTGCTCCCCGATTCCAGCGAGCGCCTTTAGTTGCGGCACCGATCGAATCGCGGTTTTGGCGCCAGGCGACTTTTGCGTCGATGAAGCAGCTCAAACAACCGCGCCGGGCCATTCAACCCCAACCCCAAATGCTTGTCGATGCGATTACAATTGCCGATGCATCCTCGCTGCTAACCCCAACCCTTGCGCGATCTACGGTCAGACGGTTGCGAGATGCATCGACAACGGGGCCCCTGGGATGAAGCCGGGAAGTGTGGTGGTTTGCCAGTGATCGACATTAGCGGGGGCCAAATGTTCCTCCTTATCGTCTTCTGGGTCTCATTCGGATGGCTCGCTTGCCGAACCTTCTACGAGCAGGAAAAATGATGGAAACCCGCGGCACCCAAGAGCGCTTCACCGTCCGAGAGCTCGTCAACACCCGAGGTCGAACCTTCACCCTCGCCTTGCTGAAGCCCCTCCCCGAGGAAATCATCGCGAGGGTCTTCTACGGCCTTACCGTAGCCGACGGCCTCTTCGCTCAACTCCAGAAGATCCTAAAGGAGAGGATGACCGATTGATCCCATGGCTCCTTTTCCTCTTCCGCAAAGCAAGGCGGGAGTTTTGCAAGCGTTGTGATGGCTACGGTTACATTCCCTCCGACAGCCCCCACATGCTCTACCAGCAGTGCCCCGATTGCAAAGGGTCCGGCAAAACCCCGCCTTGACGTCTACGGCCGCTTCGGCGCAAACTTTAGGGATGAACGACCTCGACGGAATCCGGGGCCAACTGGAACTCCTCACCTCGAAGGTTGACACCCTCATCCATCGCATCGAGACGCGCATCCCCATGGTGGATGGGTTTGATGACCGGATCACCCGATGCGAGGTGATGACGAAGAGCCTCGCCAACACTGCGTTGAAGCTTGCAGCGGCCAAGGTTCTCACGAGCTGGGTCCCGGGGGCTATTGCGGGGGCAGTCGCTGGAGCTGCGGTAGCGCTAGGCATTTTGGGGCTACTCGGTGGCGTTGCGATGGCTCACTAGAGCTGGTATTATCCTCCTCGGGATGACCACGTCGATCGATCTCAGAGGCCAGAAGTTCGGACGACTGGTCGCTGTTGCTGTAGCCGAACGTCACAATGGAGCCGTCTGGCTCTGCCGATGCGATTGCGGTAATGATAAGCTCGTCCGCAGCGGGCACCTACGCAACGGCGGTGTGCGATCGTGTGGGTGTGAGCCAGTTGGACGTAAAGTATCGGCTGCGCCCTGGATCGACATCACCGGTGAACGGTTTGGGCGGCTAGTTGCCCTACGCCCTGAGCGTAGAGCCCGTGATGGTAAATGGGGCTGGGTGTGCCGCTGCGATTGCGGGCGCGAGATGCACTCCTTTGTCACGCGGCTCAAGTCCGGCAAGACAAAATCTTGCGGATGTATAAATAGGCCCCACGGGAGATCGAAGACAAACGAGTACGGTATTTGGTGCGGCATTATTCGAAGATGCCAGAATACCAAAACTAAGTCGTATATCCGATACGGCGGACGTGGGATCACTGTTGATCCCGTTTGGTTAGGGCCGGGAGGCTTCATGCGGTTTCTAGCCGATATGGGTCCTAGACCATCCAAGAGCCACTCAGTGGATCGTATTGACGGCAACGGACCGTACTCTCCCGATAACTGTCGCTGGGCTACACGAATAGAACAAACACGCAATCGTAGATCTACACGCTGGATCGTAGTTTACGGCGAGCGCATGAGCCTCAAAGAGGCCTGCGATAATTATGGCGCAGACCTTTACTTAGTGTGGACGAGAATAACTAGCCTTGGATGGTCCGCCGAGAAAGCGTTGACCACCCCAAAACACCGTAGCGCTAACCACACCGGTACTTCCGATGATCTAGCGCGAGCTATTCACTACTGAGGGCGTTATGGCCAAGGGAAGAACTCAATCGGCGTTAGCCCTATGGGCACGACTTGCGTACACTTCTTTTTTCGAGAGAGTACGTGTTATCGCAGGTAGCTCTGTCGGCTCAATACCATACGGCGCCCTGACGGCAATTCAGGGGGCATCCGCACCCGTCTCGATCCTTCTTCCAAACGCAACCACCGCCGCAATCCCGCCGGGGGCTGGTTTGAAAGAGGCACATAGTGTCGGAATTTTGGACGTAGATGGGGCTCAGGTGATCACCATCACCGCTCCGGACGGGAAGCTCATCAACGGGGCATCGTCGTTGGTGCTGCCGGCCTCCGCAGGGGCCTTTGCGGTCTGCTTCTACGACGTCTCCGTAGGGGCCTGGTTCGCCATCACCGCGCCGACTGCCGGGGGCATCTTCACCCCACCCCCTACCTACACCGCGAAGAGCACCACCCCTCAGATTCTTACCGGAGTCTTCGTCGCCATCGCGGGGGCAAGCGTCACGACGGCGCCCTTCACCGCGCTTCAAAAGGCGATCATCAGCTGTAGCCTTACGATGAGCGCGACGGCCGGCACCCAAGACAACGTCGCGATGCAAATCTTCGACGGGGTTGCGGCTACGCAGATCGACGGGTTCTCCCAAACCGTTGGTAACTCCGCGGTCGATGTCCTCCCAGGGCTCTCGACTGTCAGCTGGACCCTTGAAGTCCCCGGCAACGGCTTGGCCCGGACCTTCGGGATAGCGGCCGGAGAGACGTCACCGGGGGCCGTTACGGTCAACGTAGCGAGAACCGTTGTTCAAATCGTGGACGGTTGAGCCATGAGCAGACTCGAGCGTGGCGGTAGGCTGAGGCGTGGCGGGGTCTTCGGATCTGACGCTCCTGGGGGCGCCACTGGCCCCTCTGGTCCTGGTGGAGCTACGGGCCCGACTGGAGCAACCGGCGCTGGGGTAACCGGAGCGACGGGGCCCTCTGGCCCGACCGGCCCTAGTGGACCGACAGGGCCCACTGGAGCCGGCGCAACAGGCGCGACTGGCGCCCAAGGCGCTACCGGACCAGGCGCAGGCGCTACCGGACCCAGCGGACCGACGGGGGCAACTGGGCCAGCCGGCGCAACAGGCGCGGGAGTCACTGGCGCTACAGGCGCTTTAGGGCCGACTGGGCCTTCCGGACCGACAGGCCCGACTGGAGTAGGGGCAACCGGCCCAACCGGAGCGACGGGACCCGCGGGGGCATCCGGAGCCACGGGGCCGACGGGTCCGGCCGGCCCTACCTCTACTGCCGCTACTATCCGAAACGTAGCCGCTGTCCCTGTCGGCGCGACGAACACGACGGTCGCGACCATCGTCGGGGGCTTCACCATCACCAATGTCGGGCAGACCGTCGACTTCCATGCCGCGGTCACTTTCCAAAACATCAGTGAGGCCCTAGCCACCGGAAGCCAGGTCACCGTTGATATCTTCGTCGATGGGGGCTCGATCCTATCGGGGATTCCTCAACAGGATGAACTCCTATCCGGTCAGACCTTCTGCGAGTGCTCTACGTTCGTCGGTGACCACGGGTTTTCCGTCGGCGCCCACACTTGTACGCTCGTCTGCACCGCTACGGGGGGAACCGGAAACTGCCAGGTGCCGGCGAGCGAAGGGCACCTGATGCTCCGGATATTCGGCCCCTAGTGTGGAGGCCCCAACGGGGGGTAGCCGCACCGCGCCAGAAGATGTGAAATCGCAATCGCGAGGGCGACGGCAGCCCACTTGATGATCGGGTTGCCCATGGCTTCCTTGAGGCCCTTGGTGATTGTCGGTCGCTTCGAGTGGTTCCCGTTGATGGTGACCTGGGCTACCGGAGGAACCGGGGGGATGATGAAGCGAGCCGTCGTCTCTACGTGGGCTTCAGAACGAGCCATGTGCTCTTCGAGCTTTCGGATCCGGTCGTCGCTCTTCTCGTGGCGGCGCTCATCTTCGGCTAGGTGATCGTCGAAGCGCTTGTTTAGGGCTCGGAGGGTGATGCCCTCCCCCATGTCGCGCTGGCGCTCCCTGACGATCTCCTGAAGGAGCTCGAAAAGTAGGTCATTGGAGCTTGTCCGCTCAGGCATGCTAGAGAAACATTAGCAAATGCCGAAGGATCCGTCGAAGTTCCCGAAAGCCCAGAGGGGGCTCACCTTCAACGACGAGGAGGACACCAAACCCGACAGGTTTGTTGCGAAATGCCCAGCATGCCCGGGACCAAACGGGGAGCCGACGGGGGAGATCGTCACCGAGACGTGGTTCGAGGGCCATCTCCATCAAGCGACGCGACAGACGTGCGAGATTTGCTGGGGCAAGCGCTTTGTGGATCGGGCTGCGCTGTCGAAGTGGATGGAGAGGCAACGCTAGTCGCGGGCTCGGCGAAAGACGCAAAGGTTCTGGGTAAGCCACCCAAGGTGATACCCAGACCGAATGAATACTAAGGCTTCCTCGATCGCATCAACGTCAAGCCAGAACCCGGCAGCGTAAAACCTCTCGATCCAGTAAGATTTAGGTTGGAGGTTGATGTGACCATTGCCGCCCTGGCCGGGGCGAGCTGCGCTGAAGTAAATCAGATCCGGCTCACACATCATAAGGAACTCGATATAGGCATCGGCCTTCTCCTCGGGAATGTGTTCGCCGACCTCAAGGCTCAAGACGATATCAGGGCAGGCTCGCGCATTGAAACCGTCGGTAAACTCTTCCCAAAACTCAGTGATGTCAAACCGAATAAGGTATGGCCCTTCGATCAACCGAGAATCGTTATCTACCCCATAGGCCTCGATCCCAACCTTCCGCATCTCCTCGACATAGATCCCGGGGCCGCAACCGACGTCTAGGATTCGCTTATCCGGATGCTTCTGCTTCATCCATTGGGCTATCCGGATTGCTTGGGGAGTCTCCTCGTCGGTGATCTTGATGAAGTCGCAGACGGCGCTCGGGGGAGGCGGGGGTTGATCCACCGAGGGTGGCAGCGCAATCGGCTCCGGCTCTGGAACCGCTACTGGGGTCCTAGCGTAGTATCCGGCCCCCCACCGGTCAGTGAGGCGTTGGAAGTAGCGCTCGAACTTAGGGGCAATCGCCTCAAGAGAATATTTAGCCTCAGCATCCTTCTTGATAAGGGCCCTCTGACTCGGAAGCAATTTAGCCGCATGCCTAGCCGCCTCGATGAACTCCCGGTGGGTGTTGCAACGCCATTCTTCGTCGACCGTTTGGGTGAAGGCCCCGTGGTCGGTCGTGATGGCAGGGGTACCGCAAAGCTGGCTCTCAACGGCCGTTCCTCCGAAGGGCTCGCGGAACGCGGTCGGACAGAAGCAAGCGATGGCCCCCGTAACCAAAGCCGCTCGGTCGGCGACGTCGGCAGCCCCGAAGAAATCGACGTGGGGCTCCAAAACGCCGGGGTCGCCTTGGCCGGCTATGATGAGCCGAGCCCCGATGTGGCGGGTTACCTCAACGGCGACGTGCCATCCCTTGACCGGAATGACGCGACCAAAGAAAAGGTAATAGGGCCCCTTAGCTTGAAAGGCCTTCACCTTGGGTGAAACCTCCCTAACGACGAAATCATCGAGGTTCCAGTAGTTTTCGACTACCGCAGTGTCGTTATCTGCGGTTCCGACGTTAGCCTTCCCCATACACCACTCCCGATGCGCGTGGCTTTCGTAGACCCGGTAACGGCTGAAGGTGCCATAATAGCCAATGAAGGGCTCTACGAAGAAAACGGGGCCGGGGGGCCCAGAGTAGCTTCCGGGAAAGGCGTCGGCCACCGGCTGCTGAACGCATCCCGAGGTCGTCAGAATGAAGTCGCCTTTTCTTACCCTTGAGCGAAGCGATTCGATACAACGTTGGTTGAAGAGCTGCCAGTAGGGTTGACCGGAATCCCAAAGGAGATCGTAGAGCTTCTGCGGATCGTGGGGGCCAAAATATGAGGCCCGCTCGGCCTCCGACATGACCTCGACGTTTTCGCAAGGGACGTCGGCGCCTTCGGGGGAGTAGAGAGTGACGGAGTGACCGCGGGGCACCATCATCTGGCAGAATTTTCTGACTTTTTGACTGTAGGCGCAGTGCACATATTCAGCGTTGATTTGAGTGTGGACCAGCCCCAATACATGAAATCTAAAGGGCATGATCGGACTCCAGGTACAACGCGACTTCCCGAGCTCGGCTTGGGTTATCCTTTAGTAAACCAATAGCCGTGTTGCAGTTTCGGCATAGAAGCCCGCGCGGCGACCCCGTAGCGTGATCATGGTCCGCAAAAACGCTATTCTCCTCGCGCCATCCAGTCGTCAGCTCCCGCGGGCATATTGCGCATTTACCACCTTGTAGTCTCCAGACAATATCGAACCTCTCGGGGGTCCAGCCATTTTTGCGCCATGTACGATGGCGGGCGAACAATTTCAATTTCTCCTTATTCGCACCCCTCCATCTTCGGTTGAGCTCCCTGACTTTATCGGGATTAGCCTTATGCCATAAGCGGCATCGACGGTTCTTCTCCTCCCTAATTTTGTCCGCGTTTGCGGCTAGATAAGCTTCGCGTTGCTTGCGTCGGGCCTCCCTCGCTATCCGGCGCGCCTCTTTAGCGATGGTCTCAGCCCTAGCGGTTACTTCGCGAGATTTGTCCGGGTTTAGCGCTCGCCATTTGGCGGTGCTCTCACGGCGCGACTCGCGTACGGCCGTTGGGTTATTAGCCCTAAATCTAGCTTCGTTGGCCTTCACGCGCTCTGGGTTCTTTTTCTTCCATTCGGAATTGCGGCGGCTAACGCACGGGCGACATTTGCCGCTACCGTTACGATCCGTTTCGATTTCACACCTTTTGCAGAACCTATTCATCGCAACACCCATGCCCTTCCGCTACACCCATACTCCCCATGAAGAGAAACGACCTCCCCTTTTTGGCCGGTCCACCTCTCGAGATCCGAAGCGCGGAGGCAATGAGGGTGGCCAGGGTGAGGCGGAATATCCACCCACTCAAAGATCTTCAATTTCCCCCGTGACGCCTCAAGTGCGTTGACGACGATCTTCTCGGGGCTCCGGCAATGCTGGAGGCAGTTGTAGATCAAAGCCAAATCGAAATTTGCCCCCGCATCAAGCTCAAGGTCTTCGCCTTCAATCTTTAGCCAGATGATGCCCGCCTGAGAGTAACGCATCAAAACCCAATCGGGGTAATCCCCGGGGTCAACGACAACACTCCGAGGCTTCAGGTTCTCTCCCTTTAGCAGCACGGAGCAAGGGCCTCCGCCGATGTCGATCACGCTTCGGCCACCGAAGTCATAATTGACCGGGCTCCGCCAAGTCACAACCTCGGGGACCCCCATGTAGCGCATGTAAAGCTGTTGCTTTACCTCTTCCCCATAGCTACGGGTACAATCGACCCAGAAGCTCATCTCGAAATCATCGGAATGATCCATCCCGACGTCGTAGCCCAAGGCCGAAGCTATTTCACGTCTCCGTAAGGTCTCCGGGCGGTGTTGGTTGCCCCTCATCCGGCAACACCGGCGGGGCATCGTTGATGGTGATCGGCAGAGGCCCAGGCGGGGGAATTTCGACCGCCGTCGACAGAAATAGGGCCCTCTCGAGTTGGCGTCGCTTCAACAAATCGGAAACTACTACCATCTCTCCATTGACCCGCGCGTGGCACCACTTGGGGAACTCATCGGCGGCGGTCAGGAAGGCACCGAGGTTGATGAAGTGGAGCATCGCGCTTGTGGCGAGAGCCCCGTTACCCGCATTGAATGTGAAGTCGACAAGCGCATCAAACTGGTTTTGATTGAGGTCGACCTTGACCATCGAGTTGATGGCGGATTCCGCAGAGGCGACGTCATGGCGAAGAAGATCCATGGCCTGCTCTTTGGTGACTGTCACCGGGTCGCCCATCTTGAGGACATGCCCAAACCCGATCGTCGGCACCCCCGCGATGTCCCGGTATACTGACGACCTATAGCCTTCTTGGCCCTCGATAAATTTCAACCCCGCGTCGGATGTTTTCATGATGGCTCTTCCCCCGGGGCCTCAAGGCAAGCCTTTACTCTCTCGAGGCATTCGTCGCAACAGATTTCCTTGAGGAAGTTGCCGAAGTCGTGCCCCACCTCGTCGAGGCAAACGTCGAGCTTCGCAATCAACACTGACTTGAGGTGGGGGCCAAGGGGAAGCTCGGCAATGAAGAGCCGTAGAGCCCGTTCGTTGGCGGAGAGGTCCTCTAGGGAGCTCATTTCTTGACCCAAGACAACCGCGGGTCTTCGCGAGCTTCGTCGGCAGCCAAGATCCATCGGGCCAACACGATCGCGTCTTCGGCCATGCTTCCGCTTTGACGGTCGATGACGCGGCGGGCGACTTTGACGAGATCCGAGAAAGTGTCAGCGCTTTGGGGGTAAGTCATCCCCACACCAAGACCCAACGCCACTCGACGCCTGACCCCCATGCGATTCCGAACGGAACACATCGCCATCGGTACATTGAGGGATCATCCCTCTCGGCCCCCACCGCGGCAAGTCTCCGCGGCGTCTCTAAGCCGTCTTCGGAGCCGCAAACGCCGTCGTTGTAATGAGCTGCGTAACGAGCAGAGCCGCGAGACCGATCCCAGCCGTAGCAAGAGCTGGGTTCCGGTACTGAGGCGAGGCGAGCCCAACCACGAGACCGCCGAGGACCTCTAAGCCGACAACGGCTGAGGCGCCCCCGATGATGCCCGTTGGAAGGTTCGCGGAGGTCATCCCGCTTGCCGAGCCAACGCCCCCGGCGACTCCACCGACGAGAACTCCGGCGCCGAGCCATTTCAGTGCGGTTGTAACCGGCCCTTTGCCGACAGGGTTGAGCCGGGCGATGCCACGGCGGGAACGACGTCTACGGGCGAGGGATCGGCTCATGGGTTCTCCAGCCTTGTGGTGGCGCTTTTTCAGCTCTTCTCGTTGGATCCGGTATGCAATCGCGGCAGCTTGATGGAAGTCGTAGCCCTCGCGACGGAGGCGGCGGATGTTTTCGCTCCGGGTTGCATCAGTAGTCCCACGAATGAGGGGCATCGGCTTCTGAGACTGAGTGTAGACTTGACAGAGGCGCAAGGCTAGTCTTAGCGACGATGCGTTGGGTTCTGGCTTGGGTCCTCATGGGGTCGATTGTTCAGCTCGGCGGGCGAATTTACCTTCGGGCTAGGTTCGGTGGTAGAGGGGCGGAAGTCGGCTTGAAAAGTATGGGGGTCACGTGGTGGGTGTCGCTCATCGCGATCCTACTTTGGCCGATTGATTTGGTGTTCCGATTCCTACCCCTATCGTTCATCAACCGCATTCCGGCCCTAAAAGTTGGCATCGAAGAGGCCGTCGCGGAGGTCGACGCTGACGCAAGTAAGAACTGCCCCGATTGTGGCGAGCCTTGGATGAGGCACGAAGACCATGGCCCTTGATGCCGCCTCCTACCCGGCTCTCTGGGCCATCACCGCCCAAACCGGCGTGCGGCCTGAGTGGGTCCTCCCGGTGCTCTACGCCGAGAGCGGGCTCAACCCCGCCATCCCAAACCAAGCAGGGGAGCCGTTCTACGGCCTGAACCAGATTTCAGCCGCTTGGCTCAAAAACATCGGGGTCACACCGGAGGACTACCTCACCTGGCCGGCCTCCCAGCAGCTCACCACTGTCGTCGGCCCTTACATCGCGAACCAGGTCAAAAACTATGGCCCCCTGAGGAGTGGGGTCAGGCTCTATCAGGCGAACTTTCTTCCGGCGACCCTCAACACCGCAAAGCATCTTACTGACGTCGTAACAGCGGCCCCCTCTCCCTATTACACCCACAACGCGGGGTTGGATCCAAAGGGGAAGGGCAACATTACGGTCCAGGATTTGGCCAACTTCGTCGCGCGAGCCGCGGCGACCCAAACGGTCAAGGATGCCATTGCCCAGGCCTACAGCATCGACGCTTCGGGGAGCAATCCCCACGGGCCCGAAACTGATCCGGTTTACGGAGAGGATTTTGGCTTCTACGACAAGCACCGCCCTTGGTTCATCGCTGGAGCAATCTTCCTCTCCAGTGCCGCCGTCGCCTACGGCCTAAGCATCGACGCTCCTAGACCTAGGAAACGACGGAGATGAAGCCGAAGGATAGAGCCCGAGTCAAACGTCTCGAGGCCCTCCAACCACTAACCCCATCTGGTGGCGGGGGCGGTGGGGTGACCCCCAACCCGTTTTGGCTACGCGTGGCTTGGTTCATTGACCCCCAGAATCGAACCGGCCTGGCCTCCGATAGCAACGACGGGGCTACCCCGACGACCCCAGTCCTGACCTGGAACAAAGGGGTCATCCAAAGGTATGGGACCAACTCACCAACGTTGGGGCAAGACACCACCTGGACCTTTCTAAGTGGCACCGCGCTCGCCGAAACCGATCCCATCATCTTCAGCCCGACCGCCACTAACGGCTCTCAACTGGTTTTCCAAGGGACCCTCGTTGCCGCCAACAAAATTGGATCTGGGATTCTCGCGGGGGTCATCGCGAAGGATTACGTAGCGGGGCAGCTCCTTACCGCTGATTTGGGAAGCGCAGGGCCGGTTGGGGTAAACCAGTTGGTGGTCAATACGACCGCTGGTAAATCCTCTGCCGCTTTTACCTTCGCCAACGTCGCCGGGACTACCTTCAACTTGAGCCAGGCGCTCACTCGGACGACCCTCCCCCTTAGCATCCCTACCTTCGTGGATACCTGGGCTAACGGTGACACCTTCGATGTTTATTTGTTGGATTCCATCGAGATGGCTCAGTTTACTCCGACGTTCGCCGATAGCGTAGCGAGAGCCTACATCCAACAGCTAGGGTTCGAGGCGAGCACTGCCGGCAGCCCCTTCTATTGGGGTAACGGAGTAGCGCTCCAAGAGTCGAGGATCGATCGGCGTGCGGCGATGTACCAGGGGGCCCCGGTAAGGAGCACCTACTGCGTCAACTGCGCCTTCACCGACATCTTCGGCATCAACGGAGGGGCAAGCCAAAACGCGGTGGCCCTCCTAGTCGATTCGGTTCCGACGACGCGCATCCTAGGTGGGTTTGCGGCGGTCACCATCAACGGCGCCGTCCTCGACGGGAATGTCATCCTCACGCCCGCGGGGGGCGGAGGAAGCGCTATCAACGGCTGCCTCCTAGGGACGGTCTACGTACAAGCCGGGCTCGTTGCTCAAGGGTCGAACACCTTCGGGGCATTCCTATTCGATGGGCCTCGCTTCTGGGGGCCCGCTCGATACGAGATCGAAGAGGGCCACACATTTTTGACGGCTTCTGCCGTTTCCATTTTTCTCAATACCATGTCGCCTAAGATTATTATTGGGGGTAGCAGCGGCTTTGCCTTCACCGCGACAAGGGCCAATCCTAGCGTCATCAACGGCAACGTTCCTATCACTCCGGCCACCATTGACGCCCAAGCCGATCCGGCGGGGGTGGGGATGTATGTTCCGGGCGTCGGGGGGCTAAGTAACACCGCATGAACAGCTTCTGGCTACAACCGAATTGGTTCATCGACCCGATCAACGGGAGCGATAGTAACGACGGGGCCTTCTCCTCGACGCCAGTAAAAACCTGGGCCGAGGTTGAGAGGCGCTACCAAACCCAAGCCCCAACGTTACCTCAAGACACTACCTTCACATTCCTCAACGGATCCCCAACTGACGGAAGCGACCCAATCGTTTTCAGGCCGACGATGGCCCGAGTAGCTCGAGTTACATTTGTGGGGACCCCAGAGATAGCCGCATCGGGGGTGTTAGCCGGTTTTACCCCGAAGGATTACATCGCTGGAAACCTTCAAACCGCGGATTTAGGGGGCCTAGGGTTTCCCGACGCTCTAGTCGTCAACATCACCAAGCCAAGTAAGGCATGGGCCTTCGCCGCCACTACCGGGGCATCCTTTAGTCTGAGCCAACCGATGGAGGCCTCAACAATTTCCTTGGCTGCGCCAAACATGATTGACACCTGGGCCGATGGCGATGCCTTTGAAATCCAATCGTTGATAGAGATTGATTTAGCCCTATTTGAGCCGTTGATGGCTGAAGGAAATAGCCGAGCGATCATCCAAAACCTAAGCCTTTTAGGTGGGGGGGCGTGCTACCTGGGGGATTCGGTCGCGCTGCTCGATTGCCGATGCGATCGAAGGCTAATCCTAGCTAGGCCAGCCTCGGCTCATTCGACGGTTTTCCTCAATTGCATCTTCACTGACTCCCTCGGTCTACAGGGGGGCTCCCCGTGCACTACCGGAATCGGCACCATGATCGTTGGGGTACCGGGGCCGAAGGTCTATGGGGGCTTCGGTGGATTCAGCGTCGCTGGAACTGTCTTCGATGGAAACTTCATCGTAGGTCCCTTCAATGGCTCATCTCCGGTCGGCAACGGATGCGTTTTTGGAACCGTATTCCTAAGCCGGCCGATGCTCGTGGGGGATCTCACCGCCATTACCCCCTTCGCGTATGGGGAGGCTCGATTGTGGGGCCCGGGACGGTTCGAAATAAGTGAAGGAAGGGTCTTCCTCCCCGGCGGTGAAAAGGCCGTCGATGTTTTGCTCCAAACCGGTGGCACCACCATTTCTTCGCGATCAACGGCCTGTAGCGTCAATCAAACCACCGGGGTTTTGACGACTAATATTCCGATTACCCCCGCGAACATCGATGCCAACGACGACCCAGTGGGGTATGGGCTGTTCCTACCGGGCCACGGGGCCATCAGCAACATCCTAGGGGCCTAAATGAAGCCGACAGACAGAGGAAGAGTCAAGCGCCTAGAAGCCTTAGAGCTTTTAGAGTCTGGAGGTGGGGGTGGGGGATTTACACCGCCGGCGGGGGCCGAGGGGGATCTGATCGTTTTTGACGCCGGTAGCTTCCATGGGGTCATCCCTCCTGGCCCTGTTGGATCTGTTCTAACCTCAACTGGACCTGCCTCGCTTCCAAGCTACCAATTCATCCAACGAACCCCGCTAGGGCCGGTTACTTTTATAGACCCATCCAACGTCAGTGGGGTAGCCTCCGATTCTAATACCGGGGCCACTAACAATAATATCCCAGCGGGGTCTGGGCCAATCCTTACTACAGCTCATCTCAATACTCTTCTATTCATGAAGAGGCTCCCTGCGGATCGGACCATAACCTATATGTCTGACGATGCAGCGGGGGCATCGCTTGATTTCTCGACGATCGACTTCAACGGCTTCAATTTGATCTTCCAGGGAACCCTAGTGGTATTGCATACCGGGGGGACCTTCAACGCGGGAACAGTTGCAATCAATCCCTTCGCGGCCGGCGGGGGCCAGCGACAGCTAGTTCACGTGAGCGACCTCGCGACGTTCGCCCCATTCGTTTTCAATTTCGGGAGCGGCGGCACCGCCCCCCACCCCACCAAGATCGTCGATACGACCGGGGGCAACGCCGGCACCGATGCGTGGATCGTGAGTGGTACCGCGACGGCTAGCGTCACCCGACCCATCTCCCCTGCGAATTTCATCTCGGAGTCTCTCTCTGGGCCAGCGGGGGTTTTCACGATCGGCGATAGCTACCAAATCGTTCGAGGGTCCCTCCTCACGATGGCTACGGCGACCGGCTACGTAAACACTAACAACAGCGGCACCGGCGGCCAACCGATATTCAACGACTTCGCTTTTACCGCCAGCTCTGGGGGTAATACGATAGCCGGCGCAGTCTACCAACGTTGCTCCTTCGAGAACTCAATCAGCATGAGCGGGGCGTTTTTGGACTGCTACTGTCCTTTTGGCGCGCTCATGCTCTCTTCTACCCCGGCGGCCCTCATTGTTCTTCAGGCAGGGCTCTTCGTGTCAACAGACACGGACGGGTGGGCCGGCCAGTTCATCCTATTCAACGACGTCTATTTCACCGGTTTGGGTCTAGTCGTCGGCCAGCAGATCGGTTACGCCAACGTCACCGTCGGCCAGGCGACCATCATCGGAGCTGGGACGTTACAGCTTCACGATAATACGTTCCTACCGACTGGGCCCCAAGGGGCCCTCACGTTTCTGGTAACGACCAACCTGGGGGCGCCCATTGCGCTCATAGGGTCTGAGGGCCCGGCGCTCATCTGGGGCAACGGAAACACCGGCCTCGGAATTGCAGTGGGCCCGGGGGCTGGCGGCGGGGTCAGCGCCTCGGTGGGGGCCATCCCGACAGTAACCGGAACGCTCGGCGACTTCGGCTTCATCGGTCAAAACGGCGGGGCGGTAGTGACCGTCGCACGGGCCTGGAATGAAGCGGTGGGTGCCTACACCGAAGCGGGGGGCGTCGCCACGAGAACGACGACGTGGGCCCACTTCGCGGCGGCGATTGGGGCCGGCGGATTTGGCTTCCAGGCCCACAATCCTGCCACCGAAGCCAGTCTCGTCGGGGTCTAGCCTTGGACCGCTTGTCAAGGTAAGCTTCGTCTCAAAGAGGTCTCGAGATGAGCAAGAAGGAAATTCCGGTCTACGCCTACCGAGGCATCCTCAATACCACCGGGGGAGGTGGAGGCGCTACTGGACCCGCCGGCCCCACTGGCCCTACCGGACCGGCTGGCTCCCCTGGGGGGGCGACAGGGCCGACGGGGGCGACCGGCGCCAACGGCCCGACCGGAGCCACCGGCCCCACGGGGGTAGGGGCGACCGGCGCTACCGGAGCTGGGGTGACGGGGGCCACCGGAGCGGGGGGCGCAACCGGGGCAACCGGACCGAGCGGTGGAGGGGCCCTCACTGCCTTCGGGGCCGACCTTGCTGGCTCAACCGCTACTAACCAATGGGTGGCTGGGGTAAGCGGAGGCGGGGGCCTAGGCGGAACCCTCCCCCTTCACGTAAACGCGCTCCAATTCGACGCAACCCAAGCCGCTCCGACCATCTCCCAGGCGACGACGGCGAACGCTACGGGGCAGAACCTCACCTTCCAACCACAAGCATCCTCTAATGCCAACGGGTCTCCGGGGAATGTAATCGATCGGATGAGCCTACCGACGGGGAGCGGCAACTTCCCGTTCTGGCAGCAATTCTACGGAACTAGCCTTGCGGCCCAGATCGGGCCGATGTCCAACTCCAACAGCCAGCACGCCCTCTGGCTGATGCCCTTGGATCTCGCTGTACCACTAGACAACACCAACTTCGTGCTCGCGTCTCAGGTGAGCGGCAACACCTGGATCAACTCTGGGTTCGGCTCGTTCATCTTCTTCGACGCTTCGCATGGAGCCCTGACAAGGGCTGTTTACGCACATGTCGACGGGTGGCAATTCTTTGCAGCGGCCCCAGGCACCACTCTCGGAGGCGGGCAAGGGGTCATCGGCCTCACCAACGCAACGACAAACCCGACGGTCGCGACTACAGGCGGCGGGGTCCTGTACGCGAGCGCCGGGGCCCTCTTCTGGTGGTCGACGGCTGGTGTCGCCCACATGATCGCGGCGGCATAAGGAGTCTCCGATGGCAATGCCTGCTGGTGCAGTGTCGCCCGTCGATGCGCGCCTGACCTCTACGATGACCCTAGGGGGGGTGACCGTCGTCGACGGCGGAAACTTCGACACCTGGAATACCGTTTGGCTCCAAGCAACAGCAGCCAACCAACCCTGGTACGACTCAATCAGTCTAGGAGGGGGCCCATGCGCAATGTTCGGCCGGCTCAGCGCAGCGGTCACCCAGACTAACTTCCTCACGAACATCGGCCTTGCGCTAGGCATTCCGTTCAGCATCGTCATTGTCTTCCGCTCTAACGGGCCTCAAGCGGCACTATGTGAGTTCTCCAGTAATGTCACCGCGAGCCGCGGGGTCTGCGTCGAGAACTCCTCAGGCTGGACCTCCCGCATCAATGGAACAGGGGGGCTGCAGCTGGCCGACAACGGCAACGGAGCCCTCTGGGGGATCGGAAATACGGTCCAGTACATCATCCTGACGTGCGACGGGACCACTACGACACTCTACGTCAACGGATCGACGGTTCCGTTCTCGGTGTCGGCCGTTGCGCCAGGGACCGGCGCGTTTACTGTCCAATCGACTATCGGGGCCCTCCATGCTGCTGTCGGATTGCCTCTAACGGGGGCCATCGGCTGCATCTACCCATACACACGGGTTCTATCCCTCTCGGAGCGGGCCCAGGTCGACGCCGACGTTAGGGCCTCGTGGCGGATCACGCCCCCCAACCAAACGCTTCGGTACCAAACCATCGGTGTCGGCGACAGCATCATGCTGGGGGCGGCTCTGAACGCCAACGCGAAAATCGCAGACTTCCTATCCTTCATGGGCGTTGCGGCTAACCAGCTAGGGTTCCGCTTCGGGACTCCGCTCAACCTAGGGGTCAGCGGAGCTCAACTTCCAGCGGTCCTCAGCACATGGAACACGACGGGGGCCCCTTCACTCGTCAACGGCCCCAACGTCGCGGTAGGCGAGGGGGGCATCAACGATCTCGGCGCGGGCGCGACCGTTGTGCAGATCAACACGCGCACCCAAGCCCTCTACACCGCGATGAGCTCAGCGATGAGCGCTAAAGCCGGCTTCGGGCCTCAATTCTGTGTCGTTACGACACTCTTCGGTCCGTCAGGGAACACACCAAACGCGCAGTTGATCAACGCCAACACTCGCGCCAACTTCGCTTCGTGGGGAGCGGCGGGGGTGACGATGGTCCTCTCTGACTTCGGCGCCGACGCAGTTCTTGTCGCAGCTAACACGAACTACACCCAAGACGGCACCCACCCGACCATCCCGGGGGATCAGCGCGCCGGCACCATCCTTGCCAACGCGCTCATCGCCGCCGCAGCCTAGCCGCTTTAGCCGCTTTTCGCAGCGAGCACCGCCTCACTGAATGGAGTGAGGTACGATGCAATGAGCGGTGAATAGTAAGCCGATGGGGATTCGACGATCATCTTGAGGGATCGGAAATCTTCGTCCTCAAGGCTGATGGAATCACCCGGGCCTTTGATCGTTAGGAACTTCTCGATCACTTTTGACCACCGTTGTTGTTTCACGAGGCTGCCACCTTCTTGCCCGGGGGGCCCAGACCGGATCGCCCTAGCGTCGTTGAGCCAACATTCGAGCGCGATGCGCTGAAACGTGAAGGTCTCAGGGGTCGTACCCCCGGCGCGTTTGATGGCCGCTGCGATGATGGGCGGAGGGTCGAGGATGACGTCGGGGGGGACAACGAAGGTGAACATATTTATCTCCTAACGGCTCGGAGCTCGAGGTTTTCCTTTTCCTCAATGGCTCCGTCTTTTTTGAGTTTCGCTAAAACCTTTGCCCCTTTTAGTGGCCCGTAGGCCCTCACGACCGAGGCTTGGCTCAGGTTAGTCCGGGGCCGTGGAACCAAATCAACGAGCTGCCCGTCGGGCCGGATTCCTGGGCCATTTTTATTTACCCAGGCCCTCATCTCTTCCCGGAGCTTCTCCCGTAGGTTGTCATAGAGAGCCGCCGCTTGATGCATCGCCCCCACCCTCTCCGCAGTCAAGTTTCCGCTTCCCCGCTTCAACTCAACGAGGGTGGTGGTCTGGGTTGGGCAGATGGTAAAGGCCGGGCAGAGGGGGCACCAGGGGCCGGGGCGGAGCCAATCAGATCCGACGTTGCCTATGGCTGACTTGAGTGCCTTCCGATGGGATTCCAGATCGGATGGGGTGAGGAGATCCGCATAAACCGTCGGCTGACCTTCGAGGGGGGCATGGAAGAAGGCCACTATGACCTGGTCGACCTGGTAAAGCTCCGCGAGGGCCAACGCGAGGGTTCGGAGCTGGCCGGATTCGGCGGGGGTCTGGGGTTGCCAGCCTTGGGCGACGTTCCAGCCGGATTTATGGTCAAGCACCAAGAGGCTTTTGACGCCGCTCTCATGTAAGGTAACCGAGACCACGTCGGCGGTGCCCGGGACCTCTCCCGGTTGCCTCCCCGGGTAATCGTGGTGCTCCCCCGGGCCATCCGGAAGGAAGCGGGCTTCATGGGTTCTGGGGTCAACCGCGACGGAAATCTCGGTCTCGACTCCGGCGGCGATAAAATCCAGCCCCCACATGTTGTCGCCGGAGAGCCACTTCGCGATGACGGGGGAGGCCTCGTAGATCCGACTCTCGAGCTCTTTTCGATCGACGGCCCACTTTTCAGCGATCCGCTTGGAGGTCGACTTGGACGGGAGGCATCCAGGTTTGATCCCCTCCATCACTTCATGGAAGGCGGAACCGAAGCGGGTTCGTTCGCCGACCGCCTCCCGCTTCAGGGTCTTGCCAAATGGAAAGGTGCAAGCGAAAAGCAGATCGACCTTCGAGGCGCTTGGAAGGAAGGTGAAGGTTTCAGACTTGGCTTCGACAATCTCCGCAGAAAGAGAAGTCGCAAGGTTCATGTTGTCGCAGGCGGGGCACCGGGGGCATTCACCGCAATCCCCCCTTGGCTCTTCATGCTTCAGGCAAACGTCTTCGTCTTGGGGCGAAGCGATGCCCTCCCAACAGTTGCCGCCCGCCCGATGCTTGAAGCCCCTAGGTTTTTTCACGGCGTCTCGCTCTCCACTCTCGAAGCTTCACCGCTTTCGGGCTAGTTGATAGCCCAATCGTTCCGCAAGCGCGAGTGAAGCAGATTGCAATGAGGGAGCCGGGCCTCACCTCGACGGGCCCCCTACATCGGGGGCATCTCATCAACCTCACCGGAGCGATGGGGGTTATCTTGTAGCTCACTCGGAGGGTCTTTTCCCACCGGCGGTTTAGGTCATCTTCACCGCGGAGGGAGAGGAAGTGGGCCCCCCAGTTGTCATGCCTCACTTCATCTTCGTCGCGGGGGGCTCGAGGGCTGTTCGCTTCGGCGAAAAGGGAAGCTACCCCATCGTGGAGATCGATCATCCATCCCCCTCGGACCGGAGGTAGGGCCTAGCCTCATAACTCCAGGTTGAGCATTCCTTCTGGAGCTTCAGCGCAACGGCTTCCGCCTCTTCTTTAGAGAGTATGCTGTCCCCGGAGTAGTCCAAGCCTTGCCACCAATACGAATCCGGCTCTGTTCGCCCTTTGCGGGGCTTATCTTGGGTGATCCATACACCCCAGTGGAGATCAATCATCGAAGCTTTTTGGCCCATGGCCTCGGCGGCGGCTTGGGCTTTCTCGAAGGTGGAGCTCTTCCCGTGGAGCTCCCAAGTGTCATCGGAGGGGGTCTCGAACGGCATAAGGTCCCAAAAATACTCGTTGCCGATATTGTGGATCTCGAGGACTAGAGGTCCGATTCGTTTCGATGCGCTCTTCACGTAGATCTCCCAACCGTTATAAACGATCATCGGCCGTAAGCCCTCAACTTCTTGATCCCATCCCCCGTGATGTCGACCACCGCTTCAACATGGCCGGGTATGATCCGGATCAATCTAGGCCGCATCTTGAAGAGGGGGTCGAGGTCTTCGTCGTTGAAGAGAAAAGCCTTCGTTGGCCCGTCATGCTCCAACACCTTGAGGATGTCGAGCTGGTATTCCGACAGCTCCTTTGTAGCAACCGCGGTCATATCTTCTCCAGGATCCAGTGGAGGAGGAAGAAAACGATGACCGCGATGATGATCCCGATCAGGATGAGGAGCCACCAAGGCCAAGCCGCTGGATTCATTTTTTTCCTCCTTCGATCACCCTCAACTTCAACTGACCCTTGGCCCGCTTCTTCATCTGCCTGATGTCCCAGCCGTCGGAAATCACGCTTGCTTTTTCCAAGGCTAGTTGCCTCATAAAAGCTGAAGGGGTCAACCCGATGGCCCGCGCTGCCTTCTTCACCAGCTCCGCCTCTTGCGGGTTCTTGAAGTGGGCGGAGATGACGACGGACTCGGGGAGCTTCATGGGGGGGCCGGCGAAGGGGGGCCTCACAATGGGGCCTTGGTGGCTTTGTTGACCGCCTTCATGTAGCTCAGAGCGTCGAGCTTCTCGAAGGTTTCGCACATCGGAACCGCGTGGATGACGAAGGGGGTCCCGTTAGGATCTGAGTCATCGGCACGGGCATAGCGCCCGCAGAAGGGGCAGGGAAACTCGACGAAGCCGAAATGGGTCATCGAGGAACCAACGGCGGTCTGGGGCGATGCCCTAGCCGAATTTGCCGGAGCGTCCACCAACGCGAGACGCGCCAAAAGGGCGTGTAGATCACGAGGAAGTAATGGAGCCGTCTTAGGAGGTGTTTCATTGAGGCTGGGGTTCCTCGGGCTCCGGTAGCGGAACCCCCGCGTAGGTCGCGTCAGGGCAAGGCTTCGGGTCGCTGGGATCGCATAGCGGGCAAGCGCGAGGCTTCGGGTAGCGCTTCTGGCGCCAAGGGTGATCGGGCTTCGGGTTTCCCATTGAATCCTACACCTAGCATCCCGGTTTCCGCCCGCAAAGTCTCCAACGCGTCTCAGTTAGCCTACAGCCCTTGCGTTAGGCCCCTGGAGGAGTAGCGTCATCCTTTCCGGGGGAAGCGGAAGAAAGGCGGCGACATGGACGACTTTGAAAAAGAGGAGCTGGAGGCTTTGAGGGCCCTCGAGACTAGGATCCGGGAGGACATCAAGGCGACGACGGCGAAGGTCGTAGCTATCCGAGCCCGACGACGTGGTTCTTGCTATCAAGGGCCCTTCGATCGAAACGGGGTCTGTCTTGCTTGCGGGAAGCGCAGAGCATGACCCCCAAAGGCCGCCGCCTCGAGTTCGACGGGGAGATGATCTACATCGCCGGCCCCGACGGGCTCCGGATCGAGCTCTTCAAATCCATCGCTTCTACCCCGCATGAGAAGGACCTCGCGGGAATTGTGGGCCGCATCATGGTCGAGGGGGTCGGGGGAAACCCGTATGCAATTCCGATAAGGATGCGATCATGAAATGGGTTGTGAAGGCTGGCGACTTGTACTTCTCGCCGGGAGTCCCGTGGTCTCCAAACCAAAAGGAGGCGTGGAAGTTCGTCCTCCCCGAGTTCCCTAGGCTACTAGCGATGGCGTTGGGCCGTCGTTTTAGGTCGAACATTCGCGTCGTGAGGCTAAAGCCCCGATGAGAGTTTTCGTTTGCGGCGCCTCCGGCAAGCGAATCCCACAAGCCCTAACCAAGCTCCATGATCTTTTCGGCATCACTGAGGTGATCCATGGGGCCTCACAAAGAAGATCCGGGGTTGACCTAGCCGCCTCTTCCTGGGTTGACATAAACAACATCCCTTACCGAATCCTTCAAGCTGATCGCATGGCGAATCATATTCCCGCAGCCAACCCCGACTTGATCCTGCTCGCGACAACGACCGGGAATAGCCACGCGGGGGTGAAGCGGTGGGCAAATCAATTGACCATCCCAGTCTGTATAGTGGCCCTTGATGGAATCCTCCACACATCCGGGAAGGGTTGGGGAAAGCTCCTTCGACGGTTCATTCGACGGGAAGTCACCGAAGTCAGATTGAGAAAGGTGGCGGGATGAAAACTTGGATCCTAAAGCTCGGCGACAAGTACATCGTTGGCTGGGAAGACGTCGGCAACCGGCGGACGGCCCTTACGAGTTTCAGGCAAAAGCGAGTCTGGAGATTCTTTGATAGGAGTAACGCCGTCAACAATGCTCGTTGCATCCCCAGGGCCCGAGTCGTCCGGCTTCGACCGAAAGCCAAAGCGAAGGCATGACCGCTCCGCGCAAAACCTCGGTTCCTCCGAAGGCCAACGGCAAGCCCCCGGCTAAGCCTCCGACAAACGGGCAAGAAGCTAAGACCGACCCCAAGAGACCTATCCAACCCCAGCCTCCGGCTCGGGCCTTCAACTTCGCAAGTGGCTCCCACGTCGAGCTTTCCCATGCGCTCCTCCAACAGCTCCAGTCGGTAGCCGATGGAAAGCTAAAGATCCCGGTCTATGACGAAGGGAGCCTCTATCGGTACAACCCAACCTCGGGGGTCTGGGAGAGAGTCGACGAGGTCAAAGCAGGGAAGATCATCCAAGGCTTTGATGGTGCCCAAGCAGGAAGGCAGCCCCTCAAGCTGAAGGAGTCGGATGTGAAGGGGGGCCTCGCCTGCGCGAGACGGGAAGCCTCGGTTGAAGGCTTCTTCTCATCGGCCCCCGCGGGCTTGGTCTTCAAAGATGCCCTGGTCTCCATCGCGCCTGACGGAGGGGTAACAAAGGCCCCTCATAGCTCCACCAATCGCGCCCGGTTCGCCTACGATTTCGATTACACCGAGGAGGAGCCCACTGAGTTTCTGGCCGCGATGCGGGGGATGTTTCAGCCCGACGAAGATGTGGAGGCCAAGATAAACCTCATCGGGGAATTTGCGGGGGCCTCTCTCTTAGGGGGAGCCACGAAACTTCAACGGTGGATCCTTCTCAAAGGTGGGGGGGATGACGGAAAGAGCACCCTCATCGACATGATCCGCGGGGCGATGCCGGCGGGCTCGACCTGCTCCATCAAGCCGGAGGACCTCGAGGACCAGTATTCACGCGCGGACCTCGCCGGGAAGCTCCTCAACACCGTCACCGAAGTGAAGCAACGCGACATCCTAGAGGCCGAAACGTTGAAGGCGGTCACTGCCGGTGACGAGATGCGGGGGCGCCGCATTCGAGAAGCCCCCATCGATTTCAAACCGAGGGCCGGTCATATCTTCGCAGCGAACGGCTACCCCAAGTTTTCCGATAGCTCTCATGGTTTTTGGCGACGCCCGATCGTCATCACCTTCAACCGTCGCTTCACGGGGGACCCGGCGAAGATCGTAGGGCTCGCCGAAGAGATCCTACGGAGGGAGCGGCCAGCGATCGTTTGCTGGCTCGTCAGGAACGGAGCGAAGGCTATCGCGAGGGGAAGCTACTTGGAGCCAAAGAGCCACGTCGCGGCGATCCAAGAGTGGAGAGGCGAGACGGATGCGGTGTTCGAGTTCATCGAGGAGTGCCTCGTAGTCTCGAAGAAAAAGACGCCATCGATCGTGAACGGTTGGAGCTCACCGCCAGATCTGTACCGAGCGTTCGTCGAATGGGCAGGGGAGACCGGCCACCGTGAGATGAGCTCAACCGCCTTCGGTCGACGCTTGACAGAGCTCGGCCACGCCGACCAAAAGGCTGGAAATGGGCAACGATACCGCCCACTTAGGGTACTAGCAAAGGGCGAAGTGAAGGCTTCGGATGGAACACTTGCGCGCAACTAGTCGTACGGCAGGTTACGGCATGTTTACGGCACCTTTGTTTTTCAACATGCCGTATGAAAGTTCCAATGAAATTGGTTGGTTGCATAACCGTACGGCATGTACGGCATGTTTTTCAGGGTTGGGAGTTATATAGCGATGGAAAGTGATCGAAAACCTACTGCTACTACTACCGAGAGCGTAAAACATGCCGTAGGTGCCGTACCGAAGGCTAACCGTATGGATCCCCTAGAGAAAAGGTACGGCATGTTGCCTGGAGAACCTGCCGTGAAGGTGCCGTCAACCCGCCGTAAGCCGATCGGGCTACGGAAGAGGTTTAGGATCCTCAGGAAGCATGGATTTCGTTGTTATTACTGCGGAAAATCGGCTAGGCACGCCGAGCTAGAGATCGACCATATCCTCGCCAGATCACGCGGGGGAACGGACGACGAGAAGAACCTCGTTCCCGCCTGCTTCAAGTGCAACCGCGGGAAGGCCGACGGCCCCTCCGTTGAGGCCGAAGAGCGTGAGAATTGCCCCGTGGCGCTCTTCATCGAGGCGTGTACCGTCCCGGGGCGAGAGGTCCCGACGGTGCTCTACGCCCGCTTTGTTGAATGGGTCGAGCTGGTCAAGCTCCAGCCGCTTTCCCAGACAGCTTTTGGGCGTCGGCTAACCGAGCTCGGCCACGTAGAGCAGCGGAGCTCTGGGGTCCGCTACCGCCCCCTGTCGCTCAGGCCCCGCGAGAGAAAACTCGCCCTCGTCCCACCGACGCCCCTTTACTTGAAGCGTTACTATTTTCACGGTGACATCTCCGAGAGCGACGCTAGTTTAGCTTTTTGCCACAAGTGCAACTTGTTCGAGCCGCGTTCTCATTTTACTCCTGAGCAGCATGCGGCCTTCTCGAACGATACTGACCTAGAGCGGCTCGAGTGGCAGCGGGTTCGCTTCCGGAATCGACCAAAAGATCGGCTGCGCGACTACGTTCGCCCGGCCGGTGCCCCAAACATTTTCGAAGAAGGAGACCCATCATGAACCGAATCATCCTCATCATCCTCGCCTTCACCCTCGGGTGTTTGGCCCCACGTTTCCCCCTCGCAAAGGCCGACGACGATGGCCCGAAGACCCGCGTTGTCGACTGCGTTGCGGGCGACACCGTCGGGAAGGCGCTCGCGAAATCAAAGCGAGGCGACACCGTTTTGGTCCAGGGAACCTGCAACGAAAACATTCTGCTCACCGCGCCGGAGGGGAATGGAGTCACCCTCGATGGAACCGGAGGCGGAACTATCAACGGGCCGGATGCCACCCTCAATGTTTTGGAACTCGACGGGGTTTCGGCTCTCTTGATCAAAAACCTCGCGGTGAGTGGGGGCAACGACGGGATCTCGATCAACGGGGGCTCCCGCATCGCCATCGACGGAGTTACAGTCAACAAAGCCGGGCGGCATGGGATCCACTTCCAGCGGGCCAGCACCGGCTTCGTGGTCAACGCCGTCGTGACGAACAACCCCGGCAACGGGGTGGTGGTGAACGAAAACTCCTACGTGCGGGTGGGCTTCACCGACGGGGTTGGGGCTTCCGAAGGCGCCACCGGCCCGTGTGTCGTTAGCTCCAATGGCGGCCATGGCATCCGCGTTCAGCGCAACTCCGCGGCCCGCATCTACGTCACTACGATCGACGGCAACACCAACGACGGGGTCCACGTCGAGAGCGATTCTTACGCCGAGGTGGCCTCCGATGAAATTGGGGCCAACGGGAAGAATGGGGTTTTTGCCTCTGAAAACAGCGTCGTTCATCTGGGTAACCCCACCGGCACCAAGACGGAAGACACCCCTAACACTTCGACGGCGGCTAATGGGGCCTTCGGCATCGCCGCTAGCTGGGGAGCCTACGCGCAAGGCCGGATCGGATCGCTGATCGGGGCCAGTGGAGCGGAAAGCTTCACCCACGGGGCGAACAACAACTTGATGTGAGAGCGGCGATGATCACCTGTAGACGTCAGGCAGAAAAGGAAGGCAATGAACAGGGGAAATGGTCCGCCGGGGCTTTTCCCCACGCGAGCCGTGCAGAGATCAAAGTTGCGGCCTTGGACGCCTCAGAAGGTCGGGGCCAGAGCGCGGGGGCCATCCCCGAGCGATGGCGGGAGGTCTTCAAGAAGGCCTTCTTCCGGGCTGCTTCTAGGAGCGTCTTCTCAAGGAAGAGAGAACAACGGCTCCAGGCCTCGATCGAGGAGATGATGCGATGAAACTGACATCTCTTCAAGCTGATCTCCTTCGGCGAAGGATCCTCTGCGACCGAGGGGAGGTCGACGACAAGTCAGGTGGCGGTCCGCTAGAAGAAGATGAGAAGGCCGCCATCCGAGACCTCGTCAATGCTGGGTTAGCGTATGCCGAACCGAGCCGACGGGGGCCAGGCAGCCCGAATGTCTACCCAACCCCCGCGGGCCGTAAGGCTCTCTGGGCTTACGATCTGATCACCAACAACTAGAGGCGGCGATGAACGACGAAGACAAGAAGATGATCGAAGAGGCAGAGAAATTGGATCGCGAGGCGACGCCGGGACTATGGGCTAGCGGGCTCAAAGCAGCCGACGCCGCTTTTGTGATTCGCGCCCGAGAGCTCCTTTCCGCCCTCGCGAAGCGGCTCCGGGAAGCTCTCGATCATACGGAGCTCGACAGATACCTAGACGTCGTCGAGGCCGACGCAGAGGCCCTTAGCCTTGCTTCCTCTGCCGGCTTCGAGACCGCCCGCCGCGAGGCCATCGAAGCCATCCAAAATCTTCCGGCGTGGCCGGTCGTCAACGCGGAGGCGGAGAGGCGAAAGGAGGTCGATCGGATCAAGGCGGCCTACTCGGTGAAGGAGGTCGAAGACATCAGTGAGTACATCGAGCGGGTGGCGGAGGCAGAGGAAGGAGGCTCACCGGGGGCCTCCCCCTTCCCGCCCTCCTCCCATGCCCTCAAGCCCCAGCTCGCGGCCGGCGTAGGGGCAGGCCTCGGCAAGGCTAACGTAGGAGCGACGATGATGAGCGCCGCCGTCGGATACTCTCAAGAAGAGATCGATCTTGCCTACGCCGCCGCGAAAGCAGAGGGCAACCCGGTGTTTTGCGAGCACGCAAACGAGGTTCCTTCGACATGCCCATGCGAGGCCAGGTGCTATTGCAAAAGCCACACGTGTCGATGGGGTTCGCCAAGGGCACCGCCTCCTAAAGACCTTCCTGAGATGACCGCCGAGCAACGAGTGGAACAAAGGATCGAACAGGCTTTCAACCGTCTCCTACCCTCGCCCCACCTGGAGGTATGCCACCGCGTCGCCGAGGCGCAGTGTTACAAGGAGGCCTTCGAGGAAGTGCTCGAGGATCTTAGAACCGCAGTGAAGGCCCTTCAGATCATCGAAGGTAACGGAACCCTCGGGAGCTCCCGTATAGCTTTCGATGCCAACCTCGCCATCAAAACGAAGGGGCTGCTCCCCGCGTTCCAAGGGCCCTACTGGCGGTCCCCTTGACTCCCCGAGACACTAATGAGACACTTCCCTTGGAAACGCACCCGGTCTTCTTTCCCCGGAACCGGAGTCGTGCTCAGCAACGGGTCTCCTGCCTCGCCGCCGGGGACCTGTTGCGCTTGCTTGGGGCGGATGCTAGAGCAGACCTCATGATGAGGCACGGCTACTTCCTCCCAAAGCGAGGCCTCTTCGGCGACGAAGCCTTCGCATCTGAGGCTCAAGCCCTCTGGGGTTCGAGCATCACTGGAGGCTTCACCGACTGCGGACGCTACGACGGAGCCTCCGTCTTCCAAAGGGATGACTGGAGCATCGTTCGGCGTTTGGTGGTGCAGGACTATTTCTCCGAGGAGCTTCGGGTTAGGGCGGTTGATCTATGAAGCCCAAACCGCTTCGGGCCACCCTCCAACAGATGGATCTAGTCCTCCCTTGCCCCGCTAGGGGATGCGGCGCGAAGGCCGACCAAGCGTGCGCTAGGGGCGTCACCCACTTTGCCCGGCGACTCCAATGGCTCCTCAAGACGGTCCACGCGCGTGCTAAGGGGGAGCTAGTCGTTCGATGACCGCCAACGTTCCCGACAAGCCCGTCATCTGGAAAGCGGTTTACAAAGACAAGACCCGGCTCATCAAGGCTCGGCTCTGGTTCGACGCGTGCCGAAAGGCCGCCATCAAGTTCCAGTGCCACCCTGACGAGCTCACCGTGGAGAGGCTCTAAAAAACATGTTTGGCCCCTGGTCAACGAAACAAGCCGAGCCAGTTGTCTCCAACCGAAAGCCGGGCGACGCGATGATCGCATGCATCAGAAGCCATGGCGATCGGACCTTCTGCGGCCGGAACAAAGAGGCGACCGAGTGGGTCTTCGAGCATCCGGGCCATGCGGTCAACAACTACGACTTGGAGACCAACAAGATCCCGCTCGGGGGGTTGAGGGCTTGCGGGGCTTGCGTCGTGAACGTGAGGGCGGAGTGGAAGAAGGATGCGGAGGAGAGGGCGAAGTGACTAACCTTAGTGGCTGGTCGATCCGTCTACTCGAAGGGCTAAACGACCGTGAGTTGGCCGTCCTAGCGAAGCGGTTCGAGGACGATCCGGTGGTCGTCAAGAAGATCGAAGGAATCCTTCTAGCGAGACGCTCAAGAGACTTGCCGCCGCGTTGATCTAGCTTTACGCTCTCAATCTTCCGAGGCCGCCTAATGCCGCTCTCGGATGCACTACACCAACGACTTCACCAACGAAAGGATCCGCCTGATGCCGATCCCGGCTTCTTCCCTCACCTCCGAGCAATTCCTACGGATGCTCTGGCTCGCGTGGCCCAAGAAGGGCTCCACCACCCACGCAGTCGCGACTTCCCCCGGCCCAGTTAGGGTTCTCCTTTGCGAGAAGACTGACTCTGCCTTGAATGGCGCTCGTCGAGAAACGAAGGGGTTCGACTTCGAGCGCGTCGGAGGCTTCGACTCGATGACCAAATACATTATCGAAGCCAAGCGCGATGCGAAAGAGAAGAAGATCAAGACGGTGGTAGTCGACCCCTTGAACTTTTTCGCCGACTCCCTCATGGAGGAATGCCTTCACCAAAGCAAATCCGAGAAGGGCAACGAAGATGGCCGCAAGGCCCACCCGGAGTTCACCCGCAGGATCAAACACATCGTCAACCTTCTCCAGACCATCCCCGCGCATCTCATCGTGGTCAACCACTACATGGAGGTCGGTGGCGACGAGGCGGGCGACAAACCCAAGAGTGGGCCTGGGATCGTTCCACTGATGCCCAACATGGCCTCGCGGAGTGCGGTCGCGGCGATGTTCCATGATATCGTTTGGTTCGATGTGGCCCCCAAGGATTCCGCCGGGGGCAGCCACAACAACCGGGTCTTCTTCACCTCGTCGGATGGGGTCTGGGGCCCAGGATGCCGTTCGTTGAGTAAAACTGGGGTGATGCCGGCTCACATCGGGCAATTCATCGAGGCGATGTCGGAGGGGAAGGTCAACGGGGCTTCGGTGAGGAAGCAAACGACGGCGGCGAAGGCCCAACAACCGATGGTGAGGCGATGAGGCGCACCGACTGGGCCGATCGTGAAGCTGAGCGCCTCTTCGACATGGTCCGAGACTGCGTCGACGATCAAAAAGTCATCGATGCCATCTCCGACTCCCTCCGCAAGGCCGCCGGAGTTACGCGAGAGGGGCTTCTCGAACGTGGTGGAGGTGAGAACTAATGGCGCCTATCGCCGACCACTTTCGTGACTTCCTCCAGGCCCTCATCAACGATGGCTACAGCCCGAGCGGGGTTTCTCTAGCGGTCGCCAGTGAAGGTGAAGAGCTCATTCTACTCAATCTGATCCATCCTAGCCTCGGCGATGACTTCGAGAAGATCCTTATGCTCGACATCATCGAGACCGCCACGAATAGAATCATGGCTATCGAATCTCAAAAAAGCTCCGAGTTGGATTAGAACCCCATCTCCGAGACACCAACGACAACACAACACCAAGAAAGCAAGTACCGACAATGGCAACCGATACGCAAAACCACGCCGGCAAGGGCTCCTACGGCGGACAATCCTTCGAACCCATCAACTACGACGTCGACACGATGGAGCCCGACGTCTACCCCGGCGCCTACCGGGCGAAGTGCACCAAGGCGGAAGCGAAGGCG
>Ga0210409_10001189_pt1 | contig 35276 bp, 50 predicted proteins | sample IncBWH17MmetaG_FD_161649 | JGI IMG/M metagenome (GOLD analysis project Ga0210409, IMG submission 161649) | Forest soil microbial communities from Barre Woods Harvard Forest LTER site, Petersham, Massachusetts, United States - Inc-BW-H-17-M | ecosystem: Environmental > Terrestrial > Soil >... | reverse complement strand
GTGATGGCCAAGCCGCCTTTGAGCATGTCTTCCCCTGCGGATCCGCCCAGCATCCGCCCGATGAAGCCCATACCCAACGCTGCCGCTCCCGAAGCCGCCACGCCCGCCCAGCCGGTGCTGAACGACGGCGCGATCATGCCAGGAAGCGCAGCGGAGCCTACAGCGCCCGCGGCAACGAATGCCGCTTCTTTCACCAGCCCGCCGGAAATGCCGAACGGATTGTGCCGGTGATGATGCTTTCTGTGATAAGCCATGTTTCACCCCCTTTCCTATCTTCGTTCGCGTGCCTCTTGCGGAGGCAACGCGTTCTGTGCTACACCCGCAAATGAAAAAGGCGTGCTTGCTCCCCTCGAAGGTTGCATGGCCCGTTCTTTTTCACCTGGGGTGGAGAGGGATGACGCCCAAACCACCCCAAACTTTTTCGCCCCTTACCGTGGCGGCCAGGTCACTCCCGATTGCGCTTGCGTGGCTTGCTGATTGAACGTCTGAATCGCGTCGCGGGTAAAATTCAGGCAGCGCCCCCAATGCTCCACGATGGTTTCCGAGCCGACGTTTTTCAGAACGTCTTCAAGAGTGCCGCCCCACGGCCAGATGTGCAGCACTTCCACGCCGTCGATGGCGGTCTGCACGTTCTGTTGCTGCTGCATGGTGGTGGTGGGCAGCGAACGCAGCCCGCGCAGCAGCGAAGTCTTTAGCTGGCTCCAGATCTGCATGATCTGCAGCACCGCGTTGCGGTTGGTCAGATTGTTCCCGTTGCACAGCGTGACCAGTTGATTCAGGTATTCGTTCATGCTTTTTCCCCTTTGCGTCCCGCGCCCAGTAATCCCTTGATTTTCTTTTTCGCTTTCTTCCCTGCCGATGTTGCGCGCTCGAGCAGGTTTAGCCGGCGTTCTTCGATTTCCAGGGAACGATCCTTCTTCTTGCGCTCGGCCATCAGATCGCAGACGATGCGGACATCCTCTTGCGCGGAAGCCACGCACGTCGCCCAATGCCTCAATATGAAATCGCGGCCCACATCGGCCACCACGTTTTCCAGCATCCCGGACCACGGCCAGAAATTCAGCTTCTCGATCCGTTTGTAAACCGGATGGCCGTGTAGTTCCTTCACTTCCAATTGCCGGAGCAAGGTTTGCTTGAGCGTTTGCCCAAGGTTGATCAGCTCGAGGACTTTCTCGCGGTCCTCAACCGTTTCTTTCACTGCCAAGGCGGTGATGGCGTCCAAGGTTTCCATTCTCATTGCCCGGCTTCGAAGGCGCCGCTGGCGAAATAGGCTTCCAGGTTGCCGTAGCGGTCCATAGGATCGGGATTCACTAGCAGCGAAGCATGCAGCCTGGTGGCGGGATCGGTAACGCACCGGATCCTGCCGAATCCGCCTTTTTTTGGATCCGCCGAACCCACCATCACGCACAGTTCCGTGAGCGGCTGGAAGATCAGAAAGAATTTGCCGGTGTGGCGTTCATAGATGCGCCCGCAAGCGCGATCTTCGAGTTTCTGCTCGACGCGCGGGGCAGTGGTTCCACCCTTGGCGGGCGTCCACAGCGGATCGGGAATCTTGGGCAGTGCCGCCAAGCCGCGGGGCAGCAGCAAATCGTTTTTATCGCGACTGATGGCCAGCAGCGAACCGTTTTTGTGCGAAAGCCATTCCAGCGTGAGCAACGCCCAGTTGGTGGCTTGCCAATCGGAAAAGGGCGCATCGAAATTGGCGGTGCCGGTCATCTGCGCGGATTCGCGGTGCATGCGCTCCTGCTGGGGGTTCTGCCAGCGCGGTTTGGACTGGCTGATCCCTTTGGTGGGGAGCTGGCGCTCGATCACGATGGTGGTGAGCGTGGCGAATTTCACGTATTCGCGGTCATGGATGCGCTGCCGCTGAATGCGCAGCTTGTCCGTCAAAGTGAACGTGCTCCGCGTAAGGACCGTCGCGCTGCGATTCGGTGCTGTTACCGCTGTGGCCATTCTCTCCCCTGTAGTGGCGGACTTTTAAGTCCGTCAGAAAATCAGTTATGAATCCACGGCCCTTCGATGCGGTAATTTCCGCCTTCGTAGAGCAGCCGTTTGTTGCGTGTGTCAAACAAAACCGTGGGCAGCGCGCCATCTTCTTCGCCGTGTTTGTGGCGCCACTCTTCGGTATCTTCATCGCCGATGTGGTGCTTGATGCCCCAGTAGTGGATCTCGCGCGCCTGGCCAAGTTTTACGATGCCCACGCCGGAGGCGTCGTCATCGATGAAAGCGTCAAGGCACGCGGTCATATCCTGCCCGCCGTCGACGAAATACATTTGCTTGCCGCTGGAATCGCTGACGATGATGGGCCGCGAATCCTCCGGGAAAGTGATCTTCTGCACCTGGCCGCCCTTGGCCGGCTTGATCAGCAGGCGCATCAGCTTGGCCAGGTAGGCGTAGCGGCCGCGCGGGATGTGCGGCTCGTTGTAGACATCCAGCCACTTCACTTCGCTGCCGGTAAAGTCTTCGGTGATCTCTTCCACCGGCGGATTGTCGCCATGCACCACTTCCACCGTCGGATTTATGCCAGGCCATAGCCGCCCACCTGCCCGCGACACTCTCCGCTTGAATTCCTGCCGATCCGCATCTCCTACGCTGTAACGCGTCAGCGTTTGCGCTATCGCATCGCTGTGGTTCATTCCACCAGAGCGAAGATCCTGATAGATCTCAATCAAATGTTTAACTGTGCTTTCACTGGCCGGATTCGCCCCCATCACCAGCAGCTCCGCCGGATTCTGGCGGTCAACCACTCGGTATCCTTGTGATCTTGCGTATCGTTCTGCCCGCGCACGCGATGTTGCACCAATTTCGCGATCTCCCATTTTAAGTACGTAATACGGGGGATCCTTTTGTGTCTGTGTGATTGTGGCAACCGGTTTTGACAAATCTGCTGTAAATTGCGGATTTCTGCTGCCGCCCTTCGCTCGAGCGATGGCTTCTTTGAGGCTGCGGACGGCCGCTGCTTTCGTCTCGCCGGTCCCCACCATATTTCCGTACTTCGATAGATACTTGTGGGCCATGTACTTCTGAATCGACGAATCGAAGACTACCCGGCGCGGATTCCTCCCGCTCGCGCTGCGGATTTGTGCGGCGCGGTCGCGGGCTTCGCGTTGTTTTTGCAGCACGCCGGCATCGCGCGGATTGATTCCGCTGGCTTCGGCTAAGCGCTGAATCTGCGGCCAGCTTTGCGAAGGCAATTCCGTCAACACCTCCGGATGCCGCCGCACGTACGCACGGATCAATTTGCCCACTTTGCGCCGGTCCCCGGCGAAGACGGACTGCTGCAGCCACGTCCGCAGGTGCTTTTTCGTGAACGCATCCATGTTCCGGCGGTGTTTCATGTGGCATTCACCGCGGCGGGATTGGTGACTTCGATGTAGTCGTGCGGTTGGTGGCCGGCGATGGCTTTGGCCCAGCCTACGCGCAGCACTTTCCACGCCAGCGATTCCGCGCCGTCGCGCTCTTCCGGCGTCAGCTCGCCAAATTCGAGTTCCAGCGTGTCGCAGATATCCGAGAATTCCTCCCACGTTTCCGGTGGGCGATGCTCCGGATTTTGCGCGTCCTTTGAATGGTCAGCGACGTAGGCTTTGCTGTTTGCGATAGCATCGATGATGGTGAAGCAAAAAGCGTACGTGCGTTCCTGGTCGCGGTGGATGAACTTGGAGAAATCGACTTGCGGCTGCGCGGTGGGCTCCGTGGTTTCCTTCATGCGATGGCTGTGCCCCAGCTCGAGCGAACGAACCGGCTTGCCGGCGTTCCAATCGGCGAGCGCCTGCAGCACATCGGATTTGATCTTTGCGGCCATTTTTTTATTCTGACGGGCTTAAAAGCCCGCCACTACAAAACCCTTCCCTAGTAAATTTTTACGCCATCGCCTTTCGTTGGCGCGGCAGCTTTTTCCTCGAGCAGCACCACGTCGTTGACGTGGGCGGTTTCCGCGCGGCCATCCGTGCCGTCCACTTCCACGTCGACACAGGGGACGCCGGCGGAATGGAAGGCCACGATCTTGCCGCGCAGCTCCACGGATTTGTTGTTCATGCGCAGGAACTTCACGCGATCGCCCAGCGCCAGGCGGTCTTTCTTCTGCTTGTTGTCGCCAAAGGTGACATCATCCACGTGTGCGGTTTCGATTCCGCCGGTGCCATCCACTTCCACGTCCACGCACTGCGCGGGATCATCGTGGATCTTCACGATTTTGCCGGACAGCTCGACAGCTTTATTGTTCATCCGGCGAAAGTGGATGCTATCGCCCAGGTGCAGATCGCTCTTCTTCATTGCTTTTTCCCTTTCGCGCGCTTTTTCTGGTACGCCTTTCCCGCACGCCGAGTCTGGCGAACGGGACCATTCTCCGTTGATCAGATAGCCGTGCCATCCACAGGGAAACCGTACACTTGCTGGACCGATCGATAGCGTTGATCGATTAAAAGTGAACGGCGGAATCGGCAGTCCCGCTGAGTATCCGCAATCAGGACACGATACTTCGAGGGCCACGCGATACTTGGCGACTTCTCCAGCCTCTTCAGCGATTCCGCCTTTGACATCGATTGATCCATAACTCGCTTTCATTTACCGGCGGCGGCCGCCGAAGAGTCCCTGGCTGATCGGGCCGATGGCGATCAAGCCGGCGGCGCCGATGGCCAGCCACTTGGCATTGGCCATCAGCCATTGTTCCGTGGCGCCTGGCTGCGCGGGCTGCGCTGCGGTGGTTTGCAGTGTCTTCAGGATCGCGGCGGCGGTTACGGTATCGCCTTTGGCTTGCGCGGCGGCCAATGCCGTAAGCAGATTCTGATTGGTGGCGCTGGTCGACGTCGCGGCGGTCTGCTGAGACTGCGCGGCGATCGCCTGCACGTTGATCGATGCTTTCCACGTCTGGAACGCCTGATACGCGAGGAACGCGGTGATCAGAAACGCCGCCGAACCGGCAACGAACCACACCAGCGGGGCGATGCCAAGTCCGGAAAGACCGCTCGGCGTGGTGCCGCCGAACAGGTTCCAGTAATAAATAAATTTCGTGGCGATGTTGCTGTAGTTGTTGCGCTGCGCGATGGTGTCTCGCCCGATCGCCATAGCCACCGCGGGATTGGCCGCCACTTGCGCTTCGATGGACTTCAGATCGTTGTTCCAGCTTTGCAGCGTGCCCGCAAAGCTGCCCCAGGTGCTCTGGTCCGTGGGATCGAAGCCCAGCACGTCCTGCAGGCTCATGGAGCCATCGAGCACGGCTTGCGCTTCGCCTGGCGTGATCTGTCCGGAAGATTGCAGCTCCTGCACCGCGGCGGCAAAGTCGCTGGCCGCATCGCCAAGCGTGGCCAGGCCACTAAGCCCCGCAGCGTGATGCTGATCGCTGTAGAGTTCCCAGGGATCGAACGGGCGATTCATTTCGTAATCGCCCATGTCACCAAGGCCATGCAGATGCCAGGCTTGCGGCTTGAATGGATGATTCTGCCCGAGGCCAGACAAATTGGCGGCGCCGCCCGGATTGGTGAGGTAGTACGGCCGGAAGCCGATCTTGGCCGACGTGTCTGCATACATGTAAGCCATCAGCGCTTACCCCCCATGGCCAGTGCGAGCAGCAGCCCGCCGCCGATCACCGCGATATTCGGGATGCCCGGAAAAATGGTGGATTGCGTGAGCGCGGCCGGCAAAATCGAAGCGGTGGTGCCGGGCGGGCGCACGGCTACGCGCGGCGATGGCGAATAGACCGGACCTACGGCGGTTTTGGCCAGCGCACCGGCGGCGTTGATGGCTTGCGCCGCGGCGGAAGCGGCTTGCGCGGGAGTGATCAGTCCGGTGGCGACGGCGCCGGCGTAAAGATTGGCGATGTCCTGCGTGTTCTGCGGCAGACTCGCTGGAGCCACCAGCGGGCCAGTGGGATCGAAGATGCTCGGCTGCAAACCCAGATCCGCGCCGCTGGGCGAAAGCAGAACGGGCGAATTGGATGGACCGAAATCCGGCGGCAGCAGAACGTTGCCGGGATCGTACATCGTGGGATCCGCGGAAATCGAATCGTCCTGGCCCAGTCCGCTCAAGCCGGGCGGAAAGCCCTGCATGTACAGCGGCACGCCGGAATCGCCCACAGTGTGCGGATGGTAGCCGGCGATCATATTTGCACCATCATCGGCGGTGCCTCGCGCTGCCGCCGCCGAGCATGCTGGCCAACAGCACACCGCCGCCGAGGACCATCCAATTCGGCACGGCGGAGAAAATGGAATTTTGCTCGAGCCAGGAGAGTGCGCCGCTGGCCCCTGTTGAAATAGCGCTCGAAAGCGAAGCCGTGAGCTGGCCGGTAGCGGGATTCTGCGCCACCGCCGAACCGGGAATGATCTGCCCGGTGGAAACGTTCAGGAAATTGCCGCTGCCATCGTTGAGCGGAACCGCTTGATTGGTATTCACCACCGGAGCCGGTGCCGGCGAAACCGGCGGCGCAAGCACTACCGGCACGCTGGGCGATGGCGGAAGCGGTGCAGGAGTTGCCGGCGGCTGATTCACCACGCTGGTAGCGCCCGTCGACGGCGGAGGCGGCGGCGCGAAGGGATGAACCGCCGGTGCGTCCGGTACCAGATTATAAAAAGTGCAGCCAAAGCTATCTACGCCGGCATATTCCCAGTGCTGACCGTTGGGCGCCACGCTGGGAGTGGTACAAATATTCGGGCGCGATGGCACTGGCGCGGGGGCAGGCGTTGGCGCTGTTGCCGTCGCGGATCCCGCAGTTTGGAACGGGCCGCGGATGATCGGGCCGACGGAGCCGGGATCGTAGATTCCTCCGTCAATCAGCCGCGGCAGCATCACGCCGAGTCCATGCAGGCCGAAGCGCGAAAGAAATGCGTCTTCATCGCTCTCCACAAAATCCGCCGGGAAAGAACCGGGCGCAACGGAGGTGCCGGCATGGCGCTGCGTCTGAAAACTGCGGTAGGTATGCGCGGAACCGGCAGCGTTGGGCCGCGGCGGAACTTCTCCGGAGCTGCGATAGACGCCGCGAGGATTGCGCGGAGTGGCGTGCACCAGGTCGTGCGAAGACATGCCGTCTTCGCGATCCTGTTCGTATTGATCCTGCGGCGGGATGTCCGTGCCGGCCGCTTGCGTGTGCGTGAATCCTTTGTAGTGTCCGCCGGCAGGCCCGCCAGGAACGCTGAGCCGCCAGCCCGGATACGCAAACGCTGGAACGGGTTGATATGCGCCGATCATTCTGCTTCCCCTGCCGGGACCGCCTGCTGCCAGCGACCCTTCCATGCGAATCGGTGGTAATCTCCCACCGGCGGTAGTGGGTATGGGAATGATGGCGGTGGATATGGGATAACGCACCACGGCGGAGGCGGAGCAACTGCCGGATTTTCTTTCACCAATAAAACAGTCGGTGCGGCAACCGTCGCACCAAACAACATCTCGAAAAACTTCCGGCGGTTCATCGGCGGCCACCGAAGGCGAGTAGTGCGCCGAAGCCGATCGCCAGCCACAATCCCCAGTTGCTCGAAGCAGTCAGCGAAAGATTCGGCTGCAGCGCGGGATTCACGTAGCCGGCGGGAACGCCGTAGGGCGAATACTGCGTCTGGAACGAAGCCCAGGGGCCGGACGAACTGAAATCGAAGGGACTGGCCGGCTGGCCTTGCGCCGCGCGAATAATATTCGCGGTGCCTTGCTCGATCGTGGCGATGGTGGAGGAAGTGCTATCGTCGCCCATGCCGCTCATGCGCTTTACCGGGCCGTACGCGCCCATCCCGCTGACGTGCGAATGGTACCGCGGATAATTACCCAACCCACGCAGGTCGCCTTGTGAGGTGTCCGTCAGCGACCACCAGCGCGCCCGCGTGAACGCCGGCGGTGCCACGCCAAACTGCGAATCGTAGCGCGCGGGATCCAACGGAATCCACTCGCCGTTGATCTGCGCTTCCACATAGACGTGGGAAAATTCATCGCCGCCCGCAGCCACGGTCATCAGCCGCGCGGGATAGCCCACCGCCATCAGCAGCGTGCCCAGCAGCATGCTGATGTCGTCACAATCGCCGGCGCGAATCTTGAGCAGCTCGGCCGGCGGATACAGTTTTTCCTTGTTGACGGGATCCTTGGTGAAGCGGATGTTGCGCCGCACATATTCGTAGAGCGCATTCGCTTCCGCCAGGTCATCAAACGCCGGAACGCCGCGGACGATATCCGTGGCCAAGCGAATGATGGAAGGATCGCGCAGCCCTTCGTCCACCAAGGCGCGCATTTCGTTGATGGTCTGTTCGACGCCAGCATCGCCGCTGAGCAGCGGTTCTCTTGAATAAAGCGTTGGCGGAAACGCGATGGGCATCTAGTGGACCGAAAATTTGGTGGGATGGTTCGCGTGCCATTGCAGCTTTGCTGCGCTGGCGTCGTCCGCCCGATCCCACCGGAAGTGCGATCGACAGATCGCGTGCGGACGGCGCTAACTGTGTTCTTTGCGCATCGATTGTGTCAAGAAGTGTGGTGCGGCACCCACAGTGCTGAGCCTCCTGCACCACAGTGCACAGGCTCGCACCATGCTTGACAGCCCTTCAGGTGGGCGATAAAGTGCCTGCGAAGGGCATTCGGAAGGCTCATCGCGTGGCTTTTCTTGCTCTTACAGGTAAAATTCGTGTCCAATGGTCCGCAAGTAGCTCCCGCAGCGACCGAAACCGTAATTCGCAAGCGCACCCTCACGGCAGCCGAAGCCGCTCCATTGCCAACCGGCAACGCCATGCCGGATTTTTGGGACTACATCGAATCGCTCACTCCATCACAATGGTCCGATCACGTGGTTTATGTGTACCGCGAAGATCCCAAGGATTCGAACTACAGCAGCGAACCGAGCTACGTTGACAAATTTGCCGGCAGCATCGAGATTTCGCCTGGCGTGATCGTTCCCACGTTCGAACGCGAGTCCATCGAATACGCGATCAAAGAAAAACACGGCGGCAAAGCGTTCCGGTTGATTTGCAAAAAGGGACCGTCGCGTGTGGCCATCGGAAAGTGCGTGAACGGAGCGCCGCCGAAGTATCCGGAGTTCAACACCCGCGCGCATCCACTGCCGAACGCCAGCGCGACGGATGCCAGCGTAGCGTCGAAAGCGATCGATGTGATGGCCAATCAGCAGCCGGACGCGATGCGCCTGGCAATGGAAGTGTTGCGCAGCGCTTCGGATATCGTGATGCGGCAACCGCAGCCGCAGGCTACTCCGCCGCGGCAATCTCTTGATGACGAGATGGACCGCGAATTGCGGCGCGCCATGATCCAGAAATTTTTGGCACCGCCACCGCCACCGCCACCACCGGTGGACCCGGTAGAAAGTTTTTTGCGCATCAAGCAAGCGCTTGACGGTGGAGGTAATGGAGGCGGGAGCGCAAACACTCTAGTGGAAAAAGTTCTCAGCGCCGCCGTAGACAAGATTCTGAATCCGGCACCGCCGGTCACTGGGCGCACCACGCTGCTGGATCTGGGCCGCGAATTCATTCCGGTGCTGGGCACCACGGTGAGGGAGACCATGCACGAATACCGATTGTCTCGCGAAGCGGATGCGCGGATCGCTGAAGTGCAGCGCGGAATGGTTCCGCAGCCCGCGCAGAATCCGGCGGCGTTGCCCGTCAACATTCCACCGCAGCCAGCCGCCGCACAGCCTGCGCCGCAACCGGTAGCTCCCCCAGCAGCCGCACCGCAAGCGCCTACGCTTACGTTTCCGCAGATTGAAGCGCACATCGCCAAGATCATCGCCAATGCAGAGTATCCGATCGAGGAAGCGGTGGATCGCGTGCTCTCTTTCCTCTACGACACAGACGGCCGCCTGGTGCCCGCGCTGCTCAATCCGCCATCGATCGATGCGCGGCTGAAGCCGGGCAAAGAAGGGTTGATGCAGCTCTTCACCTACGAACCGGCATTGCAGCCCTGCACCGTGAATCTGCCGCGGCTTTCCGAATTTCTGGATAAGTTCATCGCGGAAGCCACGCTCGCCGAAGAAAACGAAGCCCGCCTGCGCGCCGCCGCACCCGCCGCAGCCGCACCGGGAGCACCTGCAGCGCCAGCGCCAGCCGCATCGTAACGTTTTGCACACAACTAACAGGAAATCCACAACGCGGCGCGGTTGACATCCGGCGTGCGGCGGATTATCGTCCCCTGCGTCTCTGCCTTCAGTGACACTGCCCCGAACCGGGACCTGATCGCGCTGGTCAGCCTCCCGGTTCTGGCTTTTCCGCCGAAGCAGAGCCAGCGCACATGTCCCCACGCTCTGAAACCGCTAAGCCCCTGCCGCAAAATCTGGAAGCAGAACGCTCCGTGCTCGGCGCGATTCTGATGGATAGCTCCTGGACCGCGCTGCATGACGCGCTGAAAGTGATTTCCTCCGCCGATTTCTTCAGCAAACCGCATCAATGCATCTTCCGCCGCATGATCGCGCTGGCCGATAAAGAAACGCCCATCGATATCGTCACGCTCACGGAATCGCTGTTCCGCGATGGACACATCGAAGAAGCCGGCGGCGCGCCATACGTCACTTCTTTGATCGATGGCATGCCGCGGCTTTCGAACATCGCGCACTACGCGCGCATCGTCAAAGACCTGGCCGTCCGCCGCAGCGTGATTCACGAATGCGAACGCCTGCAGCAGCGCGTCTGGGAAGGCGAAGAATCGCCGCAAGCGCTGGTGGAGTTCACCAGCCGCAGCCTGGCGCAGCTCGCGCCGGTTCCGGTGCAGCAAGTGGGCGCCAACGGCCACATGGCCTACTCGCTGATGGAATTCCTTGGCGCGGAGTTCCCCGATCCGGAGCACCTGGTGGAGATTGCCAACGATAAAGGCGAATCCATCGCCGGGCTACTGCCATCGAATTCGAGCTCCATGGTTTTTTCCATGCCGCACAACCTGAAGAGCTGGTTCACCACTTCGCTGGCCATCGCCTGCACCACCAAAGGAATCAAATTCGGCAAGCTGCTGGTCAAGCGCCCGGTGCGTACCTACCTGGTGCAGATGGAAGACTTCCCCGGCCAGCTTCAATGGCGCATCCGCCAGCTCGCGCCGTACATGGATATCGAACCCGCAAATCTGGCCATCCTGCCGCGCACGGACCACAAAGGCCAGAAGATCGATGTCACCCTGCCCAGCGCGCAAAGCGCCGCCATCCTGAAACGCGAATTCGATTGGTTCAAGCCGGACCTGGTGATCTTCGATGTGCTGCGCCGCATCGTGAATATCGATCTCAATAGTCCCAAGGATTCCGCGGCCTTCCTCGAACAGATGGACGGCTTTCGCTACTGCGCTTCGCAACCGCATCTGATGCTGGTGCACCACGAAAACCGCAAAGAAGCGGACATCATGTACGCCAGCGCCGGCAGCTACAATCTGCCCGGCTGGGCCAATGTGATGATCCAGTTCAAGCGCAAGCGCGAAGAAAATGGCGTCTCGCACGTGGAGATCGAAGTCGATAACAAGCTGGCGCAGAGTCCGGAGCCGATGCGCATGGTGCTGGACCTGAAATCGGAGACGCCGGTACGCCTCGAAAATGTGGAAGACACCAGCGGGCTGCAGGAGCTGCGGGACGCGCTGGGCGGCGATTGGACCGTACGCGACCTGGCCGAAGCCATGAACGTGCACAAGAGCAATGCACAGCGCCGGCTGAAGAAGCTGATGGCCGCGGGAATCGTAGAGAAGCTGGTAGGCGGCAAGCGCGGCCGCGCCGGCGGCCTGGCCCGCTACAAATTCGTAGGCTCCGACGCATGAGCACCCAGCCCGCAATCGTTCGATCGCTGCGTGTACGCCGTCCGGTGCTGCGGTATTACGGCGGAAAGTGGCGGCTGGCGCAGCGGCTGATTTCTCTTTTTCCACCGCATCACGTCTATGTCGAGGCCTTCGGTGGAGCGGCCAGCGTGCTGATGCTCAAGCCGCGAAGCGATGCGGAAATCTACAACGATCTGGACGGCGAAGTCGTTAACGTGTTCCGCATCCTGCAGTGCCAGGCGAAATCGGCGAAGCTGGAACGGCTGCTGCGCGTCACGCCGTTTGCGCGGGCAGAGTTCGTGAAGTCCTACCGCGATAGCCGCGATCCAGTGGAGCAAGCGCGGCGGACTATCATGCGTTCGTTCATGGGCTTTGGTTCCGATTCGATCACGCGGGTGAAGAGCGGCGTTATCCCAAACGGTTTCTGCACGCGCATCTACGACACCACCATGCGGACTGGCTTCCGCTTTAACTCCGTGCGGTCCAACGTTTCGGGCGCCGAAGATTGGAGCCACTACCCGGATTACATCGCGGCGTTCTGCGCCAGGCTGAAAGGCGTGGTGATTGAAAACCGCAACGCGCTGCGGGTGATGGTGAAGTCCGATCGCTTCGATACGCTCCACTATGTGGATCCGCCCTACCCTTCCAGCGTCCGCAACCGCAACGCTTCGGAGAATCGCTTGGAGCACAACTACCGCCACGAGATGACCACCAAGCAGCATGAGAAGCTGGCGGAAACGCTCCACTCGCTAAAAGGCATGGTGGTGGTTTCTAGCTACCCAGGCGATCTCTACAATCGGCTGTTCGCATCCTGGAAGCGAGTTTCTTGGACTGGCGAGCAGTTTTGCCACGGAAGCCAGACGCGCACGGAATGCGTCTGGATGAACAAAGCGGCGGCGACGGCGCAGCGGCAGCAATCCTTATTCCAATTATAATTTTTCTCAAGACGCAGTGACCGTGCCGAGTGGCGAAATAGGTGCGCACCCTCTCCGGCATTCTGGGTAGTTTCTACCCCTCCAGATTCGCGCGCGCGCGTAGAGAGAGGGACGTGCGCACCTATTAGGCTTAACTCCTACAAAATACACCACATAAATAGGTGCGTTGCCAAACGCACCTATTAAGGGGCGCACCTATTTCGCGCACCAATTTAATCTCTATCATTCTACGGCATTTAGGCGTTGTATGGCGTAATAGGTGCGCCTTTCTCCCCCTCCAGCGCATCTTTTGATAAGTGTGTCAGTCTTGACGCACTTTCCGGTGTGTCTGAGAGGCTCTGTGGAGATATATAGTTGACTCTATTAATCTTTCTTTCTTTCTTCTCTAGGACTATAAGAATTTCAAATTTGACAATAGTGGTAATGACAGGATAATGGGAAATATGGAGAAAGCGGATAGCACGGCGCAAGTGGCTCAAACGGCCAGAGGACGCCGATCGCGGCGGTTGACGGAAGCCCAACGCGAACGCCTCGAAAAATTTCGGCGCGATCAGCGCTCTTGGAGCTGGCCGATGGTGCTGCTATCGATGGGACCGCGCCCGGATCGCCCGTTTGGGCTTGGGACGCTGCTCCGCGCGGCCGCCGGCGGCGCCATCAGTGAAAAGAACCACCACTTCCTGGTGCGATGGCTGGATGCCGCTATGCCCGCGCAGCCATTGCCGCAGGACGGCAAAAGCCGCGCCGCCGCGGATAATACCCAGGAATCCGAAGAAACGCCGGAAATCGCCCCGCAAGAGCAAATCGACAAAACACGCAGGGGAAGCCGATGATCCACACGCACAAATGCGTCGAATGCCAGGTACCGATGACGTGCTGCTGCGAGGATCGCCGGGACGTTAACCGCTTGACCGGCAAACGCCGCCCCTTGCGCTGCGCCACCTGCGAACCCAGCAGCGTCGACGTCCACTACCCCAACCCGTTCGATGAGATCAAAACAGTTTCGCGGGAGGCAGTAGCCCCTGTCCCCGCGGAAAACGCGGCAGAGACCGGCGCGGGCCAATCAAAGGAGACAAAGCAGACCCCCGCGCCCGCCGCGCCTGGTTCCGATTCACTGCTGGTGATCACCACAAAGAATGGATGGAGATTCCAGTTACGGAACGACGGCTATCGGGTATACGCGAAGAAGCTCTCTACCAATCCGATCAACATCGACACTGAAGAAGACTGTGTGTTCGAGTACAAGCATTCGAGCTACGAATGCGCGGATGAAATCATGGATAGATTGTGGGATATGCTGCGCGAAGCGACGGTACCGGCATGAAGCGCGAAACGAAGCTATGGCTGCGCAAGCACGCGCTGATGGCGTTGCGCGCGATCGTCTGGCACGTGGACGAATGGATCCAGCGCCAGGAAGTTGCCCTGCGCGAAGATCTTCGGAGCCCTTTTCTTTGGACACAATCCATCGTCCGCGAATCCAAGCAAGCCCGAGCCACGTTCCCGGTGATTGATTCGCGCCGGCCTGAACGTCAGGAGGAGTCGCGCGTTGATGGAACGAATTCGCGGCGGGGTTCTGGAGAAACCTTTGAGCAGTGGGAGATGCGCAAATCCGGCGTGCGCCCGGTAACGAAGCGCATCCACCGCCGGCGATACCGTCCCAGCGCCAGCGAATTTGACCGCAGCATCATCGAAAAACGAAAGGACTGGCTCCAATGAAAAATCCGTTTGTGCAGTTCATCATCGGCAGCGTGTTTGGAGCGCTGATCGCCTGCACCATCACGCTGCATCTGGTCACCAAACAGGTCGAAGCCAATACCGCGCAGGCCATCGCCGCCATCCATGACGTGGAATCGAAGGGCGAGCATGCCGTCACCACCACGCAAGCCGAATGGGAAAAGGTAGTGGATATCTGGAAGCGGCGCGCGGAATCCTGCGAAAGCAAATTCACGCTGGGCACGGTGGTCTACGAAAAGCAGGAGCTGGCCAGCATTCCTCTGCTCGGCGGCATGGCCAGCTTGCGGCTCGGCGCGGGTAGCGGCACGCAGCCGGCGCTGTACATCCCCGCGCAAGTGGATATCTACACCGATCGCCCGGATGTGCGTTATCAGTGGTTCGATGGCCGCACCGGCGAAGCCAAAGGCGTGCAAATCGCCCGCAGCCCCAGCGAGGCCAAATAGAAATGCCCATCTACATGAGCGAGAGGCGTGTCGAGATATTCACGCCGTACATTTGCTGCGATTCCTGCGGCAGTAACCTTGATCTGCTTGGAGACTTGACGACGCTAAAGCTTGAGCGTTCAACAAAGAAAGCGCGATTCGCAACGTCGCCTGATGGGTTTTTCGAGGTTCCTGGCATTCCGAAGGATGAAGCCCAAGCACAGAAAGTTGCCATCGATCGAGGATGGAAAGCCGAGAAGTTTCACAAGAAAGAAATGCTAGTGTGCCCGAACTGCCAAAAATGAGCGGCACGATCCATCTCGGCTACACGGTGGCGGACGCCAAAGGCTACCCCGGCGGCGAAGCGGTGGAGATTCCGCTGCGGCATACGGCCGTCACCGGGCAGACCCAGGAATCCGGCAAAACCACCACGCTCGAGGGGCTGATCTCCCGCAGCGGGCTGCAGGCGGTGGCGTATGTCACCAAGCGCGGCGAATCCAGCTTCCACGTGATGCATCCGATCGCGCCGTACTTCCAGGAGCGCGCGGACTGGGAGTTTGTCCAATCGCTGCTGGAAGCCGCCACCAACACCAAGCAGGACTTCAAACAGTCCTGGATCATGCGCGCATCCGAAGGCGCCAAAACGCTGGGCGACGTTCGCGGCAATATTCGCCGCTTTCTGGAAGGCGTGCGAGACACCACGCCGGTAAAGCTGAAAAAGGGCGCGGAACCCAAAGAACGCTGGAAGCAAAAGCCGGCGCGCGGGCTGAATGCGGATGTCTACTACGTCCTGGACAAGTACCTGGATGGCATCATGCCGCAGCTCGAGGAGATGCCCTATACCACCGCGCTGGAGCTCTCGCCCGGATTGAACGTGATGGACTTGCGCGATTACGAATTTCCGCTGCAGGCGCTGGTGATCCGCTCGGTGACGGATTTTATCCGCGAACGCCTGGAAGAGACCATCAACATCATTCCGGAAGCGTGGAAGTTCGCTCCCAAGCAGCGGGGCAGCCCGGTAAGGCTGGCTGCGGAGGAATACGTCCGCGAAGCCGCCGCGATGAAGAATTTTCTGTGGATCGATTCGCAGGACTTGGCTGGCGTGGCCGATGTGCTGATGCGCCAGGTGGGCGTGTGGCTCTTTGGCGTACAGCGCGCCAAGCATGAGATCGAACGCGCGCTGGACCACATGCCGGAAGGGTTGCCGGCGCGGCGCCCGCGGCCGGCGGATATCGCTACGTTGAGCAAAGGGCAGTTTTACGTGTGCTTCGGCCGCGAAATGCACAAAGTCTACGTGCAGCCGGCGTGGATGACGGCCGCGCACGCCGAAGCCATCGCCAGGGGGGAAGAGGAAGTAGACTCCGCCCGCGAAATCCTGAAGGAATACGCCCATGAGCACAAAAGAACCGCTCCCAAGATGGTGGATCGGACTCACGCGCAGCGAATTCGAGCGAATCCGGCGGGCAATCAATCGTCGTCACAATCAACTGATGAAGGAACAGGGATCCGTGGTGTCGATATCGTACACGGACAAAGAGATCAACGAAGTAGAGATTCGTTGGCTACGGCGATTCCTGAAGGAGCGCTCAGCCAAAAAAGTTCCCCGCGAGAAATGAGACAGGAGCATGCGATTCAACACACTGGAAGTAGAAATGACGCCGTTACAGGTACGCCGTCTGCACAGCCAGGACCCGGACGTACAAGTACTGCTGCGAGAGATGCAGCGCCCCTGGCAGCGCATCCGGATCCTCAAGAGGACGCCATGTGGAAAGAAAAATACGAAGCGCTAGCGCAGCAAATTCGCGACGCGCTGGGCTATCCGAAGCAATACCAACTGCCAGCGGACGAACTGCCGGGCGCGGTGCAAGAACTGCATCGCGCCTACAGCGCTGGTGGCCGTGCTCCTGATCCCAAGCAGGGGCACGGCGCCAACGGCAATCCCGAAGTCTGGGATCCACGCGACATGGATGCGTTGCTGGCGGCACTCATCCGCGAAGCTAAGCGAAATCCCGGGGTGCTGCAGCTCCTGCGCGACACACCAGAGATCGAAGTCACGCGGCAGCGGCGCACGCTGCAAATGTCGGACACGGAGACGCCCGGGCGCATCGCCGTGCTGATCGCGGAAAAGTTCTTCGATACGCCGCAGAATAGCGGCACCGTCACCAAGGAATTCAAGCGCCGCGGTTGGTTCAGCGTGAAGACCAGCAACGCCGCGGTGCTGCGTCCTCTGGCGGATATCGCCGAAATGGGCTTTCTGACGCGCGACGGCGTAGCCTACCAAGCCGTCCCTGGCATGAAAGTCAACATCTCCGAACAAGACGGTTCTAAGAGGAATCAGTGATCCGAGATTGGTTTTCAGCGCTCAAGCGGTGGTACCAGCGGCGGTTTCGCGGGTATGTGGCGGCACCGGCGCGCTCTGGGGGCACATCCTGGCAGCAGCATCCTTACGGCGAGATGGGCTTTACCTGCCGCTGCGGCCAGGCGCAAGCCTTTACGGAAGATCACTACGTCATCCGCCACCAGGAGCATGCCGAAGGCTGCCAATTCCCCACCGTCGACGGCAAGCCGCTGTGCTCTTGCCCGATCACGGATGCGCGGTACGTAAAAATCTGCCCCGGCTGCGGCTTGGGCCACTGGAGACAAGCTTGAGCGAGAAATCCTTTCCGCTGTGGATGGCGGTCGCTCTCTCTATCGCCTGGATCGTTGGTACGGCTATCGATCGTGGTGGCGGAATCCCAGAGCATCATCCGGTGCTGGCGCGGCTTGCCGATAACCTGATCATCTGGATCCTCGGCGGTGGTTTTCTGGCGACCTGGAACAAATGGAAAGCATCTTAGGAGGAAAAAGTATGACGAAGCACTGGACACAAACACGCAAAGGGAAAAAGCGGTTGCATTCGCGGATGATCAAAATTTGGGCGGCAAGACGGAATGGTCACGTAGCTGCCCCCCCCCTCCCCCCAGCACGTTGATGGCGAATTGCAGGATATCGCCGCTATTTTGAATTTGTACGAGAAGCTTCCAGCGCGATCGAAAGCGTACGTGATCGAAAGGATTCAATGAATCCGACAGAGAAGCCGCCGGCCGGCAGCAGCATCCCGGAGATTGTGCCGCCGCGGTGTCCGCACTGCGAGCAGCCGCTTGCGCAGGTTTCCGGCTATCCCTACACGCTGGGCAATTTCGCTATTTTGTGTGTTTACTGCCCGCACCATGAAACCTGCGGCAAGGTGCTGCACTTCCAGATCTTCCAGGCACCGCCCGCCGCCGAACCGGAACCCGGCGAGCCGCCCAAGCCGAAAGTATGGTCCCCATCGTGAAACGCCGATCGCAAAAGCCACTGTCTCCGTTTCGGCGTTTACAGCTTGACCTGGCCACCAGAAACGAGGCGCTGCGCCAGGCAACGGAGCAACACATCGAAATGCACGTGGCAGTGATCGATTTGCTGCATATGGTGGATGCATCCAGCTTCGGCGGCCACAAAACCTATCGCTGTCTCACACCCATCGAACAGAAACGGCTGCAAGAAATTCGCGAAATGGCGGTGAAACCATGATCAGCGGGGATGAATGGCGGGAGGCGTTTTTGACGGGGTTGGTTACGGGCATTTGCGGGACTGTGGCGCTGGTGGTGCTCGGCGTGATTCTCCGCGCGGTGTGGCTGGCGCGCCGCGCCGCTGAAGCCGATCGAGACTCCGCAGATTATGCCGCCGCCGCCCGCGCCGCCTTTGGCACGCATCCAATGCCGAACCACCTCGGTCAAGGTCCGCGCCGCCTCACCGAGCAGGATATCGTCGACCGCGCCGCCGGTAATCCTGCCAAGATGGTACTTGCGGCGGACGAAAGCGCGCCGTGCATCTGCGGAACCGTTTTCGAGATTAACGGACTCTGCCAAGCCAAGGTACACAGCGGCAGCAGTTCGCGCCGGCCAATCGGGCCGAAGCCATGAGATCGATCTGCTATCTGTGTATCTCTAGGCTGTTTTTGCTGATCGGAGTGCTCTTCGTAATCCAAGAATCGCAAAAAGATTCCTGGAAGGCGGTGTTTGGGATGCTGTGCATGGCGGCAGTGAGTGCAGTTGCAGAATGGGTAGCCGTAGACGCGAAAGCATCCGAAAGGCGTATAGAGCCATGACGCCGGAAGAGAGCGAGCAGAAATTGCGGGGGATCCACGCGGATGGGCAGCATCAGCGGCAGAATCCCTCTTGCCCGATCTGCCTGCTCATCCAATCGCTCGATCGCGAACGCGAACTGCGCCGATATGCCGAAACTCACATGGCTCATCTGGGCGTGCAATTCGCATATTGGACGGTGGTGTGATGCGGATTCCCTACATGCACGTCGCTGCGCTGTCCCGCCCCTGGTGGAAGGTGTGGGAGCGCTACCAAGAAACGTGGATCGTTTTCGACCATGATTTTACGTGGACCAGCTACAGCCTGAAAAACAGCAGAGGCGTGGACGTTGCTCTCTTCCCTGATGATCAAAACAAGCTGCTGCCGTCTGAGATCGTCGAGGTAGTCGTTTTTCCGGTGCCTATACCGCTGATGCGAGGCCACAAAATGAGGCTGCGCGCCTTCTTTCCGTGGTGGCCTGGCATCCACGGCGCGGCAGTCGCCCTGCATGGGTACAAACTGGAAGATTAACCGATGACGCCGCTTAGCTGATCGCGCAGCTCCAGGATGCCGGTGCCGCGGTGCCAGCGGCCGCTGCGCAGCGGATATTCCTGCCCGGTAAGTTTATCCGCGCAAGCGCGGCATACCGTTCTCCCGGCCTTTTCGCAGACGGCCAGCGCGCTGCATCCGCAGACGTGCGCGGTGCCGCGCAGATCCAGCGTCGACGCCGGGAAGCGCCCCACGAATTCGTAGGAATTCAGGTTTTTCGGTTTGCGGTGATGGTGGTGTTGCATGTTTGAAAGGTTTCAGGTTTCAGGTTGAAATTCTACAAGAAAAACAAAAGAAACGGCGGAGACTCTGGGGGAAAGTCTCCGCCGTTTTTTCGGTGCTGCGGATGTGCGCTGCTGGCCAATTAGGGGGCAGAACCAGCAGCGCGGCGAGATTTTTCGGCTGGTGGGGTTCTCCACTTCGCCCAGGCGGCGTAATTCCTTCCTCCTGTCCGTAAGTTCCAGCCGAACTGTTCTATGGCGCAGGGACCAGGCTGGCGACCAGCGAATCCGGTACCACAGGCGGAGGCGGCGCGGGCGCCACCACATCAAAGCTGATGGGCGCGGCCACCAGCGGCGGCGTCACGCTGGTATCCGTCACCACGATGGTCACGGTGCCGACGGCGCCGGTGCCATTCGGCTTGAAGTTGCTGGGCACCACTTCGTCCTGCCCCACGCGGGTTACCGTGACGGTATTCGCGGGATCCTGCACCGCCAGCGTAAACGGCCCTTTGCTGAGCGGTACCTGCACGCCTTTGGCGGATTCCACCAGCGCCAGGTTGAGTCCCTTGGGATCGTTCGAAAAGATTTGCACGTTGCACCCCTTCGTGATGAGCCAGCGATCGCTGTCTGCCGCCAGCAAGAATACGAACAAATGCCGCGCGCGTCTAGTGTGTTTTTTCTTGTGGTGTCTCACTGATGATTTCCAGCGCCTCGAGCGGCAAAAGTCCTGCAGGCTGGCCGATGCTCACCACTGCGGCGCAGCGGACGGGAATCAGCCGGTGGCATCCGCCGCATTCCATCTTGCATTCCGTGATGATGGTCATATCCACCTGGTAGAGCTTGCCGAGTTCCACATCCTCATTGACCAAAGGGAATCCGCAGCGGCAGATGCTGCGCTTGACGAGTTTGCCGGTTTGATTGAACACGGTCCAGCTAGAGTCCGCCGGTGCCGGGCGCGGGATCGGCGGCCGGGCCAGAATGCCCCGATTGCACGATCGGCGGAGTGTCGCCGGGGATGGCCACGGTTGGCTTGCCCAGGCGCGCGAATTCGGCGTTGATGGCGAGCAGGTCGCTCATCGCCAGCTTGGCCACGTCGTCCAGCTCGGCCAGGTCCGCAGTAATCAGGATCTGGTACTGCTCGGTTGGCGTGCCGCCGCCGATTTTGCGGATTTCTCCCACCAAGCCTTTGATCAGCGGAATCACCACGCCGGCGGCTTCAATGCCCAGCGTGACGTAGCCATTGGTCTCCGAAAGGATGGAAAGCACGCTGCTGATGGCGCTGCCCGGTTTCGGTTGGTTCGTGCTCATGGTGTTTCTCCTGGCTACTTGGGGAGCGTTCCGCGCTAGCACTCGGATTGCAACGCTCCCCTTTCGCCCCTGTCGCTTTTCTAGAAAATGTCAGCTATCGGAGAGGGTTTCTTCTTCTTCCTCTTCCGTCTCCGCATCCGTTTCCGGCCACTGCACTTGCGGCGCATCCGCTTTCTTGCCCAGTTCCAGCAGGACCAACGCTCGAGGTATTGCACGCTCAATCGCTACGCGCGCTGTTTCTTCCGTGCACGGCGTCATGGAATAGACTGCGCCAGGTCCCACCAGCCGCGTGCGTGCCGGCGATCCCGGCCGCTTCATCTTCGAACCTTCCGGCGCCAGGATGGTGCGCCCTTCATGCTCCACCCATTCCGCCGCCTTCGAAAGGATTTCGCGCTCAGGGAGTTCCGGCACGTCGATCTGAAAGAGGCAAGCGGTGCCGAAGTAGCGCGTGGAGACAAAGCCGATCTCTTTGGCGTGGCCGAAGAGTTCCACCACCGCCCAGCCTTCGAATTGCGTAGTCTGCGGTTCCATCAGAGAGCCAGAACCAGGTTCGCGCCGGCGATGATTTCCGCCAGCAGGCCGCTGACCTGCTTTTGCGCGTCGGGATTCTTGATCCCGGTCAAGCCTTCGGCGTTGATATCGTTCAATTCGGTGAGCATGGCGCGAATCTGCGCATCCACAAACTGCCGTTGCGTGCCGCCGAATTCCTTGGGCGTCTTTTTCAGAAAGTTCACGGCGTTGAGTTCCAGCACATCGGCATTGGCGATTACCTGCAGCGTCTTGACGTATGCCGGGCTATCCGGAAACGCTCCGGACCGGTTCAGCCCGATCACCGCCTGGCGCAGCGTAGACGTGGTGGCGGCGATTTTGTGCAGATTGGCCACCGCGGAATCCCAGGACTGCGCTTGCTGCTGCGTGACGCCGGCCGGCAGATCGGTGACCGTGGTGACGCGCGCGGCGCATCCGCCGAGCCAGAAAGCCAGAGTCAAGCCGAGCAGTACCACGAAAGTGGTCCAGATGGCAGTCAAGCGTGCGAGCGCTTTGTCTGAGATCGTTTTCATTTTTTCTCTCCAAGGGGGCCGTTCGCGGGGACCAAAGAAGCTGTGAGTTTATCCGGCTTCGGCGAGCCGTTGCCGTTCGATTGCCGTGCGCCCATCGCGCCCAGGAATGCGCCGTTCACTCCCCCCACCAGCCCGGTAATCGTGTTCATCACCGCTGGGTTGACCACGTTTTCATAGTGGATCAGCAGCCAGACGAAGAGCAAATCCGTGAACCACAGCAGCAGGATCTGCGCGCCTTTGGTCTCGAAGCTGTCAACGAATGTTTGCCACCAGTTCATAGGCTTAGCGTAGCGCCTTTCGTTCCAGGTGCACAACTACGGCGCCGATGGAGTTGCGGGTAAGCCAGCGCCAGGCGATGTGCAGCATTAGCCCGGCAAAGAGCAGCAGCACCAGCGTGACGGCATACAGCGCCGCCATCAGAAAACCGAAAATCAGCACCGCGCCGGTGTTGTCGATCGCGTCGATGGTGGCTTCCATCACGGCGTTCTCCACGCAGGCACGATCAGCAGCCAAAGCCATTTCCCGCAGCGGTGCCATTCGCGGAAGACCATCCCGGTAGCAAGTCCAACGATAGCGATCACCACCATCACCAGGAATACGCCAGTGCAAAAATGCGAACCGTCACCGAACGGCACGCACACTCGCTCCATGAAAAGAGAAAACACCCAAGCCGCCGGGTAGTACATGAAGTACCCAGTCACCGTGAACAGGATGCGCTTTGCCCATTTGCTCACGGCAGCGCCTCGTAGATGGTTTTTCGGGCGAGGCCCTTGGGGATGTACTGGGGATCGGCGGTGGGGGCGTGCGGACGGCCGGTATTCCAGCAATCGAAGAGTTCGGCAAAGTCCTTGCCGAGATCCAATCCATTGTGCGAGGCAAACTGCGCCAGCATCTTCAGCGCGATGGGCATTTCGCTGGCGGGAGATTGCAGCGCGCCCGGGCCGCCCAGATGAAACGGAATCGCTTCATAGCCCATCACCTGCAGCAATCCCCAGGAAGTGGCTAAGCTTTCAAGCCGTTCGACAACTTCGATGCATTTTCCGGCATCGATGGTGGCCACGCCGGAAGCCACTTCCGCTGGAAGGACGAACCGACGTATGTCGATACCGCCCAGGGACCCGTAAGCCGCCTTTCGTCCCAATAGAACTTCCGCGAGAGCTGCAAACACAGCCGGTTCGAATCGTTTGGCATCGGGATTTCCACCAGACTCATTGGCCACCAGCGCGGCCAGAAAAGATTCCGGCACGCTGGTAGTCTGCGCCGCGGAATCGAGCAGCGTGCCCCAGCGCGTCTTGATCGCCTGCATCAGCTCCTGGTCGGTCACATCTTTTCCAATTCTGCGATCACGCGGTCAATCCGTTCGCGTTCTTCGCGGAGCACTGCAATCGTATCCGAAAAGCGGCTGCCGCCATTCTTAGAAACATGCTTCGTACCGCCCCCCCCAGCAGCTTTCTTTCCTTTCCTGGTTGCGGGAGCGTTTGGAGCGTACCGCTTCGCGGTTTCGTAAGCGATTTTGTGCTTACTGGCGATCGCGGAGACTGTAAGCCCAGCGCCGGCGTCGCGTTCGATCGCGTCAATTTGTTCTGGGGTGAGCACGATTGATTTCGCGGAGAGTTAACGCTAGAAAAACGGCTGTGTCAAGTGGCTTCTTCGAATATCCACAGCGCGAACAGCCCCAGACCGGTCCACAGCAGGATTTGGGCCAGGCCAGGCGATGCCGCTATCAATGGCGAACTCGAAATAGACCCCGCACCCGGGAACAGAGACGCATCGATCGATGGCGGCATCGGCTGCGGCGCATCGGCGATCGGCAACCCGGTGCTGGCGTCGAGTACAAGCGGATCAGCCGATGCGGGGGGCGGAGTTGAGATCGCGGCGAGCACGGCGGGCAGGAACGCCTGGAATTTTCCGCTGGTGTAGGTGGTCCACGGCGCAAAACCATGCTGGCGGTAGAGCGCGTACGCGGCATTGGCATTGGTCTGCGGATCGAACAGGTTGACGCCAGCATCTTCCGGATGCGCCTTGAGATAAATCTGCCAAAGGCCATAGCTGCCTTGCCCTTGCGGTGTGCCGCCGGGCGCCGCTGGCTCCGGATTGTAGGATTGCGGATTCCCCGGCGGATTGCTTTCCGCCAGCGCGATGGCTACAGCCGTCACCAGGTCGTTGCCGGCAAAGCCGGCATTCGCCGCCACCTGCGCAATCTGCGCCGCGTTCATTCGTCTTCCGGTCCGCCGGAGACGTCGATCGCTTCGTCTTCGTCCCCTTCGGCGTCTTGCAACCCTGAGAGCAGTTCGTCCACCCACTGCGCCAGCTCGTCGACGTTCGTGGGCGGCAGCTCGTCAATTTCGTGGAGATACTCCACAGTCTCCTGCGCGCGGAATGCCGGACCATACTTGGGGCAAATCTCGGCGTGGCCATGCATCGCTGCTTCCGCTGCGGATTTGCCCGCGCCAAAGAACACGTGCGCCATGCTGCGATCGTCTTTTTTGAAACTCAGGATGAGGGTAGGCATGGGACGTTTTTACTCTCTTTGTCCGTCACCCGCAAGAGGGGACGGGCTTAAAAGCCCGCCACTACACAAGCCTCAATCTCCAGGGGCGCGCTGGGGATCCGTAAAGCGGCGGCCGCCTACCTGGCGGGTGGTGATCAGCGCCTCGAGGCGTTCATTGGCCAGATCCAGCTTGCGGATCAGCTCATCGCGCTTTTCGGAAGAGCTGGTGTGCGAGGTTTTCCAGTCTTCCAGATTCTTGATGCGCCAGCGCAGATCGGTCCAGGCCACCGCGGCCAGCACCAGAAACGTCAATGCAGACACCAGATTGCCCAGCGTCACCGTGCCATCGTAGCGAACGTCTCCCAGCAACAGCACTATATTGTGGATCACGCGATTGGCCCCCAGGGTTCCAGGTTATTTTTCTTTCTCCGGTTTGATGATGATCACTTCCGCACCGCATCCGCTGCATTTGACGAATACCGTGCGCTCGCCCAGCGCTTCGCTGCCCAGTTTCCACTGGCGGAAGCACCAGGGACAAACGCTATCGCGCGATGCCAGAGGGATCGGGCTGAACCGGGTAGCCATCCCACCTTATTTCGGCCCTTTGGGGTTGTGTTTGCAGGTCCAATCGAGGATATCGCCGGGCGTGCCCTTCCACATGGCACCTTCTTTGTGCCAGGCGAACGGCGTGCTTTTCTGATGCGTGGTGCGAGAGACCGCCGAACAGGCGGGATGCCGCTTGAACGGCTTTTTGAAGACCACCGTGCCGTGCCCTTGGATATCGACGTACACGGTGCCGCTCTCAACGTGGCGGAAAGGCGTCCAAATCAGCAGCGAGGCCAGCAGCAGAGTTCTCATTGCGGTGTCCCGGTAATCGCGTCCATGATTCCGCCGTTGCCCACCGGAGTCGCGCTGGCATCCACCACCAGGCGTAGAGTGATAGCGCCCGCAGGCAGCGCCACCGCCGGCGTGCTGAGCGTAGTCCATTGCTGGCCCGCAGGGAGCGTCAGCGCGCCGCCGATCGGCGTGCCGGCCGGAAACTCAAAATGCACCGTGGTCACGCCGACAGATCCCTGCGAGTTGCACAGCCGCGCGCCCAGCACGTAGTTGCCCGCCGCGGCCAGCGTCACCGCGTAATCGAACGTCTGGCCAGTGGTGAGAAATATTTTGTTGCCATCGAGCGCCTGGGTATCCTGCGTGGCCACTCCGGGACAAGCGCCAGGCACCGCACAACGGTCTGCGGGGATGGAAAATGGCAGAGCCGCAGTTTTCGGCGTCAGCGCCGCCACTTGTTTCTGCAGCGTGGTGATCGCCGCCTCATCCGCAGTAAGCCGTTGCGTCAACGTGTTATTGTTGCTGATGAGAATTTCGATCACGGTAGCCGCCACCGGAGCCAGCGCCGGATCCAGCCCATGCGCCGCCAGCGCCACGGCCAGATCGTCTCCAGCAGTCGGAGTCTGCGGCACGCGCGGATGCTCCAGCGCAAAGCTGAATCCGGCGGGTACCGCGTGCCCGTAGCAGGCAGGAGCGAAGAGCAAAAAAAACAGAGCGAGACATTTCATCAGTTACCCTTTACCTCAATGAACACGCATAATCGATGTCCCAAGTCAGATTGCCCAAGGCCGCTGCATTGTTGTCCCAACTGATGACCGGAGCCGTGCTGCTTCGCGTCGAGAGAATCGTCGTAGCGCGGGCGTTCCATGCTCCGGTGCCGGTATTCGCCGGATTGAAGTTGCAGGATGGTGTTGTAGTCTGCGAGAACGTACCCACGAAATTCATAGTCACCGTTCCACTCGCTGTGCCTGCTGCCGTCACCGTCATGCGCAGCGTGCCTTTTTCATTGGTGCTTCCGGCGATTGCCGCACAAGTAGCCGTTGCTCCAGTCACGGTCGGGCAAGTGGGCGTGATACCCGTCGCCCCGCTCAGGAAGTCAATGGAACTAAGCGAAAGTAAACTTGTCGCACTTATACTCATTGCACCCAGCGTGTTATCGCCTTCACTGATGAATTTGCTTCCTGCCGTATCTCTATAGGCGAAAGACCCGCCCGCAGTGCTGCCTTTGATGAGCGAGTTCTTGCTGACCACGGTACAGGCCGAGGCGCAGAAGACGCCAAAATCTCCGGTAGTAACTCCAGTACCGCCAGAGGTCATATCCATTGACGTGTCTTCCATGTCGAGCAGGCACCCAGCAGGCCCACACAGATAAGCGATATCACCATTCGTCACGGTATCGAACACCGAAAACTTGGCATGGTAGAGTTTAATCCCAGTGCCAAGAGAGTCACGGATCATGTTGTCCAAAATCGGAATCTGGCCCGGCACGAAAAATGGGTCGTACAAAACCAAGCTATACTTACCATCCACCTGCGCGTTATTATTTGCGAAAGGCTGGGTCACTCCGACGAACCAACAATAGGTATAACAGTTGGCGCTCTCAATTCTGAATCCGGTCACCGTGCTGGAAGTAGAACCGTAATTCGCATCTCCGCAAGCCGATGAGATCGTTTGTTGAAACTGCGCCCACACAAATCCCACAAGCCCAAAGGTTCCAGGAGTTCCGCCGCCAAAGTTGGTGCAATTGACGTAATCTAGCGAACCGGGGCCGGAAATCTCCACCAACATCTGCCCGTTGGTAAAGTTTGGAGAACTGTAATTGCCACCGCCAGAGAGTTGGAAATTGGAGAAGCGCCCTTCTACTGGGACCACAAAGCACGCCAGGCCACTTTTGCCGTTGTTGCAGCTTCCGCTTTCAGGGAATGCTGGAGGCAGAAATATCGTTGTTGCTCCTGCCCCGCGCCCTTCTACCTCGAATCCACCCGAGTAGAAAGCATTGCCACCAGCCGCTGCTGCAAGAGTTCCCGTGGCATTCAGTGTTGGAAGGAAAGCGCAACCCCAGGGATTCAAGTAAAAATGCGGGGCTGTGAATAGATAGAAAGCAGCGGCTAAGTGTGCCCGAGGGCAAATCGGAGAAGCAAGCATCGCCGCGTCCATAGCCGTCGCCCCGGCATCATCTGGATTACCCCAAATCACACACCCGTTGCTGGATGCTGTACTGTTAGCCGATGTCCCGGACATCGTAACTTGCAAAGAGCTGTTGACCGTGGAAATGGTCAGCGCCGCGCTCGTCGTAATCGGCTGGTTATGGCTGTTAGCTTGAAGCTGAGCGTAAGCCGCACAGTTTCCGTAGCCAAAAATGCGTTTACCTTGGTCCCCGGCAACGAATGGACCTGCACTGGTGTTGAGGATGGCTCCAAAACTACCAGCCCCGGAAGAAGCGTTGGCATGAACTAGCGGACAGCTCACCGAGGTTGCTGTCACCGCTGAGATGGTACAGGTCTGATTGAAAAAGGTATCCCCTGCTGGGAACGATGTGATGGTAATGCTGTTTCCGATAGCCCAAGAAACTGGTACCGAACCACTACCGACTGCTCCGTTACTCCCTCCGCTTCCACCAGTCAAAACAGTCGTGTACGTCGCGACGTTCGCAGCGACGGTAGCGATATTGTGAAGCATTGCCGTTTGGCAAGTGACTACCGCTGAACCGAAAGTATAGTTGCAAATGTTGGAAATCTGCGTGTTGGCCGGTGTGTTAAAGCAATAGCCTTGATTCGACGGCGGGCACTGAGCACTTAGGTAATAGCCCATCACCGGAGACGCCCCAGAACCTTGGCTAACCGGGCTATAGTGATTCGTCGTGTCGCAATAGAACACCGTGCCAGCACCGTAAGGAATTGGTGGATTTCCGACCGTGATAGCAACGGTAAGCTGGACGGGCTGGCTGCTCCCCGCGGTACACGTCGCAGGTAAGCTAGAGACGCTGGTGATGCTGCCGCCGCCGCCGCCGCCTAGGGCTGGGGCCAGGGCGCTGAGCTGCGTGGAAATATCCAGTTGGTTGCTGGTGCAGGTGCTGGGGGTATTGGTGCTGCAGTTGATCGCGGTGGTGAAGGTGAAGCTCTGCGGGCCGGTGCCGAGCGGCGGAGCGTTGCCGGTGGTGTTCACGGTGAAGCGCCAGGTGGTGTTGCTGGGCGAGATCACGCCGCTATCCGCCAGGCGCATGGCAAAGCTGCCGTTGGCGCCGCTGCCTGGCGTGGTGGGGCAGCCCAGCGAGACGGGAGAAGTCTGCGTGGTGAATCCGCCGCCATTCAGCGTAGGTGCCGCGCCGCCGGCGGTGATGAGCTGCGCGGAAATCGTGCCGCAGCTCCACTTCACGCCGTTAGGATCCGTGATCGTCCCGGTAACGGTGGTGAAGCCGCCCTGCGATCGAGCAGAGATCGGCAGGAAGCAAAGGAAGGCAAGCAGGTAAAAGATTCTGCGCATCGATGGCCTCACTGTTGGACGAACTGCAGCACGCCTTGAATGTTGACGGTGGTTCCGGCGCTGACGGCGCATAGCGCGTTGCCGGCCGGCGCCGTCATACTGACGCCGGGATCGGCCAGCGTGACCGGCACCACTCCGGTGGTGGTGGTCAAATCGCCGGCGCCGAATGCGCCGGTAAGCGCGGTGGTGCCGGTGCCGCAGCTCGCGCCGGTGCCAAATTCAAAGAGAATGGTATCCGCCGTGGTGCCCGATGGCGCGATGGTGAACGACGCGCCGCACACATAGACTGCTTTGCCCGCCACCAGCGGCACAAGTTGCGTGGTGGTGGCCGTGGTGATGTTGATCGGCACGCTGGATTTCAAAGCCCCGGAGAATTCGCAGGGATCCACAACCGCAGGTGTGGTGCCGGGCGTGGAAAAAAGATAGTCGAGATTGTAGGTGGCGGCGGATGCTCCGCCGGACGTATACGTGATCAGATAGGTGGTACAGGGAGATGGCGGAATCGGGAAAATCTGCACCAGATTCTGCGTCGTGGCCAAGCTGAAGGTGAGCGACAGCGTGGTGATGTTATCCAGCGATTGGCAAGTGACGTTGAGCGTGGATCCCGCCGGGCCAGCGGCGCCCAGGTAATCCAATACCAGCTCCCCTGATGAATTTCCAAAGGGGGTATTGACGTTGGCGGCTTGTGTGGTAGTAGCCGCCGGTGCAGCGGTCAACAATTGCTTGTTCATTGCCGCCTGAGCGAAGGCTCCAGTGGGCGCGTTGGATGCGCCTGCGACGCCGCTATAGGACAGAGAGAACGTCGAGCTGGCATTTACCGGCAGGCAATTCACTTGTACCCGGACGACCGAAAAATAGCCGTTGGTGGACACTCCGATGCCGAACGCAGGGATATTCGGCTGATTGATGGTGTCTGAGATGTTCGTAAAATTCACACCATCGGCGGATCCCTGGATGACTGCGGAAATCCTTTGCGTGGCCGCACCCACAGCGGTGAGTTGCGCGCTATGGAAAATCTGGCCGAAGTTGTTGACGTTGAAATTTTGCGCCGATCCGGTGCACGCCACTGTGTTGGCCAGCGTTTGCTGATTGGTCTGCGGGGCGGTGTAGCCGATGAATTGTGCGCGGGCGCGGCGGGGGGCGCATCCGGTGATTAGCGCGAGGAATAGGAGCGGAAAAAGGAACCGCCCGAGCGTCCCAGCCCTGAGCACGCGCGGGCGGTTGGATTCCCTTGTCAGAGGAACTACGTTGCGACGGAGCATAGCATTTTCCTTTCGCTGGTGGCAAGGCTTGATTCTGTATCCATCCCTGGCGGCGTTGCGTGCGCCATAGGGCTTCCTATTGCGTCTTTTTTTTTCAGAAATCAGATCCAGATGTCCGCTTCCTCGATATCGGTTGGGTAGTTGTAGCCGCTGAAGCGTGCGCCTACTCGCTGCCCGGCTACCACCACTCCGCCGTTGGGCCCCGCGGGATTATTGAAGCCCACGAACGTGAGCACCTGATTCTCAAAGATGCGGAAGCCGGCCACGCGCGTGGGGCTGGCGGGATTGCCCAGCGACGCCAGAATCGAATCGTAGGAGGTGGCTCCGGGCGGCGGAGCGCCGTCCACCAGGATGCGCCAGATGAAGTCGCCTGTCCCCTCCACCCATCCGCCTCCCACGAAATTGTTGGCCACTTTTTCAATGATGCCGTTGCGCCCCGGCGGAACAACATAAGAAAGTATGATGACGGTGGAACCGACCGCCGGCACCAGCGCGTAGGTGTCCAGATCGATATTTTCCCAGTTCTGCGGCTTGAAGAGGCGTGGCGGCCAGTGCAGTTTGACGTTGACGGGATCCTGCAGCGTGCCTTCCGCCGCCGCGGTAGCCATCTCGATCGCGGCGCTGCCATCCGAAGCAGCGCCCATACCCGGCGGCCGCCGGCCAAACGATGCTGCGGTACGAAACCGATGCAAAGCGCTCATAGTTCCCTCGCAAGAAACAAGCCGCCTACTACCAGCGCGGCGATCGGCAGCCAGTTTGGCAACGCGCTCGACGTCGGCAGTAGCGACGTAGGCACGGGTGGCGTGGACTGCGCTGCCACCGTATTCGGCGCCAGCGGCTGCGTGTTCTGAGAATAAAAACTGCCGTACGCGCTGGATGCCGGCACCGGAGACGCTCCCGGCACCGTGGGCGCTCCCGCATTGCTGATCACGTTGGGCCGCGCGGGCTGCACCACCTGGCCGGCGGCTTGCGCGGCGATCATGTCCCGGAACTGGCTTTCCAGCACCGCGGCGATGGCCTGCAGCTCGTAGGTCATCACGCAGGCGGCGTTGCAATCGTTGCGGATGCCGCCCACCTGGCTCTGGAAGTCGCTCACCAGGGAGTGCAGCGCATCGATCCCCTGCTGCGGCGTGGCCTGGCCGCTCTGCACCGCTTGCGCGATGATCTGCAAATAATTGTTGGCCGCGGGGACGGCCGCGCAGAGCACGTTCTGTTCTTTCTTCACCGCCGCGGCATGATGCCCGAAGATCAGCGGGAAAAGGCCGATCAGCGCGGAGATGCCCGCGGTGAAGGGAGCCAGCGCCGCGCCGGTGACCACGCCGGCGGTGGTCAAACCCACTTGCAGGCCGGTAAGCGCCAGGCCGCTGGCGGTCTGCACCATGCGCAGATTCTGCGAGCCGCCTTGCCCGGTGGCGGAAGCGCAGTCCGCGGTACCGGGAATGTAGGCAGGGGAGCCGCCGGCATCCAGCATTTGCCCAGCGCGCGCGGAAGCCAGAATCGCCGCTTTGCTGCCGGCGTTGACGTGAGTATCGGAGCCAACGATCTGCGAAGCCGCGGCGCTGGGATCGAGTCCAGCCAGGCCAATCACATCAGAGAAAATGTCCGCCAAAGTCCACGGCGAAGCTGGCGACGTCGACGGCGCCGCATCATGCCCGCCGCCGCACCCGCATCCACCTTGGCATCCGCACCCGCTCATGCTAGATTCTCGCTCCGTGAAAATGATTGATCTTTGTTCGGGACTGTGGGGCTGGAGTTCCGTTTTCGCCGCTCACGGATGGGATTGCGTTGGCGTCGATATCGTCCGTCCCGCTACAATTCCCGCGCGCTGCACGTTCCTCGAAAAGAACATCCTGGAATTGACTGCTGCGGACCTGCGCGGCTTCGATTTCGGCTGTGCGTCGACGCCATGCAACGAATTCTCGGTATTCGGTATGAAGCACTTCCATCCGAATCCGCCCTACCCCGAAATGGGTATCCGGCTGTTCAATCACGCGCGGGCGATATTCGAGGAATCGGGAATCCCTTACGTGATGGAAAACGTTCGCGCGGCGCAAATATTTGTGGGCAGAGCTGGCCATCATTGCGGGCCGTTTTTCCTGTGGGGAAACGCAGTTCCGCCTTTGATGAACCAAGGAATACAGAAAGGCATGAGCCAGCGGCGCGATCCTGTGACTGGCATCCGCCGCGGTGCCGTTGAACGATTTAATTCGAAGAAGCGTGCAGCTCTCGGAGCATGCATTCCTCCGGAGCTCGCGAAGTGCGTGGCCGATTATGCGGATAGGATTTGTCATTCCGCCCTCAGTCCGGCCAGTTGAAGCGGCGGGCCAGGCCGTAGAGCGCTACCTGAATGTTGTTGTTGGCGCCGCTGGTATCCTGATTGGTGATGATCACCAGCGCTTGCGCATCCTTCTCCGTAAAGGGATGCGGCTCGCGCAGAAAAAACGGGCTGCTGCCGCCAAACCCCGGATTCGCCGGATTGAATCCCGCGCCCAGAAACGTGGCTTGGTTCACTCCGCGCCCGGCCATACGCACGCCCGGAGGATTCGGCACGCCCACGATTCGCCGCGCCACGTCCGCCCAGGAGCAATACACTTTTTTCTTGTCCAGAATCTGTACGCGGAATCCGCCGGCCAGGCTCGAGCTGCCAGCGATCGCCAGCAAATGAAATTCATTCTGGAAGTTGATGCGTAGCTGGGTGGTCTGCCGCGCGGCCAGCAGCGCCGTGGCCACTTCCCAGATCGGCGTAAAGCCATCTTCGAAGCCGGGCGGATACTTTTCGCCCATGCGGTAGACCTGGCCCTGATAATCGTGAATCGGCAGCATGCGCGCCAGCGTGTGTGTGAGTACGCTGGGATCCTGCCGCGGATTCATGCGCTGATGCGCGGAAGCCGAACGCGCCGCCGAGCTCCCCGGTGTGTTGCCCGCCGCATGTGGATTGTGCGTCATTTCTTTCCTTTGTCTTTGTAGTGGCGGGCTTTTAAGCCCGTCAGAATCAAAAATCACCAACCTAAAGGTTGGCCACTACACGTGCCTTAAGCTTGCGACGGCCGCGGCCAGAGCTTGAAGCCGCTGAAGACCACTTCGGTGACGTTGGGCGCGCCGCTGGTATCCGTGAAAAATAGCGAATAGACGCGCGTGGCCGGCATCACGTAAGGCACCGCGAGCGGAAAGCTGGCGTTGCCCTGCGCCGTGCCACACCAATTATCGATATTGATGCCGTTGAAGACGGCGCCGCCGGCTTGCGCTTGCGGCGAGGTGCCGATAAAGTCGCGTCCGGTGGCCTGCTCTTTCATCAGCACCTTGAGCAGGTTGCTGGTGCGGGACGCCAGCACCCACCACCACTCGAAATCCGCGTCGGAGAGAATTTGCAGCGCGTTGGGATCCTGCACCGCATTGGCCGGCACGGTGCGATCGATCACGTAGCTGAAAAACTGCCGCTCGAATTGATCATCCAGCATCGAATTCATTTGCTCTCTCCTCGCAACAACTTGAACAATCTCTTTTTCATGCCGGGGATGAACTGCCGCGGCGTCTTGCGATTCTTCAGCGCTTTACGGAGTCCCTTGATCTGTGCGCTCTTGCTGAGATTCATAGCTCCACCAAAACAAAGTGATTGAGATCCGGAACCTAGCTCCCGTCCGCCGGCTGCTGCCGCGCTCCGGAATCGATCTCAACCAGTTAGAGAATCGCGCGTGCCAGTACCCCTTCCAGGTACACATGCGCGTTGATGCCGGTTCCGGGAAACTGCCCGGCGGCCGGCGCGGCCGCAGCCGTGGTGAACGCCGCCACACCGCTGATCGTGGGATCCAGAATCACCGCAAAGTTCTGGTTCTGCTCGATCAACTGGCCGAGGATCGGCTCCATGGGATCGAGGCCGGGAATTTGCGGCATCGGGTCCGTGATGGTGGCTACGTTCTGCGCGGAGGGCCAGCCATTAGAAATGGCCGTGAAGCTCTGCGTGGTGGCCGCCACGGTGGTGGCTGCCGCGCCGCTTCCGAAGATGCCCGCCCCTGCCGGCGCTTTGCTGACCAGCGAAAGCCAGTAAGACTTGCCGCTGATTTGCAATTCGACGGTGGAGGTGCCTGCGAAGCTGTTGGCGTCGCCGGCGTTGATGTCGGACCGCAGAACTACCGCGGGAGCCTTCACCAGGAACTTCTTGGGAGCATCCAGCATGCCGTTTTGGACCAGGTTGGTGTGGTACGCCGATTTCACGAACTGCGCACCGCCCGATGGCGTGTATGGCTGGCCGATCGCCGTGGCGAAGAGCTGCTGCTTCGTCACCTGCGTGGCTACCGCCACTCCATAAAAGTCGTAGATCGGCTGCACCAGATACTCGAGCTGACCTGCGACGATCGGGTTTTGCCGCCAGTTGCGCAAACGCGGGCGTCCCACTTCCTTTTCGTCCATCACGGGCAAATGCGCGTAACGCGATTCGTAGCGTGATGCATTTCTCTTGCTCATTGTTCGATCACTCCCTTTCCGAGCGTGAGGTTTTGTTGGCCGTCTTATCGGCCCGCGCGAAAAGTCCCCGGTAAGGGGAGCTTTTCGCGGAAGATGTTACCCGCCGTAGCCGCCTGCATAGCGGCTGCGGAAGCGGTGATACCCGAGCCTGCCGCTGGCTGCCGGAACTGCAACTGGCCCTTGAGGACCGGGGAAGACGATGGTGCCGCCTCCACGGTTGAATCCGGGTTGATTGCCGGCTGCTGCTTGCAGGTACTGGCTCGAAGCGGTGGGAATGCCGAACCAGCTCGGTGCGTAGAGCCCCAAACCCGGCGTGCGAATGCCCGCCGTGTTCAGCGCCTTGAGCACCGTGATGGCCAGCCCACCTTTGAGCATGTCGGCTCCCGCGTTGCTGCCCAGGAACCGTCCAACGAAGCCCATGCCCAGCGCAGCCGCTCCGGAAGCGAGCACGCCCGACCAGCCTGTGCTGAACGAGGGCGCAACCATTCCCGGAAGCGCGGCGGCGCCGACGGCGCCAGCAGCCACAAAGGCCGCTTCTTTCACCAGCCCGCCGCTGAGTCCCAGGGGATTCCTGCGGTGGCGGTGATGCCGATGATTCTTTCTGTGATATGCCATTGCTTGCTTTCACCCCCTCGTCTTTTTTTAGAGTGCCCTCTTGCCGAGGGCACTTCTTTCTGCTACACCTAAACGCGAAACGGCTCCTAACCTGCTACGGTGTGGC
>Ga0210409_10001188_pt1 | contig 35303 bp, 40 predicted proteins | sample IncBWH17MmetaG_FD_161649 | JGI IMG/M metagenome (GOLD analysis project Ga0210409, IMG submission 161649) | Forest soil microbial communities from Barre Woods Harvard Forest LTER site, Petersham, Massachusetts, United States - Inc-BW-H-17-M | ecosystem: Environmental > Terrestrial > Soil >... | reverse complement strand
TTTCCATCGAAAGCTCCGACAGCTTCGTTGTCTCCGCTGCCGCTTCGATTGCTACCGGGTGGAGCGAACCAGTTCCCGGGCGGGAGTTGCACCCGCTGAAGTCCAGCGCCTTTTCACGGCGCACTGTTTCGTCAGTTGTGCGACTTTATGAACCGGCTGGTTCGTATACTCCATCCTTCAGACTGTCGTTGATCTCCTTTTTTATCAGGTAGCCGCCAAGGAAAGACACTACGCCGAACCATGCGGCGACGGCGACCCCAACGACCAAAATCGCGCCCTCCGGTTCTGGCATGCCGGTTGCTGCTAGGAGGCTGCACGCGACCCAGAATGCGGTCCACAGAAAGGCTCGAAGTCGGTTCACTCGAACGGTGACTCTTGTAAGACCGCTGTTGCCCTGATCGCATCTCACATCGACGCCACTCACGAATGTGAACGGATTTAGACCGACCCAGTTACTGTGGCTGTATAGCTTCGGCTGAATCGAGAGCAGAATAATCGGCGTTTGTGTCGAAGCAATGGAGAGATCAGAAGCCCTGTACTTCACGCCCTCTTTCGATAGAAGGCCTGCGATTCGCTCCGAAGTCTGCTGCGCGGGCAACTGGGAGACGAGTTCGTAGGTCTTATGCATCACTGCGTTGACCTGCACATTATTGTTAGTCACCTCACACGACTAAATTCGGAGTTGAGCGCCCTCCACACAAATATTAGCGCGATTGTCGTAGGTGTTGAAATCGTAGGTGTTGAAAACAGGCCGTTACACTCAAGTTCCCCGCCCAAGGGAAGATGAGCGTAATGGCGATTTTGCGCCAATTTGTCCTACTGCCACCAGGGACGGGGCGGAATCATGGGACGCCATCGCCGTTTGCGACCAAACGGGTCTATAAAATATTGGATTGCGAAGTACGGGAAGAAAGCTGCGGGGAAAATCCAATGCACTGATCGGTTCAACAAGTACTCTCGTCGATTCATAAAGGTGTAGTGATCATGATTGTTAAGCGGGTAGACTCGACCTTCGGAGGGCTGAGGTGTAGAAGGAATGCTTGGCCACCAATACATGGAGAAGCCGATCAGGAAGCTGCTGAACAAGAGCACAAAGAGTACGATGGACAGAACCTGCCAGAATTTCCGCACTCTCGGCGAGAGGACCCGCCTGCCTGACCTCGCATCGTCGCTCATCACATATCGGTGAACTATTCCGAGAACGATTCCAACGACTGTTCCCATCGTCCCGACAAGCAGGACAACGAAGGTATCCCCTGAAACAAGTGAAAGCACCCATCCTAGGATTAGGCCGGCAATCGCTCCAACGACTGTATATTCCCAGAATTTGCTCACTGTGCCCCGACAATACAACATCCCTCTGGCGCTTTTGCAGGTCACGCGCTTCACAGCAAAACTTGCGTAACTGGCGAAACCAGGCCATTACACGTTTTGAGGATTGGCCGCTGTGCGAGTGGTGCTTTGAGTACGTACCCCGGCAATGCCCGCCCTGCTCATTAGCTCATCCCAGACGCAAACGTAGACACTTTCCCCGGCAAACCCCCATCATCTCACTCTGAGACGGCCTAAGCCCATGCCAATGCAGGAAACAGGTTGAAAAATTCCGGCACATGGGCCTCTCTTTTCTTCCTTTACATCGCACATACCATCGTATCCGGTGATAAGTCCCTAGGAACCGACAGCCCAAGTGGGATTCCCTTGCATACCCGCTGCTTTTCCAGTGGGTTACAGTACCATCACTCTGTCACCTTACGTCTGTGGGTTACCTATGGGATATGGAAGAGTGGGAGTAGTGGGGCTTGTGCTAGCTAGGAGTGGACTGGCCCAGTAGAACCAATGGCTTAGCAACGGGATACGCTGTAACCTGTTGAAAGCAGAGCGAATGCAAAGGTTGTCTCATTTTGACACGGGATACGGCAGAAGCAGTTCCTAAGCAATGGTGATGCAAATCGTATGTAAGTCTCTTGTAATCAACTAGATGGTAAGTGATGGACAGGTGAACCCAGTGGTCGTCTTGTCCATCGTTGGCGGAGGGATGTGAATGGCATGACGTGGGTTTACGGTATTGGCTGGTCGGCATCTGGACGGCACTGGACGGCAAAGGGAACGCATTGGAACGGCATCTGGACAGCACTGGGGCCAGATGACCTTTGGCCTTACCTGCTCTACCTGCTATGGTGTCCTGCATCTACGGCTCGAAATCAGGTGTAGACAGTCAAGTGTAGACAAACGGTATTGTGTACCGCACGTCTGCTGCTCATCCCAGCCGACAACACACGATCATTGTTGTCCGCAAGTAACCCGCCGATTGTGACTTCAGTGATCTATACGGCAATATTGCCTCATGCAATGATGGTTCTGCCCTCAGAAAGGGCTGACAGGTGTATAAGGGGTGAAGCCAACGACAGTACCCCGGAAGTCCTGAGCAGCATCCACTGAGACCCACCAAGCAAGCTGGCGAATGCTTGCCCGCTGCCCACTACGGGAGCACCTGTCCAATCGGACTCCCTGCCAACGGCATCGGCTCTCCAACGATTCGAGCAATCCCGTTCGACTCGAACCTGCAAACTTTTTTCGACCATATAAGAAAGATGGAATTTTTCGACAGCTACTTCCAATGCCTCGCACGCACGCGAGTCCGCAACTGGCCCCGTCTCTCAAGTTCTGTGGTAGGAATCTGAGACGAAAGGTAACCATGACCGCGAAAGCAAAGCCAGCAAAAATCATAGACGTAAAGGACTCTGACATTCGTGAGTATCTGACGCAGCGTCAAACGTTCACTGATGGACACGGAGAGCACATCCGCTACACGGTACGCAACATGGGAGAGGACCGCTACGGTGTGTTTGACCGTATGCAAAACACGTTCGTCACCGCTAGTGGAACGAAGAAACAAGCACAAGCGGCACGGTACTTAATAGAAAAGGGAAAGAAGTAGGTCAATCAAACGAACGGCATCGCGCTCAAAACGTGGTGCCGTCCCTCACCGTCAAGGTGACACTATGACAAAAGAACTTTGTGATGCTGTGCTGTTCGGAATCGAAGTACCACTGCCCCAGCCGTGCGGTGTGACTCGCCAGTGCAAGCAAGCAGGCGGATGCCCGGTGTGCTTTCAGCCAATGCTGGCAGAACTAGAAAGCAAACTCTTGTTCGCAGTGGAAGCACATTGCGAATGGAGTGACCGACTGCACGACGAGCTTCTGTTCGGTACACCAAGGAGGAAGCCACAATGACAGACCTACTCACAAAGAAACGTATCGGCGGTGCTGCTGGTACGCATTGGACACCCGAGCAAGTAGCGGCCCTGCTCACGGCTGCCCGTGCCCACTCGGAACGCGACTGGCTTGCAATCTTGGTTCTGCTCACCCATGCCCTGAGAGCAAGCGAATTGGTGAGCATCACCCCAGCCGACATCAGGGACGGCTCTCTGTACGTCGCAAGGTTGAAAGGCAGCGCACGCACGGTGCAACCGCTCATCGGTGCCGAGCGGGAACCACTGCTCACGCTGGCAGAAAGCAAGGGCCAGTATGAACGATTGTTCCCGATCACAAGGCAGCAACTCTGGCGCATCGTACAGAAGCACTGCAAGACGGCTAGCATCCCGCTAGACGCTGCACACCCGCACAGCGCAAAGCATTCGGCCTGCCGTTCCATCCTGCATAGCACTGGCAACCTTGCCATAGTCAAGACTTACGCAGGGCACAGCAGTTTCAGCAGCACTCTGTTTTACACAAAGCCCACTGACGCAGAGGCATCGGCTGAGGCAGCCGAGGGGCTTAGATGGTAAGCAACAACGTTCATTATATGCTATTAGTTATACACAACTAAATCAGTAGGGTATGCGGAATACACACGCAGAGGCTTCGCCTCTAGCCTTCCTGCTTCTGGACGAACACCTTCTCTCCGGTGCCCTCTGGTTAACCTTGTACGCGATTGACCTAGCCGGAGTTGTACACATAAGACGAGTCCAGTGCTCTCCCGTTTTCGCTCCCTTTCACCGCCACGTACGTAGTAATTGCGTTGCACCATGCAATAATGCTACTTTCGCTTTATATTCGCTGTCTACATCGCATAGGAAAGGAGTTCCATGATTGACCACCTACAACTGCTGAGAAGCTTTCTCGCAGCAGACAAACCGAATTGGGCAGAAACCGTAGACGTGCTGCTCACTGCTCACCTAATAGCCCGTGCCGATGGTGAGATGCGTTCCAACCCGTCATGGGAAACCCTTGCCCGGTGTTCCCGCGTACACCATACCACTATCTACCGGGCAGTCGAACGACTGACAGAGCACGGCTGGATTGTGAAGCACTCAGGACAGCGTAGACAACTAGGCAACACTTACGTAGTACAGGTGGGCAACCTGCCCATGAAAGATTTCACAGCAACCATGGTGAGCGATGACGCTAATCATCTCGCCTTCTGGTATCTCGGCAAGGTGCGTTCACAGACGGTGTATTCCAAAAGATATAAAAAGCAGGTCGCACCCAGCGTCAAGAAGGGCTGGGAGCAGCGTTGGGCCTTTGTCATGCAGCGTTGGCTTGATGGTGGGGCCAATCCTGAACGTATCAAGGCAGCCGTGGATATTGCGTTCAAAGCAGACAGCAAGAGAGCCGTGCGCGGACCACACACACTCATACGGCAGTGGAAACAATTCATGACGGCAGTCGAGCAGCAAATTCAGAAAGGGTGAGCCAATGGGAAGGAACGCAGCAAAGTGGAATGAGTACCGAGCACCGAAGGTAGTAGAGAAAGTCGAGCGAGTGGTGAGTGAAGAAACCAAGCGCAATGCGTGGGTCACCCGCTGGATTAAAAACCACAGAGAGGTTGCGGGCGTAGGTTGGGTACGCAAGCAGCCAACCAAGAAAGCATTACGGGAAGTGAGGAAAATCGCAATCGCTTTCTATCCTGCTTGGGTCGTTAACCCTTGGGCACGATTCCTGTTTCCCCGCCATGAGCAAGTGAAGCCCAAAGCCGGATGCCGCATCCCGCTAAACGCTGCGTTGGATTGGGAAGTAGACCATCCAACCATGCAGGCTTGGAAGCATGACGCACGCACCACGTTTTCAAGTCGGGCACATCCAGACCTGCAATTCTTTGTCAATCCAACAGGCAAGAAGCTCATCACAAGAACCTTCGCCGAATGCCTGCTGGCATATTCGCGCAATCGCTGGGCTGGTGATACGGGAGACGAACGGGCGCACGATTGCATTGTGGAAGTCTTGAAACATGCCGCACGGGATGGACGCAGAACGGAGCACCGACGCCAGACGGACAAACGAAAGAGGCTGGCAAAAAAGTTCACCACTCGCAGCCGGACGGAATACTGGCGATGGTTGCTGAGTATCTTGCATGGCACCGATATGTACACCCGTCCCAAAGAACGATTCTTAGCGGCGGTCACGGTTGACTATCAAGATGGCTTGGATCATGAAGAAGTGTGATTGACAATCGCACCTGACACAAGTACGTGTGATGTGTTGTAGTTACGGACATATCGCATGTACTTGTATGCGGGCGTATAGACGCCTACCGAAGAAAGAGGAAACATGAAACCAAGAGGTAAAAGCCTGTGGTCTGCCCAGACCCCAGCACTCACCCCAAGCAGCGGAGATGCTGCCAGCGAGTTTGTAACGCAGCAGGAACTAAAACTCGCTGAGTACGGCAGACGCCTAGCAGTCCAAGAGCGAAGGACAAACGGACAGCAAGTCAAGATCGCACATCAGGACAAGCTGATTGCAACTCTGCAATCGGAGAATCGTGCCCTGCGGGTGCGCCTGCGTTTTGTAGAGAACGCAACCGAGCTTCTGCCGCAAGAAGAAAGCAAAAGCGTAGCACTGAAACTGAGAGGCGGACCACGATGAACTACCAAGAACAGCAGCTACTCAATTCCCTATCCGAGAGGGTGCGGGAATTGGAAGCACGTCTTGCCGAACTAGAAGCACAACTGAAAGGGAAACAATGACCGAACCAACCTTGCAACAAAAAGCAGAGCAGGCCGCACAGCTTGCACGTGATGCCGCAGAGCTAGCACAGTCTGAGGCATTGAACGCAGAGCTAGACGCGATTACCTGCATCAAAGATTTCAACAAGGCGGGACGCACCGCACAAGATGCTGCACGTATCAAGTCTGCCTATGTGACCAGATTCGGGTATGACAAGTTCGTCAAGCTGGTAGCGAACAGCCGATAGAGTTTTCTGTCACATCCTGACGGCGAAGGCGGGGCAGGGCACTGGACATGCCTGCATCGTTGGTGAAGATGAAAACTTAAACCATCACTCCGCCACAAACTTATGGCAAGAACAAAACAGCAATGCATCGCAGATGCAATCGCAGCACGCATCATGCAGAACACAAGAAAACGGTACTCCTCACTCCATGAGGATGCCTTAGGAGAATACGCAATCATGCAACTACAACACCCCGCAACCGCAGAACAGATCGAAGCAGCCCGCAAAGCGGAGCACACCGCCCTGCTTCAGCGACTCAGTGAACTTGAGCAGCGAGTAGCTGCACTGGAAGTGAAGTAATGAACCCAGCAAACGATCACATGACCAACCCTCTTCAGGGTGACACCACAGCGAACAACCTGACAGTTTCCAGCGTCGTTCCCATCACCATCAAACCAGTGGACCGCAAAACGCTGGAAGGTTCCACACCCGGAGACTTCCGCGCACAAGCGTCCGATGTCACGATGCCAGCGCAACCCGGACCAAGGGATGCAACCGGGCAGTCAGGCGCTTAACAAGGTTCCCTCTCTCGGGTGTCCTTGGAGAGGACCGCTGCAAAGGCAGCGGGTACGCTGAGGCGTGTTACACAGGGAAGTCCTGTGGACCGTGTTCTGCACGGCATGAAGTACCTCAGCGAAGTTTGCAGGAGCGTTCAGACTTCTGCATTAGACGGCGGGCTGGCTTGTGATGAGGCTGGCCCGTTCGTGACCATGAAACATAAAAAGGAGCAACACATTGAATTGTGAATCGGCGATTGTAGAGGCTGGCCTTGCCAGTCGGCTACTGTTGAACAAGAAGGAAACGGCAGAGGCTTTGCGCATCTCCGTGCAGTCCGTTGACTGCCTCATCCTGAGCAAGCAGCTTAGGCCCGTGCATATCGGTGCCCGTGTCCTGCTCGAATTAAGAGAGCTTGAGCGTTACGTTGCAAACCAGAAGCGAAACCCGAGAAACGTGCGAGGGGGCTTGCTGTGATCCATACAGGCATTGACCAAGCAACGGGTGAGCAGATCACTTGGGATGATGAAGCAACGTTGGTGGACGGCCACGAGGACTTGAGCAAGCAAAAGAAGTCACCCGAGTCTGGCTTTGACCCGCAGTACGTCGCAACTCGCAGCGTCCATCACCCTGCCCAGAAAGCTGAGGACTGGCGCACTGCTGGCACGCACAACAAACCAGCAAGCGGGTACAGCAACCCAGTGGATTCACCCGAGTACCTTGAGAAAATTCAGTACAGAGGGAAACCATGACGCGAGTGCAAAGAGCAGAACTGGAAAACGAGTACATCGAACTACTGGCAGAGAAAACCCGACGCAGAGGACTGCACGCCACGGCCAACACCAAGGCAGAACGCGAAGAGATGGAAAAGAAGTACCCGCGTATTGATGACCGCCTGCGTGTCCTAGATGCCCTGCTCACCCAGAGCGAAGAGGATAACTAATGACTACCGAGCAAGCCCTGCAAGAAAAGCAAGCAGACCTTGCCAGCATGAAGGAACACGTTGGCCGCTGCGTTCTCGGTAGTGAGCCGTTTGCATCGTCCCTCAAGCTGTGTGAGGAGTTAGCATGGGACATCTTTCTCCTGCAAGAGATAGACTTCACCGCCTTGCAGGTGTTCCTGTCTGACACATTCGTCCGTACCTCTAACAATTATGTGGGAGTGGTGGGCGGGGGAATTGCCCAGTCGTACCGCACGCCAGACAAACCAGTGCATCGGCCAGTGCCCAGCCCATACCAGCAAGAAGTACGCACAGGCTTTGAATCCGCAATGCTGCAATTCGAGAAAGAGGCAACGTGGATCAGCCAAAAGCTAGCCGACGCCTTGAACGAGTCGGAAGAGGGCACCGAGTACCGCCATGCACGGCAGTTTCAACGGTGCATGAGGGCCAAGGCCGCATTCCAAGGCCGCATGGATGAACGATTCGCACAGGTCAAAGCATGGTGTGCAGGTTCCAAGCAATCCGAGAATCCCCGTGTTGCTGCTTTCATCAAACGGCACGGGCAGGTTCACTTCTATCTGGATTCAATGTACCCATCCGCTGAGGCCGCACAGGATGCCGTCCGACGTGATAGCAAGGCCATAAGTCCAGACCATGACATAGTGTGCTCCATGTGGGAACTGGCCCTGCCTCGATTCGGCGAAGTCAATCAAGAGGCTCTGGACGAACTGACGATGTACATCAATTCAGAGGAACACAAGATTGCTTTGCAAGAGGCCGAAGAGTACGGCTGTGACGTTGCCCTGCTGTCAACGAAAGAGCGAGTCATCAGGAACGTAGTAAAGGCCGTGCGTGCTGTCACGCTGCTGCAAAGTGATGTGCTGCCCACCCGAGGACTCAACAATCTGGGGGGTATTCCCGTGAGCAGTTTCAAGCGATTGCTGAGGGCTGAAAGGGCTGTCGTTGTAGATGAGCACATCAGCAGCCGTGAACTCTTGCGAGTCCTGAAAGAGCGGTTGGAAAAACTGAGGCCCAGCAAGAAGCAACGGCGCAGACGTGAGGCCGCTATTGATGCTGAGATTGAGCAGACAGCACAGCTTGCCGCTGAGAGGCCGCATAGCAATGCTACCAGCCCGTGCAAGCCCGGTTGCCGCTGCATACGTCATGGGTAGGTGCATACACTTTTGCATACACCTAACCCCTTTTCTGGCTTGGCCCATGCAAGACCTGATGCCACAGAAACCGCGATTTTACTGGGGTTTCGAGGCTTGGCATTACAAATGCTAGCATGGGTCACCCTGATCCTAAGTCCAGCGCGTCTGCCAATTCCGCCATCCCGGCAAGACTCTGAATGCAATTGCTGTTAAATGTTTATCCTCCTGCCGCATCGACTTCGGAACCTTAAGTTGGTGGCAGATAGGTGGCACTTAATTTCGCAAGCCAAGCCGCGCTCTGTCTCCGACCTTCCACTTATCTTGGTTACCGCTTCTGTGATGTCGGCTTTACAGGCGATATTGTAGCGCCCAAACACGGAGCGTGTCTTCGAGATCGTCCGCGGGGTCTTGCAATCCTACGGGACGTGATTATTGCCGCATAAGAAAGCGGGCATCTGCGAAGATGCCCGCTGGAAGTTCGGTCGCCGACGATTCTCCAAGCTATTTCTTTCCGGAAAAGACTCCGGGCAGCACTTCCGTGCCTTGTATCTGGACTGCCTGCAAACTCCCAGGGTTGAGCCCGAGAGCCTTGAGGATGGTCGGAGCAACTTGCGCCGTCTGTACCGGTGTCGTCAGTGTCGTGGCCTTGAAACTTGGATTCGAGACCAAGATCATCACGTTGGTGTCGTCATGCGCGAAGCCGCCGTGTTCCGCCTGCTTCGCGGTGCTGCCCGAGTAAGTCACACCCACATTCGGAGCAACCGCGATGTCTGGGCTTCGCGGATCGCCGTTTGGCGGGATGCCTGGCGGGTTAAACAGCTGGTTGATGGATTGACCGAAGAAGATTTGGCTAATGCCCGCAATGTTATTCGATGTCGGGGATTGGGTTTCGAGAATCCCAGCCTCAGTCACCGCATTGCAGGAGGATTTCAGCCACAAGAGCGAAACATCATCTTCAGTGGGGCCGATTTGTCCACCTGCATTCGACTCGGAGGGCGGCAGGCAGTCGTCGATTAGCCTGCTCGGCGAAGTCGTTACCGGCCCAGACGAGGTAATCCCAACGTAGCGTTGAGAATCGATCGGACTCTGACCGTGCTTGGCAGTAATGATGATGAGCGTCGAGTCCAACAAACCCTGCTTTTGGAGTTCGGCGGTCCATTCTCCGATGGCTGCGTCAGCAAACTGAATCTCCTGGAGCAATAAGGCGCTTGGAGTGCCCATTGCATCCAGATAACCGCCGCTGCCCACGTTGGCTTCGATCAGCTTTTGCCCTACGCTCACGGCTTGGAAATTCATGCCGAAGATTGTGGGCACTTGGGTCTTCTTCTTACGGTTGTGGCTGTAGCCATCGATTTCGTTGAGGATGGCATTTACCTTGAGCGTGTCATAGCACTGAATGTTTAGAAAGCTGTTGGTCCAGGCGGTAAGATCGGCATTCGGGTCCGGAATAGGATCGCAGGCCAATCCAAGCGGCGTCGTGACACCCTTCAAGGCAACCACATCAGAATTGATTTCTGGTGCATAGAAATCGTCCAGGTTCGTGCCGTCACCGGGGCCGGAAACCGAGGAGTAGGCTGGGTGCTTGTCGGACCAGGCGGTGTAGCCGCCAGCGGCGTGAATCACGCCGAAAACTGTGTTCGTCCGGACGAAGTTCCACGGGTAAACAGGAAGGCAGTTGTTAAACGGATCGCGAACCAGCCTGGCCGGATCAATCGACGTGATTCCACCATCCCCGTTCTTGGTACTGATGCCGTCGATGCCGTTCAAGAATTTTTGGTTGATGTCGATGCCCTCTTCATACTCGGTCGAAGTGCCGTTCGCCCGGCCGACAGTACAAGGTCCGCCCTTGAGGCCGTTGCCTGTAGTTTTAATCGGAGGAGCGAAGACCCGGTCGTAGGCAACATCGTAAAACACCCCCATGAGGCGCGGTGTGCCCCCGGTTACGATTGCCATCAAGCCTGGGAATGAATCGGAGGGCCGTGAGGTGCTGGTGTCCAGATAGTTCACGGCAGTTGCGCCCAGCTTCGCCAAGTTCGAGCAGTAGGGTTGTCCGCCGTTTATTCCTTTGACTCCCTGTGAACAGTTCAAATAGTCCACCGCATGCATGCCGTCAATGCTGACCAGCAGGACGTGGCTAATTTTGTTCTGCTTTCCTGAGTCTTGCGCAACCACAGCCTGCACCAAAGCCGCAGCCAGAAATAGAATCACGACAAAGGCCCGTGAAGACCTCTTGGTTTTCATTGAAAAATCCTCCTGAACACGAAACTTTAGCCGTGCAATGTTGCGCTTAGGTGACGCGCTCGTGAATTTTTTCTGTATGCATGTGGAAATCTTTAATGGCAAGATGCCATTGACGCATTCTCCCGCTGACGGCTTTGGTTATAAACAAAACAAGAAAGGAGTTCGACTGACTACCGCATTCCAGCTAATTAAACGTCGTTGTTTTTGGGTATCTTCCCGCTGTGCACTTGCCGCCTATTCCCGGCTTCCGTTATTTGGCTGGCTACACGTTTCCGTCGGAGTGATTCGAAAAGGTCAATTGGTCCTGGTGATTGATCGAAGCGACGGGCGAGGCTTGTCGTTTCCGGGTGGTTTCGCTATGCCATGGGAAACGTCTGAAGAGGCGATGAAGAGAGAAGTTTCGGAAGAGACGGGTTTGGCAGTCAAGCAATCCGCACAGCTCTTCGAATATCGGAACTCAGCCGATGTTCCGGTGATACTCACCGTGTTCGCGGTAGAAGCTGAGGGCGAGTTGAAGGATTCCTGGGAAGGCTCTCCGATTTGGTTGCCATTCACCGACATTCGGCCGCGTTTGCTCCCTAGTCTGAAGGAAATCGTGGACCGGCTGCTTTAACTGAACATCGATAGTTTAGTCCTGTTACCGGCGGTTGAGGACGATGCACCGTCTCGCGGACGGGAGCAACCGGGTTATTCGATGCCGGGTCTGCACGGGCTGGGAGGACGGCCAGCAGACACGATCCCGTACTTCCGATCCAGGAAAACTTGGAGTTTGTCCGGTAACAGCTCCGCGAGTTCTTGCCAGCTTAGAACCTTGCACCTGGTTCTCAGATCGGCGAGTCTTACGGATTTCATTACCGCAAACCATGCCTCGATCAGATCCGGACGCCGCGCATCCACGAGCACGCAGAAGCTCATACCAAGATGGTGTGCAGCCAGGACGTTCCGAATGAGTTGATAGCAAACGTATCGACCGTTCTGTCGCGGAAGCAACTCCCCATCAAATACCTCACGAAGGTCTCGATAGGATTCGACGATCTCCGGACGCTGATTCTGGAAACCCGTTTCGGTAAGCTTGGACTCCGCCAGAAGTGTTCCGAGTTTCATGTCGATCTCGGTGCGATCCAACCGGCCGCCATCACGCGGGATGCCTGCTCGAAATCCGAACTCCGGAACCTCGTCGACTTCGAATCCTAACTTCAGCGCCAGAGCCCGGCTCTCGGTCACACCGGGACAACAGAATACATTCATGAGTAAGGCATCCGAACTCATTGAGGAGTCGAGTTCTTTCCAACCCTCATCGCTTCGCGGCAGTGCACGACGGGCCTGCGCGTGCACTTTACCTAGTCGATGTTTCCATCCGGGTCGATTGAGAATGGACCTGTAACTGGCGTCGAAGAAATTGCCATGCTTCAGTTCCGATGGCCGGTACACCACCACGGACATATCTCCGTAGCTCGTGACATGAGGCAATCGAAGCGAGGAGGCGTAGATCGCATTCCGCGAACTCAACTCGCGACGTAACAAGTCTGCGTATCCTGTGCGCGTGGGGCTCACGATGCCACCTATTCATCTCAGCTTCTAAGGCTCATTCACTCGATGCGCGTCGACGATCGGTCCCTGAGTTCACTGCAGTGCTGGGTTTTTTCGAGCTTCCTTCTGTCAGGCTCAAGAAGGTCACCCAGGCACGCCCCGCATAGGCATCCGCGTTCAGCATCAACATTCGGGGGAGCACGAGCCAAGCGAAAGGTAACCACAGGATGAGCAGAACAACGTTCGCCCAACAGCCTGCCGTGAAATTCCAACGCGGCCAATTGCCTTTGAATCCGCAGACCACGATCCCGCTGACCGCCTCAATCACGAAAATCATTCTGGAGGCACAGAGATTTCGCACGAAGCCGTACTCTGCACCGTGTTTATCGACTAAGCCGCATCCGTCGCATCGGCGTAGAAATTCCTTGACCTCTCGGAATGCGTCCATAATCTTGCGGTCTGCCAGTGCCGGATATTCATATTCCTCTTCTAACGACATGAGCCGTATTCCGAAGCCTTGCAGAACCGCCAACTGGATTCTGTTCTTTTGATGTGCGCTTAGATAAGAGTCTCTCATCCGAGCGAGGCGCGTCGATGGAAGCCCACCTCGTTCTTCCCAGAATTGCTTGGCGTAGCGTACTCCCCGATCTCGGAAGAACATCGATGCCAGGTAGACAAACGCGAAGGCGAGAATGCTACCACCTGCCAACTGCAAGGGGTTACTGAGTACGCCTGGAAAGAAGTAATAGATCGCGCAGAACACCGGAAAGAGCAAGATCGCCGTTGGGACCAGGCGAGCCTTGCAGTCGTACCCGTCTATAAACTGATGCCATCGTATTCGCATTCGCAAACCTTCGCTATAACCTGACCGGCCAGCGGGAATCGATTTTCGCCATGATTCTTTCCGCCAGAGCAATTGCGTCGGAAATCGCGGACTCGGATGCCGGAGAATTTCTGCCGTCCCACTGCGTCAACTTCCGGGCTGCGAGAAATGCAGGCAGCAATCAGAATCACGCGCTTTCTACCCTCATCCACGACCATGAGTGTAGCGTATTCGCTTTTTGTTCGCCACAACTGCATTCACCTTCTTTTCAGCGACTTCGGGAATTTGCGCGCCGGTTCGATGGGAAGACTGCATCGATGCGAATATTTTTCTTGATTTCGAGTGCGAGTTCGTCGACGAAACGCGCCTGCGGAATATTGGCTTGATGGACTAATGGAGGGTTTGCGAAAAAAAGCGCCTTGGAGCTTGCTAGCTTACAAGCTTCCAAGGCGCTGCGTTTTACTCACTCGATGTATGCTTTGAGATTTTGCCGTCAAGCAGCGAAACCAAGGGTTCACCCGCGGAGGTGGGCTTCACCGTGGTGCTGCGCACAATATCGCCTGCGGTCAGCCTCTTTCCGTAGAGACGAAAGTTCGCGTCGTTGTCCGGGTCTATGGTTGCGCTTCCCAGCGATGCGCCCGCGAACAATCCCTTGGATCGCCCGTAGGTCCAGATGTCGGCATCAGTGGCACCGGCCGCCGTAGCGCCCGGTCCCGCCGCCGCAGTCGCATCAGCTCCCATCTTGGTCTTGCCATTTAATAATTGGTTCACGACCTTCCGGTCCATGAGCAGGAGGACGAAATCACTGGACGTGCCTCCTATCTGCAGACCGACGCTGGCCCCACCCACCGAATACATCGCGGGCGCAGACCACTTGCCTTCAAAGTTCTGGCCGGTACGGCAAAGCATCGGACCGCGGCCACCGCTTCCGCCAATACCAACGCCGAACTTCTTCACATTGGGCAGAACCAGCACGCAATTCGCTTTTGCCAGTGCGTCTTGCGAGATGTTCTTGTCGTTGAGCATATCGTTCAGCACGATGTTGGCTTGCTTCAGCGTGTCTTCATCCTTCTCCTTGTCGGCAGCGAGCGCAGGGAGAATCAGCAGGACCATCATTATGGAAGTGAGGAAGCAAGGTAAAGCTCTCCTGGCGATCCGCTCACCTGTTGTTTCAGAAGCAGTTCGTAGCATGGGATCCTTTCCTTTCTCGTTATGACGTCGCCCGTGCGGCCGACTCTCTCAATGCGCGACCACACCGCAGCGATTTGCCAAGATATGCGAAGGTTGCCAGGACGGGAACTATAAAAACTTCTAGTCCTCCGACCGGGCGACTCCGCCACAACTCCGAAAGTATACCCATTTCCGAGCAACAAAGCGGCGTGATTTCCGCCGCTACTTCTCCGCCCCGCCTAATTCCCTTTTCTGTATCCACCACTGCCGCTAAACTGAATACCTATGAATAATCCACAACAACCTAATATCCGGCTGGTGAATGCTCCTGACTATCGCGAGACCTACGCCAACAGCGTGCAAGTGCGGGTGAATGTTTGGGATTTCTTTCTGGTTTTCGGCACCCTGCAACAGCAGACCGAAACTCAAGTTGAGGTTAGGAACTTTCAGGGCATCTATCTCAGCCCGCAGCAGGCCAAAGCGCTGATGTCGATCTTGCAGCAGAACGTTTCCGGTTACGAGAGCACGTTTGGCGAAATCAAGCTCGACCCCCGAATGGCAACCGCGGGCCCGGTACACTAGACTGCTCCGGTGGCCGGAGAGATGACCGGAGAGATCGATCGGCGGCGCAGGTACCCGACAGCGCTGTTATTTGCGCTGTTCTTCGTCGTCCTGTTCGCACTGCACACTCCGCTACTGCGCCTCCCCTATTTCTGGGACGAGGCCGGATACTACGTGCCAGCGGCCCGCGATCTCCTGCTGCACGCTGAATTGATTCCGCATTCCACTCCCTCGAACGCGCACCCACCGCTGGTCATGGCCTATCTTGCTCTGGCGTGGAAGTTTCTGGGATATTCCCCCGTGGTCACGCGCACTGCCACGTTGGGGATTGCCGCATTCTCTCTGCTCGGCGTCTTTCGACTCGCACAACGGGTTGCGAACACGGAAGTCGCGGTAGCCTCCGCCCTCTGCGTCGCTTTATACCCGGTCTTCTTCGCCCAAAGCTCCCTCGCTCACCTGGATCTGGCGGCGGCGGGACTGACCTTCTGGGCCTTGCTCGCCTACGTCGAAGACCGGCGATGGGCCGCATCCCTGTGGTTCTCCCTCGCAGTGCTTGCAAAAGAGACTGCCATTCTTGCGCCCATAGCTTTGTTCGCCTGGGAGTTGCTTGTCGCTCTACTTGCCGTCCCCAGCGAAGTTGTCATCCCGAGCGAAGCGAGGGATCTGGGTTCTCCCCGTGTCGAGCGAAACCTCAAATTCCCCATCGCATTCGCTCCTCGGAATGACAAACCGATGAGTTGGTCAGGGGCCCGCGGCCAACTCCTTATCCCCCTCATCCCGCTCGCCCTCTGGTACGCCTTCCATTACGAGCGCACCGGGTTCGTTTTCGGCAACCCGGAATTCTTCCGCTACAACGTTCAAACCACGGTGCAGCCGCTCCGTGTCCTGCTCGCACTCGGCCTGCGCTTGTGGCAAGTCGTCGGATATCTCAACTTTTCCTTCCTCACCTTGGCCGGCTTCCTGGCCATGTGGCTTCCGGCGCTCCGCGACCACGGCGAAGAACGCAAGAGGATCTCGCTGGACGTACAGTTCTCCTTCCTCGCAATCATTGCAGCCTACGTGGTCGCGATGGCCGTGGTGGGCGGAGCCGTACTTGCACGCTACATGCTTCCGGTGGTTCCACTGGTGATTATTCTCTGGGTTTCGACGCTGCGCCGAAGAGTGCGGCTATGGCGTGTCGTAATTGTGATTGTGGCTTTGGCATTCGTGGCCGCCCTATTCGTCAATCCCCCCTATGGATTTTCAATCGAGGACAACCTTGCTTATCGCGATTACATTCTGTTGCACCAGCAAGCCGAGGACTACGCGGAGGCGCGTTGCCCAATGGCCCGCGTGTTGACGGCATGGCCAGCGAGTGACGAACTCACTCACCCCTACCTCGGCTATGTGACCCGTCCGATGCGAGTTTTTCGTATTGAAGACTTCACCGTCGAGCAGCTGATGGCAGCCTCCGAAATGCCTTCAAATTTTGATGTGGCGTTGGTTTTCTCCACCAAGTACGAACCCCCGCATCCCTGGTTCGAGCGCTGGCACCAATGGCAACAATGGAAAGCGCGATTCTTCGGCTACCATCGCGACGTGCCCCCAGCTGCAGCAGCACAAATTCTAGGAGGACAACTCGTCTACAACGACAATCGCAACGGCCAGTGGGTCGGCGTGATCGAGATGAACCAGATACAGGAAGCCCAAGCGGTTCCGACCACAGCGAACAGCTCTCATTAGCGCCCCGTACAATGTCATCAGTATCCTCGATACATTGTCTTCCCGAGCGGAGCGTGATCGTGCGAAGCACGCTCACGCGCAGTCGAGGGACCCGCTTTCTACCGATGCGGGTCGACGGTCGCCAAGGCAAACACCGCCCGATGGCTTTATAATGTAATGCGAAATGCAAGCCCCGCAACGGGGCCTGGGAGTATTCCGAAGAACAGCTGCCGGGGGTCGGCTCGTTCTTCAGACTTCGTATGAGCAGCCACCTTCATCCACGCCTCAAAATCTTCTTAACCCTGTTGCTTTTTGCGACCGCAACGCCCGCCCATGCACAGAGCACACAAGCGGAAGAAAAGCCCGCCGACAGCATCCGAGGCATCGTCGTCAACAGCGTGACTCATGAACCCATCGGACGAGTCCTGGTCTACTCCCCGGACAATCGCTTCGCCACCATGACAAATAGCGAGGGGCGTTTCGAATTCACACTCGCTCAACCCGAAGAGGGCAACGAAAATAAATCTGTCCCCGCCAACTCTGCGACCGTGACGCAATGTGTTGGTGATTCTTGCACGACATACTCTTCGAATGGAGGACAATCTCGCCCCACCCAGCTGATGGCTCGAAAACCGGGATTTCTCAACGATCCAAATGGAATCCAGAATCTGTCCCCGGAACCGGCCGGCAAGGAGATTACGATCTCGCTCACGCCCGAAGCGCTTGTCGTTGGCCGGGTCGTTCTTCCCAGCTCCGAACCCTCCGACGAAATCCAACTCGAGATTTATCGACGCCAGGTGCAGGACGGCCGCGCCCATTGGATCTCCGCGGGTTCGGTTTCGACCAGGTCAAATGGCGAGTTTCGCTTTGCTGAGCTCTCCGCGGGCAGTTATAAGTTGCTCACGCGGGAACTGCTGGATCGCGATCCTCTGACCTTCGACCCACGCGGACAACAGTACGGATACCCTCCCGTCTACTTTCCGAATGCAAGGGATTTTGACGCCGCGCAAACCATTCAATTGACGCCTGGCCAGATTTTCCAGGCGGATCTTTCGCTGGTGAAACATGCGTATTACCCAATCAAGGTGGCCGTCGCAAATGCGGGTGAGAATGCTCGTGGCCTCGGAATCGTTGTGTTCGCCCAGGGCCACCGGGGCCCGGGATACGCTCTTGGCTACAACAACCGTGACCAGATGATTGAAGGCCTGCTGCCCGACGGAAATTTTACCCTCGAGGCAGCGAGCTTTGGGCCCAATGCCGCGTCGGGACAGCTGAACATCAGCGTTAAGGGCACCGCGGTCGAAGGGCCCCGCATGACTCTGCTGCCGAATGGCGCAATCAGTGTGAATGTTCAGGAAGAATTTACATCCAGCGAAAATGCAAGCTCGCGGAGCCTGAGCGTAGAGGGTCGACCCGTAGCAGACAACCGCCGAGGACCTGGGCGCGACGTGTATGTGCGGCTGGAGCCGGCCGACGATTTCGGCGAGGAACGAGGTGCTGGACTGCGCAATCCTTCTGGGGAGGAGGACGCGCTGGTCATCGAAGGCGTTCAGTCCGGGCGCTATTGGGTGCGAGTCGATGCTTCTCGCGGATTCGTCGCGTCGGTCACCTCTGGCACGACGGACTTGCAGCATCACCTGCTCGTCATCGGGCCCGGCGGATCGAGTGCTCCCATCGAAGTAACCCTGCGCGACAGCACTGCAGAGGTAGATGGGACGATCGAGGGCTCATTTTCTCGGGTAACCACGCCCGAGAGTCGAAGATCCTCGCGGGACATTGCGCCTTTGCCGGCCGAGATGTCGATTGCGCACGTTTATTTCGTCCCGCTTCCGGACAGTGGCGGGAAATTCACAGACACTTGGGTACCTGCAGATGGTAAGTTCGGTCCGCAGGAGATGCCGCCCGGCACCTATCGCGTGCTGGCTTTCGATCACAGCGAGGAGTTGGAATACCGCGATCCCGAAGCTATGCGCGCCTATGATGCGAAAGGATTGCTGGTCCGTTTAGTCGCTGGCCAGAAAGAACACTTGCAGTTGCCGTTGATCGTGAATAGCGAATAACCATGTCATTTCGAAGATTGTCATTCCGAAGATCATCATTTCGAAGACCGTCATTTCGCAGAGGGTCGTTTCGAAGAGTGATTCTCGCATTCGGGATGGTATTGTCCCATTCCCTGTCGGTCTTTGCGGCACAGAGCTCAAGCCCTGTGCCCAGCCAACCGTCGGACGCAACATTTCGCATCACGGGAACCATCGTGAACGCAATCGGCGGAAACCCGCTTGCCCGCGCTCGTGTCACCATCGTGGACGCTAAGAATCGCCAGAAAGCGCAGTGGATGATTACTTCTGACGACGGCGGTTTCGATTTCAAGCAGGTCGGACCCGGAAAATATTCGTTGCAAGGCGCGAAGCGCGGTTTCGTTCCGGCTTTCTACGACGAGCACGAGGGCTTCTCAACCGCAATCGTGACCGGGGCCGGTCTTGATACCGAACACCTCGTGCTGCGTCTCGACCCGTCTGCCATGCTTTCCGGCAAGATCCTCGACGAACTGGGAGAGCCAATTCGCCAAGCCACGGTTTCTCTTTACCGTGAAGATCGTCAAGTCGGCGTGGGACGCATCATCAAATTTCGCGTCTCCATGACGGACGATCAAGGTGGCTACGAGTTCTCGAATCTCGACGCCGGTTCCTATTTCATCTCCGCGACCGCGAAGCCGTGGTATGCGCTTCATACTGTATCCTCCGGTCAACCGGGCGCAGAAACCCTCCATGGCGCTGTCGACCAGTCTCTCGATGTCGCGTATGCCATCACCTATTACGGCGATGCCACGGAACCCGACGACGCTACTCCGATCCCCGTCCGGGGCGGCGATCATCTGCAGGCCGACATTCATCTGAATCCGGTTCCAGCCCTTCATTTGCTCTTTCATCTTCCCGACAACGGCGCCAATGGATTCACCATGCCAATGCTTCAAAAGCCGTCGTTCGATGGCATGGAGATGATTCAAAACAACGGCATGCAACAAGTCTCCCCTGGCGTATTCGAAATGACTGGGGTCGCGCCCGGCCGTTACTCGGTTCGCACCCCGGAAGCCGGCAGCGAAGCCACCGACGTAGACATCACCACCAACGGGCAGGAACTGGATATGTCGACCGCGCAGCGCGCCAGCACGGTGAAAGCCACGATACAAGTGTTAGGAGAACCGACGTTGCCGCCGCAGATCGAGGTCGCGCTTCGCAACACCAAAATGAGAATCGTGGCCTGGCAAGAGATGGACGCAAAAGGAGCAGTCGAGTTCCAGGATCTCGCTCCCGGCAAATATGACGTGCTGGCAGGCAGCCGGCCGAAGGCTTATTCCGTCGCGCGAATGTCATCCGAGAGCGGAGTCATCCCGGGACATACCTTGAATGTCACCGCCGGTGCGTCGATGGTAATCACACTCTCTCTGGTCGGGGGCACGGTAAACGTCGAAGGTTTTGCCAGGCGCGCCGGAAAAGCCACCTCCGGAGCAATGGTCGTGCTCGTACCCAGGAATCCTGAATCCAATCGCGAACTGTTTCGCCGGGATCAGAGCGATCAGGACGGAAGTTTCCTCCTGCGCAGCGTGATTCCCGGCTCTTACACCATCGTCGCCATCGAAAATGGCTGGGATCTCGATTGGTCCCGTCCCGGCGTAATCGAACACTACGCCCAGCACGCACAAACCATAACGGTAAGCGACCACGCCCAAACCACCATGCACCTGACAGAGCAAGTCGAAGTTCAACCCCGATAACCCCAACACCCTGTCATCCTGTCTATGACAACGACGGCGGTGTCGAGGCCACGGAGACCTTGGCTTCCCCCAAGAATCCAACGAAGGATCTCTGTACCGCCCGGCAGCCTAAGGTAGTGGTAGAGTTTGAACCTACGCGGGAGGATGCCCGTTGCCGCGATCTTTGGAGGCAAGAATGAAAGCATCTATGTTTTATCGAATCGCTGCTGTTCTTCTGCTGCTTTTTGACGCCGGACACACATCTGGTTTTCCCTGGTCCGATCCCAAGTGGAGAGTGGATCTTGGCTCCATGCAGTCAACTCACTTCGACATCCTAGGGTCTAGCCGGACTTATTGGGATTTTTATGTTGGGTTCGGACTCTTTGTGAGCGTGTTTCTTTTACTCGCGGTGGTATTGGCGTGGCAGCTAGGCGGCCTTCCGCCAGAGTCTCTCGCGCTCATGCGCGGCACTGCGTGGACGTTCGCCCTTTGCTTTGTCGTCATCACGGTTTTGAGCTGGAGATACTTCTTTATTATTCCCATCGTTTTCTCAGTCGTGACCACATTATGTTTGACTGCGGCGGCATGGCTTTCCGCGAAGCAGGTTTCCATGCCTCCATTGCGATCGTGAGTTGAGAGGATTCACACTGCACCACTACCCTAACTAACTTCCCCCACTCGCGCCCCCACAAAATTTGGTACCATGGTCACCCTGCGCTTCCGCTCCCAGCGCTGTATTCACTGTTTGTAACTTTCAGGAAAGGTGAACTATCTTGCCAAAGAAACTTCTTCTTGCGGTAGTCATACTTCTGCTCGCTGTGCCCACTGTCTCGCTGGCACAATCGTTGCAGAACCTCGTGAACCAGCCCCCGGATGGCGCCGGCATCGGTTTTCTCTTGACCGACGGCACGGTGATCTTTCAGGGCAACGGTGAATCCGACTGGGTCAAGCTCACTCCCGATAAGTTCGGTAGCTACGTCCATGGAACCTGGAAGCAAATTGCCAGCCTGCCCGCCGGCTATGTGCCCGATGCCTTCGCCTCGGCCGTGCTGGCCGACGGCCGCGTGATCATCGAAGGCGGCGAATACAACAACAACGTATTCGCATTCACCAACCTCGGCGCGGTCTACGATCCCGTGAAAGATACGTGGACAAAACAGAAGCCTCCCGACGGCTGGGGCTTTATCGGAGATTCTCCGTCGGCTGTCCTGACCAATGGCAAATTTCTGTTAGGCAGCAAGTTCGACAAACGCATCGCCGAACTCGATCCCGCCACCCTAACCTGGACCAACCTCAGCGACGCCGGCAAGAACGACCGTAACGCCGAAGAGGGCTGGACCCTGATGCCCGACGGCTCCGTGTTGACCTACGATGTGACCAAAGCCCCGCACTCCGAGAGGTACATCGAGTCCGAACAAAAGTGGGTCAGCGCCGGAAGCACAATCGTAGATCTGCACTCCCCCACCGACATCCACGGCTGCATCCCCTACGGCCAGCACGGTTGCTATTTCCCTCCTGGGGAGGTGGGGCCGGGGATATTGAGGCCGGATGGGACGGTGTTTGCTACTGGTTCGTATTCGAAGGGCGGTGGAGCGGGGCATACCGCTATTTACGATCCAACCACTAATAAGTGGACCGTAGGTCCGGACTTTCCCAACGGGGACAATGCGGGTGATTCACTTGCCGTGCTGCTTCCCAATGGGGATGTACTGGTCGAGGGCGACTCCGGAACCATGTACGATTTCGACGGAACGCATTTGACGCCCGATGCGGCCGGGACTGGCTCTCCCATTCTGATGCTGCCTACCGGGCAAGCGCTCGTCGAAACCTTTAACGTTGCGGTCTACAACCCCAAGGGGAAATACCAGGCGGCGTGGGCACCGAGGATCACGAAGTATCCACACACCGTTAACCGCGGGACTACTTACAAAATTTCCGGCAAGCAGTTCAATGGCTTGTCGCAAGCGGCTGCATATGGCGACGAGTTCGAGACTGCGACGAACTATCCCCTGGTGCGGATCACCAACACTGCATCCGGTCACGTTTTCTATGCGAAGACGCATGACCACAGCACGATGGGCGTGGCCACTGGCAACACCATCGTTTCGACCAACTTTGACGTTCCCGCCGACATGGACACCGGCGCAAGTACGCTGGAAGTTGTAGCCAACGGGATCCCGTCGAAGAAGGTTAGCATCACGGTAAACTAGAATGGGTGCCCTAACCCTAACGTCGTGCTTTTCGACGTTAGGGTGGGGATGTTTTGAATCCGCAGAAATTCTTCACCACAGAGACACGGAGGCACAGAGAAACCGCCAAAACTGTTGTGCCGAAAAGTTGTCGAGCCACTCATTGAATGGGTTGATTGTCTGCGCGGAAAGTGGTGTCGGCCAGGCCTACACGGGCTAGCAGGTTCTGGAAGCGGGGGTCGGAGCGGAGATTGTCGATGCGTAAATCAGCTTTGAGGTCCTCAACCAGGCCCAAGGATCTCTCCTGGTAAGCTTTTTCCAGGAACTCGAAGGCTCGGTCCTTATCGCCAAGACTCGCGTACATGGTTGCCATCAGATACGGCGAAACGTGGGCACTTTTCGATTTTCGCTCGAAGTCATGAAGAATCTTCTCCGCTTCAGCCTTTTTTCCAATCACCGCAAAAGCGTGCGCCAGCGCGGCGGTGGGATCTGGATCACCAGCCGACAATTCGACCGCTTTCTGATACTCAGAGATTGCTTCCGGTAGCCTTCCTGTGCCCTCATAGCCGACACCGAGAGTGTAGTGTTGCGGCCAATCCTTGGGGTCCAAAAGCAGGCCTCTCCTGCTTGCTTCAATCAGGTCAGGGTAATCGCGGAGCTCATAGTAGGTCCCTGATTCGGTATGCGCCGCACTGAACCCATAGTCCAATTGGTCAACCTTTGCGATCTCGGCGAGAGCTTCGGTCCGTCGGCCAGTCAGGGCGAGAAACTGGGCGCGATCTTCATGCGCGCAACTGTAGCTCGGTGCGAGGGCGATGGCACGGTTGAACTCTCGATCGGCAGTGTCCCAATCCCAGTCAAACTCGGAACTCAGCAGTCCAAGCGTGTCGTGGGCTTCGCCGATGCCGTCGTCCAGTGCAAGTGCTTTGGCTAACGCGTCCTTGGCCGACCGGTAGGCCTGATCCCTTTGCAAAGCTCCGGCAAAGGCCATGTAGACGTAACTGTCCGCCAGTCCCGCGTAAGCCAGGGCGAAACCGGGATCTTTCTGGATCGCCTCTTCGAAATAGGCTTGGGTTTTTTTTAACGAATCAGGCTTGGTGAACTCATTGACGAAGTAAAGACGCCCTTTGAGATAGGCATCGTACGCTTCCGGGTTCACGCTGTGGGCCTGAGACTGCTGCATCGGAGTGAGTTGTGCGCGGACTTGCTGCGCTATAGCGTCCGCCACCTCAGCTTGTAGCCTCAGGATATCGCCGACATCGCGGTCGTAGGTCTCTGCCCAGAGGTGCTGATCCGTGGGTGCGCGGAGGAGTTGAGCAGTGACGCGCAACCGTTGGCCCGAACGAATGACCGATCCTTCAACGATCGCATCGACGTTCAATTCTCGTGCAATTTGCGGCAGAGCCTTGTTTGTGCCTTTGTAACGCATCACCGAAGTTCTTGAAGTCACGCGGAGGGCACCGATCTTGGCAAGCTCGGTGATCAACTGATCGGTCATGCCGTCGGCGAAGTATTCTTGTGCCGCATCCGCTGAAAGATTCTGCATTGGCAGAACCGCAATGGAGCGAATGGGGACGACTATGCTCTTAGCGTAAGAGTGTTGCCACGCCGCCCAGCCGGCAAGTCCGATCGCACCACAAGAGATTAGAGTGAGGATTAGCGCCCCACCCCGCTTGGGTCGCGGAGCAACGACCACCGCGTCCCCCGTTTTGTTGCCATTCTCTCCGCCGATTCGGGAGGCCTGAACTTCCTCTACCGACGCAATAAACCTGTAGCCGCGGCGAGGCAGGGTTTCGATGTAGCGGGGCGTCTCGGCCGAATCGCCCAGGACTTCACGAAGGCGTGCAATTGCGTTGTGAAGGCTATGGTCGAAATCGACAAAGGTGTCGGCTGTCCAGATTTCGGCCCGCAGTTCTTCGCGCGTGACCAAATCGCCGGGACGCTTCAGCAAGGCCGCGAGCACTTGGAGAGGTTGACCCTGCAAGCGCTGCTTTATGCCACGCTTCCGCAGCTCGCCTGCGCGGAGATCCAGCTCAAAACTGTTGAAACGTATAACGCACGCGGTTGGAGCAGGAGCGGACATATCGGTTCCGCAGACTCGGCAAAGCCTATCACAATTCGTGACTCTCGGAGACCCCCGTCTGCGTGGCTTCCGAACTCCTTGGCCTTGAATGCTTTAGCGACGGAGAAAACTTTGGGGACAGATGGGGGCCGCAAGGATTGACGATTTCGTGCTTCCGCGCAAAGGTTGTCGCGGTTTATCGCGCTTGGAACGAGCCCAGCGGCGGTCTACGTCAGCCGCTTAACAGAACGCAAATCCGAACCCTAATTTAAAGAAGGAGAATCAGAATGAGAATTACAGCAGCAACTCTTGGTTTAGTCTTTTTGATTTTGGCCGGGGCAACTCACTCCGTTGCTCAGACAAATCCAACCCGTCGAAGTCCGATACTAAGCGGCAGCCAAGTTGTAGCCTTGGACGAATGCGATCCGAAAACCTTCAATGCAGCGCTCGGGTCGGGCTTCTGTAAGAATATCTCGCTGGGATATTTCACGACGTTGTCCGACTTGTTTTCTGAGGCACAATCTGGACATCCGGACCCGAACTGGGACTTTGAACCGGACACGGTTCACATCAACAAAGGAACAACTCTCAGCGTAGTCGACCAGGGCGGCGAGCCGCATACGTTCACCGAGGTGAAGCATTTTGGGGGAGGCTTCATAGCGCAGCTCAATGGACCCGGAGAGCACACGATACCCGAATGCTCCGGCGGCTTTGGCAAGGTGGCGGTAGCCCGGACCCGAATGCTTCAAGGCAGCCAACTCCAGGTCACAGGTCTGGCTCCGGGAGAGCACTTTTTTCAGTGCTGCATCCATCCTTGGATGCGGGTGAAAGTCGAGGTGAAGTGATCCTCTTCGGTCTGGCCCACCCTTTCGCTGGCTGCGCAATCGGATGCCCGTCTTTTCACGCAATTTGGTGAAAGGGCGGGCCACTACGCGGCGGTCCAACTGGGGCGGGTGGATGGACCGATTCCGTTCTTCAGCTCGCGGCCATTAAGTGGCAGGAGTGGGTTTTTACGATCAGCCAGACTTGGTGACGGGTGGCCCATCCCAACGTCGTGCTCTTCGACATTACGGTGGGGGCTTTGACCCTGCCTTGTTTCGCCCTGTGCTCTTGTCCACTAGAGTCGTTCCTTCCAGTATCCGGGGCGCCGGTGTCCATGAGCGAATGCAAGGACTTGTACGCTGGAATCCTTCTCCCGGTATGTGACCGCGAAAGGGAAACGCTGCAAGACGAATTTGCGGGTGCCGTGCTCTCCGGCCAGCCAACGTCTCGGCGACGCGATTCCAGAGCGATGGCGTGATCCACTGCAGCGACAAATTCTTGGGCGGCAGGTTCACTTCGCTCCAGGTACCACTCCACGGCAGACTTTAGCTCGGCAAGCGCGGCGGGATGAATCTCAATTCGTCTACCGGCCATTGAGGATGGCGGAGATTTGCTGGCGCGCTTCTGCCCAGGCCACAGGCTTTACTTTGCCTGAATCCAATTCTTGCACGCGGCGGGCAATCTCTTTCTGCCATTCCGCTTCCGCTCCTTCGTCCACCGTTTCATCCAGACTCTCAAGGAGTGAACCGGCTAGAGCTGCGCGCGCTGCAGGCGGTAGGGCCAGCACCTTCTTCAGCAGTTCGGAGATCTCTTCACTCATAATCGCATTTTACTCCCGAAGAGCGGCCGCGCGGAATTTGTTGGCTTGCGCCACCAAAACGATGCCCGCCCAAGTTTCCCTCGTGCCTTCTGTGGCTCTGAAACCCACATCGCGAAAAGCACGAGACCTGGCACCCGGTTTCAGCTCGCGGCCATCAGGTGGCAGGAGTGGGTTTTTACGATCAGCCAGACTTGGTGGCCGGGGTGGAGCTGGAGGGAATCGCGGGCGGCCAGGGTTAGGTGGACTTCCATTTCAGCTCCGCAATCTGCGCGGGCGGCCACGATTACGTCCCGCTGCTCAAGGGAGAGCAGGCGTCCGGGAAGTATGTTGCGGGCGCTCAGGCCTTCGGGTTTAACGGTGGCCAGCAGGATGTCGCCGGCGCGAATGCCGATTAGCAGGGTCGTGCCTACGTCTGCCCGGACCAGCGGGGTTTCCAGTTCGACACTGCTATTGGCGAGGCGGCAGGTCATGGTTCCGCGATCTTCGTGGACCGCCGTCACGGTGGCATGGAAAATGTTTTCGAAGCCGATGAGTTGTGCCAGGGATTCGCGGCGGGGCGCGGCCATAACGCCATGCGGAGTGCCGTCGGCGATGATGCGTCCGTTTTCTAACACGAGGACGCGGTCGCCCAGGGCGAAGACCTCTTCGCGGTTGTGTGTGATGTAGAGAATCGGGATAGCGTGGGCGGCGTTCCAGGCGCGCAGGTCATCGATGATCTTCGATTTGGTGGCGGCGTCGAGCGCGGCCAGAGGTTCGTCGAGCAGCAGGACGCAGGGATCGGTAACCAGGGCGCGGGCCAGGGCTACTCTTTGGCGCTCGCCCCCGGATATCTCTGCGGGTTTGCGGTCGCTCAGATTCGCAATGCGGCACGATTCGAGGATGGCGCCAGTCCTTTTTTGGCGTTCGCTTTTGTTTATGCCGGGCAGGCCATACTCGATATTTTTTCCGACGGTGAGATGGGGGAAAAGAGCGAGGTCCTGAAAAACGTATCCGATTTTGCGGTGCTGGACTGGGACATTTGTGCCTCGCGCGAGGTCGAAGAGCATCCGGTTGCCGATCGTGATCTTGCCTGAGTCGGGAGTGGCGAGGCCCGCGATGCAGTCGAGCAGCGTGGTCTTCCCTGCTCCGGATGGACCGAAGATAATCGTGATTCCCGCTGTAACTTCGAATGAGAGGTCGAGTGCGAAATCGCGTCCCGCTCCCGAGAAATGCTTCTCGAGTTGAACCTTCAATCCATCGTGCGATGCGTCCGTCTTCATCTAGATTGGCCGGAAGGGCTTGAGCCACGGAGGACACGAAGGTTCACAAAGGAAGACGGTCTGATCATTTCCATGGCAAGACCGCCCATACTTTTCGGTTTACCCCGTACACCAGCGATAGCACCGCGAAGGAAATTGCCAGCAGCACCAATGCCGTCTGGTTGGCGGCGGCATAGTTGAGGGCCTGAACCTGATCGTAGATATCGATCGAAACCGTGCGCGTAACCCCGGGAATGTTTCCTCCCACCATTAAGACGACACCGAACTCGCCCATGGTGTGGGCGAAACTCAGGGCGACTCCCGTTACCAAGCCAGGAATGGAAAGCGGCAGAATCACGCGGCGGAAGGTTTGCAGCGTGGAGGCGCCCAGAGTGGCCGAGGCGGCCATCAGCCTGGGGTCGACGAGCGCGAAAGAGGCGGCGAATGGCTGCACGGCAAAGGGCAGACTGTAGATGATGGAACCGATGACCAGCCCGCTGAAAGTGAACGCTAGCGTGTGCCCGGTCAGGGCCAGCCAAAAACGTCCTAAGGGACTACGTGAGCCTAGCGCAACCAGAACATAGAAGCCCAGCACGGTGGGAGGCAGAACGATGGGCAGCGCAACCACGGCCTCCGCCAGAAACTTCCAGCGCCAGCGCGAGAAAGCAATCCAATAAGCGATGGGCAGTCCCAACACTGCGAGCACCGCGGCGACGAGCACAGCCAGACGGATTGTCAGCCAGAACGCCTGCCAGTCCATGCGCCTCCATCCGATTCGGCAATGAATAAAGAGTATAGCCAAAGCCTGGCTTGGGGAGTCCCATTCTGGGCCCAGTCGCTGCGGAATGTTCACTCATCACAAGGGCGGGAGCGATGGGGCAGCTACGATTGTTGCGCAGGAGGTTGTGGAATGGAAATTCAGGAAGCCATCAAAGTGATTCGGGCGCTGGCCGACGGAGTAAATCCAGAGACCCGCGAAGGGCTGAAGGATGATTCGATTTGCCGGAATCCGCAAGCTGTCATGGCATTGAACCGTGCACTCGCCGCGCTGGTCACGCTGCAGGAGCGGGAACTCAAGAAGCCGGCGAGTGCGGGGCAGTACTGGTCGCGAGCGGAAGATAAACAGATTTGCGAAGAATTGCACAAGGGAATGAACTTCGAGGAGATCGCGAAGAGTCATAACCGTACCGTGCCTTCCATTATTGTGCGCCTGGTCAAGCTGGGGAAGATCGCGCCCAACAAATCGGGTTCGCTGTTTCCACCACAGGTCGCATGAGGGAAACGTCTGCATGGGCGTGGTCGTTTGATTGGTTGTGGGCACTTTACAGCATGAGTCAGAAGCACGGGCGAGGACGCCCGCGCCTACATTGGGTCGTATTGTTGCTGTTGGGATCGGTGAGTTTGGGGCAATCGCGATCGGAACCTGCGCTTGCGGGCCACCAGCGGCGAGCTCTACAGGAGCAGTGGTTTTTGCATGGGCGTAGTTCTTCCGGGCAACCTGGGGCGGCGCGACGGTATCGGGCTTATCTGCAGAAGATGCGGATGCGGGCCGCTCGGCTGGCGAGGGCGCAGAAGTCAGATTCGTTTACGTCTTCGAGCGTGGTTTGGAGTTCCCTCGGGCCGGCGCCTTTGGCCTCGGATGCGAGCGGCGTTGGAGAGTACGACTACGGATGGGTTTCTGGGCGGGCGACCGCAGTGGCAATCGATCCCGCCGATCAGACCGGGAACACGGTTTACATCGGCGGGGCGTATGGCGGAATTTGGAAGTCGACGAATGCCACGCAAGCCGTCAGCCAGAATTCGTCTAGCGTTACCTGGACAGCGCTCACGGACAATCAAGCCACGCTGGCCGTGGGCGCTATCGCCATTCAACCGGGGAACAACAACGCGAACAACAGCGTGATTCTGGTGGGCACCGGAGAAAGCAACAGTTCCGCCGACTCTTACTACGGGTTGGGAATTCTGCGCTCTGCGAACGCGGGCAGCACCTGGGCGCTGATCTCGTCAGATACTACCGGGACGCGATCGTTCGCTGGGATGGGGTTCAGCAAGATTGCGTTCAGCAGTAATCCTTCCAGCCTTAACGTTGCAGTAGCTGCGACTGCGGGCGCATCGGAAGGAATCGTTGAAGGCTTGGAGAATCCGCTGACCGCGAACCTTGGACTTTATTATTCGGGCGACAGCGGAAGTACCTGGCGATATGGAAACGTAACTGATAGCGGCGTGACGACGGCTCCGGGTTCTGCGCCTTCGGTCGTGTACAACGCCGTCGCCAACTCTGGCTTGGGACAATTCTTTGCGGCCCTGCGCTATCACGGATTTTATTCGTCGACCGATAGCATCAACTGGACTCGTCTGCCCAATCAACCCGGCGGTGGTTTGAGCGCGACCGCATGCCCAGCGAGCCCCAGTTCGTCAAGCTGCCCAATTTACCGCGGCGAGATTGCCGTGGTTCCAGGGCGCAATGAAATGTATGTCTGGTACGTGGATGCAAACGATTTCGATCAGGGCATCTGGGAATCCACGGATGGCGGCAATTCCTGGGCGCAAATTGACGACGTGGGCATTATCAATTGCGGTGACCAACTCGGTTGTGGAACGGAACAGGGCGGCTACGATCTGGAACTGGCGGCGGTACCGAACGGCAACAGCGGAGTTACCGATCTCTATGCCGGAGCCATCAATCTTTATAAGTGCGAGATCGTAAGCACGTCGCCGACCTGCAACGGCACGGGATCGAATACATTCTTGAACTTGACGCACGCTTACGGTTGCAGCTCTATCGCGAAGGTGCATCCGGCGCAACATGGGTTGTCATTTCTGGTCAATGCCAGTGCTCAGGACGTGATGTACTTCGCAAATGATGGCGGAATTTACCGCGCGCTGAATGGCTACGCCGATCTGACCACCGGGACCTGTGGCAGCACTAATCAATTCGACAGCCTGAACATGACGCTCGGATCGATGACCCAGTTTGTTGGGTTTTCGCAGGCTCTCAACGACGCCAGCACAATTCTTGGGGGAACGCAGGGCAACGGGTCGCCGGGCACACAGTCGACCGGCGGCAGCTGGCAGAATGTGAACTTTGGGGATGGCGGTTATACCCAGATCAGTCCTGTCAACGAAGAAGAGTGGTTTGTTTCCAATCCTCCCGACGCAACTTCGGGGGTCAATATTTTCAGTTGCACCAATTCGAATGGAATCAGTTGTCATACTCAGGACTTCCAGAACAATCCAGTGGTTAACAGCGCGACCGTCGGCGGGGACACCGGTCCTTACTATCCCGTCTACATTCTCGATCCGCTGAGCGCCGGTGAAATGATCGTGGGAACGTGCCGAATGTGGCGCGGCTCCAGCACAGGAGGTGCATTTACGGTGCTGAGCCACAGCTTTGAAGATGGTGGCGACGGCATCTGCACCGGGAGCGAAATCAATCTGGTGCGTTCGTTCGCGGCGGGAGTGCTCGACACCAATAGCGGTTTTTCTAAAGTGATGTACGCGGGAACCGATGGATTTGGCCCGCTGATTCCGACGATCCCTCCGGGCGGCCATGTGTGGGTAAGCACGAATGTCGCAGCGGGTCCCTCGACCTGGGTTGATCAGACCGGTGCGATTAATCCAAACAATTTTCCCATCTCCGGGATTGCGTTGGACAGGTCGGATACGCAGGGGCTCACCGCATACGTCAGCATCATGGGTTTCAGCACCGGCAGCTTCCCTACTTCGCACGTGTGGCAAACGACCAACGGCGGAGCTTCGTGGACCGACTTCACCGCTAACCTGCCCGATGCACCCGCGACTGCTGTGGTTGTTGATTCCGCGACCACCGGAAACCCTGGAAGGGTATACGTTGCGACGGACGTTGGAGTGTTCTGGAGTTTTACAGCCAACGCCAGCTGGCAAGAAGTTGGCCCACCCCCCGGTCAGGCGGGATATCTGCCGAACGTCGCGGTAACCGCGCTCGGAATATTTACCCGGTCGGATTCGACCAAGTTGCTGCGCGCATCAACCTATGGGCGCGGAGTGTGGGAGTTTCCATTGACGCCCGACTTCTCCTTGTCCATTTCCAACACGCCGATAACGATATTTGCAGGCCAAGTGCCGCCTTTGTTCAACGGCACGATTACGGCCTTGGGCGGATACAACTCGCAGGTGAACTTGAGTTGTGCTCCGGTTTCGACCTGCATCGTGAATCCAACTTTTGTGAACCCGCCGGATGGGCCGCCCTTAGGAACACCACTGACTGCAACCGTGTCTCCTGGCAACACGCCCGGCGATTATACTTTCGATCTTCACGGCGCGGGAACCGACGCAAACCGGGTGACGAACGATGCGGCTTTTACGTTGCAAGTGGTCGACTTCGATCTGACGACGCCTTCGCCTCCGAACATAACCGTGGGTCCGTCGAGTACTTCCGGGCCGGTGTCGTTGCAGGTGACGGCACAAGGATCGTTCAATGACACGGTAAGTCTTTCCTGCGGGAACTTGCCCTCGGGAGCATCGTGCAACTTTCTTCCTTCCGGTTCGGTGAATCCAACTTCGAGCAGCCCAGTTGCTGTAACTCTGACAATCAGCACTACGGCGGACGCAACGGCCGGCACTGTACCGATCACGATCAACGGGTCGGTGACGAATGGTCCGACGAAAACGCAAAGCTTGTCGTTGACCATCACACTGGACTACTCGCTGGTGATCAGTAATCCATCGCTGCAGGCATACGTGAACAGCACGGTAAACTTCAACGCGGTACTGACTTCGCTGAATGGCTACAACAGCGGGGTGAACTTAAGTTGTGGCACGGGAGCGCCTCCTACTTGCACGGCCGCGCCGGCGCTTGTAGCGCCGACTGCGAGCGGCGCGCCGTTCATCGTGACGGTGGGCGGCCCCGCGTGCGGGAGCTACAACTTCAACATCGTGGCCGTGGGCACTGATGCTCAGAAGACATCGCATTTGTTTCCGGTCGCATTCACGGCAAATTCTTATACGACGCCGAATTACACTCTGGACGTCACTCCGGGTTCCCAAACGGTCGGCGTGAACGTGGCCGCAATCTTTAATGGCACTCTGCAGGGCACGGATTGCTATAACAGCCGGGTGAATTTGAGCTGCGGATCGAACCACCCTCCGAGTTGCACCGTTTCTCCGAGCAGCCTTGTGCCTAGCGTGAGTCCCGCGCCGCCTGCGCCCTTTACTGTGACCGTAAGCAGCGGTGTGGACCAGACTTATAACTTCGATGTTGTGGGCGTGGGCACGGATCCATTGAGCCGGCAACAACAAGTGCTGGTGAGTTTTACCTCGACCGGCGGCTCCGGCACACGAGGGTTCTCCTTCACCATCACACCGTCGTCCAGCATTCAGTCGTTGCCAGCCGGACAGCCCGCGATCTACACACTTAATGTGGTGCCGGCAGGAGGAGCGTTTCCCAGTAACGCGAGTCTGGCCTACTCCGCGAATTGTCCACCATTGAGTACCTGCACCGTCAGCCCGACACAAGTAAACAAAGGCAGCAGTGGAAAAACACAAGTCACGTTCACGATCACTACGACTGCTCCGGTTATCGCGGGCATGCATCCCGCGCGTGCGCTGCCGCTGATCTACTCGCTGTGGCTTTCGCTCCCGGGGTTGGTTGTGGTTTGGGGAGGGATGCGACGAAGCCGCCGGAAGCGATTTGTACTGTTCCGTTTGCTTCCTCTTATTGTTGTCGGGCTCTGGCTGGAGATTGCCTGCAGCGGCGGTCTTCAAGGTAATGGCAGCGGAAGTGGGCAGGCGGGCACGCCCTCAGGGACTTACACTATGACAGTGAGCGCCACTGTGAGTTCGCTTCCGCAACAGACGGCGCAGGTGCAGTTGACGGTTAATTAGGCTGCGCTTCTAGCTTCTAGCTTCGGGCTTCGGGCTGAGCATTAATTTCATTTGGGTGCCCCGCAAGAGCGGGAAGGCCCGCGCCTACACTTTGTTGGGGCTTTGCGTTTATCTTGTAAGTAGCTCTCTTGGCGTCTTCATCTGAGGGAGCGCTTACGCATGGCCGATCAGCGCTTAGACATTGTGATTGTTGGCGGTGGAATTGTTGGTCTTTCTACCGCGATGCAGGCTTGCCAAGCCTTTCCACGGCTACGGCTGCTGCTGGTCGAAAAAGAAGACCGGGTGGCGCGGCATCAGAGTGGGCACAACAGTGGCGTAATTCATTCCGGAATTTATTACAAGCCGGGTTCGTTGAAGGCAAAGCTGTGCGTGGAGGGAGCGGCTTCGATGGTCGCGTTCTGCCGCGAGCATGCGATTCCGATTGAGATTTGCGGAAAGATTATTGTTGCGACCACCGTTGAAGAAGTCCCGCGGCTGCAAGGGTTGCTGGAACGCGGGCAAGCCAACGGAATTATCGGTCTGAAATTGTTGGACAAGGCGCAGGCGCGCGAGATCGAGCCTCACTGCGGAGGCGTAGGCTGGCTGCACGTACCGGGCACGGGAATCACGGACTATGTGGCGGTCTGCCAAAAATATGCCGAGTTGATCATGGCGCAAGGTGGCACCGTGAGCACTGGGACTGAGGTCACGGGCATAACGCGGAGTAACGGAGAAATCGTAGTCGAGACGAACCGGGGATCGGTTGCGGCGAGATATTTGATCAACTGCGCAGGGCTGCACAGCGATCGCATCAGCCGCCTGGCGGGGGAAAAAACAGAAGTCACGATCGTGCCATTCCGCGGCGAATATTACGATCTGGTTCCGGAAAAAGAGCACCTGGTTCGGGGGCTGCTTTATCCGGTGCCCGATCTGCGTTTCCCATTTCTGGGGGTGCACTTCACGCGTCGTATCGGCGGCGGCGTGGATGCCGGGCCTAACGCAGTGCTGGCGTTCAAGCGAGAAGGCTATCGGCGAACTGATTTCAGCCTGCAAGACGCGGCCACCACGTTCGCGTATTCTGGGTTCTGGCGCATGGCTGCAAAATACTGGCGTAGCGGCGCCGGGGAATTTTACCGGTCCTTCCACAAGCCGGCCTTTGTGCGCGCTTTGCAAACTTTGTTGCCCGAGGTTCAGAGCGCGGATTTGGTGGCGAACGGTTCGGGCGTGCGCGCGACCGCCGTCAGTTGCGATGGATCCTTGGTGGATGATTTTCAGTTTGTTTGTTCGGACAACATATTGCACGTGTGGAATGTTGTCTCGCCGGCAGCAACGGCGTCGCTTCCGATCGGGCGTGAGATTGTACGCATGGCGCAGCGAGGATTTGGACTGGAGCCCCAGTGAAGCCGATCCGCTAGGAACCAAGCATAGTTCAGTCAGTCTACTCACTTTGGTTATGACCTCAGGATGTACCGTTCCTGGACTTAAAGATAGCCAGAATTCCCCCTGTGGAGCCAATGGAAGCAGGACAGCGCATTTATATTCAATGGTTTACGGTGAACCTTTGGGGTTAAGGATTGGCTTTTCTTTTATGGCACGAAAGTGCTATTTACCCTGTATAGTTATGAGAATAAAGTCTCGGTAGACAGTCGTCAGGGGTGGCGGCTGATTTGGGTGGGCATTCTCCTCCGTCTATTTGTGACCCGTCCTAACGGCTGTTTTAACTTCTCTGGC
>Ga0210409_10001187_pt1 | contig 35326 bp, 36 predicted proteins | sample IncBWH17MmetaG_FD_161649 | JGI IMG/M metagenome (GOLD analysis project Ga0210409, IMG submission 161649) | Forest soil microbial communities from Barre Woods Harvard Forest LTER site, Petersham, Massachusetts, United States - Inc-BW-H-17-M | ecosystem: Environmental > Terrestrial > Soil >... | reverse complement strand
TCTGGGCGATTCGTCGTATGCAGGACAAGTTCGAGTCTCTGCGCGTGCGACCTCTCGCGCAAATCAAGCAGGCCCTGGTCGAAGAAGCGCAGCGCATGCACGCCGAAGACATCGCCGCGAATCAGGTCATGGGCCGTCATGGCGCCGCGCTGATGCCATCGAGCGGAGGCGTTCTCACACATTGCAATGCCGGGGCGCTGGCCACTGCGGGCTACGGGACAGCTCTCGGCGTGATTCGAGCTGCTGTCGAACAAGGCAAGAAAATCCATGTCTACGCCGACGAAACCCGCCCCTTTCTGCAGGGATCGCGTCTGACGGCGTGGGAATTAATGAAGGACGGAATCCCCACCACCGTCATCTCCGACAACATGGCGGGAGCCATGATGAAGCAGGGAAGAATTGCTGCGATCGTCGTGGGCGCCGATCGCATCGCCGCCAACGGGGACGTCGCCAACAAGATCGGAACCTATACCGTGGCGGTGCTGGCGAAAGAGCATGGCATCCCTTTTTATGTCGCAGCACCAATTTCGACCGTCGATTTGGAAACGCCCGACGGCAGCGGCATCCCGATCGAACAGCGCAACGGAAAAGAAGTGACCCACATTGCCGGCAAGCAGATGGTTCCAGATGGTGTTGGCGTCGAGAATCCCGCGTTCGATGTCACGCCCGCAGAATACGTGGCTGCCATCATCACCGAACGCGGTGTCGCGAAAGCTCCCTACGAAGAATCTTTGCGGAAGTTAGCAGAAGCGGTGCCCGTCGCTCACTGATCAGCCAGCCAACACATGTTCCCTGTCACGCAATCACGCCTAAGTTTCGATTCCGGTGGACGCGCGATCACTCTGGACGCTTTCCTGCCCGAGAACAATGGTCAGCGCGTCCCCGCAGTCATCGGTTTACACGGGTCGGCTGGAGGTCATGCCTCAATGTCAGATCCAGCAGCGATGCTCGCGGCGCGCGGCTTTGCCGTATACGTCCTGCATTACTTTGATCGCACCGGAACCACTGGTATCGCCGACAAGCAGACGGCGATTCGTAATTTCCCAGCTTGGGGCAAAACGCTCTGGGATGCGATTTCGCACGTTGAGATTCAGCCCGCTATCGACCCGCAACGAATCGGTCTGCTCGGCTTCTCGCTCGGCGCGTATCTGGCGCTGACGGTCGCGTCGGTAGACTCCCGGGTCAAAGCAGTGGTGGATTTCTTTGGCGGATTTCCTAAAGAGATGAAGATGTTTATGCGACGACTCTGCCCCACTCTCATTCTTCACGGGGACGCCGATCAAACGGTTCCCGTCGAGGAAGCCCATCACCTGCAACAGATGTTGGAGAAGAAAAACGTTCCCTACGAATTGCAGATCTACCCGGGTGTTGGACACCACTTCGCCGATGAGATCTGGGACGATGCCCGCCGGCGAACCTTGGCCTTCCTGCAGAAATATCTCGTGGGCGAAGCCTTGTGACGAGGGAACTTTCGCAGCCTTACCTGCGTATCTTAGAGTAGAGAAAGCGCGGGAGGTGTGTATGTTTGCCTTTCTGGCTTGGTGCGTTTTGTTCGTGGTCTGCTGGCCGATTGCGCTGCTGGCTTTGATTGCGTATCCGTTTGTGTGGTTGTTGCTGTTGCCCTTCCGGATTGTGGGTATCGCGGTCCACGGGGTCCTTGCCCTGGTTGCGGCCGTCATCCTGTTTCCCGCGCGTCTCCTGAGCGCCCCGTTTCGCTTGTAATCCGAGAATCCCCGGTTCAGCCGTTCTTCAACGCTTTCGTTCGGCCCGCGCCCCCTACGAACCAGTTTTTTTCGCGGAACTGACCGCGAACCCGATCCTCCGATTTAACAAACTGTCTACGCATGTCTAAGGACGCGTAGTTTTCGACCCGGCAATCGTGGCAACATCCGTTTGCGAAGTTGCGGAAGGCGACCTAAGATATGCCGGGTTCACACGCTCATAAAAAACGGAGGAGATGCTTCGATGAAAAGAGTCTTCGTGGCGGTGACGGCGTTGTTGATGCTTGGGCTTAGTACAACCGCTTCACAGGCGCAGGCTGCCGGTGCGAAACCAAAGGTAGTGAGTGAGTATGATGCGGTTTTAGCCAACTGGAACGATATCGGGCGAAAACTGATCGCTATGGCGGAAGACTTTCCGGAAGACAAATACGAATTCAAGCCCAATCCCTCACAGCGCACGTTCGCAGAACAACTGCTGCACGCATCGGGAGTGAATTATTACTTCACGAATGTCGCAAAGGGAGAGAAGCCACCGGCCGAAGAGAATCCGAAGCGCGAACTGTTCAAATCAAAAGCGGACATCGTGGCCTATGTGAAAAAGGCCTTCGCCGATGGGGCAGACGCGATTAAAGCAAAAGGCGAGAAAGGCATGGGCGACCGGGTGACCGACCCTTACAGCAAGGACTCAGTGCGGGTCGCGGACTACGCCTGGGGTTTCATCGAACACGATGGCGAACATTATGGACAGTTGGTCGCCTATTACCGTGTTTCCGGACTCGTTCCGCCGGAGTCGCGCCCGAAAAAGTAGCCCTGGACGCGTCGACTAGCTGGAAGGGTGGGCGACTCAGAAAACCGTGAAGGAGCGGATGTGCGCAACCCGCTCCTTTGCGTCACAAGCGAAAGCTACTTTCTGGCCAGCATGGCTTGCGTTTGATCGGGACGCGGAGCCTGAGCCTTCAGCTGTTTCTTCACCTTAGGCTCCTTGGCGGCGACGGCTTTCAGCTTAGGCTGTTTGTGCGCCGCTGGCGCCTTCGCGATGGTCGGCTGGACCATCGTGCTTGCCCACGGATCGTACCAGGTAGGGTCGGTCTCTTGTTGTCCGAAGGCGGGCACGACCATCGGCAGGGTCATCGCAGCGGCGAGAGCAATCACTCTGGAGATCTTCATGGTGTTTCCTCCTGGAGGGCCGCTTCTTTGCTGGCCCAGCATTCAATCACGCTTCTGCTTAAGGCAAACCGTTCGCCATTGCGAAGAATGCTTTTCCGCGCGGGTCTTTTCGCACCGGAGCACGTGAAATCAAACAGATACACGCGCCCACACCGGCCGCGCGAGACTGTGCACAGGGCTGGAGGCGCTTTTCATTAACCCGACGGTTAACGGCCCATCCGAGCAGATAGCCTTAACCGCCTAACGGCAAGGTCTATGGACAAACTTCTACGACTTGGGCCTTCTTTTTGGGTCGGTTCCCATGGTTGCGTTCCGCGTTCAGTAGCCCCAACTAAAGCTAAAAGAAGCGTGAGGTAATCCGTGAAAGTCTTGTTCGCGATGATTGCGATGGTTTTTCTGCTCTCCCCGGTAATGGGATCCGCCGATCGGGGCCATGCCGACCCGACCAGCGACCTTCTCCGAGCAAAAGATCAGGCATTGCTGGATGCGATTGCGCCCGGCGACCGGAAGGCATGGGATGACGCCCTGGCTGCCAATGCCGTTTATGTCGACGAGAACGGAGTCGTCATGAACCGCGCCGAGTTCCTGAAACAGCTCGAGCCTCTGCCGGCGGGCGCGTCAGGCAGTTTGCGCATCGCGTCCTATTCCGCCAATTTTTCGGGAGACCTGGCCACCGTCATTCATACCGACGACGAGCAGGAGAACTATCACGGGCAGATGCTCCATGCACAGTACCTCATGACTGAAACCTGGCGGCGCGATGCCGGCGACTGGAAACTCTACATGGTGCATGCCTACGCTGTGTTGAAAGATCCGCCGCCCATGGATTTGCCCGCCCAGTCCTTGGCGGAATATGCAGGCCGCTACTCCGGCGGCGGAGATCTCGTGTACATCATCGAATGGGATGGCAGGCAATTGAAGGGTGGGCGCCCCGGAAAAGCGGCAAGTCCTTTACAAGTCGAGATTCGGGATGTACTTTTCGTTTCAGGCCAGCCTCGGGTCCGCAAGATCTTCCAACGAAACGGCTCTGGGCGGATTACCGGATTCGTCGATCGCCGCGAAGGGGAAGACCTGGTTTGGCGGCGGGAGATGAAAAGCGGATCGTAAGAAACCGATCCCATCCTTGCCGCGTCTAAGACAGAAATCGCCGGAGGTGCTGATGAAACGTCGAGATTTCGTCCTCGGAACTGCACGGGTCATTGGAGGCGCATGGGTTGCGTCCCGTGGCTTGGCTTCGATCATGCAGGCTTTGCCGAGCCTGCCTCAAAAATTTAACGCCTCCGACAAAGTCACGCTTGGCAAGACAGGGATTCAGACGAGCCGGCTTGCCATGGGAACCGGCACGGTCGGGTCCGGCGGCCATTCGCACCAAACCGCACTGGGCGTTCAGGGACTCTCGAGTCTCCTGCAGAATGGCTACGACCACGGGTTGCACTTCTTCGACTCGGCCGATTCTTACGGAAGTCATCCTCATGTGGCCGACGCGCTCCAACACGTCCCCCGCGACAAAGTAACCATCCTCACAAAAACATGGGCGCGGGATGCATCGTCGGCGCGAGCTGATCTGGACAGATTCCGTCGTGAATTAGGCGTCGATCACATCGATGTCTGTCTGATGCACTGCCTCACCGAGGGTGATTGGACAGAGAGGTACAAAGGCGTAATGGATGTCCTTTCCGAAGCGAAAGACAAGGGAATCATTCGCGCCCATGGTTGCTCGTGCCACAGCATCGAGGCGCTGCGAGCGGCTGCAAAATCGCCATGGGTTGAGGTTGATCTCGTACGCATCAATCCGATCGGTTCCCACATGGATGCTGACCCCGCAACCGTCGTGAGCGTTCTTCATGAAATGAAGGCGGCAGGCAAGGGCATCGTGGGCATGAAGATTCTGGGTCAAGGCGATCTTCGCGACCGTCAGGACGAAGCGATCAAATATGCACTTTCGCTTGGCGTGCTCGACGCGTTCACGATCGGAGCAGAGAGCAAGGCGGAGCAGGAAGACCTGATCCGGCGGATCAGCGCGGCCGCATAACTTCTTTCGCGGCAGATTTCGACCTCCCCGGATACAAACGCCGCGAGTTTCGAGGTGTGAAAAAAAGACCGCTCCGAAGTTCCTAGCGCTTCTGTTTCAAAGCATCCAGGAAAGGCGCGCCCGTAACCGCCAACTTCCGTTCCAGCCGCTCCGTGCAGTCGCAATCCCCGCAGGCCCACGGCTCGGATCCGTTCTGATCGCGACACCGGCGACGATCGTGCGCGTCCTGAACTTGGGTAAGTTCGAAATGCTGCTCCCAGTAGGGACGTTCCTCGAGCAGAGGAGTCGGGCAGTAACAGACCTCAACCCAGCGGGCGGTACCGTCCTCAAACAGGCGCGCGTCCTTCATGTTGCGGAGATATTCGCCTTCCGCGACGGATCCTTGCCCTAAGCTCTCGTCTTCGATTGCACGCAGCAACTTCTGCTCACCACCAGGTTTCACGCGAGCACGAACCAGATAACGCATAACGCAATTCTATCGCGATCACTGAACGGGCGGTGGCTGGGGTTCGGCCGAACCGTCCGCGCGGGCGTCCGAGGCACCATAGTTGACCCCGGTTTTCGAGTTGTGCAGGACCGCTTGGCCTCGACCCATGTGGGTGGAGTACTCCCTGTCGACCTGCAAAATGTGCCCCATCCCAGTCAATTTCTCGCGGACCTCAGGCTTTACGCGCGATTCGATCACAATGTTGCATCCGCGCCCCTTGGGGCTCACCGTAAATCGAGGATTTTCCAGTGCAGCCTGGATATTCATCCCGTAGTCCACAACGTTCGACACGAACTGCGCGTGCGCGAGTGGTTGATTGGCACCTCCCATGATGCCGAATCCGATGTGCTGATCGCCTTTCTCCATGAAGGCGGGGATGATGGTGTGAAACGGGCGTTTCCGTGGAGCAAGGACGTTGGGCGATGCTGGATCCAAGGTAAAAAGCGCGCCGCGATCCTGCAGGGCGAAGCCCATCTCTTTCACAGTGATCCCTGATCCGAACTCGTCATAGTTGCTCTGAATCAGGGAGACAATATTTCCGTCGTGATCGACAACGCTTAGGTACGTCGTCTCGCTTGCAGGTGGCTTTCCGGCATCGGCCGCACAATTCGCCTTAGCAGGGTCGATCAGCTTCGCCCGGTCGCGCGCGTATTCCTTCGACAGCAGCCCCTGCACCGGCACTTTCGCAAAGCGCGGATCCGCGTCGTAACGATGCAGGTCGGCGTACGCAAGCCTCATGGCCTCAATCTTTTTGTGAAGCTCCGTCACGGAGGAAGGACCCTCACTCGACGCTTCCCTCGTCGCCATGAGATTGAGCATTTCGAGCGCAGCCATGCCTTGGCCGTTCGGAGGAAGCTCGTAAATGGTCCAGCCGCGATACGTGGTAGATACTGGTTCCACCCACTCGGGGGCGAACTCCGCTAGATCCGCAGCCGCCATGGTGCCGCCATGGGCGCGTGAGGTGGCCACAATCGCTTCTGCAATCTCGCCTTTGTAGTAGGCGGACGCGCCTTGAGCCGCAATCAACCGCAGGGTCTTTGCCAGGTCAGGATTTTGAAATATCTCGCCCACGGCTGGCGCTTTTCCGTTCGGCAAGTAAACGCGCCTGCTCTCCGGGTCTGAGGAAAGCGTTTGAACGGAACCTTCCCAAAATCCGTGAATGAGTTCCGGTACTGGATAACCATTTGTCGCGTAGTAGATGGCTGGCTGAAGGATCTGATTTAAAGGAAACTTCCCGAAACGGCCATGCAGTGCTTCCCAACCAGCCACAGCGCCGGGGACGGTGACCGCATCGATACCGGTTTCCGGCATCGATGTCACACCCTTCGATCGCAGATGCTCGGGTGTCAGCCCTTGCGGTGCCCAACCGCTCGAGTTGAGGCCATAGAGCTTGCCAGTTTTCGCCTCCCAGTAAATGGCGAAGAGATCGCCACCGATGCCATTCATCATCGGCTCTGTGACGCCGAGCACCGCGTTCGCGGCGATCGCTGCGTCCACCGCGGAGCCCCCTTTGGCGAGAATCTGGGCACCCGCAACCGAGGCCTGCACATGAGACGTGGCAACAATTCCATCACGTGTGATGACCATCGATCGCGCGTGCGACCGGTCCTGAGCTTGTGCGGTGATTCCAACAACGATCAAAATAGTGACGAGCTTTGTGATCATGAAATAGGGACGCCTTGAAAGCGGATGTTTGTGCCGAGGCGGGAAGAATACGCCGATGCCGCCTCGACTTCCAGAGCCCGAAGCCCGAGACACATTACCCGCTGGTGCGCGGCAGGGTAAGGATCACGTCAGATGCACAGGAGCTGAAACAGCTTAGGACTGCCGTTGCACTATCTGAATGGAAGCTGGCTGCGACCCAGGAAGCCCTAGTGCCGCCAGAAATAGCCGGCGATCAGAACGATGATTTCCGCGGCGAAAACAAAGGCAAGAAATTTCTCGCGGCGGCGAGAGCGCTTCAGGTCACGGCGAAGATCGACCTCGAGATCATGCACAAAAGCAACGGCTGCGGGATCCAGCGGAGGAAGACTCGGGGTTTGCATGACCAAGCCAGGCGACGCCGGACTCAGAACCGGCTTGGCTTTATCCGGCAGGAATATCTTCGGACCGCTAATTACGTGCGACCACGACGCCAGAAACAGGGCATCTGAAGGAATTACGGGGTTGGCTGGCTCCGACGTGAGTTCGATCGCTGGCAGCTTTTCTGGCGCCACGGCATCGGCCAGACTACGGAGCAGAGAACTCCACCACGGCCGGGCCATTTGGTCGCCAATGAGTTCGCCGACGTCCACCGGTCGGGACTCCAACTGCAATGGAGCCTGAACCTCGGGCGAAATAACGTCACCCAGATTCGTGAAAACGGTCCGATACCACGGCAGGCCCAGAAAGTCGCCCAACAGCATCCCGAGATTCACTGGTCGGGAGGTGAGATAGAGCGGCGGCATGTGGTCGGGCAGAAATCGATCCCGAAAATTGAGAATGATCGATTTCCAGAGCGGTCGGACGATCGACTCGGGTGGCGAAAGGTCGAGTTCTTGGTCTGTAGCCATTCGGCAGAAATTACAAGCTCGAGAATACCGCAATCAGTAGATCCCTGAGCTATTGATAGATTATCACCTACCCGAATCAGGAACGAGCCTTCCGGCTTCGGCGACGCTTCGATCTCGACCCTTTTTAGCCAGGTGGGTACCGTCGACCGCTGCGTAAACCACGGCAAAATCTATGGAAAAGTTTCTGATACTAGGCCGAAGTTTTGCGTTACAATTCCCGACAATGTGGGTGCGCCCTTGTGATCTTCCTTCGTAATTCACTTAAATTAGGAAGTACAGATGCGCACGGCCTCTTCCCCAGGAGGTAGTCTGATGTATCGGCCCTACACCAGCCCAATTGCGGGCTTGAGTCCTTCTCTTGATGTGGAGTCCACGATTCGTGGACTTACCCAAGACTTTAATATGAACTTCAACACTGGGAATTACGACCAGGTCGCGAACCTGTTCTCTTCCGACGCGGTGTTCATGGCTCCTCACCACGAATCTTCTGTTGGACCGAAAGCCATCGAACGCAAACTGCGTGAGTTCGGCGAGGCCGGCTACCAGGATCTACGCCTGGAAACAACGCGCGTCGATTACTCCGGCGACATGGCCATGGAGATGGGTCGCTACTCGGTTTCCATCGTCCGCGAGAGCGGGACTAATTTCACCGACCAGGGAAAATATCTCAAAGTGTGGCGGCGCTTGGGCGCGTGGCGCATCGTTGCCGACTGTTGGAGTAGCAATTTGCCAGCTTCGTCGCAACAGGAAAAGCCTCAACAGGAAAAGCCTCTGTCCATCATCGATAAAGTTTCCGTCATTTCGAGCGATGTTCCAAAATCGGCGTAGAGCTCAGCGCGCCGGAACCTTGTGCCAGGGGAGTATCGTATCCATCCCTATTTGAGTGATCCAGCTTCGAGGCTGATAGTTCGCGCTTCTGCCCAACCTGCTCCACACAACTGATCGAACAGCGCTGCAAACTCAGTGGTCCGACCTGCGGTTTTTACTTGAGCTGTTCTGATTTCTATTAGAAATCGGCGCCGACTCTACCCCCTTCGCCTGATTGCCGGTTCTTGGCTGAAAACGCTAGCCTGAGAATCGCAGAGGCGAGAACGCGGTACAGGTTTTTGCCGTTTCCTCTGTTTCAGGTCCGGCCGAAGCGGAACGGCGGCAGGCGGATCACACGCTCTCGCCTCTTACCTTACCCCGTCATCATCGAAAATTTTCGCGCCATTCGTACAGGTTTCACGATGGCGGTCGGCCACCATCATCATGAACAGTCTCTCGGCCTGATGCCCCGCAATCGGCTTCGGAACGTCTACAATGTCTGGGCAGCCTATGACTCCATATAAATCTTGAGGAACAATCATGCAGAGAAAAGCCAGTGCAGTTTGGAAGGGCGGATTAAAGGATGGAAAAGGATCGATTTCAGCCCCCGGCGGCGTGCTCGCCAACACTCCTTATTCGTTCACCACACGATTCGAAAATGCTCCCGGCACCAACCCAGAAGAGTTGATCGCAGCAGCCCACGCGGCGTGCTTCTCGATGGCTTTGTCGGCCCAGTTGGGCGAGGCAAAACTGACGCCAGAAAGCATTAATACGAATGTGACCCTTTCCTTGGAGAAACTCGACACCGGTTGGACGATTACGGCAAGCCATCTTGATGTCGTCGGACGCGTGCCGGGCGCGGATGCAGCCACTTTCCAGAAGTATGCCGAAGCCGCCGAGAAAGGCTGTCCCGTTTCGAAAGTGCTGAATGCGAAGATCTCGATGACCGCTAAGCTCGAGGGTTAAGAGCGGATTTGCCGCATTGATTCATTCAAGACAAGCCCGGCATACCGCCGGGCTTTTTCGTTAAAGCACCTCAAGCAAAATGACGCGTCCGCCGAAGCTCGATTTCAAGGGTAGTCAGTGTTCGCGTTCGTTCTGATGGTGCCCCAGGTTCGATTGGTGCCCCAGGTTCGCGTCCGTACTGTGGACGCCAACCTGGGACCCACAACAGTACTCGCAATGCTGTTCAACCCTCAGGTCTGAGTCCGCAAGACTTCGCGAATCTCCCGGTTAATATGGGCTGCGTCCTGCGCGGCATCTTCGATCAGACTGACCCATTTGGCGCCCTCTGATTCCCGGTGCAACTGGCCCAGCAGATAGGAGGCCTGCATGATGGTTTCGATCGAATTACTCAGGTCGTGCGCAAGAAAGCGCAAACGACTCACAATCTCGGGAGGGAGCTTTTGGGGGTTCGCCATGACAGTTTTCCAGGAGCGGCGATCGCAGCCGCACAACTTTGCAACAGATTGTACGTGTTTCATCCCGCCTGTTGCTGTGAGCTTCCCGCTTCATTTTCGTTGCCGAGATCAAGCTCGATTTTCCTCCTCAGCACTTCCCATGCCTGTGTCTTGTTATTGGCTGCTGGTTTGACAGGTGCCGAAGCGTCTGTAAAATAGAGAGTTGTTCTTCCTGACAGGCAGCCCGTAGGGAGCCGCGCAAAAAGTAGTCCACTTGCCGAAGTGGCGGAATTGGCAGACGCGCATGGTTCAGGTCCATGTACCCGCAAGGGTGTGGGGGTTCGAGTCCCTTCTTCGGCACCAGGATTTTTATTCCCATCACTCTCAATAGGTTCTCTCCTTTGAGTTAACGTAGCGCGGCCGTAGCGCGGTAAATCCGAGCTACTCACGCCGACATGGACGGACATTACTGGAACCGAGCATGTCATCACGATTAACGCGAGAAGGACCTTAACGCGAAGGATGCCGGCAACGGGGCTGTCCGCCTGGCAGGGACGCACATGTAAGCAGGTTTGACACTTGTGTGACCGGACTGCGCTAATGCTTGGTAACACTCTTAAATTGTATCGACGCTGTGGCTGTGCTACTTTCTCGTTCCACGGCTCCTGCACCTACTTGGGGGTGCAACTATGATGACGAAGAAGAAAATAGCTCTGGCCGGGCTCATCGTCGGGATGGTTCTGATCTTTGCATGTCGCAAAACAAGCCCAGAATCAGCACCGCTAACCCCGCAACATACTCCCGGCCAGGGGGACCAGCGAGAGTTCGCAATCTCGATCTACACCGACCAACAAACTGGCTTGTGTTTTGTAGATTTTCCAGAGGCAACGCTGTGGAAAACCAAACACCAAAAAGTGACATGGTTTTCCGATGATTTTGATTACCAAGTCGACTTTGGTCCACATGGTCCCTTTGGTCGCAATCCCATTCCGGTACCCTTCAATCCCCAAGGCTCGAGTAGCGGTTCTTTGAATGCAGATGCAAGTGGGCACTACGATTACACAATCGTGGGCAAGTCCTGTAAAGGAGCCGGTGATCCGGTTATCTACGTGAAATAAGCTCAGGGCTTCTTCAGCATGGCCTGGATGCGGGGGTTGTCGCGGAGGGCGTCGAAGTCGGGCGTGTCGCGGATCGCCGAGGGCGGATATCCGGCGGCGACGGCCTTTTCCAGGGCGGAGAGAGTCTCTTCCAGTTCGCCGAAATGGTTGTGGACGAGGGCGGCTCGGAAGCGGACATCGGCGTCGGCGGGGGCGAGTTCGAGTGCGCGCTGCAAATCGGAAGAGGCGACCGGCCGGTCACCCACCATGGCATGGTAAGTGGCGCGGAGGGCCAGTAGGTTTCCGTCTCGCGGGTTGACCTGGAGCTTAGCGGTGGCGCGCGAGATTGCGTTGCGGTAGGCGGACCCGGCGTCGGCGCGGCGGCCCGGTGTCCAATAGAGGGCATCGCCGAGGTTGCCCCAGATGACAGAGTCGCGATCATCAAGACTCAAGCCCTGTTGATACATCTGGGCGGCATCAGCGAACTTGCGCAAAGCAAAGTAGGCGCCACCGAGATTGCTGTAGGCCTCGAGCGTTGGGCGGATTTGAATTGAGCGCTGCAAGACAGCAATCGCCTCCGAGTATTGGCCCTGGGCAAGCAACACGCCGCCCAAGTTGAAATAGCCCTGGAAGTTTTCTGGCGCCAGCTCGATTACGCGCCGGACCGTGCGCACCGCGTCCGGATAGCGCGACTGGCGAAAATAAAAGGCGCCCAGCGCGTTGTATCCTCCCCAATACTGGGGTCGAAGGGCGATAGCCTGCTGATAAGCTGACTCTGCCGAAGCAATGTCACCCAGTTTCTCATAAGCGTCGGCCACCCCGCGCAGCGGTTCATCGCCACTCCTGTCGAGAGCCACCGCCTTTTTGAACTCGTCGACGGCGTCGCGGTATTTCCCCTGGCTGTTGAAGACATTGCCCAGGCAGGAGTGGCCCTCGGCAATGTCGGGGGTAAGGGCAAGGGCCTTGCGGCAATTTTCAGCCGCTTTGCCGATCCAGTCGTTGGTGTTGTTGCTTTCCCGGAATCCGAGCCAGTAGGCCTCGCCCATCCCCGCATAAGCCCGTGCATAGTTAAGATCAATCTTGAGGGCAAAGTCGAATTCGCCAATCGCGCCCTGGATATTCTCCGGCTTGTGGTACTCCTGCAGATATCCCAGCCCGCGTAGGTAATGCTGGTAGGCTTCGGGTTTGGTGTCAGGCCGGGTCTGCAAATTGGTGTGCTGGGTGAGAGCCATCTCGCCAGACAAGATGGTCAGCGCTTCGTTTACCACGCGATCCTCGAGCTCAAATATGTCCCCGACCGGGGCAGTGATACTGCGCGCACCAAGTTGGCGATGGGTGATGGCATCAACCAGGCTGCAATTGATGCGCAGCTGGGATCCTGCCTGCTGCAGGCTGCCCTGGAGGACCAAGTCGGCCCCAAATTCCTTGCGAGCCTGCTCGGCGCTCTTAATGCCCTGAGCCTCGACCTCGCCAGTGGATACCAATTGCAGCGAATTGCGATCGCTGGCTTGCGCGAGCCGTGCCGTTAAGGTCTCGGTCATACCCGTACCGAGCGCGCTGGTGGCGTCATCTCCGCTCAAAGCGCGGAAGGGCAGGACCGCGAGAATTCGAGGCCGATGAAGGCCGGGCGGAGCGCTGCTCCTCAGCCAAAGCAGGCGGCCCACCACAACCAGCACTGCCACCCCGACAATGGCGGCAATGACGTGTTTCATTTGTCTGGCGGGAACCGGTCGGGGGGCAAGCACCATGCCGGAGGATGACCCGGTTGCACTGGGCAGCAAACGGCTCAGATCGACGCGAAGCTCACGCGCGGACTGATAACGGAGTTCCGGGTCCTTATCTAAGGCTTTCAGGATGATCGATTCCATCGCAGGCGTGATCTGAGCATTCAAACTGGATGGAGCCCTGACCGGCTGGTGCAGGATGTCGTCCACCAGTTGGGGCGGATGTTTTTCCGGGAAGGGCCGCTGGCCGGTCAGCATTTCATATAACACCGCGCCTGCGGACCAGATGTCACTGCGCCCGTCAACCGCCTGCCCGCGAACCTGCTCGGGTGACATATAGGGAAGCGTGCCAGAAAAAGACTGCTCGCGGGTCAGGGTTTCCGTCAGGCCGGCGGCGGTTGCTTTCTCGGATAGCTTGGCGAGACCGAAATCGAGAATCTTCAGCTGGCCCTTGGGCGTGATCCGCAAGTTGCCCGGTTTCAAGTCACGGTGCACGATGCCCTGCTCATGAGCAGCTTCCAGTCCCTGTGCTAACTGGAGACCAAGATCCAGCGCTTCCGGTTGCGACAATGGACCCGCTGAGAGCTTCGTGTCCAGGGGGAGGCCAGGGATGTATTCGGTCACCAGAAAGTCCACGCCTTCCTGGGTGGCGAACTCATACACGATGGCAACATTGGGATGATTCAGCCGGGCTAGCGCCAGGGCTTCTTTGCGGAAACGAGAACGTGCGCTGACATCCTTCAGGGTACCGGGCGGAAGAAACTTGAGGGCAACGTTGCGGTCAAGCTGCAGATCGTGGGCGCGATAGACGATGCCCATGCCGCCAGCACCGATCTGGTCAAGAACGCGATAGTGCCCGAGCACCTGTCCGATGCACGGGAAGGAAGAAGCCACAGGCCGACATCGTAGGCCGACCGGAAGAAGGCGTCAATGAGCTTGAACCAACTCAATTTCGCGAATCTAGGTGGCGCTCGGCACCAGGATTTTTATTCCCATCACTCTCAATAGGTTCTCTCCTTTGAGTTACCGTAGCGCGGTAAATCCGAGCTAAACTTCGCGAGCTTTGCCGTTTCCCAGTATTAGAGCGACGGGGAACACGCTATGGCAAATTCCAAGGTCACATTGTTGCGGTACATCAGAATTGCCCGAGGATGGCGAAGAGTCCGCGTGGACGCGATCCGTAGGGGTAGGGGCTGGGACGAGCGCGTCGATGCCCCCGAGGGGACCGAGGTCCTCGAGAAGGGCCAATTCATTGGGTGTCCATCGGGTCACTCGCCCTGATCATTGTCTCTCTCCTCGGTATGGCTTGCATTTTTTGGACTCGATACAGGCCGGGAAACTAGTCAGACAAAGTGGTAACTGTACTACTCAGAGTCCTTCCGTAACCTCCGGCGCTTCCAAACTCGAACGATACTCGCGTACGCTATGACACCCCAATCGCGTGCGGTTCGGCGAAGCCCTCGCGTTCGGCTTCCATGTGTGACTCCAGTGGTTCTTCATTCTCAAGATGGAAGCCGCAAGCAGGGTGAATTGAAGATTGTTTCCCTCACTGGTGGCCTCGTCTGCTTGCCCGAACCACTGGATTCTCATTCTCGTGTCAAGCTGAGGTTTGTGACGCAGGTGGGAGCGATACATTGCTCAGTAGAAATGCTGAGGCCCGTCTCCTCGGATTTGCAGCCTTTCCGCTTCAAGTCACTCGGTGGACGCGGTCAGCGGAAGCTGAGAGCAACCATTCAATTGCACTTGGGTCAGAACAGTCTTGTGGAGGAGTCGATTGACAAGTATCGAGAAGAGCTAGTTTATGGGACTTTTTTCGGTGACCTTTTCGGTTTTGATGCCGATGGAGACGATTGGCTTGGTGTGAACCGCGATCCCGAGCAGAACTGCCCGATCTGTGGTGTCGCTGGACACAATCACACAGCGGAGATGACCAAGGCGTGCGCAACCAAACTGGTGTGTGGGGATGATCAAACAGGAAAGGCCAGCGAACCGAACGCAAACACCGATTCTAGACTCTCCTCGAAGAGAGGCAAACAGGAGTAGGCCGTTCGATGCTGCGAAATAAGAAGCGAAGACCGGGAATGATGGCCGATGATTCGAGTCGTCATATCGGCCCATAAAACACCGTCTCATTGTGGCCGCAAAAATTCCGAATCGTTCGGCGGGGCGGCTTCTCAGCAGAAAATCAAGTAGAAATTAGGAGCATCAATGGAAACAGGAACAGTGAAGTGGTTTAACGACGCCAAGGGCTAACGGCTTTGTCAGCCGTCAGAATGGCGAAGACGTTTTTGTACATTTCTCGGCTATTCAGGCTGGCGGCTTCCGCAGCTTGCAAGAAGGCCAGACTGTACAGTTCGATGTCACGAAAAGTCCGAAAGGCTTTCCGGCAGAGAACGTTCGACCAATCGAATCGACCAGAACAGAGTGCTCATGTCCGAAAAGGGCTTGAGCACCTCTTTTGATTGTGTTTGGCCTTTGTTTTTGGCACTGCGTGTCTATTTCAATTTCACGAACAGCAAAACGAAGATCGCCCACACTCCAACGGTTATTGGAAACTGAACCAACTGCGCGTCCCGTAGCGCACCTCCTCGGGGAAGCGCAAACGTAAGCACCAACATTGCCAGTGCTGTCAGTATCCCGAGAGCCAATTTGGTCTTCATCTTCATGGTTGTTTTGCCTCGCTGTTAGTCCGCCAATCGCGCACGCTCTCCAGTAGCAATCTAGCGGCATCATCGTCACAAAAGCCGGAGAGGGCAACTCTTCCCGTCCACTAAGGTGCTACGACTTTGGTCACTTTGGACCCTTGCACCAAGTATTCCTGCTGATCGCAATTCAGAACTCTTGGGCTGTTAGGGATGCCGCCGAACAGGAGCAGAACAAACCAGGGGAGTCCTCTAGATTGTGGCCTGCGAGAATCCCTCGCTCGACCGGAAACAGCCCACGACCTCAACCCATAGGATGTCGTGCGTAGGTCGCTTCAATCGCCAATCCGCCCCAAGGTGAGTTAATCCAACGCCTGATTCCGAGTGCCGAGCAACTCGTGCGGTACGGATTGGGCTGACGGCGAAAGAGTTCACAACAGCGATTCGGAGAGAACCCTTATCGCTTCGACCTTCCGCCGCCAGCCGAGTAATGATGTGGCCGCTTCATCTCGGGAACAATGGCTCTGCCGCTGTACCGGATGAGCACAACGGTGCCACTTACCCACTTGGTGCCATGCGTCCCAAGTAGCCCATGTGAGCCGTTCATCCCCACCACGCAAGCCGTTAGGTTGATGACGAACAGACTTCGGGGGAGGACTGTTCAACAAGCGCCTCATGACTCGAAAGAGTTTGGGGCGTTTTGTTTTTGCAACGGACTCTCTTACGGCGTGATCCGACGCTGAACTAGCGAGGATGAATTCCTGACGGGGTTTTGTCGCCGATGCTGCGATGGGTGATCGGCCAAAGAAGCCCGTTAGCGTTGATCTCTTGATAGCGCATCAACGACTTCAGCAAACGGGTCTTTGCCGAATGCAATCTTGCCAGATTAGCGATTTCATCTTTCATCAGCCGAATCGTAACCTGAAAGTTCCCGTTTAGGCTCACGTTTTCGGTTTTCGCCACGATCCCCAACTCGCCAGAAGCACTCGGTTGCCTAATCCAGACGACATCACTGGGTGAAACGTCTGCCTCTGGCGGTTTCGCCTTTGAAATGTCGTTGTCAATCAACGTGTGATCTAGATCGTATCTCTCCCAACCCCTAAGAAGCAGCTTCATTTTGCGCCTCCCCAATTGCACAGCGCGCGAACAGAGTGGAGAGTCTAGTCGGTCTGTCGCGGGATTTCATTCCAAAGAATCTAATAAATGGTTTTACCATTGGGGGCTAAGACTAAATGCCGATCAGGAGGGCCGCGCCGTGCCAGAGAAAGAGATTCCTTCGGAAGACCACTTACTGGAACGCAAGACTGATCGAGACCTCAAAGACATTCGCCGTACTGCCGTCGCTTTCGCCAACAGCGTGAGACCTGATCACACGGCAGTGATCTTGGTCGGTGAAGGCAACGAGGGAATCGTTTAGTGGGCTGGCAAACCCTGATGTGCAGCAGAGAAAGATTCGAGACGAACTCGACAAAATTTACCCACCGATAGTGTGGCGACAGCAATTGTAAGAAAAGGAAGCGAAGACCTGCCTTCGCATCGAAATTGAATACAGTGGCGACACGCCGCATTTCGCGGACGCCGCTTGGGTGCGCAAAGGATCAGAAACCGTCAGGGCATCAGATGAAATGCTTCAGAAACTGATCGACTTGCGCTCTTCAAAAGTCTGCGAACTTACGAAATGGCTCGGCAAGGAGGTCACGGTATCATGGTCGAGTGCGAGCCACGGAGTAATAGGGCCAAATTGGATGGCCTATCCCTGTGAGGTTGTTGAGGTCACTGAGTATTTTTCAACGTTCAATAGCAAACAGGGGCCAAGAGCGCATCAGTCTGAGCCGAATGCATGGTTCACATTGAGTTGGGATGCTCGGGGCAATCGTCTTCAGATTTATGTCGATCCAGAAATGAAAGTAAGACCACCGTGGTGATCCAGTGTGCCCCGTCCGTCGAATCGTTATCCCGTTCGCCTTTTTTCAGACGCCTGTTTCTTCGTGGGCGCTCTGGTTGGACGTCGCGAATCATAAACAAACGGATCGGCCAAAGAACCCCGTCTAGTAACGCCGCAATCCGAGTCTGTCCGGTTGAGATTCGGACCAACGTGTAAATTCTCAATTGAGTGCTAGGCGGTTTTCGTTTTAGGCGAATCTGTAACGCGGACCCGCGTCGCAGGCTTAGGATGCTCGTTTTCATGAAACGACAGGCACAAGAGGCAGAACGTCCTACTACACAATTCACAGCGTTCGGCGTGCCTTGAGCAAAGGGACGTGCAGCAGTCGTAGCAACGGGTTTCCGCCGAGCGCCCACAGGGTGTTCCGAAGGCATCCTCTATGCCCCTGACCTCAACCAGTCCGCAGTGCTCCATGATTGCCTCGCGTTAAGCTTTTGTGGCAGAACGCTGGTGCCTCTTTAAGAAGCATAGGATAGCCCGTCATTAGCTTTGTGGTCGAGATTGTTTCTCACTCAGCACACTCAATCCCCGTCCCGAACGGGATTTTACTGCCGATGCTTCGAGGGGGACGAATCGGCCAGAGAACTCCGTATCAGTCGTGACCGCGTGAAAACATCCCTTGCTATTGTGCCTACTGAATCGAACTAGCCGCTTGCGAGAACGCTGTGTTTGCATTGGAACCAACGAGTCGGATTGTCCCGACAACAAGGACGAGGATCACCGCCAGCACCACGGCGTACTCAGCGATGTCTTGGCCCTTCTCGTCTGACCATGCACGGCGAAGAATGTCTCGCGCTGCTGTTCGATAGGCGTCTACCACCTCTCTGTAGAACTGTTTGTCGCGCTTGTTCTTGAATCTCGGAACGAAGCCTTCCACGAGTTGCGCCGTTGATTCATACTCTGCGGCTTTGTTTGTGTTCTGTTGTGCAGTGTTTTGGCTAGAGTTGCCAAGAAAGCAAACAGGCGAGGGGCTGGCGTTCATCGCCTTGCCCTCCTTAAATACGGAATCGGAGGAAGAAAGCAATCTTGCGCCTTTTCTGCGAAAAAGCAAGGCGATTCGGCTAGGCGGAAACTCTTCAAACGGAATGGCCTGCGAATGCTTCGAGGCTACATGATCCAGCGAGAGGAACTCGCGTGGCTGGGGGCTACCTCACGCAAACGCCATTCGATCAAGTTGAGGAGAGTCTCCACGGTGATCCCGGCGTTCAGTATCTCGATCATCTGTTCAAGGCTGAATCCGGCTTGTTCGCCTTGGAATCGCCAGCTTGAAGACGGTCTGTGCTGTCGAGTGGTCGTTGCATCTCTCATCCCTGAATGGGCAAAGAGTAGGGCTGTCTGGCCTTGAGTCTGTGATCCGCGTCACAGGTCATTGGCGCCTATCTACAACTGTTCGCAATAGATGGGCTTTTCTGACGGGGTTCTAGCGCCGATGCTTCGATTAGCTCATCGGCCAAAGAACCCCGTTTCACTCTTAATCGCGGAATCAAGCCTTCCAAAAATTGCGGCTTTCAGAAGCTGCGATACCCACGCCTCAAGTTCGGATTTATATTCTCCATGTGCCGTGGAGAAGCGTCCTCGTCATAGCTGGTTCGGTCGGCGCGTCCGCCGCGATGTTCCTCACGCTTCCGTGGCGGCTGTCTCTGCCGCTGGCCGTTGGTTTTGGCTTGGCAGCAATCACGCTTAACAAGTTGAAGTTTCTTTGGCCCTGACCGTACATACGCGATCCATGCAGCACCGACCGAGCCGAGGGCAACGGCGACAATTAACAGAGCCCGTAAAGACAGGCCAAAGTATTCTCGCAATCTCTTGAATTGCATTTCTAGTTTTCTCTGCTTTGGTTTCTGCCGCGAAGCTGCGTTCGCGAACCGCCTCAAGACGCTGGCGAATGCTTCACTGACGTAAACAGGCGCTTACACTCATCGAACCGATTGTGAGCGTAATCGCGGTTAACGCGCCCGCGAGAGACAACCTGCTATGAGGCCCGCTTGACGAGATGCAGCCGGGAGCGATCCTTTTCTTTGACCTCTTCGACCGAGAGAACTTTGCGGCCAAGGCCAGCAAGTTGAGAGAGTTCCTGCTGGATAGCCTCTAGTCTGTCCTGCCTCTGCTCGTGACGGACTTGCGCCTCTATGTCATTCGCGTGTCGAAGGCGAAATCGCTTGTTCAATTCTTGAATCTGAGCGATCTCCTGCCGGAGACGCCCGATCTTCTCGCGCAGAACTTCTAGGTGATCCACACCATCAGGATAGTTCATTTGGAAATCGCTGCGTCGGTCGCCAATCCGTCCGCTGTCGGATTCAACTGATGCCATATATCATTGGCTGCTGCTCTGACGGGGTTTTGCCGCCGATGCTCAGATCGCGGCTGATCGGCCAAAGAACCCCGTTGGCAATTGAGCAATCGTCGGCCCTATGCAGCCGTTTTCCTTTGCGCGGCTCTCCACTTCGCCCAACGTGCCTTCTGAGCCGCTGCGAATCAAGCGTACCATTCGGGTATGAACAGAATAGATTCCGTAGGTGCCGCTGATCGCATGGAACCCAACGCCTTGCTTCGAGGAGTTCCCGAAGACGAAGAAGACGAAGAGGAACAAGGGGAAGATGACGAGGAAGAGGGCGATGAGGATGAACGGGGCGACGAAGATGAAGGCTATTCGGAGTGAACATCGCCTTGATCCGTCTGTTGTCGGAGGCTTCGCGGCTACGTGATCCGGCGGGCGGAACGGGTCGTGCTGGCGTTTACAGCACCGAGGCGCCACTCGATCAGGCGGGAGATGTCGACGCTAACGCCTGCGTTGGGTTGTTGGGTCGCGGTAGGGACGACCATCGCTGATCGCCCCCCGCGCGGATCCGCACGAGCGCTCGTTAGCGCACGCGGCTCTTATCGCGGATGACTGGCGGCGAAGCGAGCATGGGGATAGGGATGGAGCACGCGCGGTTGAGGAAGCCAATGCGCAGCCAAGGCGAGGATGCTAGCCCAGGTGGGCCGGCGCTTCTGGCTGCGGCGGCGGAGTGTACGCCACCAACACCCAAGCACCTGCTCCCGGAATACGCCGAGGCTGTCGAGGTTCCCTGGTACCGCGTAGTAGTTGAAGTAGCCCTGCACGACCGACTTGAGCCATTTACCGGTTTGGGGCAGGGGATCATGCATGCGTTCGCGGAGTTGCTGCTTAATCTGCCGCAGCTTCGTCCGCATGCGCGTGCGGATCGTCTTGCGCCTCACCGTGAACCGCCCTATCCCGTTCTTCCCGCTGATGTGCGTGAAGCCTAGGAAGTCGAACGTCTCAGGCTTACCTTCTCCTCTTCGTTCCCGGTTTTGTTCGGCGAATCTTCCGAACTCAATCCGGCGCGTCTTGTCAGGATGAAGTTCCAACCCAAACTTCCCCAGTCGTTCCCGAAAGTTTTCCAGAAAGCGATCTGCTTCTGCCTGATATTGGAATCCTAAGATGGTGTCGTCCGCATAGCGGACGACCACCACGTCGCCTTGCGCATTCTTCTTGCGCCAGACATCCACCCAGAGATCGAAAACATAATGCAGGTAGATATTCGCGAGCATCGGTGAGATCACCGACCCTTGCGGAGTGCCTGTCTTCGTCTCCGACCATTCGCCTTCCTCCATCACCCCAGCCGTGAGCCATTTCTGGATCAGCCGCAGGATTCGGGGGTCGGCTACGCGATGCTCAACGAACTTGACCAGCCAATTTTTGTCGAGGTTATCAAAGAATCCTCGGATGTCGGCATCAAGAACGTAGTTCACCTTCTTCTTCCGGAGCGCGTACGACAACGCATCCAGCGCATCGTGCTGGCTGCGCCCCGGACGAAAGCCATACGAGAAGCCGAGAAAGTCTTCCTCATAGATCTGATTGAGGATGGTGACCACGGCTTGTTGGACGATCTTGTCCTCCAACGCCGCAACCCCTAACGGACGCTGCCGCCCATCTTCTTTCTCTATGTACACTCTTCTCGAGGGCGTCGCTCGGAACGCTCCCCGGTGCAGCCGGCCATGACGATCGACCAGTCGGTCTTCCAGTCCGGGCTCATACTCCTGCCACGTGACGCCGTCTACTCCGGGTGCGGCTTTTCGCTTCAACGCGTAAAAGCTTTCCCGCAGCAGTTCCATCGTCAGGTGGTGGAGCAAGGCAGTGAACTTCATCTCCTTGTTTTCCCTTGCTGCTTTCTGCACGCCTGCCAGCCCCTGGGACACGTGTTTCTCGCTCTGTGTCGGGTACGTGTTAGGTTGACGAGCGTTTCTCCTTGATCAGCGGCCTTTCCTCCGCACTCTCCGCGGACGGTCTCCCGTCTTTGTTCGAATGGTTCATAGGTACTACTCCGCTGTCCGACTCCTCGGGAGTGTGCGTGCGGGCCGTACGGCCTGAGCCTTCTCCCGCCGTCCTGCTGCTGAGTTCGGCAGCAGGCACCCCCGAGGTCTCCCGGTTCTCGTGTAGGAAGTTTCTAGGCGTGTCTGGGGTCTTCGACTACGCAGGACCTAACAGGAACTCGCTCTATCGCTCCTGCTCATATAGCCTTCCGCACATTTCAACTGCGTCGGCGTCCTGATTGCATCTTTTCGGAGCTCGATAGCCCAGCCCACCTATCCCCCTGTTTACGCTTCGCTGTGCACCTCACGGTACCCCAACGCAAAACTCGAGGCCGAGTGGATCGCTAGTCCTTTCTCGTAGGGTTTCTTCCACCCCTGCTTCCTACCGGTTTATCCCGGCGCACTGAAATGGCGATTGTGGAACAGTAACCCAGTGGTATCATTCCGTCTGCTGAGGTAGAAGCGATGCGTAGCCCTTTGCTTGCTTCCCTTATTGCCCTCGCCTTCGTCGTAGGCCCCGCCATCACTACGTTCGCATACCCTTGGTGCGGTAGTGAGATGGTCATCGTTAAGGGTCGAGTCGACCACCCACCCCGCAGCGCCAGCGTTCGCGTGCAGCTCATATATTCGAAGCAGAAACAACAAGGAGAATCAGGCGAAGTGACAGTGGAAAACGGACGATTCACCATCCAGATTCCATTCCTGACTCAGAGTCGCGCACCCATGCTGATCGGCAACCTCTTGGAAAAGTGCGACAGGAAGCCGAAGACCGTGGTGGTCACGCTCTTGGAAGGCGATCAGAATGAGGAGCGTGGCCGCGTCTCCTTGGACTTAGCGACGGACTTCACAAAGGCAGACCCAAGCGCCTACACGCCGCGAGCAGAGATCGTTCTGAGCGGTCTCCACTAACAGTGTGACTCCGCTTCCGAAATGACCACTGTGTTGTTGCTGGAAATCAGGCGTTTACTCACGACCCGTCAATGAGCATAACGGGAATGTTACGCTAAACTGCACAACCCACATTCTTCTCAGCGAGCCTTTCGATATGTGCGTAGATCGCGTCGGTCGCCAATCCGTCCGCGAGATTTGGTTTCGGATTCCGACGCCAAAAAAACGTGGCGGAGAGAGGACTGTCTAGACTCCGTTTATAGTGATACCTAGTGATACCGTTTTTGACGGGAATTGAGGCGAATTGGGGAAACTGTAGAAACTGGAACCGAAGATCAGAATCGCTTGTAACCCGCTCAAACACAGGGTATTATCGCGCAAGTGCAGGTGTCACTGCGACTTGCTGGAAATGGGCCGGAAAGAGTCCCTTCTTCGGCACCAGAGTTTCTTCCCAGTTCTTTAGCGTTCCAGGATCCATTACGGTCCAGGAGAGTCTCCGCTCTCTCTCGCTGTTGACGCCAAATTTCCGGCCATCCTCCCACCCATAACACCGTCGCGGTCGGCCCCTGCCGCCCTTATCCGCGCAATCGCGCAATTCGCACCCTCCCGTCTAATTCAAGTTTTCCCTATGCCAGCCAGCCTTGACGACATTCTTCGAGCCACGCGGCGCCGTCTTTCTGCCTACGGTCCGTCCGAGGTGCGCCTCTGGGATCGGCAAGCAGCTGCGCACAAACCACGCGGATTTCGCCGAGCCCTGGCGGAAGCGGCCGGAATTGCGGTAATCGCCGAGCTCAAGAAAGCGTCTCCTTCCAAGGGCTTGATCCGGGAGAACTTTGACCCTTCAGAACTCGCGAAAGAGATGGAAGATGCGGGCGCAGCGGCTCTCTCTGTATTAACCGAGCCGGACTTCTTTCAAGGCTCCCTCGAAAATCTCGAGACTGCTTCTGCGAGCACGACGATTCCCTGCTTGCGCAAGGACTTTATTGTGGACGAGCGGCAGATACTCCAAGCACGAGCGCATCATGCCGATGCCATCCTCTTGATCGTCGCAGCCCTCGAACAGCCAGATCTGGTGCTGCTGCACGGGAAAGCCCGCGAGCTCGGACTCGACGTGCTGGGCGAGGCGCACGATGAAGAAGAGCTGCAACGTGCGTTGGACGCGGGCTGCAATCTGGTGGGTGTCAACGCGCGGGATCTGCGTACATTCCACGTCGATCTCGTAACTCTGTTCCGCGTGGCCAAAAAGATCCCGCAAGACGTGCTGGCCGTCGCCGAGAGCGGAATTCGATCGGCGAACGATATCGCCGAACTACGTGCTGCGAGCTACGGAGCATTTCTCATCGGTGAGTCGCTGATGAAGACCGCTCGACCTGGGGAAGCATTACGGAATCTATTGGGGAAGCCGGTGACAATCGCCTGAAAGCGGGTCGTGCATTGTTCCAGACGACCGACTAATGACAGACCGATTGGTTTTTTATGACGTGGGTCAAAATCTGCGGGATTACGAATCTGGAAGACGCGCTCGTTGCTGTCGATGCCGGCGCCGACGCGATCGGATTTGTGTTCTATGAGAAGAGTCCGCGCAAAGTAGATGTTGATACGGTCCGGGAAATCGTTGCCAAGTTGCCGGACAGAGTGGAAACAGTGGGCGTATTCGTTGAGGAGTCCATCGATGAAATACGCGCGATCGTGGAAAAGGGCGGATTAACCGCTGTTCAGTTGCACGGGAGCAAGGTAACAGAGCGGGTGTGGAAAGATCCGCGGCCTGCAGGAGAGTGTCTCGGCGTGTCAAAAGTGATTCCAGTGGTCGCTGGAAGTTCGCTAGAGAACGGCGGAGTCATGATTAGTCAAAAAGAAAAGATCTTCGCCTTGTTGATTGACGCGCAGACCACCGAGCTTGTCGGTGGAACCGGAACGAAGTTCAATTGGCAGGCCACGAGCGGGATGGTGCAGTCCCTCGGCCGTATGGTGCCTGTCATCGTTGCGGGCGGCCTCAAGCCCGCGAATGTGCGCGATGCCTTAGATTTGTTTCAACCATTCGGTGTTGACGTCTCCTCCGGGGTCGAGGCCACGCCCGGGAAAAAAGATCCTCAAAAAGTTCGGGCCTTTGTGCAGGCTGTAAGAACGGCTGAGAAAAGAGCGTAGATGGCAACCGCAAGAATTCAACCCAGAAACGGACGGCCGCTCGAACCTGTTTCGACTTCAGTCGGCAACGGAAAATCTCCGCGCGTGACGACCAAACGAAAAACTCCGGAAAAAGCTCGAGCCGGACGTTTCGGTGTCTATGGCGGCCGGTACGTTCCGGAAACCCTGATGGCCGCGCTCGAAGAGCTCGAGCACGAGTACGAGAAGGCAAAGAAGGATCCCAAGTTTCAGAAACGTCTCGACCTTCTACTGCGCACGTTTGCCGGCCGTCCCACGCCGCTCTTCTTCGCAAAGCGTCTCACCGAAAAACTCGGCGGCGCCAGCATTTATCTCAAGCGCGAAGATCTGCTGCACACCGGAGCGCACAAAATCAACAATTGCATCGGCCAAGCCCTGCTCGTAGCGCGTATGGGGAAGCACCGCGTGATCGCCGAGACCGGCGCCGGCCAACACGGTGTCGCGACCGCCACAGTTTGCGCGCTGATGGGATTCGAGTGTGTGGTCTATATGGGCACCGAAGACATGCGCCGCCAGGAACTCAACGTGTTCCGCATGCGCTTGCTCGGCGCCGAGGTGCGTGGCGTGTCGTCGGGTTCCCGCACGTTGAAAGATGCGATCAACGAGGCCATGCGCGATTGGGTCACCAACGTCCGCACCACCCACTACCTTCTCGGAAGCGTGTTAGGAGCGCACCCCTACCCGACCATGGTCCGCGATTTTCATCGCGTGATCGGACGCGAGGCGCGTGCGCAGATTTTGAAAGCCGAGGGCAAACTTCCGGCTGCAGTAATCGCCTGTGTCGGCGGCGGCTCGAACTCCATCGGAATCTTCTTCGAGTTTTTGAAAGACAAAAAGACGAAGCTGATCGGCGTCGAGGCCGGCGGTCGCGGTGAGCAACTAGGTGACCATGCGGCGCGCTTCCGCGGAGGCTCGCCCGGCGTCTTGCAAGGCACCTACTCTTATGTTTTGCAGGATCGCGCCGGGCAGATCGCGACCACTCACTCCGTTTCCGCGGGGCTCGACTATCCCTCGATCGGCCCGGAACATGCTTGGCTGAAGGATTTGGGACGCGCGGAGTACGTCCCTGCCTCCGACCAGGAAGCATTAGACGCCACAACCCTTCTCGCGCGGACCGAAGGAATTATCCCGGCGCTTGAGTCGGCGCATGCTATCGCTGAAGTCATCAAGCGTGCCCCGAAAATGAAGAAATCTGAGATCGTGGTCGTAAACGTCTCAGGGCGTGGCGACAAAGATATCGGCATCATGCGCGAGAATCTGAAACTCGACGGATAACTGCATTCCCGGAATTGCTGACAGCAACCTGTTTAGACATTCGCGTGCGCTGAGGATTTAGAAGAACATCGGAAATCAGAATTCTGAAGTCTCACAATGCCCTTCCACTTCGTCAACAAGCCGTCGCTGGTAGCCTACGTCACTTCCGGTGACCCCGATCTCGCGACAACGCGGGACGTCGTGCTGGCTGCAATCCAAGCCGGCGCCAGTGTGATCGAGCTTGGAGTCCCGTTCAGCGACCCGGTTGCCGATGGCCCGGTAATTCAACGAGCCAGTGAGCGAGCCCTCAAACACGGCACTTCTCTGGACCAGGTGCTCAAACTGGCAGCGGAGATTCGCGAGTCTTCGCAGTCCGTCGGCCTGATCATATTTTCCTATCTCAATCCCATGCTCCAGATGGGTCTGGACAAATTCTGCAAGATCGCCAGGCTGGCGGGCGTGGACGGCGTCCTTGCGACCGACCTCCCCGTGGAAGAAGCGGACTTCTATCTGGCGGAGATTCGCAAGAATGATCTGGCACCCATCTTCCTGGCTGCGCCCACGAGCACGGACGCACGCTTGAAGAGGATCGCCCGGGTTTCTCAGGGATTCGTTTATGCCGTATCGCGGACGGGCGTGACTGGCCAGCGCAACCAGATCTCTGACGACGCGCAGACACTGGTTCGACGTCTACGGAAATTTACGAAGCTTCCAATCGCCGTCGGTTTCGGGATCTCTACCGCGCAACAGTTCGCCGCCGTGGGCAAGTATGCTGAAGGTGCAGTCGTCGGCAGCGCGATTGTTGAGACAATCGAGCGCAACCCCGGAAGAGAAGCCGAGAGTGTGGGAGAATTTATAAAACAGCTCTCAGTCGTCAGCGGTCAGTCCTCGGCAACCGCTCGCCGATAGGCGTAGACGGTCTGAGATTTTGTTCTCGCATTCTCGTTCTTGGTCTTACTTTTGGGCGGCAGTAAGGGGATTTGAACTGAAGGGTGATGGCTAAGGGCTCATAGCTTCCATGGACATCGCAGATTGGCGAACGAAAATCGATGAGATCGACCGAAAATTGGTTGAGATGCTGAATCTGCGTGCCGAAGCTGCACAGGAGATTGGGCGACTGAAACGCGTGGCAGAAATGCCGATCTACGAACCGGACCGGGAACGCGCGGTGTTGACGCAAGTACAGCAAGCGAATCGCGGCCCCTTGCAACATCGGCACCTGCTGCAGATTTATGAGCGCATTATGGACGTCATGCGAAATGTCCAGAAGGACGAAATCGTGGGCACGAGCGAAGAACCCGTGGCGAGCGATACCGAACGGGACGCAGAGGTTCAAGACTAGCGGCTTCGAGCGATGTCGGCCGGGCAGATTCGTTCTGTTTTTGAGTTAGCAAGCATTTTGATATCAAGAAATTGAAAGCGGATGCTCCGAGCTAGGAGCCATGAGCTACCAGCCGTGAGCCATCAGGCGCTGGCTGCCTTCTTATGATCGTTGCGATGCAGGAATCGGCAACCGAAGACCAGATTCAGGGGGTCATTGATCACCTTGTCACTCTGGGCTTCGAGGTGCACCGCTCCACCGGGGCCCGGCAGACCGTGCTGGGCGCTGTTGGCGCGCGTGCGGATGTAGACATCCGCAACTTCGAATTGCTGCCCGGTGTCCAGGAGGTACACCGGATCAGTTCGCCCTACAAGTTGGCCGGGCGATCATTCCGTCCCGAGGGCACCGTCGTTCGCCTTCCCAAGGGTGTGGAGATCGGCGGCAAGGAAGTGGTGGTCATGGCCGGACCATGCTCCATCGAATCGCGCGAACAGATTTTTCTGGTGGCGCAGCAGGTCGCTGACGCGGGTGCGCGCCTTCTTCGCGGTGGCGCCTTTAAACCGCGTTCCTCACCCTATTCCTTCCAGGGAATGGGCGAGGAAGGTCTCAAATTCATGCGCGAAGCCGCCGACCAAGCCGGCTTGCTCGTCATCAGTGAAGTCATGGAAATCTCCCAGATCCCGCTGATGCAGCCCTACGTCGACGTCTTCCAGGTTGGCGCGCGCAATATGCAGAACTTCAACCTGCTGCGCGAACTTGGCAAAGTCCGAAAGCCCGTTCTGCTGAAGCGTGGAATCGCCGCCACCATCGAAGAATTGTTGCTCTCGGCCGAGTACATCATGGCTGGCGGGAACTACGAAGTAATTCTGTGCGAACGCGGTATCCGCACCTTTGAGACGTACACGCGCAACACGATGGATATATCGGCGATTCCGATCATCCATAAACTCTCGCATTTGCCGATGACTGCTGATCCATCTCACGGTACAGGCCGTCGCGACAAGGTGGCGCCGATGGCGCGTGCCTCCTTGGCCGCGGGTGCAGATGCCTTGCTGATTGAGGTGCACAGCAATCCCGAGAAGGCCCTCTCCGATGGAGCCCAGTCGTTGTTCCCTGAACAGTTCGCGACATTGATGAAAGAATTACGAGTGATCGCACCGGCGGTTGGCCGCACAATGCAGTAGGGCTCGTCTCTCAGCGCAGTCCCAAAATATCCCTTCATGGCCATTCGAAGAATCACCATCATTGGTAACGGCTTGATTGGCGGCTCGCTGGGGCTGGCGCTGAAGAAGCACAAGTTTACTGGTCGCATTGTGGGATCTGATCGGGCTCCGGTGCTGGAGCGGGCAAAGGAAAAAGGCGCGATCGATGAAGGCTTCACCAACCCGGCGGACGCAATTCACGGCAGTGAACTGGTAATTCTGGCGGCACCCGTGGTCGCGATCATCGATCTGATCGAGCGGCTCGGGCCGGCAATGTCGGCGAAAAGCTTGCTCATCGATGTGGGAAGCACCAAGGCCGAAGTCACCGCGCGTGCATACAAGATCTTCGGTAAGGCCTCGGGGCTACGATTTTTGGGCAGCCATCCCATGGCGGGCAAGGAGCACGCGGGAGTTGAGTTTGCCGACCCGGATCTGTTTCAAGGAGCTGCCTGGTTTTTCACGCCGCTTCCGAATCAGGATATATATAAGGGGCTGTGTGGCGAGTTCCTCGAGTGGGTCGAGAAGTTCGGTGCGCGAGTCGCAACCCTTCCCCCACAAGATCACGATCAGCTGTGCGCCTGGATCAGTCATCTTCCCCAGATGATTTCAACCGCGCTAGCGGCCTCTCTGGTTGATCAATTCGGACAGGATGCACCGCTGCTTGAAGCCGGAGGACGTGCTCTCCGCGAAATGACGCGCATCTCATCGAGTCCCTACTCCATGTGGCGCGACATCGCCATCACCAACAAGAAAAATATCGCCGATGCGCTGCTTCAGCTTGAGCAGCGACTCGCGCACCTTCGTGAGAATCTGGACTCAAAAGAGTTGGCGGCTGAGTTCGAAAGGGCACACGAGTTGAAGAAGACGCGTTTATCCCGAAAGTCCAAGACGCTGGACGAAGGTAAGGCCTAAGGGGTCGTCCAGTCGCGCATTTTTCCATTACAATCGCACTGCCATGAACAAGGTCGTAGCCAACGCCGAAGAGGCGATTCAGGATGTATTCGATGGAGCCACCATCATGGTTGGAGGCTTCGGACTCTGCGGCATGCCAGAGAATCTCATCCGCGCACTCGCGCGCAAGGGCGTAAAAAACCTGACCACCATCAGCAACAATGCCGGGGTCGACGGCTTCGGCATGGGACTGCTGCTCGCGAATGGACAGATTCGGCGTCATATCGGCACCTACGTTGGTGAGAACAAGTTGCTGGAGAGCATGGTGCTGAATGGAACCGTGCAATTGGACCTGGTGCCGCAAGGGACATTCTCCGAGCGCATTCGCGCCGGCGGTGCGGGAATCCCGGCGTTCTTTACTCCAACCGGCGTCGGAACTCTGGTGGCCGAGGGTAAGGAGACGCGCGAGTTTGACGGTCGTCCCTACGTGATGGAGCGCGCATTAAAAGCCGACTTCGCCTTTGTGAAAGCATGGAAAGGCGATAAGTGGGGAAACCTTGTCTATCGGAAAACAGCGAGAAATTTCAATCCGATGATGGCAACTGCCGCCAAATTGACGATCGCCGAAGTCGAACACCTCGTTGAGGTGGGCGAACTCGATCCCGACATGGTCCACACCCCGAGCGTGTTCGTGAATAGGATTTTTCAGGGAGAAGTATTCGAACGGCGCATCGAACGACGGACAACACGGAGGGTTAGTTCGTAGATTTGGGTAGACAACTTCGGTGACAACTTCTGTTAACAATGAACTGGGTCGAGTCTCGACCTGAGGCCTGATTCTAAAACCGAGAACTGCATGGGCACTCTGGCAAAACCTGGCAAAGATACTGAGAAGCGCGACCGCATCGTGCGCCGCATCGCTCGTGAGTTGCGCGACGGGTTCTACGTGAACCTCGGCATCGGTATGCCAACGCTGGTGGCAAACTGCGTTCCTGAAGGTATGCACGTGATCCTGCAAAGCGAGAACGGCATGCTCGGCATCGGGCCCTATCCGGTCGAGGGTCAGGAGGACGCTGATCTCATCAATGCCGGCAAAGAAACGGTCAGCGAGATCGCCGGCACTTCTTATTTCTCCAGCGCCGATTCTTTCGCAATGATTCGCGGCGGCCACATCGATTTAAGTGTTCTCGGAGCCATGGAAGTCGACGAACAAGGAAACCTCGCCAACTGGATGATCCCCGGCAAAATGGTCAAAGGCATGGGCGGAGCGATGGACCTGGTCGCCGGCGCTCGCCGGGTCGTTGTGGCCATGGAACACACGACCAGGGAAGGCCAGCCGAAAATCCTGAAAAAATGCACGCTGCCGCTGACCGGAATGAAGGTAGTGAATACGATTGTGACCGAGCTGGCTTATATCCAGGTCACACCGCAAGGATTGGTGCTTGAGGAACTTGCACCTGGCCTAACGCCCGAGGACGTGCAGCGAATGACCGAACCCAAATTGATCCGCAGCCCGAATCTCAAAACCATGCAAGCCTAAACGACCTGCTCCCTCGCACCAGGCAAGCCACAGGCGCAATCGAATCACACATTATTCTTCAACAAACAATTCCCGCATGATCGCATTCAAGTGAATGCGAGCCCCGTCGATATGCGGAAAATCCGTGTTGCTCTCGTTGAACACCAGTGCAAGGTCAGTTCCCGCGAGGATGATCGCCTGCACACCTTCGCGCTCGATCAGCGTGAACGCCAGCTGACGTAAATCCCTGTACTGCTGTTCGCTCGCGCGTTGCGTATTGGCCATCCGGAGATACGTCTCGTGAACGAAGCTGATCTCCTCAGGCCGAGGCATAACGACATCAGTATCCTTCAGTTGCCCGAACATTTTGCTTTCGACACTGAATCGCGTACCGAACATCGACACACGTTTAAATTTCTTGGTACGAATTTCCTGCGCGATAACATCGATGAGATTCACGATCGGAATCGGTGACAATCGCACAAGTTCTGCCGCACAGATATGCGGTGTGACCGCTGGAATCACCGCGACTTGCGCACCCGCGCTCGCCATTCGCGAGATCAGGTCCGCGAGGTAGCGCGCCAGTTGCGCAGTCTCGCCCGCCGCAGCATCGTTTAATACACGCTGCATGTCGGCGTGCACCACAACGATGTTCGGAACCCGCTCGCGAGCCGCGTGCGCCTTCACCACTTCCTGATAGTAGTGAACGGTCGCCCCCACCCCCAGACCACCGACCAGACCTAAGCATCGTGCTGGCTTCTTGTCATTCATTCGATGCATCCCGATCGAACGCTTTGAAATCACCGATTCTAGTCCCATAAAAAAACTCCTCCCGAAATACGGGAGGAGCCCATTTCTCGAACGCTACGAATACTTCAGAAGCTTATCTTCGCAGAAAACTGAATCCCGCGCGGACCTCCTCCGCCGAGGAAAGGGTTGCCGATGCCTACATCGCCCGTCGCCCCAAGACCGTACACCTGACCGGCATGAGTACCATCGGAGGCGTTCGGTGCACCGATATTAGCGATGAAATTCGGCATCGCAGGATTCGCGAAGTTCGGGTGGTTGAAAAGGTTGAAGAAATCCGCCCCGATCTGAAGCGCAACCCGCTCAGTAAGCAAGGTGTTCTTGGAAATAGAGAAGTTGAGTTCTTTGAAACTGGGCCCGATTAATGAGTTCCGCCGAAGAGTTCCGAAATGTCGCGTTCCTGCGACGCAATTGCTCTCGTCGGTTGCGCCCGGGTTTTGCAGAGGGTTCCATGTGCATGGCGCGGCGAAAGTGGAGAGATCCAGGTATTGGAATGGGTTGCTCGAGTAATGCGGCTTTCCGGTCAAATCAGGCCGGTCGAATCCTTCTCCAGCACCCGAGTAGTCCCCTTGAAATTCATAATTCAGCTGCCAGGGTTGACCATCCTGGAGATTCAAAATCCCGTTGATCGACCATCCTCCCGTCAGTTTCTTGTGATCTCCAATGAAGGTTGGAAACGCGTAGGCGAAGTTCCAAGTGAACCGCTTCCTGATGTCGAAGCTCGAGTTGCCACGGTCGGCGCTCGGAACAGTGCTGTTCTGCGGTTGCGCCTGATTCGGCAGAAACTCTTCCAGATCACTGGCTGTGTCAATCGAATGCGACCACACGAAGTTGGCTTGAGAAGTCAGCCCGTGCCAGCCACTCACTTTCAGGCTCGTCTGCAGTGCATGATAGATCGAATTCGCCGACGACTTCTCTTGATCAAGGTAAAAGAAGTTCGGGAAGTTGCGTGGCACCCCGTAGCTGCTAACCCCATTCGCCAGGTCGAAGGCAGTGATCGTAGCGTGGCTCGGCTGGTTGATGTCGTAAAACTGAAACAGTTTTGTTCCCTTGCTCCCCACGTACCCGATCTGCACCACAGCCTTGCTTGTGACCTGCTGTTGCACGTTCAGGTTGAAGTTCTGCACATAGGGCGTGCGCATCTTTGGATCGGCGGAAAAGAAGTCTCCGTTCGGCCCAAAGCCACTGTAAACCGGCTGTCCGGCGGCCAATGCTGTGGTGTTGGCACTCCCAAAGAGCAAACTGGATCCCGGATATGCCGGTCCCGGACAGAACACGCAATTCCACGGCAGATGTCCTAAGAAGATATCCTGTGAGAAAGCATCGTAGAACAGCCCCCAACCCCCACGGATGACCGTTTTGCCCTTGCCGGTCGTGTCGTATGCAAAGGCAAAGCGCGGCGCGAAGTTGTTGTAATCCGGGTTGTAGAGATTGGAGCGTCCTCCGCTGCTGCCCACTTGCAACAACGAATCGCTTGCCGGATCAAAGCTCCAGAAGAGATTGTCCTTTTCCTTTACGACCCCGAAGTAATCCCAACGCAGTCCAAAATTCAAGGTGAGTCGTGGATTCCAGCGAAAACTGTCTTGCCAGTAGAGACCATGACTGTTTTCTGACGTATGCCGGCGCGTGAAGCCAGTGATTTGGGCTCCGCCATCGGGAACACCGTTCAGAAAATCGGTCAGACTCGCAAAATCAAGCGTGCCCCGAAAATTGTGATCGATCACGTGCATGATCGTGGTGCGCCGGAATTCGTACCCGAACTTCAGCTCGTGCCGACCTCGCTTCCAGGAATAGTTGTCCACGAAATGCAAGTTGGCATCGACGCGATTGCGCGGCACCGAAGAAGTCGCGCCAATCTGCGAAAATCCGGCCATCGCAATGGCGGGAAGTCCGTAGTCGGAAGCACCAACTCCGGTATCAAGTCCAATCGAATTTGGATTGAAATGGCTATCTTCCGGGAGGAAGCCTTCCGCGAATCGATTCCAACCGAAACGCGCTTCGTTCACTTGGCTTCCATTGACTACCTTTACCCACGAAAGCGAAATTAGTTGGACGCGAGTAGGAGTGACCGTATTGAAACCGGGAAGTAGGCCTCCGCCCAATTGGGCGAAAGGAAAGCTTTGGTCGCTGTCGCCAAAATAGTAGCGGCCCGTGAGCATGTTGCTTGTGTTGAAGTTGTGATCGATCTTGGCGATCATGCTGTCGACACGATTCTTGAAATGGGTCGAAGTTGCGAGATTCGGCGTCGGACAGCCTGCATCGAAGGCCGGATCTCCGGGAGTGAACGGCACCGTGATATTTGGTGCCGGCCATGGATTTCTGGCGAGCAATGCCGTCGTTACCGCATTCGGAGTCCCGATCGCTGCTTCGTCGAATGCGATTTGCCGCGGATCCGGCACACAACTCGTTCCCGCTTGTGCTCCGGTTTCTCTTTGCCCTTCGTAGTTCAAATAGAAGAACGTCTTGTCCTTAATGATCGGGCCCCCAAAGGAGCCGCCAAATTGGTTGTTGTGGAACGGATTCTTGCCACCCTCGCTGTTGAAGTAATTCCTCGCGCCCAGGCTGCCGTCGCGCCAGAATTCGAGCAACGACCCGTGCCACTGGTTCGTTCCGCTCTTGGTGACGATATTCACGATCGCGCCCGAGTTTCTTCCATATTCCGCTTCGTAGTTCGAGAGCACACGCAGCTCAGCGACTGCGTCGATTGGCAGAATCGTCGCCGGATCTCCGAACACTCCAGCTTCATTGATGGCTGGATCATTCCGATAGCCATCGTTCATGTCCGTTCCATCCAGAAGGAAGTTGTTCGATCGCCCGCGAGATCCATTCATCGAAAACGTGCCGTAGGATCCAGGCGAATCGGAAATCTGGTCGGGCGACCCCGCAACCCCGGGATTCAGATAAATCAGCTTGGTGTAGTCGCGGCCGTTCACTGGCAAGCTTTCGATGGTCTCGGCGGTGAGGGTTCCACCTAATTCTGCCGACGTTGTTTCGACAATCGGCAACTGGTCCACCGATACCTCTACGCGTGTCGAGACCTCGCCTGTCTTCAGCGCAGCGTCCACGCGCCGCTCGCCCGCCACATCGACTGCAACGCCATTGGCAACGAATGTTTGGAAGCCACTTTGTGTAACCGAGACGTTATACGTGCCAATCGGCAACTCCGGGATGCTATAGCTGCCGTCGGCACTGGTCTGGGTGGTCCTTTCCAGACCCGTGCTCGTGTTGCGAACCGTCACGTTCGCGCCCGTCACAACGGCGCCACTCGCATCCGTCACGGTTCCCAGGATCGTCCCGCGAAATGTCTGTGCCGCCAGAGACGCCGCCGCTACCACTACAAATGCCAAAACCATCCGCAATTTCATAGGGATCTCCTCCCGCCCATTCACCGCA
>Ga0210409_10001186_pt1 | contig 35344 bp, 37 predicted proteins | sample IncBWH17MmetaG_FD_161649 | JGI IMG/M metagenome (GOLD analysis project Ga0210409, IMG submission 161649) | Forest soil microbial communities from Barre Woods Harvard Forest LTER site, Petersham, Massachusetts, United States - Inc-BW-H-17-M | ecosystem: Environmental > Terrestrial > Soil >... | reverse complement strand
GGTTTGTCGGCTCGCTGGTCCTCACGGGTTGCGACCGCAATATGCTCTCGGTGTTGCTGTCCGGCCTGCCGAAACCTTACGCCTACGATCTCAGGCGCCTCTATTTCGACTGGAATGCCCGCCGCTGGCGGCTGCTGCCCGATCCGCACGCGCACCCGGAAGCCGCCTTTACCGACTGGCTGGAAACGCTCGTGCACCAGCGCGACACCAGCTCTCTTGCCGGCATCGGCGAGCTCGCCCGCGATGCCCTCGCGCGCGTCCACGTCGCGGCGCCTCGCCAAGAAGCGCCCTCGCCGTGGAGCGCCACGACCGACCAGGAAGCGGCGCAAGGTTGAGAGCCGGAGCGGAATGTCCGAACGGCGTTTCCGCCATTCGGACCTCCGGGGTTGTTAGCGGCCGCGGCGGGCAGCCGCCGGAAAACCAACTCTACGCTACGGTCACTTCTTTGCTTAGATACACGTCCTGGATGGCGTTCAGCAGGGCGACGCCTTCCTTCATCGGCCTCTGGAAAGCCTTGCGGCCCGAGATGAGGCCCATGCCCCCGGCTCGCTTGTTGATTACTGCGGTCGTGACCGCGCTTGCCAGGTCGGCCGCGCCTTTGGATTCGCCGCCGCTGTTGATTAGACCCGCCCGGCCCATATAACAGTTGGCCACCTGGTACCGGCAGAGGTCAATCGGATGGTCGCTGCTCAATTCAGTGTAAATCCGTTCGTCGTATTTGCCGTAGCTCGAGCCCGGCGCGTTCAGCGCTTTGAAGCCGCCGTTATTCTCGGGCAGCTTCTGTTTGATGATGTCGGCCTGGATGGTTACGCCCAAGTGGTTGGCCTGGCCCGTCAGGTCCGCGGCCAGATGGTAGTCTTTATCCTTCTTGAATGCGTTGTTGCGCAGGTAGCACCACAGCACCGTTGCCAGCCCCGCCTCATGCGCATGCGCAAACGCTTGCGCCACCTCCACAATCTGCCGCGCGCTTTGGTCCGACCCGAAATAAATCGTCGCTCCCACCGCCGCCGCGCCCATGTCCACCGCCTGCTTCACCGTGCCGAACATGATTTGGTCAAACTTGTTCGGGTAGGTCATGAGTTCGTTGTGGTTCATCTTCACCAGGAACGGGATCTTGTGCGCATACTTCCGCGCCACCGCGCCGAGCACGCCGTAAGTGGACGCTACCGCATTGCATCCCCCCTCGATGGCCAGCTTCACGATGTTCTCCGCGTCGAAATAGTCAGGGTTCCTGGCGAAGCTCGCTCCGCCCGAATGCTCGATCCCCTGGTCCACCGGCAGGATCGATAAATATCCCGTCCCGCCCAGCCGCCCATGGGTGACGAATCGCTCCAGGTTGCACAGCACCCGGTTGTTCCGGTCCGACACCGCGTACAGGCGGTCCACGACGTCCGGGCCCGGCAGATGCAGGCGTTCCTTGGCAATCTTCGGGTTCTTAAAGTTCAAAAGCGAATCGGCCTTGTCGCCGAGCAGTGTTGCGATCGATGTCATAATTCTTCAGTTTTCAGTTGTCATTTTCAGTTCGTGTCAAAAGCCCGGGCTGGCGCGGCGGACCGCGCTGCGCCTGAAGCGGTGCCGCTTTAGCAAACGACGGCGCGCGGATATTACCGGTTGAACCCCTTAGGCGCCACTGCCATTTGCGCGTTCCGGTGCGATATACCCCGTGCTTCTGAACAGTATTAATGGGCATCCGCGATCCCCTGAAACGTTGGGCTGCGCGCGCGAAACCGTGATACCAAGCGCATTTTGCCCTGGCTATGGCAAGAAAAGGCACCGCTCGCGCCAAATCATCGGTTGCACGGCTGCGTTTTGGGGCTATCTTCAATGCATGGATTGGCAGCAGTTTGTTTCGCTGATGATCGTTGCGGTGACAGCCGGGTGGCTGGCGGCCGCCATCTTTCGTCGGCGCCGGTTCAGTTTTCAGCGGGATACGCATTGTGGTTGCTTGACGGTGGCTGCCTCCACCCCGCAAAGCTCGATCATCTTCCGCGCCCGAAAAGGGGAACGCCCCGAGGTGCTGGTGAAAATGAGGTGACGTGCTTGCACCTTCGCAACGGCTGGAATAGAATCTTTTCGCAGAAATGGCCATGTGCAAAGTTAGTTCATCCGTGCATTTTGTGACCCGGTCGGTCGGGAGTGTGCGTGAAAATTCCGCCAAGGCGCATTGGGTGCCTAACACTGATGTCTATGCCACGGATAATGGCCTGGTCGTCAAAGTGGAACTGGCCGGGATGCGCAGCGAGAACCTCGAAATCACTGTCGAGAACAACCGGCTGCGTATCGCTGGCAACCGGCCTGATGGCTGCCGCTCGGCCAAAGCGCATTTTCTGGTGATGGAGATCAATTATGGCCCGTTTGAAAGCATGCTGGAAGTGCCGCCCGGCTATGATCTTAGCCAGGCCAAAGCAACTTACCTGAATGGTTTCTTACGCATCGATGTGCCGCTGACCGCGCGGACATCGAAAAACACCAAGGTGCCGATCGCTGAAGGGAATCCGTCTCTCATCTGAAACTTTTTCCGGGCGGCGGGCATCTAACTGGCAGAACGTCGCGATATGACCTCGCCCGACACGGAATTTATTAGTATCCTGGGTGCGGCGGGCAGTCCCGAGGCGCCCCCGCGTGTCTCGTCCAGCTCACTGCCCGATACCCTGCCCATCCTCGGGCTTTCCGATATCGTCATCTTTCCCGGAATGGTGGCTCCGTTGCTCGTCGAGACCACCCAAAGCACCAAGCTCATCGATGACGTCGTCGGCGGCGACCGCCTGCTTGCGGTCGTGCTGCAGCGCAACGCCGAGGCCGAAAACCCCTTGCCGCATGAAATGCACGAAGTCGGTTGCGCCGCCCGCGTGCTCAAAATGCTCAAGTTTCCCGACAGTACTGTCCGGGTGCTGGTGGAAGGTCTCTGGCGCGTTCGCCTCACCAAATACACCGCCACCGACCCCTACCTTAACGCCAAATTCGAGCTGATCCGGGACGTCACCGAAGACTCCGTCGAGCTGACCGCGATGATGCGCAACGCCCAAAGCCAGTTCCAGGAAATCATCAAACTCTCCCCCGCGCTCTCCGAGCAAATCAAAATCGCCGCACTCAACACCGAAGACCCTGGCCACTTCGCCGATCTCATCGCGGTCAACCTGAATCTCGGCCTCGAGGAGCGCCAACAACTGCTGGAGACCAACTCCGTCAAGGAGCGCCTCACTCGCCTGCTCCCGATGCTCAACCGCGAACACGAGGTCCTGGCCCTGAGCTCCAAGATCCAAACCGAGGTCGCCACTTCCATCTCCAAGACTCAGCGCGACTTTTTCCTCCGCGAACAACTCCGCGCCATCCAGCGCGAGCTGGGCGAGACTGACCCCAACGCCTCCGAAGTCCGGATGCTGCGGGAGAAAATCGAGCAAACACCCCTGCCGGTCGAAGCGAAACAGGTCGCTACCCAGGAGCTGGACCGGCTGCAGCAAATGCCCCCGGCCGCCGCCGAATACGGCGTCACGCGCCATTACCTCGACTGGATCCTGAGCTTGCCCTGGACTAAAGAAACCGAGGACAAGATCGACCTCACCGAGGCGGAGCGCATCCTTAACGAGCAGCATTTCGGCCTCACCAAAGTCAAAGATCGCTTGCTCGAGTTTCTTGCCGTCATCAAGCGCCGGAAACAGATCAAAGGACCGATCCTGTGTCTCGTCGGCCCGCCGGGTGTCGGAAAGACCTCCCTTGGCCACAGCGTCGCCGACGCCCTAGGCCGCAAGTTCGCCCGCATTTCGCTCGGCGGCATGCGCGATGAGGCTGAAATCCGCGGGCACCGCCGCACCTACGTCGGCGCGCTCCCCGGACGCATCATTCAAACCTTGCGCCGCATCGAGAGCCGCAACCCGGTCATCCTCCTCGACGAACTCGACAAGGTCGGCGCGGATTTTCGTGGGGATCCCGCGGCCGCGCTCCTGGAGGTGCTCGACCCTGCGCAGAACAACACGTTTACCGACCATTACCTCGATCTTCCCTTTGACCTCTCACGGGTTCTGTTCATCACGACCGCGAACTGGCTCGAGCCAATTCATCCGGCGCTCCGAGACCGTCTCGAAGTGATCGAGCTGCCCAGCTACACCGAAACGGAAAAGCTTCAGATCGCCAGGCGTTATCTCGTGCCACGCCAGTTGGAAGAACACGGCTTGGCCAAACAGGAAGTTAAAATCCCCGACACCACCCTCCGCCGGCTCATCCACGACTACACCCGCGAGGCCGGCGTGCGCCAGCTCGAGCGCGAAATCGCTGCTCTCACACGCAAGGCGACCCGCCGCATCGTGAGCAACGGGGATTTCCCCCGGCCGCTGGTCCTTAAGCCGGACAGGTTGACCGAGTATCTCGGCGCCGCCCGGTTCGTGAATGAAACCGCCGAGCGCATCAAGGAATATGGCATCGCCACCGGCTTGGGCTGGACTCCCGTAGGCGGCGAGGTCCTTTTCGTCGAAGCCTCCCGCATGCCCGGCAAAGGCAATTTGCTCCTGACTGGTTCGCTGGGCGAAGTCATGAAGGAGAGCGCTCAGACCGCCGTCAGCTACCTCCGCAGCCAGGCCGCCACGCTCGGCATCGACCTCAGCGACTACGCCAAATACGACATCCATATTCATGTCCCTGCCGGGGCCACCCCTAAGGACGGTCCCAGCGCCGGCGTTGCCCTCGTCGCCGCCCTCGCCTCTCTTTTGACCAAGCGCCGCGTCCGCTCCGATACAGCGATGACCGGCGAAATCAGCCTCCGCGGACGCGTCTTGCGCGTCGGTGGCATCAAAGAGAAAGTGCTCGCCGCCGCCCGCTTTGGCCTCAAACAAGTCCTCCTGCCCGAGCAGAACAGCGCGGATTGGAGCGAAGTGCCCGAAGAAGTCCGGCAAAAGTTGAAGGTCCACTTCATCCGGCATATCTCCGAGCTGCTCCCGCTGGCTTTGCACGCCAAATGAGCCTGACTGCCTCCCTGCTGCAGTTGCGGCATCAAGGTCGCCCTCTGTCCTGCGCTAATTTTCTATGTTCAATTTTCAAGGCTCGAGTCTCAGTTCTGTTCTTCCTCCTCTCGCTCCGGCTTTGCGCCGCCCAACCCAAATCCGAGCTCGCCCCGCCTCCGCCCCTTTCGCCGGCGGAAGGCGAACGGGAAGCCCGCTCGCTCCTCACCAACCTGCTGTCTCAAAAACCCGATCAGAACTCCACCAATACGGGCGTTTTGAAAGTCCGTGATGCCGACCGCCACGAGCGTACCGTCCCCGTCAAGTTCGAGGTCCTGCTCCGTCCGGACCGCTGGCTGAATACCTACGAGGCAACCCCCGCCGACAACGTCCCCGGCCAGAAGCTCACCATCACTCACCAGGATGGCAGGGCCAACGAGTACCTCCTCACACCCATCGGCGCGACAAATTCGGCCGACTCCGCGCCGCGGACGCTCACCGGCAATGAACTCATGACGCCGTTCGCCGGCTCGGATTTTTGGGCGGTTGATCTCGGTCTCGAATTCCTTTATTGGCCGCAGCAGCGCGTCCTCAAGAAGCAGATGCGTAAGAACCTCTTTTGCGACGTTTTGCAAAGCACCAACCCATGCCCGGCGCCGGGCGCCTATTCCCGCGTCCTCTCCTGGATCGCCGTCAATCGCCCTGACGAAATTGTCGTCGTGCATGCGGAGGCCTACGATTTCCAGGGCAAGCTCCTCAAGGAATTCGATCCTAAGAAAGTCCAGAAGGTTAACGGCGTCTGGCAACTGGAAGAAATGGAAATCCGCAACCGCCAGACCGGCTCCCGCACCCGCATCGAGTTCAATTTGGACAGCCAGTAGAGTCTCCCAGTCTTCCTCTTCCTCGTTCTCGTCCTCGAAATCGATCCAGGTCTGGTTCGTCCTCGTCGTCGTTCTCGTAATCGATCCGTCTCCCATCTTCCTTGCAGATCGATTGCGATTACGATTACTAGAGCAACGACGATAAGCAGGACCAGAACCAGAACTACCACGGGCCAGCTCCCATACCCCGCGAACCTTCAGCGTGACATCGGCCGTCCGCTCCTGTCTAATCGCCAGTGAACTTAGCCGTGAGAGAGCCGTTGGCAAAACCTGAGGGTGCGGACAACCCGCCGGGCGGGCGGGCGCCGTCCGAGTCCGTGAGCGCGCTGTTCGCAAACCCTCAGAGTCCTGACAATCCGGCGGGCGGGCTAGCCCCGTCTGAATTCGCCGAAATTTACCAGGAGCATAGCCGCGCTATCTATTACCTCGCATTGCGCCTCCTGAGCGATCCTGAAAAGGCCGAGGACGCCACGCACGACGTTTTCCTCAAGGCTTTCCGCAAGATGGATCAGTTCCGGGGTGAGTCCTCCTGGCGCACCTGGCTTTATCGCATCGCCATTAACCATTGCCGCAACCTCCAGCAATCCTGGAACGAGCGGAACATGTACTCTAACGCCGACGAGGGTCTCTTCGACAACGCACCCGCGAAAACCGACTCCCCGCTGCGCGTCCTGGAAATCAAGGAATTGGGCCAACGCATTCAGAAAGCGCTGGACGGTCTGCGACCGGAATACCGGCTGCTGCTGCTGCTGGTGGCGGACGAGCAACTGAGCTACGAACAGGTCAGCGCCCTCACAGAGCAAACCCCGGACGCCGTGCGCGGAAAACTCCACCGGGCCCGCAAAGCCTTCGCCGCCCTTTTCCAGCAAACCGCTTGAGGTCGCATCATGAAGCGTCAAAACAAACTCACTTCGCTGCACAAGACTGAGGAACAACAGCAGGCCGCCGCTCAGCAACAGACCCAGGAAACCTCGGCGGTCGAGTTCGGCACGGTCGAAGAAATGCTTCGCCACGACGCCCTGCACACGCCGGTGCCGCCCAATGTCGCCACCCGTCTCCAGAAATCTATCGGCCCGGCGGCCGCCTCTCCCGCCTGGTGGCGCCGGTTCTTTGGCGGCCACAAACCATGAGAACCGCTCGTGTAGGAGCCGACGTGAGGAGGCCCTGATCCTTTCCACATTATGAAAAGCTTCTTGCGGAATTTTGTTTTCTCCTTGCCCCGCGGTTCGCTCCTTCTCGTGCTGCTGTACGCCCTGGGCTTCCCGCTCGCGCTCGCTGGCCACTATACCCATACCTTCGACTTGTACAATTGGCTCATGCTCTCGCCGGTCGTGGCCTGGAAAGGTGAGGTTTGGCGCCTCTTCACTTATGCGTTCCTCCCGAACGGCGTCGTGGACTGGGCCGTCAGCCTCTTCTGGCTCGCCACCCTTGTCGCGGTGCTGGGCCGGAACTGGTCCGGCGTCGAACTCTGGGTTTATTGTGTGTTGGCGACCGTGGCTGGTGCCCTGGTGGTCGCGCTGGTAAAACCGGCCGTGCGTGTGGGAGTCGTTGGGAACGGCGCCATGCTCTTCGGCCTTCTTGCGGCCTGGTACCGCCTCTATGGCCGTGAGCGCCTCATCCTGTTGGGCTTCGGCGAAATATCCGTCCGCCAGGCCGCCATCCTTGTCGTTCTCATCGAAATTCTTATCTCCCTGTTCTGCCTCGGCTGGTTTGTGACGCTCGCGATGATTTGCGGCGGACTGGTTGGTTGGTTCTATCTCGTCCTCCGAGGCAAGCACGCCCTCAACCGCCGCAGCGAGGTGCTCGACTCCCAGCGCATCGCCCGCCTGGAGCTATGACTTTCGCCCCAAACGAACTTTGCCCAACAGCGACAAACGGCCGCAAAGAGCACCGAAGCGCTATGTGCTCCTTGCGTCCTTTGGTGGCTAAAAGCTCGTTCGAATGAACATCACGTGCTTGGCTCCCCCGCTGGTCTCGCGGCCCGCTTTGGCGCGGTCCCGCGCCGCCGCCGCCCGCAATGCTTTGGCCGAGTGCCGCTTCTGCGCCCATGACTGCGGCGTCAACCGACTGGCAAGTGCATTGGGCCCTTGCCGCGCCGGCCCCGAGTGCCGCGTTTTCTCGGCCCAGCTCGAAGCCGGCGACGAACTGGAGTTGATTCCCACCTTTGCTATCGCGCTTAGCGGCTGCGACCTGCGTTGTGATTTCTGCATCACCGGGTTGAACAGTTGGAGCCCGCGTTCCGGCGAGTCGCTGCGAACCGAATCCCTGGCTCAAAAGGCCGGAGTCGCCCTCGACAACGGCGCAAAAACTGTAATGCTCCTCGGCGGAGAGCCAACCATTCATCTGCCTGCCGCGCTCGAGATCGCCGCCGCCATGCCCGTCGAAGCAAAACTTGTTTGGAAGACCAATGCCCACGGTTCCAGCCAGGCCCGCGAACTTCTCGACGGTATCTTCGATGTCTGGCTGGCCGACTACAAGTTCGGCAACGACGCCTGCGCCGAGCGCCTGGCCGACAGCCACGACTACACCCGCATCTTGCGGGAGAATCTGTTGTGGGCCGACACCCACTCCGAACTCATTGTTCGCCATTTGCTTATGCCCGGACACCTTGACTGTTGCTGGCGTCACGTCGCCGAATGGCTCGCAAAAGAGTTGCCGCGCGTCAAAGTCAGCTTGCGCGCCGGGTTTTGGCCCGCGTGGCACTCTGCTCGCCATTCGGAGCTGCGGCGACCGCGCCCGTGCGGCGAAACCACACGCGCCTTTCAGCTGGCTGCGGCCCTCGGCCTGAACCTCATTCCATGAGCCGCCAGGCTTCTCACCAGCCGGGGCGGGGACGGCCACGTCCCCGTGAATCCTCCCTTGAGGTCCAGCCAACTGCGACGAGCCGTCGTTGCCACACCTCGCCCCCATTCTTGAATCCTTCGCAGCCCGTGGCCACCGTGGAGTTCTTAATCTTGTCCGATGGTACGGTGTTGGCCCATAATCTCACCCCAGCCATGGCCGACGTCTTGCGCGCACTCAATCCGGACGACCTTGTCATGTCACACCGCGCCCGGCGGCACAGGTCCTAAGCGTCCGATGAGTCCCGTTCCCATGAACTTCGCAACTGAAATCGAGACCCTCATCCGCGCCCGCTACCCCATCCTTTACCTCATTACCAGCGAGGAAATGCGGGTGCAAAATATCCTCGTCGAGATCGCCGCCAAACGGCAAAAAAAAGTATTCGAATGGACCTACAGCTCCGGCATCGTCCCCGCCGGCGCCTCCATCCAATCCCAGAAAAACCGCAATCCAGCCACCAAAGACCCCCTCGCCGCCCTGGACCTCGTCATCGACCAGGTCGAGCCGGCCATCTTTCTTTTCAAGGACTTCCACCCGTTCCTCACCCGAAACAATTTCGCGATCATCCGCCGCCTCAAGGACATCGCCCTCCATCTCAAGAACAGCTACAAGACTATCGTCCTGATTTCGCCGGTCATGGAAATCCCGCCTGAGTTGGATAAGGAGATAACGGTCCTTAACTTTCCCCCGCCCGCCAAGGAAGACCTCGCCGCGCTGCTCGATAAGATCCTCGAGGATGTGCGCGAACTCAAACAAGTGGAAATCCAGCTCGACGATGAGGGTCGCGACCGCCTGCTGCAAGCCGCGCTCGGCCTCACCCTCGGCGAGGCGGAGAACGTCTTCGCGAAAATCATCGTCAAAGACCAGCGCCTCAGCGCCGACTACGTCAACGAAGTCTTTGCCGAGAAACAACAGATCATTCGTAAAAGCGGGCTGCTTGAATATTACGCCGCCAACGAGGATTTCACCGCCGTCGGGGGCCTGGCGGTGTTGAAGGATTGGCTTAATAAGCGCGTGGTTGCGTTCACTGCCGATGCCCATGCCTTCGGCCTGCCCTCCCCCAAAGGCATTTTGCTCCTCGGTGTGCAAGGCTGCGGCAAAAGCCTCTGCGCTAAGGCCGTCTCCCGTCTTTGGCAACTGCCGCTGCTGCGCTTCGACATGGGCCGCATGTTTGGCAGCCTTGTCGGTTCCTCCGAAGAAAACGTCCGTCGCGCCATCTCCGTCGCCGAGTCCATCGCTCCAGCGGTTCTCTGGGTGGACGAAATCGACAAGGCCTTTGTCGGTTCCCAAAGCTCCGGCGTCACCGACGGCGGCACCACCGCCCGCGTCTTCGGCACTTTCCTCACCTGGCTCTCCGAAAAAAGCGCTCCCGTCTTCGTCGTTGCCACTGCGAACGACGTCTCCCAGTTGCCGCCGGAGCTGCTCCGCAAGGGCCGCCTTGATGAAATCTTTTACGTGGACCTGCCCTCCTCCGAAGAGCGGGCCGAGATCTTCCGCATCCACCTTTCCAAGCGCCACCGGAGCCCGGACACGTTCGACTTGCCGGCTCTCCTTGGCGCCAGCCAGGATTTCAGCGGCGCCGAAATCGAAGAGGCGATAATAAGCGCCCTCTACGACGCCTATTACGCCAAAGAGGACCTCACCACCGCCCATGTCGTCGGGGCGTTGAGCCAAACCGTGCCCCTGGCCAAAACGATGGCCGAAAAAATTGAAGCCCAACGCAACTGGGCCCAGGGCCGCGCGCGCAACGCCAGTATCGCTCGAACGATCAACGCGTAAACCCTCAAGATTCTCTCCCGGCCCGCGTGACACCGCCCGCCCCGCCTGGTCTAACCTCATGATGCGCTAAACGGGAGCGAATACTTTATGAGCTGTGTCTGCATCTTAACACCGGTGGTCATCGCCGCCTGGCCCGCCTTTAGCGCGGCGGTCGCCGCGGCGGCCCACTCCCTCGGCTACATGCTCGTCGAGGAAACCGTCAAACAGCGCCAAAAGGCTTCCGCCCAAAACCAGGCCCGCGAGGTCAACCTCGAAATCGCCAACAGCGAACTGGTGACCGGCCAGCTCGGACGCGACCAGCAGATTCACGTTAACCGCGGCAACGTCACCGTCACCTTTTCCCGCGACGCCCGGGGCCGCGCCAAGATTTGTGTTTCCGGGCCGGGTCACACCGACGACGAGTTACACGCCTTGGGCCAGGAGCTCAGCCAGCGTGTCGTCCAAAAGTACGTTCACCAGCGCCTCCTCGACGAAATCCGCGCGCGCCAATTCGTCGTCGTCGAGGAACAGATCGATGCCAACCAGGCCATCCACCTCAAAGTCCGCCACTGGGATGGCTAACTAAGCGCGGACCCTGGAATGTCCACAAACACTGACATGGTGAAGAAATTTCAGTCCCGGCTTTTTGTCGTCTTTGTGTTCTTTCCTGACAAACTTCGGATCTCTAAAACACATGGCCCAACGCGAATTTGAAATCACCATCGCGCCCGACGGGGGCGTCGAGCTTCACATCAAAGGCTACAAAGGCAAAAGCTGTCTCGAGGTCATGAAAATCTTCGAGCAGGCGGTCGGTGCTTTGCAGGCGCGGCGCGAGACCAGCGAGTTTTACGAACCCGACGAACAAGTTCAGTTGAACATCGACCAAAGACATTGATGGACTTCGTGGAGATGGGGTGGTGGGCTAATCGGTTGAGGCCCGCCACCCCATTCGCTCCGCATGCACTGGGGCGGCAACAGGCACATCCCCGGCGATGGTTAGCAACGGGCGGTTCCCGGGGACGTGGCCGTCCCCGCCCCGGCTCACCGTTGCAAGGCGCGATTATAAGACCGCAGACACTCTCGATGCGGGACGGCATAGCTAGAGAAACCGTTTCGGCCTACTACCCCCCACGGGCGCGGTGGTACACCACTCTTTTCTTCCACGCTGGCCAGCAGCTTCGCCGTCGGGTCGGCCTCGACAAACTCCATCTTGCCGGTGAACTTTCCTGGCCGGGCCTCATCCTCAGCCTCGCCGTGCCAGGTTTCGCTTTCTTCGTTTTTGGCCGCCGGCTGTTGGGCTGGCTCTTTTTGCCCGCTTACTGCCTCGCCGGCTTCGTATTCGTCGCCGCTCTCGGTTTCACCGCCGGCAGCATCGCCTACGGCCTCATGATCTCTCTTCACGCCACCAGTATCGTTTTTCTGGAGGGATATTGGTTGCGCGACTCGGGGTTCCGCCTCCGCCTCGCGCTGGCGCTCTGCACCCTGGTAGGCGTTTGGGCTTTGGTCTATGCCCCGCTGGTTCGCTTTGCCGAACATCACTGGCTGCTCCCGGTGCGGTTCGGCCAGCGGGTGCTCCTTGTCCACCGCGGCGTCTCGCCCGCCACCCTCAAGCGCGGCGATTGGGTCGCCTATCGAATTCGCGCGGATGATTCCTGGGGCGAAGAGCGCGGCGCGGTTTTGCTTCGCTCCGGACTGGCCATCGACCCCGTGCTCGGGCTGCCTGGCGATCATATCCGTTTTAGCGCGCAGGGCGTCGCGGTCAACGCCCGGACCTTTCCCCGTGCACCCTACATGCCCACCGAAGGCGAATTGGTCGTGCCCGAAAAAGTCTGGTTCATTTGGCCCAACCTCGCTATAACCATGCACGGCGGCGTCGCGCCGGCCGACATTTCGGCCGCCATGCAGCGAGCCGCCATGGTGACGCAGACAAATATCATCGGCAGGCCGTCCCGATACTGGTTCGGCCGCCGCCAATGGCCATGAGCCGTTTCAGCAATCTTGAGTTCGGCCATGAATCCGATGGCCAGTCGTGGCAATCCAAACCCCAGGTCAAAGACCAGGCCTATTACCTCGCCGAGGCCCGCGCCGCTTTTGAAAACGGCGAATTTGAAGCCGGCTTGCGCCTCTATTCCAAAGTGCTCGAATTTGATCCGCAAAACGCCGCCGCCTGGACCGGCCAGGTCCGCATGCTCATCGAGCTGGGTGAATTCCGCGAAGGCAAACTCTGGGCCGATAAAGCCCTCGAACGTTTCCCTCACGAACCCGAATTGCTCGCCGCCAAGGCCGTCGCTCTCGGACGCATCGGCGACCTCCAGGGCGCGCTGGCCTTCTCCGATGCTTCCATCGAAGAACGCGGCGATTCCCCCTACATCTGGCTCGCGCGCGGCGATGTCCTCCTGGCCCGCGAAGAAGCGCGTGCCGATTATTGCTTTGAAAAGGCCCTGCTCCTGGCCCCGCGCGATTGGTTCACGACCTGGCTCGCCGCCCGAATCCGTCACTACTACGAGCAGTTCGCCCTCGCGCTCAAGCTCCTCCAACAGGCTCTCGAATTCAACGCCGCGCATTTCCTTCTCTGGCTCGAACTGGGCCGTTGCCAGCAAGCCCTCGGCATGGTCGGTCCGGCCCGCAACTCGTTCGGCCAGGCCCGCCAGCTCAACCCCCATTCCCGCGAGGTCGAGCTCGCGCTCGCAAAACTCTCCGGCTCCGGGCTCGGCTCCCGCCTCCGCGGCTTCTGGCGCCGCGCCCTCGGCAAATGAAACCGTCCCCATGACCTCTGATAACCTCGACCGCCTCCTCTCGGCCGCCAACGAGTTCGACGCCTCCGACCTCCATCTCGTCGCCGGCGTCCCTCCCGCCTTCCGCGTCAACGGCGAAATTATCATCGCCGACGAAGACGCCTTGACCGAAACCCAGGTCGAGCAGATGGCCTACAGCCTGCTCAACGAGCAACAACGCAAGAAATTCGACCAGGAGTGGGAGCTCTGCATCTCCCTCCTCCACAGTTGCGCCGGGCGCGTCCGCGCCACCTTTTACCGCCGAAACGGCCACCCCGAAATGAGCGTGCGGTTCTGCGGCGACCGCATCCCGAGCCGCGAAGCCCTCGGGTTGCCCGACAAAATCGACGACCTGGCCCGCAAGCCCAACGGCCTGGTGCTCGTCACTGGCCCCACCGGCGCCGGCAAGACCACCACTCTTAATTACATGGTGGACCTCATCAACAGCGAACGCCGCTGCAAGATCGTCACCATCGAAGACCCTATCGAGTTCGTCCACGCCAATAAACGCGCTATCGTCGTCCAACAAGAAGTCCTCACCGACGTCCGCTCCTTTAACCGCGCCCTTATCCACGTCTTGCGTCAGGACCCCGACGTCATCGTTGTCGGCGAAATGCGCGACTACGAAGCTGTCTCGACCGCTCTGACCGCTGCCGAGACTGGCCACCTCGTCCTCGCGACCATGCATTCACCCAACGTCTCCCACGCCCTCGAACGCATCGTCGGTGTGTTCGAAGGCAGCGCCCAGCGCCAGATCATCCTCCAGCTCTCCAACGCCCTGCAGGGCATCATCGCTCAGGAACTGTTGCCCGCCGCCGACCGCACCCGCCGCGTGCTGGCCTACGAGTTGATTGTCGCCAATAACGCCGTCCGCAACCTCATCCGCGAAAATCAAATCCACCAGCTCGAGAACACCATCCAGACCGGCCGCAAAGATGGCATGACCCTCATGGACAATTGCCTCTACGACCTCTACTGCAAGTGCCTCATCACTTACGACACCGCCCTCAGTCGCGCCCGCCACCCCGACCAAATCATCCGCCAAAAAGCCTCCGCCTGAGGTAGAGCGCGTTGTCCTCAACGCGCCGCCAACCGTGTTCTTCTTCTCCGGGCTGCGATACGCTCGGAACCTTGCCTGCGGAACTTCGTCCTCATCCTTTTTCTTTTCCTCGCCTGGCGGCGCAATCTCCACGGGAGCAGCCGAGCAACCGGACCCGCAGGAACCTCGAGACCCCGTGTCTGAACGTTGAAAGTTGCAAGTTGACGGCCGCGAGCGTAACTAACTTTCAACCTTTAACCTGCAATTTGTAACCGGGAGAATCTGCACCCTTCAACTCTCAACCCGCAACCACAGCAACCGCCGCACACTAATCCGTGCCATCCCCCTGGCAGCCCTGTCTATTTGATGAGATAATAGATTTAATGAAATGTCCCGAAACCTCCTAACTCTCATCGCACTGGCCCTGGTCTTTGGCTTTTTGGCCGTGCGGTCCGTCCGGCGGTCTGAAGACCCCTCCCGAACGGTGTTTAAGTGGGTGCTGACATTGCTGACCGCCTGCTTCCTTCGTTGGTATGTGTGGCCCATGACCGGGCAGGGCGGCATGGTGACCTTCATATCCATCGCTTACACCATTGTCTGCGGACTGGTCCTTTTCGTGACGTGGTATCGGGAAGTCGGCTCCTTCATCAGCCAACCGCTCACCTCCCTGTTCGACGGCGGCAATCTTGAGCCGGAGCCGCGGCCGCTTTATTCCATGGCCCAGGCGAAACAAAAAAAGGGGCAATACCTCGAAGCCATTACCGACATTCGCCAGCAATTGGACCGCTTCCCCACTGATTTCGAAGGACACATGCTGCTCGCCCAAATACAGGTCGAAGACCTCAAGGACCTGCCGGGCGCCGAACTCACCATCCAGCGCCTTTGCTCCCAACCAGGCCACGCCCCCGCCAACATCGCCTTTGCGCTCTACTCCCTCGCCGATTGGCACCTCAAGTACGGCGCCGACCGTGATGCCGCTCGCCGCGCTTTCGAGCAGGTTATCGCTTTGCTGCCGGATACTGAATTCGCTCTTACTGCTGCCCAGCGTATCGCTCACCTCGGCAGCCCGGAAATGATGCTGCCCGCAACCGAGCGGCGAAAATTCACCGTCGCGGAAGGCGTTCGGCACTTCGGCTTGCTTAAGGAATTGCAACCGATCAAGCCGGTCGAAAAGGACCCGGCCCAATCCGCGCTCGACTACGTCAAACACCTGGAAAAACATCCCCTCGACACCGACGCCCGCGAGCAACTGGCGGTCATTTACGCCGACCACTACCAACGGCTCGACCTCGCCGCCGACCAGTTGGAACAAATGATTGCGCAGCCAACCCGGCCGCTGAAATTAGTCGCCCACTGGCTCAACCTCCTCGCCGATCTGCAGCTCCGCTCCGGCGCGGATTACGACACCATTAAGCAAACGTTGCAGCGCATCATCGACCTCGACCCCAAACATTCCGCCGGCGAGACAGCCCGTAAACGCATCGACATCCTCAAACTCGAGCTCAAGGGGAAACAACAGAACCAGTCCGTGAAAATGGGCTCCTACGAGCAGAACCTCGGCCTCAAACGCGGCGGAATTTCGCTGAAGCGTTAACTTTTTAACGGGTTAACGCATCACGCATCACCCTCCCCCGCTCCGCCAAGTCCCTACTTCAACTCCAACGCAATCTCCTTCTCCAGCTCGTGCGCCAAATCAATATCTGAGCCGCCGCCGGTCGTCCGAGTCTGGACCACCACCGCCGTGACCTTCGGGTCGATCGCTTCCACCCTCACCCAGACGCTCCGCTGGTTGACCTTGCCCTCGACGGTTTTCACCGTGTTGGTCTGGTTATAAAGCGTGCTTTCGTTCGCCAGCACACCGTTCTTCTTGATCACGTCCTTCGCGGCCTGAAAAACCCGCTCCAGCGGACGCTCATATCGTCCTTCCACTCGGTCCTTGATAAACGGCACCCCGGCCGTCGTCCGGTCGCTGACCGTGTTCACGCACCCCGCGCCAACTACGATTGCCCCAATTAAACCCGCAAAAATGATCGTTCTCATTGCCTACAGGCAACCACATTCCCAAAACCCGTCAAGCGGATTAAACAACCCATGACTTCACGTTTCACGTTTTCACGCTCCGAGGCTTTAACGATCCGACGAGGCGCCTCGACATCCGCCCCATAAAATGGCACCTTAGAGCGTGGTTTCGGAAAAATACGACAAACTCCGCGCCCTCTTGCGCTCCTACGGTTCCTGTCTCGTCGCCTATTCGGGCGGCGTGGACTCCGTCTTTCTTGCGCGGGTCGCCCACGACGTCCTGGGCGAAAAGTCCCTTGCGGCCATTGCCGATTCGCCCAGTCTGCCCCGGCGCGAATTCGACGAAGCCCTGGCGCTGGGCGAGCAATTCCAGTTCCCCGTCCGCGTCGTCCGCACCCGCGAATTTGAGAACGCCAGTTACCTGGCCAATCCCAACAACCGTTGCTATTTCTGCAAACACGAGCTTTTCACCGAACTCGCGCCCCTTGCGAAGGCCGAAAGCTTCGCTGTTATCGCCTATGGCGAAAACGCCAGCGACACCGGAGACTACCGCCCCGGCGCCCAGGCCGCCGCTGAATTCCAGGTCCGCGCCCCGTTGAAAGAAGCCGGCCTCACCAAAACCGAAATCCGCGAACTCTCCACCCAGCTCGGTTTGCCGACCGCCGACAAACCGCAAATGGCCTGCCTTAGTTCCCGTGTGCCCTATGGCGAGGCCGTCACCCCGCACAAACTCAGCATGATCGAGCAGGCCGAAAACATCCTTCGCGACCTCGGTTTCCACGACGTCCGCGTCCGCCACCATGAATTAGGTGCAGGTTCCAGGTTGCAGGTTGCAGGTTCACCCACCGCGAGCGATGAGGGCAAACCTCCAACTATCAACCATCAACCATCAACTACTTTCCATCTAGCCCGCATCGAAGTCGGCCCCGCCGAAATGCGCAAGTTCCTCGAGAATGGCGCCTCTTCAAAAGTGGCTGAAGCCTTGAAGAAAATCGGCTACGCCCACGTTACCCTCGATCTTCAAGGTTACCGCCGCGGCAGCACCAACGAGGCTCTCAAGTCCCCGGCTTCTCAAGGCACAGCAAATCCCTGATTACTGATTACTGATTACTGATCACCGGTCACTGATCTTGGCCCGTTTCCATGTCGCCAAATAACCCGTCATCCCCGGTGCCGCCCTCGCTCCCCTCCGCCCCGCCTCCGCCTGCGAAAAAGACCCGCTGGCTGCTCTACGGGTGCGGGACTCTCGTCGCCCTGCTCTTGCTGATGGTCGCTACGGTTCTCATCACGCTTTGGTGGATCCAGCGCCCAATCAAGCCGGTGGTGTTATCGGCTAAAGAAAAGGCCGTGGTCGAAGAAAAACTCCGGCATGTCGGCGGCGGAAATACTCCCGGTCCCGCTCCCGCACGCTCTCCTGTCCCCAACCGCGCCGCTGAAGCCGCCGAGTCGCCGCGTGACGTTGCTCCTCCCTTGATCGCCAACCAGGAACTGGACCGGCCCTACACTCCCGGCTCGAAGGTGTTCAAATTGACTGAACGGGAAATCAATGGCTTGCTCAACGCCAACACCGACTTGGGAAAATCCGTGCGGTTGGAATTCGCGCAGGACGCAGTCAACGCCTACCTGGCTGTGCCTATCCCGGAGGACTTCCCCATCGGCGGCGGGAAAATGTTCCGCGCCCGCGGCCGCTTTCGCATATCGCTGGGCAATGGCGGAACACCCTATGCCATCCTGGACGATGTCACCGTGTTCGGGTTGAGCCTGCCGAAAGCCTGGCTGGGTGGACTCAAAGGCGAGAACCTGCTTCGCGATGCCATGGGACGAGACAAAGAGACTCCGGTGTTGCGGGGAATAAAAAGCCTGCATGTCGAACCCGGCGCTCTGGTCCTCGAAGTCGAGGACTGACCCGGCCAAACGGGTTGTGACAACGATTGGAACTGTCGAAAGTTTATGGCGTTACCCGGTCAAAAGTATGAGCGGCGAGGCGATGCCCGAAGTGTTTATGGGCTTTTCGGGCGTTTATGGCGACCGATGCTTCGCCTTCAAGAATTCAGCCTCACGCAAAGGATTTCCTTATCTGAGCGCAACGGTACAGCACCAAATGCTGCGGTATCGTCCGCAGTTTCGTTACGCCGAAAGAGCGGCCAAACCGCCGAATTTGAGCGAAGCGATGAACATCGCGCCCGGCGTCACGCCGGCGAACGGCGAACCTAACGACCTGGTCTTGGATGTTGTTACGCCGTCAGGCGCGGTTGTCGCTGTTGATGACCCGGCGCTGATAGAAATGCTCGGTGCAGGATTGCGCGGTGAAAATCACCTCACTCTCGTGCGTTCAGACCGCGCGTTGACCGACTGTCGCCCGGTTTCGTTGATTAGCCTGCAAACCGTCCGACAGGTCGAAGCGGAGTTGGGCATTAAGATTGATAAACGACGCTTTCGGGCAAACATCTATCTTAATCTCGTATCGGATAAAGGCTTTGCCGAGGATGAGCTGGTCGGTCGCAAACTGCGTATCGGCTCGGGCGCGGTGATTATGGTTCTGGAACGCGACCCGCGCTGTAAGATGATTTCGCTCGACCCTGACACAGGTGAACACACCCCGGAAGTTTTACGCAAAGTCGCCCAGGCGCACGCCGCGTTTACCGGTGTTTATTGCGCCGTTTTGGTCGAAGGAATATTGACCAAAAGCGATTCAATCGAACTGTTGGACTAAAACCGCGCCGCGGCATCTTGCACGCTGCCGCCTTCGGACAAACTATTTGGATTTTAGGCCGGAGTATTATGATGTATACTGCTCTGATTCGAATTTCGTTATCTCTATGAGCGCGTTCAATCACCGGCCTCGGCTCGAAGACAGGTTCCTGACGCGACGCGATTTCCTCCGGCGCTCGGGGATCGGATTCGGAATGTTGGGTCTGGCGAACTTGCTCGGCTCCCAGGTCCTTGAAGCCGCGCCCGCAGTTGATGGCGTGAGCAGCAACTCGCCACTGGCGCCCCGCGCGCCCCATTTTCCCGCGCGGGCCAAACGCGTCATCCATATCTTCGCCAACGGCGGGCCGTCACACGTCGATACTTTCGATCCCAAGCCGGCCCTCGAACGGCTCCACGGCAAACCGTTGCCGATGGATAACCTGCCAACGGAGCGCCGCACCGGCGCCGCCTTTCAATCCCCTTTCAAGTTTAAGAAATACGGCCAAAGCGGAATCGAAGTGAGCGAATTGTTCGAACATGTCGCCCAGCACATCGACGACATCGCCGTCATTCGCTCGGTGCACGCTGATGTTCCGAACCACGAGCCATCCCTCCTGCTGATGAATTGTGGCGAGGCACGTTTGCCCCGGCCGAGCATGGGGTCATGGATCACCTACGGTCTCGGCTCGGTGAACCAGAACCTTCCAGGTTTCATCACCATGTGTCCAGGCGGGTATCCCATCCAGGAGTCTCAGAATTGGCAGAGCGCCTTCCTGCCGGGGATTTACCAGGGTACTTACATCAATACTCAGCACCAGGAAATCGAGAAGCTGATCGAACACATCAAGAACAAAGCCATCTCCACCGTCGAACAGCGGCAACAGCTTGACCTGCTTCAGCAACTGAACGAACAGCATGCTCGCCAGCGCGCCCAGAACCCTGAATTTGAAGCGCGCGTTCAATCCTTCGAATTGGCTTACCGCATGCAGATGGACGCGACCGATGCCTTCGATATCACCAAAGAGCCTGAAGCCATTCGCGCGCTCTACGGTCCCGGCACCCAGGCCCGCCAGCTCCTCATCGCCCGTCGCTTGCTCGAACGCGGGGTTCGCTTCGTCCAGGTCTGGCACGGCGAGGGACAACCCTGGGATAACCACGATGACCTCGAAGACAATCACCGGAAGCTTGCGCGCGAATGCGATCAGCCCATCGGCGCGCTGTTGGCCGACCTGAAACAGCGAGGAATGCTGGATGATACCCTGGTCATCTGGGGCGGAGAATTCGGGCGTACCCCAACCGTCGAGCTCCCCACACCCGGCGCCAACGCGGGAAAGATCAACGGGCGCGACCACAATCATTATGGCTTCAGCATGTGGCTGGCCGGCGGCGGCGTGCGCGGGGGCTATGTCCATGGTGCCACCGACGAATTCGGCTTCAAAGCCGTCGAGAACCCGGTCCACATCCACGACCTGCATGCCACGGTGTTGCGGCTCCTGGGTTTCGATCACACCAAATTGACCTTCCGCCACGCCGGCCGGGACTTCCGTCTCACCGACGTTTATGGAAACGTTGTTAACGAGCTAATCGCGTGATGCAGAAGAGAACCACAGATGGACACAGATGGACGCAGATGTGACGGAAGCGGAACCCGTTTCTGTAGGAGAGGTCGTCTCCCGCTCCTCGCCGGGATATTTCGTTCCCAGAGACAGGTCGCTCTCATTAACACCGGGCTTCAGCCCGGTGGGCAGCCGCCAGCGAGCCTTGAAACCGTGTCAACGGTTTCTCTCAGCGATCATCAAACCGTTGCAACGGTTCCTCGCACCGGTGAGCGCTCCCACACCAGGCTGAAGCCCGGTGTGAATGGGAGGCACGGCATAGGGCATGAAATATGCCGGCTCGCCGTTGCCCTCCTCCCCGCATTCACCAGCCTCACTTCACCAGCCGCGTCGCCTCAATCGGCAGGGGACAACGTTGATCTGTTCGAGAACAAGATCCGCCCGCTTTTTGCCGATCACTGCTACACCTGCCACAGCGAAAAGGCGGAGAAAGTTAAGGGCGGCCTTCGGCTCGACACTCCGGAAACGGTGTCGAAAGGCGGAAGTTCCGGGCCGGTCATCGTGCCTGGGAACCCCGACGCGAGTCTCCTGATCAAGGCCGTGCGGTATCTCGACCCGGATCTGCAGATGCCCCCGAAAGATAAAAAACTCACCCATGACCAGGTGGCCATCCTCGAGGCCTGGGTTAAAATCGGCGCCCCCATGCCCCATTCTGCCGGCGCCTCTTCCTTGTTGGTCGGCGTGGCTGAGGCTCGCGCACGCCATTGGGCCTTTCAACCCATCCACAAACCCTCCCTGCCGGCCGTTAAACACCCAGCCTGGGTAGAAACGCCGCTGGATGATTTCGTGCTGGCCGAGCTCGAGAAAAAGCACCTTAAACCCGCTCCCCCAGCCAACCGCCAGACACTGATTCGCCGCGTGACTTACGATCTGACCGGTCTGCCTCCCACTTACGCTGAAGTAGAAGCCTTCCTCAAGGACAAGCGACCCGACGCCTATTCGCGGCTCGTGGATCGGCTGCTCGCTTCGCCCCACTACGGTGAGCGCTGGGGACGGTATTGGCTGGACGTCGCTCGATATGCGGATACCAAAGGCTATTTGGCCGGCGGCGAGCAACGCCGCTTCGCCTTCTCCTACACGTATCGCGATTACGTCATCCGCGCCTTCAACGAGGACAAGCCCTACGACCAGTTCCTCGTCGAACAAATCGCCGCTGACCGATTGCCCCTCGCCGAAGACAAGCAGGTCCTGGCGGCCCTGGGCTTCCTTACGCTCGGCCGGCGTTTCCTGAACGACCAGAATGACATCATCGATGATCGGATTGACGTCGTCACCCGCGGAACGCTCGGGCTTACGGTTGGCTGCGCGCGCTGCCACGATCACAAATTCGATCCCATTCCTTCCAGGGATTATTACGCGCTGCACGGGGTATTCGCCAGCAGCGAAGAGCCCGGCGAACTGCCGCTGCTTGGCGCGTTGCCCGAATCGGCGGACTACCAGGATTACCTCAAGCAGAAAGCCAAAATCGAGGCTGAGCTCGCCGAGTTCAGGGACAAGGAAACGGCGAAATTTATCGGCGAGTTGCGCCAGCAGGTGGGCGATTACTTGCTCGGCGCTCACGATGCCGCCGGCATCGAGGCCGCGAAGTTCGAAACTTTCGCCGGCGAGCACAAGCTTAACCCCAAGGTGCTCCGCCGCTGGATGACCGATCTGGATTCCCGGGTCAAAAAGCCCGGCCCGATTTTCGGCCCTTGGTTCGAACTGGCCAAATTCCCCGAGGCAGGCTTTTCCACCAACGCGTCGGCGTTCTTGGCCGGCATTTCCGGTGATCCCAACCTCGCAAACCCCGTTTTGGCCAAGGCATTTTCCGCGCACTCCCCTGATTCCTTGAAAGCGGCCGCGGAGGTTTACACCAAACTTTTCCAGGAGACCGATTCAGAGTGGAAGGCCGCGCTTGCCAGCGCCGCAAAAGAAAAGCGAGCGGCGCCAGCCGCCCTGGCCAACCCGGATAGTGAAGCGGTGCGCCAGGTGCTTTACGCCGAAGGCGCGCCGGGCAACCTCACAAGATCTTTGGCGGAAGAGATCCAGGAACGCCGGCTCGGCGAAGGCGGCGCTCCTTTCCGCAACCGGATCGAAGCTTTGAGCTGGACCCATCCCGGCGCGCCACCACGCGCCATGGCGCTGGTTGACCGCGCCCACCCCGCCAACTCCCACGTTCTCAAGCGCGGCAGTCCCGCCAACCCGGGTGAAGAAGTGCCTCGCCGCTTCCTCGAAATCCTCAGCGGCCCCGACCGCCTCCCGTTTACCAACGGCAGTGGGCGATTGGAACTCGCTCGCGCCATTGCCAGTCCCGAAAACCCGCTCACCGCGCGTGTGTATGTTAATCGGGTATGGCTCCATCATTTTGGCGAAGGTTTCGTGCCAACACCGGGTGATTTCGGCGTCCGAACCGAGGCGCCGGTCCATCGCGCTTTGCTGGATTACCTCGCCGCCTCCTTCGTTGAAAACGGGTGGAGCACGAAATATCTCCACCGGCTTATCCTCCTGTCCGCAACCTACCGGCAAAGCAGCGATGCCTCACCTGCCACCGTGAAGGCCGATCCGGAAAACCGCCTCTTCTCCCGCTTTAACCGGCAGCGCCTCGATTTCGAGGCGCTGCGTGACACCTTGCTGGCCCTTACTGGCACCATCGATTTACGCCTCGGCGGTCTCCCGGTCGATATCGAAACCGAACCCTTTTCGACCCGCCGGACCGTTTACGCCTTGATCGAGCGTCAGAATCTGCCTGGGCTTTTCCGCACGTTCGACTTCGCCAATCCTGACACCAGCAGCCAGCGCCGGTTCCACACCACCGTGCCGCAGCAAGCTTTGTTCCTGATGAATAGTCCCTTTGTCCTCGAACGCGCTCGTGCTCTCGCACAACGCCCTGAGATCAAGTCCGCAGGTTCCCCGGACGCCAGCATCCGAGCCGTCTATCGAGCCTTGTTCCAGCGTCCACCCGCTCCCGATGAGGTCCGGCTCGGCGAGAAATTTCTTGCCGCTTCCTCTTCGAGCAGCCCTGACTCTTCTCCGCTCGAAAGATACGCGCAAGTGCTCCTGCTCTCGAACGAGTTGATTTTTGTCGATTGAGCGAACAGGGGTACTCAACCTTTTCAAACCGCAGACGTTGACCAATCATGAAGCCCCACAACGCGATCGAACACGTGGTGATCATCGTCAAAGAGAACCACACCTTTGACAATTACTTCGGCACGTTCCCTGGTGCGAATGGGGTTACTCTGCCGCCGGCCCAGGACCCGCCGCCGCATGACCAGCCCCACGATCACGCCGCCTGGCTCAATCGTGCTACCGGTGCCGTCCGTCTGCAGTACCAGGAAGCAAACATCCCCGCCTACTTTGCTTACGCCCGGCAATTCACCTTGTGCGATAACTACTTTACCGAAGTGGCCAGCCAGTCCGAGCCTAACCACTTAATGTTGATCGCCGCCGATTCCCCTGTCATTGACAACACCAGCCCCCGCCGCCCGTTTCAGCCCAAGCCGCCTTTCGACCTGCCCTCGTTGCCGGCCAGCCTCGCCCGGGCCGGCCTGAGCTGGGGAAGTTACGGCGCCACCCATAACTATTTTAACGAGCTCGTCGCGCTTAAAGGCAGCCCCCACATCGTCCCCTCCACAACATTCGACACGGACATCGCTGCGGGCAAACTGCCAAGCGTTTCCTGGGTTTATGCGCCGGGCTCACCCGTTGAACTGAGCGAGCATCCCCCCGCGAGCGTCAAGCAGGGGATGCAATGGACCGTGGCTCGCGTCAACCAGGTGGCCAACAGCCGGTTCTGGGGCACGACCGCGATTTTCATCACTTGGGACGATTGGGGCGGTTGGTACGATCATGTCCAACCGCCGCTAAAGGACACTTGGCAAGGCGGCGGCCCCGCAACAGGTCCCGCCTACACCAACACGCAGTTCAGCTATGGTCCGCGTGTACCGTGTCTGGTGCTTAGTCCCTACGCCAAAAAAGGGATCTCGAAAGTCTTCCACTCGCACGTCAGCCTCGTCAAATTCTGTGAAACGACTTTTGGCCTTCCACCGCTGAATGCCAGAGACGCGGCGTCCGATGACATGTCCGATTGCTTCGATTTCACGCAAACGCCTCTGCCGCCGCCCAAAGTCGTCTGATTCGGTGCGTACGTTATACCGGCTGACTGCCCTCCAATTCCCGTGATTCAGCGGGAAGAAAAGCGAGCATTGGAAGCCTCACACCTGCCGTCGTGTACCGCTCGGGATCCAATCGCGCACAATCTGGATCGGCGGCACCGCCGCGAAAGGCTACCAGCTGACCGACTTCGCCAAGGCCGCGTAGGACGAGCGGGGGTAGACCCGAAAGAAAGCGACGGGTGAAAAGCTGACTTTAACGCAAAGAGGCAGCGCGGCGGAGCCGCAACCAAAAGCAGGAGAGAATAACCGCGGAATACGCGGAATACGCGGAAAGCGACAGAATTGCCACAACAAGGCGCGAGAAGGCGCGAAAAGGAACGCTGCTTTGTTCGTTAGTGATATCTCGAACGTTGGCCGGGCCCCTCACCCCCATAGGCGCTAACTTAATGATTGCCAACCACGCTGCTGGTATGCTATCAAACCGCAGTGAATCACGCGAATCTGCTCGACGAGGAATGGGAATTTCTCACGGACTTTCTTCCCGCGGACTGGCGCGAACAAGCGCGCAGCACCGGTGCGCTGCGGCGAGCGCGGGGTATCGCCAGTGCCGACTGTTTGCTGCAACTCATCTTAATGCATACGGCGACGGGCCTATCGTTGCGCCAAACCGTGGTGCGCGCACGTGAGCAGTCGATTGCTGATATTTCGGATGTCGCCCTGCTCAAGCGGCTACGGTCGAGCGAGAAATGGCTGCAGCAACTGACCTCGCAAATGACCGAGATGGGCGACGCTGCACTGCTCAAACGGTTGTCGCTGCGGCGGCGGATTCGAGTGGTGGATGCCACCACGGTTGAAGAGCAAGGGGGTGCGGGAACCGATTGGCGGGTCCATTACACGCTTAGCCTGCCGGATTTGAGTTGCGACTTTTTCGAGCTGACCGATGCGCACGGTGGGGAGAGCTACCGACGAATACCCGTCAAGCGCGGCGACTTGCTGCTGGCGGACCGAGGCTATAGTAACGCGGCCGGAGCCGGGGCTGTCCTGGCGGGGGGTGGGGACGTATTGGTGCGTTGGAATAGCTTCAGCTTTCCGCTGGAAACAGCGGATGGAAAGCCTTTCGAGGCGCTCAAGCAATTGGGCAAGCTGCCCAAGCGCGGTGCCCGAGAATGGGCCGTGTTCTTCACCCACCAAGGCCAGCGTTATCCGGGACGGTTATGCGCGATCCGAAAAAGCGCCGTGGCCACAGTTCGTGCGCAGGAGAAGATGCGCCAGCAGGCCCTGAAGAAGCAAAAGCAGGTCAATGAGGAGGCCCTGAAACTGGCTGCGTTCATCATGGTATTTACCACGGCCAGCCAGAAAGAGCTGAGCACTGAGGAGGTGCTGGAATTGTACCGGGTTCGTTGGCAGATCGAGCTCCGATTCAAACATCTCAAGAGCTTACTGGGGCTGGGCTGCTTACCCAAGTATGATGCGCAATCGTGCCGGGCGTGGATTCAGGCCAAATTGCTCTGTGGGTTGCTCATTGAGCGACTGATGCGAGAGGCGAAGTTCTTTTTCCCCTGGGGATATCGCTTGTCTGCCGCCGAGCCATTGGCGCAAGTTCGTTGAAGCACGCGATGCGGTCATTTCGGTCCTCAGCCGGCCGTTGCGCCCCCGGCAGTTGGTGGCTCGCGGCGATGAGCTTCGGACCGGACTAAAGGAAAGGCGTCGCACTCGAACTGCTCAACTCAGTCGGTATCCGTGGGAGCGGTTCTATTAAGTTAGCGCCTATGCCCCTCACCCCTCCCTCTCCCCGCTCGTCCCTCGCGGGGGAGAGGGGGAATGAAATTTGGGGGCGGTTTACCCGGGGCTCCGCTTCGCTTCACCCCGGGCTATCACATTTCGCCCCGTTGGGGCTCTTGAGTTTGGCTCGCTGCGCTCGCACCGCTCCACCCCGGGCTATCACATTTCGCCCCGCTGGGGCTCTTGAATTTGGCTCGCTGCGCTCGCACCGCTCCACCCCGGGCTATCACGTTTCGCCCCGTTGGGACCCTTGAGTTTGGCTCGCTGCGCTCGCACAGGGGCGAACTTATGCTCGCGGGCATGGCACCAGCCATCACAGGCGACCATAAAACTTTCTTGGATACATGAAAAATCCCGATAACCTTTAGTGCGAGCAAAGGCTCAAAGGATTGGCGCGTGGAATACGCACCTGCCAGAAGCGATAGATGAACCGCTTAGCCTCGCAATCGCGGGACGAATCGTCAGATTCGGGCGCCTCGCCTTGAACATGAATCGCCGAATATTTTTTCAGACTGCTGCTGCGCTTGCCTTGCTGTTGTCCCTGAGAGTGCGGGCAGGGGATTGGCCGCAGTTCCGCGGGCCGCTCGGGAATGGTGTCGCTCAAGAGTACAAAGCGCCGCTCCATTGGGGACCGACGAATAACGTGCGATGGAAAGCGACACTCCCAGGTCCGGGTAACAGCAGCCCCATCGTTTCGCATGGGCGCGTCTTTGTCACTTGTGCGGAAGACTCGGGCAAGAAGCGAAACCTGTACTGCTTCGACCGACGGACAGGCAAACAACTTTGGATGCAGACCGTTGAGTTTCCCATGGTTGAACCAACGCATCAATCGAATCCCTACTGCGGGTCAACTCCCGTCGCCGACGGCGCGCGCGTGCTGGTCTGGCACGGCTCGCCCGGTGTCTTTTGCTACGACTTCGACGGGAAAGAACTTTGGAAAAAGGACCTCGGTGAAGTGCGCAATGAATGGGGCTACGGCTCCTCCCCGATCCTCCATCGTGGGAAGGTCATCTTGAACTTCGGTCCGGGCGACCGGGCCTTTCTGACCGCGCTTGACTTGAAGACGGGCAAACTGCTCTGGAAATACGACGAACCCGGCGGTCCGAAAACCCTCCTCAAAGGAAATTGGGGCTCGTGGTGTACGCCCATCGTCGCCAAGGTCGGCGGCAAGGATCAGATCCTTTGCAGCATGCTCACGCAGGTGGTCGCCTGCGATCCGAAGACCGGCGCCAGGTTATGGTTCGTCGAGGGATTGGCGGAAGAAAAAGTTGATCTGATCTATGCTTCGCCCGTAGTCTCCGCCGGAATCGGCGTCGCGTTCACGGGATGGGGAAACGGACCCACAATTGGTTTCAAGCTGGGCGGAGCCGGCGACGTGACCGCTTCCAACCGGCTGTGGCTGGAGAGACAGCCCCAACGGATTGGCTCGGGTGTGGTCGTTGATGGACTCGTCTTCATAGTCAACGCCGGACCAGGGACCGCTCAATGTATGGAATGCCAGACCGGAAAAATCCGGTGGAACGAGCGGCTCGACGGAGGAGAAAGCTGGGGTTCGGTCGTGATGGCAGCCGGGCGGTTGTATGTCACGAGCCGAAGAGGCGTCACCACCGTTTTTCGGCCCGATCCGGAGAAGTTCGAACTTTTGACCATGAATGACCTGGGCGAGCCGAGCAACGCCACGCCAGCCATTTCCGACGGTCAGATTTTCCTCCGCACCGACGGGCACCTCTACTGCATCGCGGAGAACTAAGATTAGAGTATTTGGCGTCGCCGAGTAATGGCGAAATACTTTCTGATGCACTGCCACTCTAATTTGTTTGTCGTTCATTGCCTGTAGTTCTGAACTCAAAGAATTGATTCTATTTATTCCTCAAACAACGCCTGCGCGAATTGTTTCGCGTCGAAGGGTTGCCAGAGGGCTCTTGCACAACTCGGAATGTGTTTCCAAAAATGGAGTTTGGATGAGAAGGTGCCGTTTTTGCTTGCGCAGGTGCCGATGAATGGCGCCATTCCACCAGTTTGAGCCGTTTCGGTTATGAATGACCACGGTTTCACGCATTTCGAGGAGTAAGCCTTAACTAGGCGGCGGCGCCTACCATGCCGCCCGAAGCCCGCGGGTCCGGCTGGAATTCCTTCAGCAGAAGAAGTGGGCCGGGCTGTCTAAAGGTTACCAAGCTCAGGTGAAGCACGCGAACAATCAGCCTCAGACGCTCTAGATTATTCGCCTTGCTGATGAAATAGTTTGCTCCCGACGCATAGCATTCAGCAACGTGGCGATCACCCTGCGAGCCGCTAAACATTACAACAGGAAGCGATGTTAGTTTCTTCAGAAAGCGCAGCCAGTAAAGGAAATCCGCACCCGTATAGTTGCCCAAGTCGTAATCGAGAAGCACCAGTGAGGGACTCCGTCGAGGTTTCCCATCGCGAAATTGAAAGTAGGCGACGGCAGACTCCATTCCATCCGCTTCGTGATACTCGAACGGAATCCCGCTGAGCGCAATTGCCCTTCTGACGAGAACACGGTCTTCCGCGCAGTCGTCAACATGTAACAGAGTCAGCTTCCGATCTCCTGATTTTGGGCGCATCGTTGGACCACTTTCTAACCATGAAGCCATAACCAAAGTAGAAACAGTAGGGTGTTCAGCCCATGCGCTCGATTCTCTGATTATTCGTTGATACAGAGGCAATCGCAGAAAGGCCCAACAAGTCGCGCAAGAGAGCGACTAAAACAACTCCGGCGCGGACTTTGGGGGGACTTACCACGCCGGATGCCGTTCATTTGCACGGTTGCTGCTGCCTCCTTAACAACGCTTGTGTTATTACCTAAGTCTGAGCATGCCCTCTCGAGCCTGGCCGGTGCTATGGGGTGTTAGCCTACGGAAAAGAGTTCGAAGCTTAAGCCAGACAAAGCGAGGCCCGAGACGCCCAAACATGGGACAGGAAGCAAGGCGGGACAACAGGTGCCTTTGTTTGGGTTATTTTTGAAGAATCGCCATTTCGAAATCGGAACGCTGTCCCACATACCGACGCGGCCTCGGGTAAGGCCGCTCCGGCAAAACGAGTATACTCACTGGCACAGATATGGGGTTGTTAACCCATTGTACGCAGCGTTCACTACGTAAGGTGACTACGTGATGTTTGGCGAGACCAAGGAGCCCAATTTGTGATTATCTTATCGGATGGCCGATGCAAATGAAACTGCACAGGATAGAGATGCACGGGAACGCGTCGAAAAGTGCATCGAAGCAATGTCCGCGAGTACTCGCCACAAGGGACTTGCTCAGGAACTGCTAAAACTCTTAGACCCCAAGGACGACCAGAGGGAAGCCAAGAGCAAAGAGGGCATAACGATTGACATCTAACCGTTGGCGGAATTGACAGACCACCTGTCGATGGGCGCAATTTGCGGGAGTCGTTGCTTGGAAGAGCGGCCAGGCGGAAGTCGTTCAAGGATGCCCTGCTGGCCATGCCCAACGCAGGCAGGGATGAGGATTTCGAACGGAGTCCGCAATTGGAACCGCTGGTTGAGTTATGAACGGGTGTCGAAACTCAGAGCGGGTCAGAACAACTAAGCTGTTCTGACCCCGCTCCGTTCCCGAGAGAACGGTAATGGCATCCGCAACAACGGAAGCGGGGAGACTGGCGGTCGTGTTGGTCGTTCCCAGCGCCAGGATTGACTTGGCACAAAACAAATACCGATCTACTGATCGTCTTCAACAATCGTGATAGAAAATCTCATCCCATGAATTCAAGCCGCCGCTTTTGTTTTCTCCTTTTTGCAGCCTCGTTCTTCCTGGTCACGGCTGTGCCGCAAGCCCAGGACAACACTTCCTCGGCCGCGAAACCTGCTTTCGTGGAGATCCCCCCGACCGATGATGGTTTGGCGGGGCAAGGGCCGATCCGCCGCTACGATTGGTTTCGCAACCTCTGGAAAGAGCGGCGGACCAAATGGGCGGAGCGCGTCGAGCAGGATCACCACGCGATCGTTTTGCTCGGCGACTCGATTACGCAAGGCTGGGGCGAAGATTTCAGCGGTTGGTTTCCCGGAATGAGAATTGCCAATCGTGGTATCAGCGGAGACACTTCACGTGGCGTTCTTATCCGGCTGCAAGGAGACGTCGTGGCGTTGCAACCGCGAGCGGTCGTCCTGCTCGTTGGCACTAACGATCTCGAAGAGAAAGCCGACCCCGAAACCATCGTTGCCAACCTGAAACTCATCCTTGCTGAACTGGCAAAGGCCGACCCTGAAATGCCGATTATCCTCTGCCAGGTCTTTCCGAGTTCGGCTTCCAAGTCCCGTCCGGCGGATAAGATCCGCAAGTTGAATAAACTGTACGCGGATGCGGTGAGAGGCAACGCGCAGGTCAGGCTGGTCGAGACCTGGCCGCTCTTCGCCGATTCAAAAGGTGACGCGATTGCGGCGGAGTTCCCGGACCTGCTCCATCCGAACCTGGCAGGTTATGAAAAATGGGCGGCGGCCTTGCGTCCGCTTTTTGCAACGCTGGGCTTTCTGGAAACGGTTCCTTATGAATTCACGCCTGAGCCTGGATTCGTTTCCCTCTTCAACGGAAAAGACCTGACCGGCTGGGGTTTCGGCCCAACTTCGGACGCGGACAAAGAATCCGCCAGGAAATGGCGGGCCTCCGACCCGAACGCGCCGCCGTGGCCGATTGTTGCCAGCCAGGTGAATTTCGACGGCCAGGTGAGCAGTTCGGATGGCCGATTTGTCGCCAAGAACGGCCGTCTGATTGTGACCATCCCGCCCGAAGGGCGCCGGATTCAGCAACTCTCGACCATTCAGAGTTTTCCCAAAGATTTCATTCTCCGGCTCGAATTCCGGGCCATGCCCAACGCCGACAGCGGCATCTTCCTCCGCGGTGAACAGCTGCAATGCCGGGATTACCTGCTGGCCGGCCCGTATAATAAGCTTAAGAACTATCGGCCGGGTGATTGGAACGAAATCGAAGTGGCAGTAAGGGGCACGGAAGCCTATTGCTTGTGCAATGGCGAACTACTGGAGCGGGCCATGAAAGTTCCCGTTACTGGTTCCATCGGCCTGGAGGGAGACCGCGGCCAGATGGAGTATCGCCGCATCCGTATTAAGGAGCTGCCATAGCAGAGCGAAGAAATTGTCGTAGGTCCGTTTCCCCTCATCGAACTCGACCTAAACGTCCACGTCGCTGTCGTCACGCGCCTCACCGCGCGTGAACAAGCCAAACACGCCGAGCCTCCGCGCCCCCAGGGCGAGCAGTTCCGCGAGATGGGCTTGGATGACGCCCACTGGATTCATTGTCGCGGCCAAAACTTATCCTGCGCCTGCCGTTGCGCAAGCCCCTTGCTGAGCCCAAACCGGGTGACGAAAACTGCTCACACGGTCTGACCGTGCCGACCGCTTCAGCGGCGCTGATAGTCGTCGGCCGAACGGACAGGCGGCGGACAAGAAACCAAACATCCTCATCATTGGGGGGGCGACACTGGCCAGTTCAACCTTAGTTGCTACAACATGGGCACGGACCCAGCGCGCGCGAGTCGGCAAACATTAAGAGTGCCTTTACGCGGTGCTCCATGGCTACGCCAGCGCGATTAATTCGTATCTCGAAAGTCCCGCAAGATTCGGCCGCCCCCGGCACCGGCGTAGGGCCGGGCGACGACTACGACGGACCGCGCCTCGACGGCGTCCCCAGCGTCGTCCCAACGGCGGTCAGTTCCTGAAGCAATTAGGGCTTGACGCTCGTCCGGAGCCGGGTAAGCTCTCCTAAACCCGAACACACCCGGTGAAAGCAATTCGTTCACCCCGTTCACCCGCGTTGGTGCAAAAGCGACTGGATGCTTCAAACATAATAATCAATCACACCAGAGAAGGATACAACTATGGCAGAAATCACAGGTAATGACACTGGAGATGGATACGGGGTCTTCGGTACTTCCAACACCGCTGTTGGTGTCCGTGGCTCATCCGGAACTGTGAAACTCGTTCTCAAAGGGCCACCCGCTAAAGCCGGTGTTCTAGGGAGTGGCCACCAGGGTGGATACGGTGTTTTAGGTTCAAGCGACGACGGTGACGGTGTCCATGGGGTCTCAAATTATGGATCGGGGGTTTCCGGGCTGAGCCATGATAGCCATGGGGTTCTTGGTATCTCCACAGCAAGTGGTATTTCTTCGGTGCGAGGTGATGCGACGGGGACTGGCGCGGGCGTCGAAGGCAATAGTACTACTTCGCCCATCGATATCCACGGCGGAATAGGCGTCGTCGGCAGGGCAAATAACTACTCAAGTATTGGCGTGGTGGGCGAATGCACGAACGGCATCGGTGTACGTGGCCAACAGTTTGCAGACTTCAGCCCAGGCAAGTTCACCGAGGGACCATTTCCGAATGTTGGGGTGCACGGTTACTCGGATTGGGGATTCGGAGTCGTCGCGCAATCAGACCAAGGCGATGCGCTGGTTGCGTGGCCAGGATTGCAGTATGGGCAAGCTGCGGTGTTGCACGGCGACGTGCAAATTGATGGGAACCTTACTAAGGGAGGAGGCGGCTTCAAGATCGATCATCCCGTCGACCCGGCGAACAAATACCTAATTCATTCCTTTGTGGAATCGTCTGAAAGGAAGAACGTATACGACGGTGTCGCAACTCTCAACGCCAAGGGGGAGGCCGAGGTCCGTCTGCCAAAGTGGTTCGACAGCCTCAACACTGATTTTTGCTACCAACTCACAGCGTTGGGTTTCCCCGCCCCGAACCTACACATTTCGCAACAGCTCCGTGGTAATGCCTTTCGGATTGCGGGCGGCAAGTCTAAGATGAAAGTGTCGTGGCAAGTGACGGGGGTGAGGAAAGACCATTGGGCGAAGGCGAACCCATTCACCGTCGAGGAGAAGAAGGCCGGCAAGGATCGCGGTAAGTTTCTACACCCGAAAGCGCATGGGGAGAGTGAGAAGAACGCTATTACGCGACGGCCCAAGGGGCCAACTCGCCTGCGGAACTTGCGAAAAGCGGTTTCTTAGCGCCATTCCGCCATCACGCGTGCCTCTTAATCAATTGGTTCCAGGTTCAAGTCCTAGCCGGGCACCACTTTTGAACGTTTCACACGGGCGGCATCCCTTGGCGGGCGATTTGGGTCGTCGCTACGCGGGCTTTCAACGTATGCAGGACGTTGCACATCCCTGATTCGGTGCGAGATAAAAACAAGAAGTCCGGGACAAAACTTTATTTCGCAGAATGGTTTTGGCGAGTTTGGCGAGACCCTCCATATACCTGGGATCGCCCAAGTCCAGCACTGCGGATTCGTTTTTTAGGGGATGGAACTCATCGTAGAACCTTTTGATTTCGTTCATGGAACGGTGCACCCGCGCTTCTTTGGCCGAGGTTCCCGGACCGAAGATTACGTGGATGATGTCCGCAAACAGGGCATCGTCATCGAAGGGGGTCAACCCATAGCATCGTTCATTTTTATCGTCCATGATAATCCGAGTGCAAGTTGGCAGGTTGCTCTAATGCCGCGCAAGTTGCGCATGGAGTATCCCGGAGCAATGTACCATGTCATGACAATGAGCCGGGGAGATCGGCGGGAAGACATTTGTCTGGATGATGTCGATCGCCACGATTTGCTAAAGACCTTGGCCGAGGCTTGCCAGAAGACAGGCTGGCAGGCGCATGCCTATTGTCTTATAGTGAAGAACTGCGCCGGCTCGGTTGGAAGGAAGCCGGCTTGGTCTCGTGGCCCAAGAGCGATCACACCAAGCTGGCCATTGCGGTGCGCCTGCGCACAGAGACCACGCCGCCGATCAAAGCGATCACTCGTCCCCTCCACTTAGGCACCTCCAAGAGCGCCAACGCTCGGTTGTACGCGGCGATGAAACCAACCGCGCCAGCCCAGCCAGCGCAAGGCTCCCTCGGAATATGAGAAAAAACAGACTATGCTACGGGTTGACCCTTTTCTCTGGCGGCGGGGCCTTCCAGTTAAAGTTAACCATGCCTGTCAAAAGCAGTCCAAGTATAAAGTCGCGTTTCGCAGGGGCGGCAGGGCGGAAGAACTTGCTTGCTGCGATTTGCATCGGGACTAGTATGTTTGCAAACTAAATATAAAAGGCAAGTGAGCCACTGGCCTTGCAAATTGAAATTTCAAAATGGCGGAAAAGAAAACAAAACTGGCTGATAACAAAACGAAACCAACCACTGCAAGCGTGGAAGACTTTCTCAATAGCATTACCCCTAAGCAAAAGCGCGAAGACAGCTTTGTGCTGCTGGAGATGATGAAGAAAGCCAGCAAGGAAGAGCCGGTACTGTGGAGCAATTCCTTCGTCGGTTTCGGTATCAAAAGACACAAGAGCCCATCCACCGGCCGCGAAGCCGACTGGATGCGGATAGGCTTCGCACCGCGCAAAACGAACCTGTCGTTGTACGTCGGCAATTATGTTGATGCACATGCCGCCGCGCTTGAAAAGCTGGGTAAGTACAAAGCGGGTATGGGCTGCCTGTACATAAATAAACTGGCCGATATTGATCTGAAAGTATTGAAAGGGATGATAGAAGCGGGGTGTAAGCAGAAGTGATCTAACTGATAGTGATAGTAGCCAACACCCTCTCAACGAACCCTCCTCCCGTGACCGCTGTAGCGGTCACCAAGGCGCCAAACCCCACGAAATAAATGCACCAGACGACCAGGACCGCTTTCAAGCCTAGCTTGGACTTCCGCATAACCTGCTCACGACAATTCAAATAAAGTCCGTCTATTGCCGAAGCACCGTCACCGCCATTGAACCCCGTGTGAAGACCCACACTGGCGCTGCCCAGGTCGACCGCCAATCCGCTTCGCGACCTGAGCAGGGTCGAGCGGGGTCAGAACAGAACGGCGCTTAGTTTAGGCTTTTGATTTTCGGGGGTTATTTTTCCAGTAGCGGTTGCGATGTGGAACCTCCTT